>Ga0209415_10000181_pt1 | contig 105549 bp, 98 predicted proteins | sample PeaSoiSIISIP2007_FD_187696 | JGI IMG/M metagenome (GOLD analysis project Ga0209415, IMG submission 187696) | Peat soil microbial communities from Weissenstadt, Germany - SII-SIP-2007 (SPAdes) (version 2) | ecosystem: Environmental > Terrestrial > Soil > Wetlands > Peat | place: Germany...
AGGGACTTGAACCCCCACGTCCTTGCGAACAACAGATTTTGAGTCTGCCGCGTCTACCATTCCGCCACAGGGGCTCTGGTGCAGGCTGCGGCACTATAGCCGTGCGAGGGAGCCGGTCAACTACGCTTGCGCGGCGGCGCGGTTTCGGTTGAGATGCGCCGCTCGCTATTCCGACGCACGCCTTCGAGGATGACATGACCGTTCGCTACTTCGAGGATTTCCGGCCGGGCGAAGTGTTTGAGCTCGGCACCTATGCGGTGACGCAGGATGCCATCATCGCCTTCGCCAAGGAGTTCGATCCGCAATATTTCCATACCGATCCCGCGGCGGCGGCGCGCTCGGTCTTCGGCGGCATCGTCGCCAGCGGCTGGCACAGCTGCGGCATCTACATGCGGCTCCTCGTCGAGGGGCTGTTGCGCAACACTTCCGTGATGGCGTCGCCAGGGGTCGAGGACATCCGCTGGCCGATTCCGATTCGGCCCGGCGACATCCTGACCGGCCGGTTAACCATCCTCGAGGTCGCGCCGTCGCGGAGTCGGGCCGACCGCGGCAGCGTCAAGCATCTCGGCGAACTCACGAACCAACAGCAGCAGCTGGCCATGTCGCTGCGTGTCACCAACATCATGGGCCGTCGCCCGTCGCGCGCGGCCGATTGACGCCGGGCCCTTGCGCCGCGGCAGCGATACCGCTAGATCGATCGTCACCGTTACGATTTTTGCCGCCGATGCTTGCCCGCCTTTATGCCTCGATGATGCGCCTCGCCGCGAGCGGACACGCCGTGCCGGCGCTGGCCGCCATCGCCTTCATCGAGAGCTCGATCTTCCCCATTCCGCCGGACGTGCTGCTCATTCCGATGATCCTCGCCGCGCCTGCGCGCGCCTGGCGGCTCGCCGGAGTCGCGACCGTGGCCTCGGTGATCGGCGGCTATTTCGGCTACGCCATCGGCTATTTCACCTTCGCGACGATCGGTCGGCCGATCCTCGAGTTCTATCACGTCATGGACAAGTACGACGCGCTCAAGGCGTCGTTCGATCAATGGGGCGCTTGGATCATCGTCGCCAAGGGCATGACTCCCATTCCCTTCAAGCTGCTGACGATCGCCAGCGGCGCACTCGACTTCAATCTGGTGAGCTTCACAATAGCCTCGCTGATCTCGCGCAGCCTGCGCTTCTTCCTCGTGGCGGCGCTGCTGTGGTGGTTCGGCGAGCCGATCCGTTCGTTCATCGAGCGCCGCCTGACCTTGGTCACCACCGCCTTCCTCGTCGCCCTCATAGGCGGCTTCGTCGTGTTGCGCTATCTTTGAGCCCGGCATGACCCAGCGCCGCCGCGTCGTTCTTCTCGACCTTGTCGGCAGCACCGCCGTGATCGGCGGTGCCTTGCTGTTTCAATATGCCGGCGGTCTGCAGCCTTGCGAGCTCTGCCTCATCGAACGCTGGCCCTATTACGTCTCGATACCGCTCTTGCTGCTGGCGCTCGCTTCCGGCCTACGACGCGCGATGACCGCCGCGATCCTGGCGATGGTCCTTCTTCTCTTTCTCGCCGGGAGCGCCGTCGCCTTCTATCATGTCGGGGTCGAGCAGCACTGGTTTGCCGGTCCCGCCGCTTGCACCAGCCCGGCGACCGCCGCCCATACGCTCGAGGCATTGAAGGCCCAACTCATGAATCAGCAGCCCGTGCGCTGCGACGTGGTCCAATGGTCGCTTGTCGGCGTCTCGCTCGCCGGATGGAACCTGATCGCATCGCTGGCGCTGGCCGGCCTTTCGCTCTCGGCCTTGCGCGCCCGCGGCGGCAGGCGGCGCCGATGAGCGGCCTCCGGCGCTTGCCGGGCGATCCCTCGGCCGAGGCGATCATCGAGCGCATGATCCGCGTCGACCATGCCGGCGAATACGGCGCCGCGCGCATCTATAAAGGCCAGCTCGCGGTGCTCGGCCGCGCGCCGTCGGCACCGGCGATCCGGCGCATGGCCGAACAGGAAGAGCGCCACCTCGCGGCATTCGAACGATTGATCGCCGAGCGGCGCGTGCGGCCCACGGCGTTGTCGCCGCTGTGGCATGTCACGGGCTTCGCGCTCGGCGCGGCGACGGCGCTCCTGGGCGAGCGCGCGGCAATGGCTTGCACGGTCGCCATCGAAGAGGTGATCGATCAGCACTACCGCCGCCAGATCGAGACGCTCGGCGACGCCGAGCCGCAACTCGCGGCATCGCTCGCGGAGTTCCGCGATCACGAGATCGAGCATCGCGAAACCGGGCTCGCGCACGGCGCCGAGGAGGCGCCTGCCTACGAGCTTTTGACCGCCGCGATCAAGGCCGGATCGCGGCTCGCCATCTGGCTGTCGACGCGGTTATGAACGCCGGCTGGCCGCGGGAAACCGCTGCCCTGGCACCCGCCGCTGCTCTCGGTTAGAATGCGCGGGAGAGCGACGCATAGAGCGCGCGAAGTGATTTATGGGAGAAGCGTCATGGCGGAGCATCAGGCCGTCGAGCAGGCGAAGGAGCCGGTCCTCAAACTCAAATTCCTGTCGCATGGCACGCTCGAATCGAAGGATCTCGAGCACTCGCGCAAGTTCTATACCGACTTCCTCGGCCTCGAATGTATCCAGACCAGCAAGATCTCGCTGATGATCCGCCTCGGCAACACCAACACGATCGCGGTCGTCCAAACCACGCGAAAAAAGCCTGAGATGCCGATGCTCAACCACAACGGCCTCGACGTCACCACGCGCGAGGAGGTCGACCAATGTTACGAGATCGTCAACCGGGAAAAGGACAAGTGGAGCATCAGGAAGCTGACGAAGCCGGTGGACCAGCACGGCACCCGCAGCTTCTATTTCCTCGATTGCGACGACAATTGGTGGGAAATCCTGTGCAACCCCGACGGCGGCTACAGCTGGATGTTCGACAAGGGCCGCGACATCAAGCAGTGGGGCGCGGGCGAGGAATCGGGCTTCAATCCCAACGAATTCGCCCTCCACAAAGGCCGCCGGGAAAAAGCCGCGAGCGAAAGCGACTGAGCGCCGCTGCCGCCGGTTAGAGACCGGCGCCGGCCCGCTGCCTGCCGACCACGCCCGCGGCCGCAATGACCTCGGGAAGGGCCAAGGAATTCTGCGGCGCCATCACATGCGCGCCGGCGATGCCGGGAATTTCCGTGAGCTGCTGCAGGAGTTCGGCGCAAATTCGGCGGCCTTCCGCCCGCGGATCCTCCGCCTTGTCGAGGCGGTCCACGATCGCATCGGGAATGACCGTGCCGAACAGCTTTTCGCGCATCCAGCGCGCCGAGCGTGCCGATGGAATGGGAGCCACGCCAATCAGCACCGAGAGCCGCGGCGCGATGCCGAGATCGAGAAGCCGCGCCGAATAGCGCCGCACCACGCCCATATCCATGCAGAATTGCGTCTGCACGAAATCCGCGCCGGCGTCGAGTTTGGCGCGGAGCGATTTCGGGTTCCAATCGGGCGGCGGATCCAATGGCATGTCGGCGGCGCCGAGCAACAGCTTCGTCTCGCCCTTGATCTCCATGCCCGTCGGCAGGCGGTGCTCGGTCCGCATGCGGTGCGCGGTCTCGAGGAGCCCGCGACTGTCGAGGTCGAAGACCGGCTTCGCCTCAGGCTGGTCGCCGGCCTTGGGATCATCGCCCGTCAGCACCAGCACGTTCCTGATGCCCAGCGCCATCGCGCCCAAGAGATCGCTCTGCAAGGCGATGCGGTTGCGGTCGCGGCAGGTCATCTGCAGGATCGGCTCGACTCCATTGTTCAACAGGAAATGAGCCGCAACGAGGCTCGACAGATGCGCCCTCGCGCCGGCCCCGTCGGTGACGTTGACGGCGGTGGCGAGCCCTTTCAAAGACCGAGCGCGGGCGATGAGACCGGCCCGGTCAGTCGCGACCGGCGGCGCAAGCTCGGCGGTGACGACGAAGCGACCGCTCTTGAGTGCGCGTTCGAACTCGCTCGCCGTGGCCGTCGCGTCGGCGGAATGATCCGGCATGGACGCGCCTCCTATTGGTGCCAATGCGCCACCGCCGCACCGGCGACCGGCGCGCGGAAGACCGCAAGTTGCCGCATCTTGAGCGAGCCGATATTACCAGTTCCGAGATCCTGGCCAAGAAAGCCGATGTCCTTCGGCGCAAGCCGAAAATCACCGAAGCCCAACTTCGCCTCCCTCGGGCGCGAGCTTAGCAGACGCCGCCGCTTTTTGCCGCGATTTCACGTGGCGTCCGCGGCATAATGCGCGCACCGGCGACGCATTATGCCGCGGACGTCCGGGAAGCGGAGCGGACATGAAGCTCGACATCCACGCCCATCTGATCGATCGGCAATACCTCGAGGAGTTGCAGAGCCTCTTGAGCCTCGCGCCGGAGCGCACGAGCGACGGCAAGACGCTGCTGCGCCACAACGGCTATACGCTGATGTGGTCGAGGGCCGACATGTTCGATGTCGACCATCGGCTGCGCGAGATGGACCGCAAGGGGATCGACATGCGCGCCCTGTCGCTGAGCACGCCCAATGTCTATCCCTGGTCGGGCGCGGCGCAGATCCGCATCACCCGCTACGTCAATGACGCTCTCGCGCGCTATTGCCAGGCGCATGCCGACCGTTTCGTCGGGCTCGCGAGCCTGCCGCTGCACGACATCGAGGCCTCGCTTGCGGAGCTCGACCGCGTCGTCCGCGAGCTCGGCATGAAGGGCGTCATCATCGGCTCGAACGTCGGCGGACCGCCGCTCAACGATGCGCGCTACGAGCCGATTTGGGCGCGGATCGACGCGCTCAGGCTCCCCGTCTTCGAGCATCCGATGTTCCCGAAGGACACGTCGGAGATGGGCGAGTTCGAGCTGCCGCTGCGCGTCGGCATGATTTTCGACACGACGCTGGTTGCCGCGCGTCTCATCTATTCCGGCATTTTCGAGCGCTATCCGAATTTTCCCTATATTCTCGCCCACACCGGGGGCGCGCTGCTGATGATGCTCGAGCGCCTCGACAACGGCTACAGGCTTTTTCCGGATTGCCGGAAATACATCAGCAAGCCGCCCAGCGAATACGCCAAGCGGCTCTATTACGACACCTGCGCTTTCGGCGAGGCGGCCCTGATGCTGGCGATCCGCAGCGTCGGCGCGGCGCGCCTCCTCTTCGGCACGGACGATCCGATGATCGATTCCGATACCACCCACGTCACGCGCCTCGCCATCTCGGAGCAGGAGAAATCGGCCATCCTCGGCGACACCACCGCGCGGCTTCTGGGACTGCGCTAGGTCGCCTTGCTGCGCCGAATCACGCGGCGCGTTTGCCGGGATGAACGGTTCCACAGCGGCGGCAGGTGCGCTTATCGCCGCTGCTATAGAATTTCTCGAAGGCCGGCGGCAAGTCCTTGACGATGTCCTTCAGTTGAACCTCGACGCGATGGAGGAGCGCGTGGCAGGCGGGGCAGAACCACTCGAAGCCGTCGATCACCCCTTCCGCGCGTTGGCGCTCGATCACCAGGCCGACGCTCCCGGGCACCGGCCGTTGCGGCGAATGACGCCAATGCGGCGGCAGCAGGAAGATTTCGCCGGCGTGGATCGGAATGTCGCGCGGCTTGCCGTCTTCCATCACCCGCAGCACCATGTCGCCCTGGAGCTGATAGAAGAACTCTTCGAGCGGATCGTCGTGATAGTCCGTCCGCGCATTGGGACCGCCGACCACCGTGACGATGAAGTCCGTGTCGCTCCAGATCTGAGCGTTGCCGACTGGCGGCCGCAGGAGATGACGGTGCTCGTCGATCCATTTGTTGAAGTTGAGCGGTAGAGAATAAAGACCCATCGCTTCCTCCTCGATCCCGAGCCACATCCGCCAAACCTAGCGGTTTTTTCCGGGGTGGACAAATCGGCGGATGGGTTATAGTCATGGTTCGGAGGGTGCTTTGCTCTACATCATCTATCAGGAAGACAAGGACGGCGGCGAAGCCATCCGCGCGGCGACGCGGGAGCGCCATCTCGCCTATCTCGAACGGCACAGGGACATTCTCGTTCTCGGCGGCGCTCTCCTCGCGGAAATCGGGGACAAGCGCCTCGGCAGCTGTCTCATCATCAATGTGCCGAGCCGAGAGGCGGCCGAGGAGTTCTCGCGCCACGAGCCGTTCCGCCAGGCCGGTCTGTTCAAGACGGTGAAGATCACGCGCATGCGCCGAGGCCAGTGGAACCCGGCGGCAGCGCCGGCGACGCCCGAGGGCAACTGAGCCGGCTTCGTGCCGCAGCGTCACTGTGTCGGCGGGATCACGCTCGGCTATTTGCCGCCCCCGGTGGTTTGCCGCATCTCCCACCAAGGCTCGCCGCTTTCGACCTGGCTGACCGTGGGCAGCTGCGTCTCGCTCCAACCGCCGCCGAGCGCTTGGATCAGGGTCACGCTGGCGGCCAAGCGGCTCGCCTGAATGTTGAGCGCCGCCTCCTCGTCGCTGAGCGCAGTGGTTTGCGCCACGACGACGCTCGTATAGGCGACGGTGCCCGCTTGATACTGATTGAGCGTCAGGCGGACGGCTTCGCGCGCATGTCCGACCGCCGCTTCCTCGACCTGCGCCTGCTCCGCCAGAATGCGCAAGGCCGCAAGTTCGTCCTCGACCTGCTGGAATCCCGTGAGCACGGACTGGCGATAATTGGCGACGCTCTGGTCATAGGCGGCGCGCGCCGCATCCACCTGCGCGCTGCGCAAGCCCGCATCGAACAGCGTCGCCGTGACGTTCGCGCCGAACGACCAGATGCTGTTCGCTGCGCTGAGGAGATTCACGAGTTGCGAGCTTGCGAAGCCATAAGAGGCGGTGAGCGTGATGGTGGGGAAATAGGCGCTTTCGGCGACGCCGATCTGCGCGTTCGCTGCGGCGACGGCGCGCTCGGCGCCGGCGATGTCGGGGCGCCGCTCGAGCAGCGTCGAGGGCACTCCCGGCGGCATGACCGGCACGGCGGCGGCGAGCGAGGCCGGCGCGATGGAGAATTCGGCCGGCGGCTTGCCGACCAGCACGGCGATCGCATGCTCGAGTTGGGCGCGCTGCACGCCGATCGCGATCGCCTGCGCTTGCGTCCCTTCGAGCTGGGTCTGCGCCGTGATCACATCGGTCTGCGCCGCCACGCCGGCATTGTATTGATTTCGCGTTATCTCGAGCGAGGCGCGATCGGCTTCGACCGCCGTGTCGAGCACCCGCTTCAGCTCTTCATCGACCCGCAGTTGGAAATAATCGGCCGCGAGCTGCGTTTGGGCGGAGAGGCGCGCGGCGGCGAGATCGGCGGCGCTCGCCTGCGCGTTCGCCACATCGCTTTCGACGGTGCGGCGGATGCGGCCCCAGATGTCCGGCTCCCAGCTCGCGGTCGGGGTCAGATTGAATTGGTTCTGCACGACCCGCCCACCGCTGCCAGAGGCGCCACCGCCGACGGGCTGGCCGGTCCGCTGACCGGAACCGGCAATGGTGAGCGCCGGGAAATAACCGGCGCGCGCCTCGCCCACTACCGCGCTCGCCTCGCGGTAGGCGGCTTCGCTGGCCTTGAGCGTCTGATTGCTGATGTCGATCTGCCGCTCGAGCTGGTCGAGCAGAGGATCGTCGAAGACCGACCACCAGGCGCCGTCGCTCGCGGCGAGCCGGGGCTCGGCCGGCTTCCAACCGGCAAGCTCCTTGAAGGCGGCGGGCATGGGCGCTTCCGGGCGCTGGTAATCGGGTCCGACGGCGCAGGCCGCGAGCGCCGTCGCGGCAAACCCCATGGCGAGCCAGCGAAGCGGCGCAAGCGCAAGCACGGTCATTCGCCGGCAGCGCCGCGCGGCTGCGGCTCCCGGCTGCCCCACGCGCCGCGGCACCACAGGCGGAAGCGGTCGAGATAGAGGTAGATGACCGGCGTCGTGTAGAGGGTCAGCGCCTGGCTCACCAGCAGGCCGCCGACGATGGCGATGCCGAGAGGCCGGCGCAGTTCGCCGCCTTCGCCGAAACCGATCGCGAGCGGCATCGCGCCGAGCAGCGCCGCCATCGTCGTCATCATGATCGGACGGAAGCGCAGAAGGCATGCCTGGTAGATCGCCTGGCGCGAGGTGAGGTGATGCGTCCGCTCGGCGTCGAGGGCGAAATCGATCATCATGATCGCGTTCTTCTTGACGATGCCGATGAGCAGGATGACGCCGATGAGCGCGATCAGGCTGAACTCGGTATGGAACAGCATGAGGGCGAGTACCGCGCCGACCCCGGCCGACGGCAAGGTCGAGAGGATGGTGATCGGGTGGATATAGCTCTCGTAGAGAACGCCAAGGACGATATAGACGGCGGCAAGCGCCGCCAGGATGAGGAACGGCTCGTTGGCAAGCGATTGCTGGAAGATCTGGGCGGTACCCTGGAAGGTGCCGTGAATGGTGCTGGGCACGCCGATGCGATTCATCGCCTCGTCGATGGCGCGCGTCGCATCGCTGAGCGAGGCGTTCGGCGCGAGGTTGAACGAAAGCGTGCTGGCGACGAACAGGCCCTGGTGATTCACGGCAAGCGGCGTGTTGCCCGGTCCGAAATGGCTGAAGGCAGCGAGCGGCACCACGGTTTCCTTGCCGGTGCTCACTGCGGCGCCGGTGGAGGTTGCGCTGTGGCCGCTGTTGGCAAGCGCATTGATCGCCTGATTGCGCGCCGTGTCGGCGGCGATGGCGGCAGTCGAGGCGGTCTGCTTCGCGCTCGCAACGGTCCCGGCGACGGCGTTCGTGCCTTGCGTCCCGCCGACGGCGCCGCCCGATGTGCTGATGAAGACGTCCTTGAGCGTCTCCGGGCTTTGCCAAAAGCGCGGTGCTACTTCCATGACGACGTGGTATTGGTTCAGGGGATTGTAGATCGTCGACACCTGCCGCTGACCGAAGGCGTCGTAGAGCGCATTGTCGATCATGCTGGCGGTGATGCCGAGACGCGCCGCCGTCGCCCGATCGATCACCAAATCGGTCTCGAGCCCCTTGTTCTGCTGGTCGGAATTGACGTCGCGCAGTTCCGGGAGCTGTTGGAGAGCCTCAAGAATCTTCGGCGCCCAGGCGTAGAGGCCCTCGAGACTATCGGCCTGCAGCGTGTATTGGTATTGCGCATTGCTCTGACGGCCGCCGACCCGGATGTCCTGCACCGCCTGCAGGAACAGCGAGGCCCCCGGCACCTGTCCGAGTTCGCGGCGAAGTCTGGCGATAACTTGGTCCGCCGAGAGCTTGCGTTCCGACAACGGCTTCAGCGACATGAAGACGAATCCCGAATTCGCCTGGCCGCCGCCGGTGAAGCCCACCACGCTGGCGACCGCCGGATCGCTCTTAACGATCGAAATGAATTGCGTCAGCTTCTGCTGCATGAGCTGGAAGGATATGCTCTGGTCGGCCTGGATGCCGCCGACCAGCCGACCGGTGTCCTGCTGGGGGAAGAAGCCCTTGGGCACGATGACGAAGAGATAGAAATTAAGGCACAGCGTCGCCAGCAGCAGCAGCATCATCGCGCGCGGATGGCCGAGCGCCCACCGCAGCGAGCGGTCGTAGCGGCGTAAGACCATGTTGAACGCGCGCTCGCCTGCCCGATAGAAGCCTCCGCGGTTCGCCGCCGCCGGCCTGGCGATCAGGCGCGCGCACATCATCGGCGTCGTCGTCAGCGATACCGCCAGAGAGACCAGCACCGCGATGGACAGCGTGATCGCGAATTCCCGGAACAGGCGGCCGACGATCCCGCCCATGAGGGTGATCGGCAGGAAGACCGCGATGAGGGAGAGGCTCATCGACAGCACGGTAAAGCCCACCTCGCGCGCGCCCTGGAGCGCCGCCTGGAACCGGGGCATGCCGGCCTCGACATGGCGCGAGACGTTCTCAAGGACGACGATAGCATCGTCGACGACGAAGCCGGTCGCGACGGTAAGCGCCATCAGCGACAGATTATCGATGCTGTAATGAAGCAGATACATCACGCCGAATGTGCCGATCAGCGACACCGGCACGGCGACGCTCGGCACGAGCGCTGCGCGTCCATTGCGCAGGAACAGGTAGACGACCATGATCACCAGGATCGAGGAGATGACCAGGGTGCGCTCGACGTCGAGAAGGGAGGCCCGGATGGTGGTCGAGCGGTCCACCCCCACGGTGATGTCGATGGCGGGCGAGATCGAGGCCTGGAGCTGCGGCAGCAACTCCGTCACCCGATCCACCGTGTCGATGATGTTGGCGGCGGGCGCGCGATAGAGAATGACCAGCACAGCCGGCTTGCCGTTGGCGAGCCCGGCATTGCGAATGTTCTCGACCGAATCGTTGATCTCGGCGACGTCGTCGAGCCGCACCGCCGCACCGTTGCGGTAGGCCACGATGAGATTGCGGTAGTCATCCGCCTTGCGCGCCTGGTCATTGTCGTAGATCTGGAATCGGCGATCATGCTCGTCGATCGCGCCCTTGGGGCTGTGGGCATTGGCCGAGGCGAGCGCCGCGCGGACATCCTCGAGCCCGATGCCGTAATGATTGAGCGCCGCCGGAGTGATCTCGACCCGCACCGCCGGCAGCGAGCTGCCGCCGACATCGACCTCGCCGATGCCCTCGACTTGCGACAGCTTCTGCTCGAGCACGGTGGTCGCGGCGTCGTAGATCTGGCCCCGGCTGAGCGTATCCGAGGTGAGCGCGAGGATCAGGATCGGCGCGTCCGCCGGGTTGACCTTGCGATAGGTGGGATTGCTGCGCAGGCTCGCCGGCAGATCGGCGCGGGCGGCGTTGATCGCCGCCTGGACGTCGCGCGCCGCGCCGTCGATGTTGCGGTCGAGTCCGAACTGGAGAGTGATCCGCGTCGATCCGACCGCGCTCGAGGACGTCATCTCCGTGACGTCCGCGATCTCGCCGAGGTGGCGCTCCAAGGGTGTGGCCACGCTCGTGGCCATCACCTCGGGGCTCGCACCGGGCATTTGCGCCTGCACCGAGATGGTGGGGAAATCCACCTGCGGTAGCGGCGACACCGGAAGCTGGAAGAACGCCACCGCGCCGGCGAGGGCCACGCCGAACGTCAGCAGTGTTGTCGCGACCGGCCGTCTGATGAACGTCTCGGACAGATTCACGGCGGCGCGCTTTCGCTCTCGCCGGCGCCACCGGTCATGCCAAGGCGCACCGCCAGCCGGTCAAACGCGAGATAGATCACTGGCGTGGTGAAGAGAGTCAGCACCTGGCTGACGATGAGGCCGCCGACGATGGTGAGGCCCAGGGGATGGCGCAGCTCCGAGCCGGTGCCGGTGCCGAGCATCAGCGGCAAGGCGGCCAACAGCGCCGCCATCGTGGTCATGAGGATCGGGCGAAACCGCAGCAGCGAAGCCTGGTAGATCGCCTCGCGCGGCGTCTTGCCCTCGTGCCGCTCGGCGTCGAGCGCGAAATCGATCATCATGATCGCGTTCTTCTTGACGATGCCGATGAGCAGCACAATGCCGATGATGGCGATGACGGTGAGCTCGCTGCCGGCCAGGAGGAGGGCCAGGAGGGCTCCGATCCCCGCTGACGGCAAGGTCGAGAGGATCGTTACGGGATGAACAAAGCTCTCGTAGAGGACGCCCAGCACGATGTAGACGGTGACGACCGCCGCCAGGATCAGGAACAGCTCGTTCGTGAGCGACGCCTGGAAGGCCAGCGCCGCGCCTTGGAAGGCGGTGATGATGCTCGGGGGCAGGCCGATGTCGCGTTCCGCTTGCTTGATCGCCGTAACCGCCTCGCCCAGCGACGCATTGGGCGCGACATTGAACGACACCATCGCCGCCGGAAACTGACCGAGGTGATCGATCTGCAGCGGCGCGGCCTGTTCCGTCACGGAGGCGATCGCTGACAGCGGGACCTGCCCCGACCCGGTCGATGACGGCAGATAGATCGCGGAGAGATCCTTGACCGATTGTTGCAGACTGCGATCGGCCTCGAGGATCACGCGATACTGGTTCGATTGCGTGAAGATGGTCGAGACGATGCGCTGGCCGAAGGCGTCATAGAGCGCGTTGTCGATGGTGGCGGGCGTGATGCCGAAACGGCCGGCCGTATCGCGATCGATGGTGACGTAGGCCGACAGGCCATTCTCGGCCAGATCGCTCGCGACATCGGCGACCTCCGGCGTCTGGTTGAGCTTGTCGACCAATTTCGGAACCAATTGCGCAAGCTCGTCCGGATTGGCGTCCTCCAGGATGAACTGGTACTCGGTCCGGCTGACCGTGGTGTCGATGGTCAGGTCCTGCACCGGCTGCATGTAGAGAGAGATGCCGGGGACCTCGGCGGTTTCCTGCTGCAGGCGGCGGATCACTTCGGTGATGGTCGAGCTGCGCTCGTCAGAGGGCTTGAGATTGATGAGCAGGCGGCCGCTGTGGAGCGTCGTGTTGCTGCCGTCGACGCCGATGAAGGACGACAGGCTCTCGACGTCGGGGTCCTTGAGCACGGCAGCCGCCAAGGCTTGCTGATGCTCGGCCATGCTGGCATAGGAGATGCTTTGCGCCGCCTCGGAGATGCCCTGGATCAATCCGGTATCCTGCACCGGGAAGAAGCCCTTGGGCACGACGACATAAAGCAAGGTCGTGAGCGCCAGGGTCGCCACCGCGACAATGAGCGTCACCCCCTGATGGTCGAGCACCACGCCGAGTGCACGTCCGTAGGCACGGATCAGACCGTCGAATTTTTCCCGTGCCCAGCGTTGAAAGCGCGTCTCCTTGGTCTCCTCGGGCCGGCGCAGAAACTTGGCGCAGGCCATCGGCACCACGGTCAAGGAAACCGCCGCCGAGATCAGAATCGTCACGGCGAGCGTGATGGCGAACTCGCGGAAAAGCCGACCCACCACATCGCCCATGAACAACAGAGGAATGAGCACCGCAATGAGCGAAATGGTCAGCGAGATGATGGTAAATCCCACCTGCTCGGAGCCTCTGAGAGCCGCCTTGAGCGGTGCATCGCCTTGCTCGATGTAGCGCGAAATGTTCTCGATCATCACGATCGCGTCGTCGACGACGAACCCCGAGGCGATGGTGAGCGCCATGAGCGACAGGTTGTTGAGGCTGAAGCCCAGCATGTACATCGCCGCGAAAGTGCCGACGAGCGACAGCGGCACGGAGAGGCTCGGGATCAGCGTCGCCCGCGTGCTGCGCAGAAACACGAAGATCACGAGCACCACGAGGATGACGGCAAGCGTGAGCTCGAACTCGACATCGTGCACCGAGGCGCGGATGGTGACGGTGCGATCGGTCAGCACCGCCGTATCGATGGCCGCTGGCAGCGCCGCCTGAAGCTGCGGTAGGAGCGCCTTGATGCTGTCCACCACCCCGATCACATTGGCGCCGGGCTGGCGCTGGATGTTGAGGATCACCGCGGGAACGGTGTTCATCCAGGCGGCAAGCTGAGTATTCTCGGCGCTGCTGACCGCTTTCGCGACATCCGAGAGGTGCACCGGCGCGCCGTTCCTGAAGGCAATCACGAGATTGAGGAAATCGCCGGCGCTCGACAACTGATCGTTGGCATTGATGGTGTAGGCGCGGGTCGGGCCGTCGAAATTACCCTTGGGCGTGTCGACGTTGGCGTTGCCGACGGTGGTGCGGAGATCGTCGAGGTTGAGGCCGTAGGCGGCAAGCTTGCGCGGATCGGCCTCGATGCGCACCGCCGGCCGTTGGCCGCCGTTGATGGTGACCAGCCCGACGCCGGGAAGCTGCGAGATCTTCTGCGCCAGGCGCGTGTCCGCCAGATCCTCGATCTGCGGCAGAGGCAGGGTCACCGAGGTCAGCGCCAAGGTCAGAATCGGCGCGTCGGCCGGATTGACCTTGGCGTAGATCGGCGGCGCCGGCAGATCCGAGGGCAGCAAATTGCCCGCGGCATTGATCGCCGCCTGGACCTCCTGCTCGGCGACGTCGAGGCTGAGATCGAGGCTGAACTGCAGCGTGATCACCGAGGCGCCGGCCGAGCTGGTCGAAGACATCTGATTGAGGCCGGGCATTTCGCCGAATTGGCGCTCGAGCGGCGCCGTCACCGACGAGGTCATCACGTCCGGGCTGGCGCCGGGATAGAAGGTCTGAACCTGGATGGTGGGGTAATCGACCTCCGGCAAGGCGGCGAGAGGCAGGAACTGAAACGCGAGGATGCCGACCAGAAGAATTGCCACCATGAGCAGCGAGGTGGCGACCGGCCGCAGAATGAAGGGGCGTGAGGGGCTCATCCCGAGGCCCGGCTCAGCGCAGCGAGCGGCGCCGCTCGGTCATTGGCCATTCCCGCTACCTTGCTGCACGCCGGTGCCGCCGCCGGAAGCCGGGGTCGCGCCGCTCTGCGCCTGGCGCAGCGCGATCTTGGCGCCGTCGCGCAGTTTGTCGGCGCCATCGACCACGACCTGATCGCCCGCCGCTAGACCCGACTGAACCAAGACCAGGCCATTATCCTCGGGACCGAGCTTCACGATCTGCACGGTGACGGTGCTGTCGGGCTTGACCAGATAGACAAAGGCGCCGGGCGCGCCGCGTTGCACCGCCGCGGTCGGAATGACCGTCGCGTCCTTGAGCACGTCCACGAGAAGCCGCGCATTGACGAACTGGTTGGGGAAGAGGCTTTCGTCCGCGTTGTCGAATTGCGCCCGCAGCTTCACCGTGCCGGTGGTGGTATCGATCTGGCTGTCCACCGCCGCGAGCGTGCCGGTGGCGAGCTTCGTCATGTTGCTGCGATCGTAAACCGTGACCGTCAGCGTCGCTCCCGCGTGCATCTGCTTCAGGATGGCCGGCAACTCGTCTTCCGGCAGGGTGAAGACCACGGAGATGGGCTGCAACTGCGTAATGACCGCGATCCCGGTGGCGCTGCTCGCCTGCACGTAGTTTCCGGGATCGACCAGGCGCAGGCCGATCCGGCCGCCGACCGGCGCCACGATGTGGCAATAGGCCAGATTGAGCTTGGCGTTCTCGAGCTGGGCCTGGTCGAGGTTCACCGTGCCTTCATCCTGGCCGACGACGTAGGCCTGGTCTTCCGCCTGTTGCCGCGCGATGGAGTTCTGCTCAGCGAGCTTCTGGTAGCGAGTGAGATCCATCTGCGCCATCTTGAGCGAAGCTTGATCCTTCTGGAGCTGGCCTTGCGCCTGATCGAGCGCCGCTTGATAGGGACGCGGATCAATCTGCGCGAGGAAATCGCCTCTCTGCACGTTCTGGCCTTCCTTGAACGCGACCTCGACGAGTTGGCCATTGATCTGGGTCTGGACCGTCACCGTCGCGAGCGCGGTCACCGTGCCCAAGGCATTGTCGATGATGTTGATGTCGCCGTGTTGCGCCGCCGCTGCGACGACGGGCATGGGACCGCCGAGGCCGAAGCGCCCCACCTGGGTCTGCTGCGCCGGCCGCGAGTGCATCCACCAAGCGAGCGCTCCCCCCAACAGCAGGATGATCGCGATCCACAGTCCGCGGCGCCGGGTCACCCGGGGGCTGAGCGCCGGCCGCTGCCGCGCCGGATGTGCCTCCTGCGCATCCTGTTTCTCTTGCGTGTTCAGGTCGTCCATATCGAACCTTGCTCGGACCGTGCACCGCGGCGCCTTGGTCAGGGCGAGGGATCGCGCCGTCCGGCCCGGCTCCGGGCGTTGCTATCCTACCTCAACCGCGACGGAGCGCATGCAGCATTCGCACGCAGCAGAACCAGCCCTGGTCGGAACCGGCAGCCGAATTCGCCCAAGCCGTTATACGCCGGCGCCGCAGGATTGATCCCCGCGCACCGGCGTCGAGGACCCGCGCTCGGACGAAGCGTAGATCGGTGCGGCCTCGGAGCACCAGCGCGTCACCGATAGCCGGCGCGCACCGGTCAAGTTAGGGTGATCGCCTGAGCCTCGTCAGAGGGCCCTTTGGGGCAGCGCGAACCCCATGCATCGAATCGTATTCGGCCTGACCGTGGCCGCCCTTGTTACGGCACCGGCGGCATGGCCCCAGCGCGGCGCAATTCGCCACCATCCCCGGTGACCAGGCCTGCCCGCTGGCGCAAAGCCAGTAGCTCCCGCTGGCGCAAAGCCAGTAGCTATTGGAGCGCCAAATAAACCCAATAGGCAGAGGCGAGCAACACGAGGACGCCCGAGATCAGGAGTTCCGCGCGCGGGCCCGAGGCGGGGCGCAGCTCGGTACGATCGATCTCGCGCGCCGATCGCACGAAATGGACGCTGCCGACAACAATGAGGGCGGCTCCGATCGCCGTGAAAATGAAGCCCTCGCTTCGGCCGACCCGCCCAATCAGTCCGGCAACGCGCCCCGCCGATCCCGCGTGCGACGGTATGATTTGACCGAGCTCGGCGATGAACAAGTTGAGCCGCTCGATCACGAAGCCGAAGGCGACGACTGACAGGCCGGTCCGCAGCCAAGCGAGAAATGTCCGTTCATTGGCGGCGTGATCGGAATAGCTCTTGATCATGGTCTCTCCATTCGAGGCGGCAGCGTCGGGAGCCTGCCGGTCGTGTGGCCGACCGGGGCGGCGGCATGGTCGCCCGAGGTTCCCGCCGCGGCGGGGCCGAGTCCATCGGGAAAATGCTTGCGCCACGCTGGGATTTTTGCTTTCGTGCGATGCCATCGATTAGTTTGTCATTAAGCACCGCTGTCAAGTTTGAACAGGGAGTTCGTGAACCATGGCTGCAACTGCGAAACCGGCGACCCTTACGACTGTCACTATGAAGCATCTGGCGGCGCAGCTCGCCGAAGGCCACGAGATGCCCAAGAAGCAAGCCGAGGCCATCCTGGGCGACATGGTCAGCCTCATCGTCAAGCACCTCAAGAAGGGGGAGCGGATCCGCATCGGCGGCTTGGGCATTCTCCAGGTGAGAAAGCGCGCCGCTCGCATGGGCCGCAACCCCGCAACCGGCGAAGCCATCAAGATCAAGGCCAGCAAGAAAGTCGCCTTCCGCGCCGCCAAGGAGCTCAAGGAAGCCGTCTAGGCTTCACGTTCCCGCGGGCGCGACGCGGCCCGCATTCCTATCGAGAGCGACGGCGCGAGTGTTCGCCTGGGCCGAGCCGGCTTGGCAGTAGTGATACGCGGCGTCTATCGGGCGGGAAGCGCCGGAGATTGCGTGTGCTGCCTTGCGACTCGTGGGACGTCGCCGAGTCGGCACTGACAACGAGCTACCTTGCAACCGCTGCCTGTGATCGCATGAACGAGATTATTTAGGCGTAAAACAACACTGGCGGGGCCGGCCTCGGTTCGGGGCAGCAGCAGGAGGCTGGCTCCGGCCGGCCCTTGAGAGGAATCGCGGCATATGACCTTCGCCTATTTTGCGAGCTTTCACGACCGGACGGACCCGGCGGTGCAACTTAGCCAAGCCGACAAGACGCGGGTCATCGACATCGTGCGCACGACGCCGGGCCTGATTCGGGGTCTCGTCTTCACGCCCGAGACGACCCGCGATCCCTACGCCCATGACGGCGCTTCGCCGCAACTGGCGCTCGAGCTCTACTTTGCCGACATTCCCGAACTCGAATCGGCGCTGGCACCCAAGGGTCATCTCCAAGCCCTCGCCGCCAAAGAGGCGTTGCCGAGTCTCGCCGGTGCCCAAGCGACGCAGCAGGCGATGTTGGTCCGGATCTTTCCGGTGCCCGAGCCCGCCTTCCGGACGCCGCCGGGTGGGCTCCCCTGCACCTATCTCGTCCATTATGCCGGGCAAGCGCAAGACCTCAATCAATGGCACTGGTACTACATCCAGCACCACCCGCGCGTGATGGCGCACTTCCCCGGCATCCGCGAGATTGAGATCTGTACGCGCATCGACTGGTGCGGCTTCTTGCCCTGGCCGCGCGTCGATTACATGCAGCGCAACAAGGTAGTCTTCGACAGCGCGGCGGCGCTGACCGCGGCGCTCAATTCGCCGGTGCGCAATGAGATGCGCGAGGACTACCGGAAGTTTCCGCCCTTCACCGGCGAAAACGTGCATTTTCCCATGGCGACGCTGAGCGTCGCGCCGGCGGGCGTCAGCGCTTGAGCTTGTAGCCCGCCGCCTCCCGGTCCCAGGTCGCGCTGGTAATTCCCCGCTCGCGCAGCTTGAACTTCTGGATCTTGCCGCTCTCCGTGGCCGGAAGCTCCGCCACGAACTCGACATAACGCGGGACGGCGAAATAGGGCAGTCGCGGCGCGCAGAAATCCATCAGCTCGACCGCGCCAAGCCGGCTTCCGGGAGTGCGGACGATGGCCGCCATCACCTCGTCTTCGGCCAGCTCCGAGCGCACCGGGAAGACCGCCGCGGTCGCGATCTCCTTGTGGCTCAGCAGGACCTCCTCGACCTCATAGGAAGATATATTCTCGCCGCGGCGGCGGATCGCCTCCTTGATGCGGTCGACGAATTTGTAATAGCCGTCGGCGTCGCGGATGACCTGGTCGCCGGTGTGGAACCACAAATTCCGCCAGGCCTCGACCGTCTTCTCAGGCATGCCCCAGTATCCCGTGGCAAAGGCGAAGGGCTCGGCGGCGCGCAGGATCAACTCGCCGGCCTGGCCATCCGGCACGGAATTGTCCTCGGCATCGACGACCCTGCCTTCGAAGCCGGGATAGATCCGTCCCATCAAGCCCGGAAGCTGCTCGTCGATCGCGGTGCCGATGACGTGGTTGGTCTCGGTCGAGCCGTAGCCGTCGAGCAGGCGAATGCCGGTGCGCGCGATGAAGGCGGCATGGAAATGCCCGGGCACGCCGGGAGCGAGCGCAATCCGCACTTGGTGCGCGCGCTCCTCCGCCGCCGGCTCGCGCGACAGCAGGATGGGCACCATGGCGCCAAGGAGATAGGTCACGGTGGCCTTGCTCTCGGCGAGCGCGCGGAAGAATCCCGAGGCGGAGAAGCGTTTCTCAGCCACCATGGTCGAGCCGTTGAGGAACGCCTGATAGAAGGTGTTGAGCGCATTGGTGTGGAACAGCGGCAGCGGCGTGCAAAGCACGTCGCCCTCGCGCACGCCCAACAATCGGCTGGTGTTCACTCCCCACCAGAAGTATTGCGCCTGCGGGCAGCACACGCCCTTGGAAGGGCCGGTCGTTCCGGACGTATAAAGGATGGCGAGCGTATCGCCCGGGCGGATCGCCGCGGGCGGCAGCGCTTCGCCGAGCGGCGGCAGCGGCGCGCTCTGGGGCAAGCGGTTCGGAACCTCGCCCGTCTCGCCGATCAGCCAGAGCTGTTCGAGCGGCAAGGTCGAAAAGTCGATGTGGTCCAATACGTCCAACGAGTCGCCCTCGATAATGAGGAGGCGCGCCCCCGAGTTCGACAACACGTGCTGCAACTGCAGTCCCCGCGACGCCGTGTTGATCGGCACGGCGATCACGCCGGACCAGGCACAGCCGAGGAAGGCTTCGAGAAACTCGGCGCGATTCGAGCAGATGATGGCGACGCGGTCGCCCTGCCCTATCCCTGCCGCCGCCAGCCGGCCGGCGGCGCGCGCCGCAATGGCGCAGGCACGGCTATAGCTCCATTCCACTCCCCCTGCGCGCAGCAGCACGCGGTCGCCGTAGCGCTCGGCCTGGCGCCGCAGCATGACCGGCAAAGTCCGCTCCGGCGGCGAAAACAGCGCCGTGAGATCGGGCACGCCGGTCACGGCATCGGCACCAAGGCCAAGACGCGCAGCGGGCTGCCGCTGCCTTGCTGGATCTTGAGCGGCGGGCAGACGAGCACTGCGCCCTGGGGCGGCAGCAGGTCGAGATTCGCCAGGCATTGCAGCCCGTAGCGCCCCGAGCCGTGCATGTAGTAATGGCAGGGAAAGGGTGGCAGCAGATGCTGCGCCTGTCCCGCGTCGGTGCCGATCGATTCGGAGCCGAAGCCGAGCACGTCGCGGTCGTGGATCAGAAACCGCACCGCAGCCGGATCGGGGCCGGGCGTATGCTGGCCGGTCTCGTCGTAATTCTGATAGGCCTCGGGGTCGGTGCGCTTCGACCAGTCGGTGCGCATCAAGACCCAGGAGCGCGGCGGGATTTTTCCGTGGCGCTTCTCCCAATCCTCGATGAACGGGACGGTCAGCAGGAAATCCGCATCCGCCGCGGATTCGCGCGAGCAATCGATGACGCAGGCCGGACCGATTACATGCTCCATGGGGAGCGTGTCGGTCGCGTTATTGGGCAGGTCGCGGCCCGAGATCCAATGGATCGGCGCGTCGAAATGCGTGCCGGTGTGCTCGCCGCAAGAGAAATTGTTCCAATACCAGCTCGCGCCGCGCTCGTCGTAGCGCGAGATCTCCTCGCGGCGGAAGGGCCAGGCCTGGCCCAGCTCGGGCGGCAGCGTGATCGCCGGCATGTCCGGCGCCAGCGTCTGGGTCAGGTCGACGATCCGGATGCGCCCGCCGGCGAGATCGGCGACGAGACGAGCGAGTGTGTCGGTGCTCACCGGAGCCTCCTCAGGATTGCGCGAGCTCGCGCTCGAGCGCCTTGGGATTGTCGCGCCAGCGCGCCAGCCAATCCTGCGCGATGTCGCCGGGATAAACGTCCTCGACGCCGTCCTGCAGCGCCTTGACGACCGCCGCGGCGAGCGCCGCAGGCGCCAGCTTCGGCGGCAGGATGAGCTGATTCCACTCGTCGTCGATCGGACCGGGATAAAGGTTGATGACGCGAATGCCCGAAGGCAGCATCTCCGCCCGCAGGCATTGCGCGAGCGAATGCGCCGCGGCCTTCGAGGCGGAGAAGGTGCCGTGCGGCGGGTAATTCGCCAAGGCGAAGATCGACAGGAGATTGACCCAAGCCACCGCGTTGTTGCGCCCGTCGGCGGCGCGGGACCGCATCACCGGCCCGAATTCCTGGGCGAGCCGCAGCAGCCCGAGATAGTTCACGTCCATCTCCGCTCGTGCCACCTCGGTGCCGGCGCGCGCGGCGATGCCGAAGGTGCGGTGGTGCTCGGCCGTGTTGATGAGGATGTCGACCTTGACCCCGATCTCGCCGGCGAGTTCCCTGACCGAGACGGACTCGGTGACGTCGAGCGGCATGAGCGTGACCTGCGGGATCGTCTTGATCCGCTCGAAGCCGGGGAATTTCTTCCACGGCTCCGCATAGCCGACCCAGATGATTTCCGCGCCCGCCGCCGCCAGCCGGTCCACGATCGCCTGCCCGACCGCGGTCTTGCCGTCGGTGACGAGAATCTTCCGGTTGCGCGGATCGCAGCTCATTTCGCGAAGTTGTCGGTCTTCCGCCATATTCGGCGTCTCCTTCTCGGGAACGGCGACCAGCACCGCCTGACCGGCGCGGTCGAGGCAATTCAAGACCCTGAGGCGCGCGGGCGGCGCGGCGCAGCCATTATGTAGATGCGCGATGACCGAAGGACCGCAATCGAGCCGCACCAGCCCGAGCCGCCACGGCGCGCGCTCGCGAAAGAACAGCTCTTGGCTGATGTGCACGACCGTCTCCGAGACGAGTTCGCCGGCGCCGTCCTGGGGCTCCCAGACCAAACGGTCGGAGAGACAGACGTGACAAGTCTCGCGCGGCGGATATTGGATCGCGCCGCAATTGCGGCAACGCTGCAACTCGAGCCGGCCGAGCGCGGCCGCCGCCGTCAGGCCTAGAGCGACGCGGCTGCGCGCATGCGGCGGCAAGGTCGGCAGCCGCGTGCGCAGGATCGGATTCTTGCGCTTGGGGCGCATCGCAGGATTGCTCATGCCGAATCGCCCCGTGCCAGGATTGCCGCGCCCGAACACAGGCCGCGGTCGTAATTGATCATGCCGAAGCCGCTGACCAGGCCGAATGCGGCCTTCGGCACCGCCGCGCCGAGCGGCTTGCCCGTCAACTGCCGCACCGCCTCGACAATCCCGAGGAAGCCGCCGGCGGCGCCGGCCTGGCCGACCGACAACTGCCCGCCTGACGTATTGAGCGGGAAGGAGCCTGCGACGGTGAACTCATGCGCGCGCACGAACTCCGGACCTTCGCCCTTGCCGCAGAACCCGAGATCCTCGATCTGCATCAGGTTGATGACGGGATAGTCGTCATAGGTCTCGACGAAGTCGATATCCTTGGGTCCGATTCCGGCCTGGGCGTATAGATCGTCGCGATCGCGCGCCCAGCCGCCGCGGAACTGAATGGGATCGGCGGGAAAACCGTTATGGCGCTCGATGGTGCCGAGAATCCGCGCATGGGGCAAGCGCAGCGCCGCAGCGGTCTCGCGCCGCATGACCAGAAGCCCCTCGGCGCCGGCGCAGGGCATGACGCAGTCGAAAAGCCGCAGCGGCTCGGCGATCGGCCGGGCGGACAGGTATTCCTCGAGCGTGAGCGGCTTCTTGAAGAGCGCGTGCGGGTAGCGCAGCGCGTTTTGCCGCTGAGCGACGCAAAGCTTGCCGAAATCCTCGCGGCGCGCGCCGTAGTGCCGCATGTAGTAGTCGGTGAGGAGAGCGAAGCTCGCATTGGCGCCGCCCGCGCCGTAAGGATAGACCGCGTCCTGGGCGAACTGGCTGAAGTTCGAGAGATTGAGCCGGAAGGTGTCGGGATGGTTCGCATCGGCCGCGAGGCAAGCGACGATCTCGGCGTCGCCGCATTGCACGGCGCGCGCCGCGCGGCGCAAGGCGACGATGCCGGAGGCGCCCCCCATCGGGATGTGATCGAGCCAGCGCGGCGACAGCCCCAGATGCTGCGTCAGTCCGACCGCGGTGTCGGGCGCAAGCGTGAAGCTCGAGATGCACAACCCGTCGATCCGCTCCTTGTCGATCCCAGCACCCTCGATCATGAGCGCCAGCGCGCGGCCGGCGAACCAATGCGCGCTGCGAATGGAATAGCGCACATAAGGCACCGTCACCGGCACCGCCAGCGCCACCTCGTCATAGGATGCGCGCGCGGCAGCCATGGCCCTATTCGGCCCGACCGCCGAGATATGTGACTGCCAGCCGCTCGTCATGCATGAGCTGGGCCGCGGTTCCCTCGTGCACGATCTCGCCGGTCTCGAGGACATAGCCGTAATCGGCGGTCTGCAGCGCCGCGCGGGCATTCTGTTCGACCAGGAGGATCGACACGCCCATCGCGCGCAGCGCCGCGACGATGCGAAAGATCTCGCGCACGATGAGCGGCGCCAGACCGAGACTAGGCTCATCGAGCAACAAGAGCCGCGGCCGCGACATCAGGGCGCGTCCGAGCGCCAGCATTTGCCGCTCGCCGCCGCTCAAGGTCGAGGCGCGCTGCCTCCGGCGCTCGGCGAGGAGCGGAAATTGTTGATAGACCTGATCGAGACCGCGCCTGACGCCGACCCGGTCGCGGCGATGCACATAGGCGCCGAGCGCCAGATTGTCCGCGACGGTCAGCTCGCCGAAGAGCTCGCGCCGCTCCGGCACCAGGCACAGTCCATGCTCGACCCGTTCCTCGACATCATGGCGCCGCATGTCCGCACCCTCGAAGAGCACGCGGCCGCGCGCCGGCAAAAGGCCCATGACCGCGCCGAGAAGCGTGGTCTTTCCCGCGCCGTTCGGGCCGATCACGGTGACGATTTGACCGGCCTCGAGCGCGATGGAGACGCCGCGCACCGCCTCGACCTTGCCATAGGCGACGTGGAGATGCTCGATCTGCAGCAGCGCCGTCATGCGACGCCACCGAGATAGGCTTCCCGCACGCGCCGATCGGCGCGAATCTCCGAGGCTACGCCTTCGGCGAGCTTGGCGATGGCGAGGATCGCCAGGAGATGCGGCCAGCGCCGGCTCACAATTCCTCCTCTTCCTCCACCTCCGCCGCGGTCCCGCGGATGAGGGACTGCCAGATCAGAATCGGGATAAGCGCGCCGAACACGACGATCTCCTTGATCGCGCTGTTCCAGAACGCGGCATAGCTCTCGAGCAGGCCAACGAGGATCGCACCGAGGGCCGCGCCGGGGTAGCTGTAGAGCCCGCCGATGATGGCGCCGACAAAGGCCTTGAGGCCGATGACGAAGCCCGAATCGTAATAGAGCGTGGTGTAGGAGCCGATCAGGATGCCCGAAATGCCGGCGAGGCCGGAGGCGACGAGAAAGGCCAGCGCCCCGGTGGTGGCGGGACGCAAGCCCACCAGCCGGGCGCCCACGCGATTGACCGCCGTCGCGCGCAAGGCCTTGCCGGTGAGCGAGCGCGCGAAGAAGAGAAAGAGCAACAGCCCAAACAGCGCGGCCGCCGCTAGCATCAAGACCATCTGTCCGGTGAAGATCATGTCGCCGACGTTGAAGACCCAGGTGGTGAGCGGCTGCGGGCGCGAGCCCTCCGGCCCAAAAAAGACGAGCGCGACGCCCGAAACCACGAAATGAAGCGCGACGGCGACCATGAGCAGCACGAGCACGGAGGCATCCGCGATCGGTTGGAATGCAATGCGGTAGAGCAGCGGCGAGATCGGCAGCACGAGGGCGAGGGTGAGCGTGACCTGCACCGCCATGGGAACCTGTCGGCCAGCCAGCAGCCAGGCCGCCGCGACAGGCAGCGCCGGCAACACCCCGTAAAGCACAAAAGCCCGCGGCAGGCGATGGAAATCGCCGCGCCGCACCAAGCTTGCCGCCTCCAGAACCAGGGCAAAGCCCGCGGCCGTCAGCACCAGCCAAACGGTGCCGGGCAGCTGCCCCGCCTGCAGCGCCGCGAGCGTCAGAGCGGCATAGGCGACGATGTCGCCGAAGGGAACGAAGATGACCCGCGTCACCGAAAAGATGAGCACGGTCCCGAGCGCGAGAAGGACATAGATGGCACCGGTCGTAACCCCGTCCTGCGCCAGAAGCAGCGCAATCTCCGGCGTCATGCCTCTCTCACGGAATTCGCTTTCGAGCCGAATTTAGTGTAGATTGGAGCCTCGATCAAACGCTAATCGGGATTGGCGGCCGGCGTGGACGACGAACGGCTCCGGCGTGAGATATCCTGCAATTCTTCGCGATCGGGAGGGTTTGATGAGAAAATTGACATGGGTCGTGGCCGGCAGCGCGTTGCTCGCCGCGACCGCAATGGGCGGCGCGGCTCAGGCGCAAATCAAGGTCGGCGTCGTCTTGTCGCTTTCGGGCGTGGTCTCCTCGATCGGCCTGCCCTATGAGCGGGGCATCGCGGCTGGGATGGAGACGGTCAGCGAAGTCGGCGGGCAGAAGATCGAGATCATCAAGCTCGATGACGCCTCTGATCCCGCGACTTCCGCCAAGGATGCGCGCAAGCTCATTGAAGAAGACAAGGTCGATATTCTCATGGGTTCGGCGGGAACGCCCGCCTCGCAGGCGCTTTATAGCGTCGCCGCCGAAGAGAAGGTGCCGACGATCATTCTGGCCAACACCTTCGTCGCCGGCGAGCGCGGCGATTACGAGATCACCATCCCGCAGCCGCCCAAGCTGATGGTTGCCGCCGATATCGAGCACATGAAGAAGGCCGGCATTCACACGGTGGCCTATATCGGCTACAGCGACGGATGGGGCGACGACGTCTACAACGCGCTCAAGGAAACCGCCGAGCCGGCCGGCATCAAGGTCATCACCAACGAGCGCTTTGCGCGCGCCGACACCAGCGTGAATGCGCAGATCCTGAAGATCATCGCGGCGCATCCCGACACGGTGCTGACGGGGGGATCCGGGTCCCCCGGCGCCCTGCCGCATCTCGCACTCTACGAGCACGGCTGGCGCGGCCCGGAATACAGCACGCACGCCGTCATCAACAAGGAATTCGTGCGCGTGGGCGGGACCGCGGTCGAAGGCGTGATTGCGCCAACCGGCCCGGTGGTGGTCGCGGAGCAGCTGCCGGAATCGAATCCGATCCGCGCGGTCTCGTTGAAATTCCGCGCCGCCTACGAGAAGCTGTACAACCAGCCGGTTCCCGACGCCTTTGCCCCCTACGCCTATGACGGTTGGCTGATCATGGCGGATTCGGCGAAGCGCGCGCTCGCGACCGGCGCAAAGCCCGGCACGCCTGAGTTCCGCAAGGCGATGCGCGATGCGATGGTGACGACGACCAATCTCGTCGGCACGCATGCCGTCTATAACTTCCGCCCGGACCAACGCTTCGGCACCGACGAGCGCTCGCGTGTCATGGTCGAACTCGAGAAGGGCAACTGGAAGCTCCTTCAGTAGCCGCGACTGACGGGGCGTCGCCGGCCGTTCTTGAAGACGGCCGGCGGGACCGCCGCGCGCCGGGCATGGGGCCAGTTATTTCGTTTCTTTCAAATCGCCGGGCCCATGACGCGCCGCGCCGGGCGCGCGCAACAGATTCTGGTTCTTGAGCATGTCGATGAGGCGGCCCATGACCGCGAGCTGCGACGCCTGCGCTTCGCCCTTGGGGTGGTCGTAGAAGCCCTGGCCCGATTTGACGCCGATCCGGCCCGCTTCCATGTTGCGCGCGACGATTGCAGGCGGCGCGAAGCGCGCCTCGCCCGTGGCCTCCGCGAGATAGCGGCCGGCGTAATAGAGAATGTCGAGGCCGCCGAAATCGATGAACTCGACGAGACCCAGGGCCGCGAAGCGAAATCCAAACCCATAGCGCGTCGCCTTGTCGATGTCCTCGGCCGTGGCGACGCCTTCCTCGACGAGCCGCGCCGCCTCGTTCATCGCCAGCGCCTGGATGCGCGAGACGATGAAGCCGGGCGAGGCGGCGCAGACCACCGGCACCTTGCCCATCGCCTCGAGAAGGCGCTTCAGGCGCTCGACCACCGCGGCGCTGGTTCGTGCTCCCGGGCTCAACTCGACGAGCGGCATGACGAAGGCGGGATTGAGCCAGTGCGCATTGAGAAATCGCTCGGGCCCGTGGACGAATTGCGCGAGCTGATCGACCAGCATGGTCGAGGTCGCCGAGGCGAGAACCGCGTCCTCTCGCATGCGCCGGCTGGCGAAATCGAGGCACGCGCGCTTGGCCTCGAGCACTTCGGGCACGCCTTCAAAGACCAGATCCGCTTCGGCCAAGGCCCGCTCGGCCGCCCCGTGCGGCACGAAGGCGATGCGCGCGCCGATCTCGCGCCGCTGCGGCGGTGCGATGACGCCGAAATGCTCGAGCGTCTGCAGATGCGATTCCGTCTCCGCCGCAACCGCGCCGCGCAGCGCCGCGCTCTCGCCCTCGCTGCGCTCCTTCGCGTCGATGATCCGGACGGGATAGCCGGCATAGGCGAAGACGATGGCGATGCTGCGGCCCATGCGGCCGGCGCCGAGCGTCGCGACGCTGTCGGGCCAGCTCATTCCTCGAGCCCGCGCGCGAGCACGTGCTGAAGCGCCGCCGGTGTAAGCCGGTCAAGCCCGAGCGCCTCGAGCGTTCGGGGGCTCGTCGACCGAATCTCCTCGCCCAGCACCGCCGAGGCGATGGCGAGCAGACCCGCCGCGACCGGCGCGGCGACGCCCGACCAGCGCGCGACCGACACCAGAAAGGCGAGTCCGAAGACGATGTCCTCGCGCATGTAACGGTGCGTCATAAGATCGATCTTCTCGCGCCAGTCGCCGCTGCCCACGAGGCGCTCATGCGCGACATTGCCATACATCCATTCGGCGCCGCCGGGACGCCCCGGATCGTAATGATCGGCGAGCGGGAAATGCGGCGGGCCATAGCCCAGCGCCGTGCGCACCGTAATGCGCTCTTGGTCCAGCGCCGTCGTCACCCGGCGGATGCTGGGCTGCGTGCCTTCGTTATGGATGTCCCAGCGCTCGAAATGCTCGAGCGGCCCGGCGTTCATCAGGATGAGCGGCGGATGGATGATCGGCCCGGCATTCATGAGCGCACCGCTCAAGGCGTCGCCGCAAGGCTCGACGCTGGGATAGGCTTGCCGGATCGCGGCGAACGCCTCGTCCGCGCGCGCCAGCGGAAAGACGCCGGTCGGCAGCCGCGTCGCCCGGGTGGTGATCGCGATCGTCGTCGCTCCGTGCATGCGCGCGAGATAGGGCAGCGTCCCCGATTCCGCGAAGCTCACCCTCGCGCCGCAGCCGGCATCGCGCGCCAGTCGCGCCATGGCGTAGCTGCCGAAGCTGCCCGGCGGCAGCAGCACGACCTGGCCCGGCGCGAGGTGCGGCGCGATCTGTCGGGCGATTTCCGCCTGGGCAAAGGCGGGCGCGGGAATGACGATCAGTTCCGCACCGCGCAAGACCGGCGCGAGATCGTCGCCGACGAGCGCAAGGGGAACTGGCCGCGCGCCGCGAAAATCCTCGAGCACGAGCGCGCCGCCGGCCTGCCGGAGTGCGTCGAGCGCGGCGCGGTCGCGCCGCCAGAAGCGGATTTCATGCCCCCGGTCGGCGAGATCCGCAGCCGCGGCATAGGCGCCGTTGCCGCCACCCAGCACCGCAATCCGCATCGCCGCTCCTCTCTTATGCCGTCTTCTGGACCTTGAGCCCGAGGGCTTTGACCATCTCGTCGCGCATGACGAACTTCTGAACCTTGCCCGTTACCGTCATCGGGAAAGCGTCCACGAAACGGATATAGTGCGGAATCTTGTAATGCGCGATCTGGTCGCGGCAGAAGCCCTGGATCTCTTCGAGCGCGGCGCGCTCGCCGGGTTTGAGCTTGATCCAGGCGCAGAGCTCCTCGCCGTATTTCTCGTCGGGCACGCCGAACACCTGCACCACTTCGATCTTGGGATGGCGGTAGAGGAATTCCTCGATCTCGCGGGGATAGACGTTTTCGCCGCCGCGGATCACCATGTCCTTCAATCGGCCGACGATGTTGCAATAGCCGTCCTCGTCCAAGGTCGCGAGATCGCCGGTGTGCATCCAGCCGGCGCGGTCGATGGCCTCGGCGGTCTTCTCGACGTCGTTCCAGTAGCCGAGCATGACGCAATAGCCACGCGTGCACAGCTCGCCGGGCGTGTCCGGCGGGACGATGCGGCCCTCGGCATCGACGATCTTCACCTCGACATGCGGATGGATGCGCCTCACCGTGCCCACCCGGCGCTCGAGCGGATCGTCGTGCGAGGTCTGAAAGCTCACCGGGCTGGTCTCGGTCATGCCGTAGCAGATCGTCACCTCGCTCATGTGCATGTCGCTCAGCGTGCGCCGCATCACCTCGATCGGGCAAGGCGAGCCCGCCATGATGCCGGTGCGCAGGCTCGCGAGGTCATAGCGCCTGAAGTCGGGATGGTTGAGCTCGGCGATGAACATGGTCGGCACGCCATAGAGCCCGGTGCAGCGCTCCGCCGCCACGGTTTCCAAAGTCGCCGCCGGATCGAAGCCCTCCGAGGGATAGACCATGGCCGCACCGTGCGTGATGCAGGCGAGGTTGCCGAGAACCATGCCGAAGCAATGATAGAGCGGCACCGGGATGCAGATGCGGTCGGTCGAAGTGAGCCGCATCGTCTCGCCGATGAAGAAGCCGTTGTTGAGGATGTTGTGGTGCGTGAGCGTGGCGCCCTTGGGTACGCCGGTGGTGCCGCTGGTGAATTGAATGTTGATGGGATCGTCGAATTGCAGCTTGGCGGCGGCCTCGGCGAGCTCAGCCATGTGCCGCGGCGCGGCCATCGCCAGCACGTCGTCGAAGCGCAGGAAGCCGCGCTCTTCGCCGCCGCCGGTGTGGATCAAAATCTCGAGCGCGGGCAGGCGTGACGATTTGAGGCGCTCCGGCGCATCCTTGCCGATCTCGGGCGCGAGTTCGCGCAGCATGCCCAGATAGTCGCCGCTCTTGAAGGAATCCGCCGTGACGAGCGCCCGGCAGCCGACCTTGTTGAGCGCGTATTCGAGCTCGGACAGGCGATAGGCGGGATTGATGTTGACGAGAATGAGACCGGCCTTGGCGGTGGCGAATTGCGTCACCACCCATTCCGCGGTGTTAGGCGACCAAATGCCGACGCGGTCGCCCGCGGTCAACCCCAGCGCCATCAAGCCGCCGGCGAGCGCGTCCACCCGCTGTTTGAGCGCGGCATAGGTCCAGCGGATCTTCTGATGGCGCACCACCAGAGCCTCGCATTCGCCCCAGCGCGCCGCCGCCTTGTCGAAATGGGTGCCGATGGTGTCGCCGATGAGCGGCACGCCGCACGCGCCATGGACATAGCTCTGCGTCAGCCTTGCCACGCCTCCTCCCCTGCCGAGCCGGTTACGCGGGCCAAAACGACGAATCGGTTTCGACCTCGATGAGCAGCGGCATGTTTTCGGCGATGCCTCGGCGCAGCAATGCCGCAACCTCTTGGAGCGTCGCCGCCCGCTCCGCACGGACGCCGAGCGAGCGGGCCAGGCTCAAAAAGTCGATCGGCGGGTTGGTGAGTTCCATTCCGGTATAAATGTTGGTCTGCGCCGCATACCCCCGTAGCGCCGTCACCCGCTGTTTCAAAATGCGATAAGACCGGTTGTTGATGATGACGAAGATGACGGCCAATCGGTCGTGAGCCGCGGTCCACAGCGCTTGACAAGTATACATCGCGCTGCCGTCGCCAATGAGCGCCACCACCGGACGTTCGGGCAAGGCGAGCTTGACGCCGATGGCCGCCGGCAGCCCCCAGCCGATGCCGCCGCCGCGCAGGCCGAAAAAGCTCTGGGGATCGTCGCTCTGAAGCAACTCGCGCAGGCCCGGCGCCGAGGAGAGCGCCTCCTCGACGACGACCGCCTCGGGCGGCAGGGCTTCGGCGATCGTCTGCATCAGCGCCAGCGGCTGGATCGGGCTCTGCGCCGCGGCAGCCCGTGCGCGGGCCCGAAGTGCCTTGCGCTCTCTCGCGATCGCTGCCCGCGTCTCGTCGAACCGGGTGCGGGCGCGCGCCTGCTGAACCGATGTCATTCTGGCGCGCAAGGCGGCCTCGAGTTCGGGCAGCGTCGCCTTGGGATCGCCGAGAATCGCGACTTCTGCCGGATAGTTTTTGCCGATCTCCCAGGCATCGATGTCGAGATGCACGATCGCGAGCCCCGGCGGGATCGGCACGGCATCGGAAGGCAGCGAGAAGGTGAAGAGATTGGCGCCCACCGCGAACAGCAGATCATGCGGCTCGAGCGTCTTCGCCAAGAGATTTGCCACGCGCGGCAGCGGCCCCCGGAAGAGCGCGTGCGAGGTCGGAAAGGCCGCGGTGTTGGCGACGCATTCAATATGGGCCGGCGCGCCCAGCATTTCCGCTAGCCGCACGAGTTCGGCAAGCGCACCGCTGTGCGCGACGGCATCGCCGGCGACGATCACCGGGCGCTCCGCCTTGGCCAGGAGATCTGCCGCCGCCGCAATCGATTCGGCATCGCCGCGCAGGCGCGGCCCAACCCGCGTCGGCGCGCCGAGATCGATCTCGGCCTCGGCAAGGAGCACATCCGTCGGCAGCGACAGAAACACCGGTCCTGTCGGCGGCGAGAGAGCGGTCTTGGCGGCGCGGTGAACGGCGCGCGGCAGATCCTCGAGCCGCCGAACCTCGCCCGACCATTTGACGAAGGGGCGTGCGACGCTCGGCAGATCCGCCCACAGGATGGGCTCGGTGAAATTGAAGCGCTGATCGTGCTGGCCGGCGGTGACCAGGATCGGCGCGCCGGCCTGTTGCGCGTCGTAGAGCATGCCCATGGCATTGCCGAGGCCGGGGGCGACATGGAGGTTGACGACCGCGAGCCGCCCCGAGGCTTGCGCATAGCCGTCGGCCATCGCCATCACTGCCGCCTCTTGCAGCCCCAGCACGTAGCGCATGCCGGTCTCGACCGCGAGCGCGTCCATGAGCGGCAACTCGGTCGTGCCGGGATTCCCGAACAGAACCGTGACGCCCTCCTGCTTGAGGAGTTCCAGAAAAGCGCGCTTGCCCGTGATCTGCGGCATGGTTCTACGGTCGCGTGGCGGGCCGCTCGGTACGAAATCCCGGCGGCCGCCGAACTCTACATCGCCGCACGGTCCGGGGGCCAGGGAGCCGTCGCATTACGCTCGGTTACAGCCAAGTGTACATTTGCGGAACACCGGGCCTCGCCACAACCTTGATAGGCGGCAAAGGCTTTGCGACAAGCCTCTGAACCCGTGATAGAATAACTCGAGACCGAATTCATCCCAGGATCGCCTTCGTGTTGCCCAAATCGGAGCGTTATCATCGGCGTGTCCTAATGACATGGAGGGACTACGATGTCATCACGCGTTGCGTTGCTCCTTGCCGTTGTCGCTCTGGCACTCGGTGGCTGCGGCACGACCACGGGTGACCGCGGCCTTTCCGGCGCCGCGATCGGCGGCGCGGCGGGGGCCGTGGTCGGCGCGATGGTTGGCGCGCCGCTGGCTGGCGCAGCCATTGGCGCCGGTGCCGGTGCGGTGGCCGGTGCGGCGACAAGCCCGTCTCAGATCGACCTGGGCAAGCCGGCCTGGGAACGATAAGCCGTGAATTCCGCCTCCCATGGCCAAGCCATGGGAGGCGCCTTGTTTGCAGAAACGCATCTTCAGGAGGAGGGGAAGCAAATGAACCGAGGACATTTCGGCAGAGTCTCGCTCGCGCTGTTGGCGGCGGCGACGCTGGTGGCCGGCTGCAGCAGCTGGTCCTTTAGCCCGTCGATCAAGGGCAATTTTGAAGTTGAGCCAATGAACCTGTCGTCCGCCGAAGCCGCGGCGCCGCCTAATGCCGCGGCGCAGACCCCGGCCACCGCTGGCACCTTCACCGGCGATCTCGCGAGCGACTATACGAGCCTCGCCCAGTCCATGAACGGCGAACTGAATGATTGGGCGGCCGCCGATTACTTCTCGCGCAAGGGGCTCAGGGCCGCCGGCGGCGAGGCCGTGCCGCCGGAGGACAACGGCAATTGGCTCGTCCCGCTCGAGGCGCCTGACCACTACCGCACCATGCTGGCGGACGCACGGGCACGGCTCGTCGCCGTGCTCCAAGGCGGCGCAACGCAGCGCGCCCCCGCCCTCGCCGCTCGCGCTCAGGTGAGTTACGATTGCTGGGTCGAGCGCATGGAGCAGGATTGGTGGCACTCGGTGAACGGTCGCTGCCGGCAGGAATTCGAGGCGGCCCTTGCTCAGCTTCAAGGCCAGCCCGCCCCCGCCGCGGCCGCCGCACCGCCGCCGCAGGCGCCACACCGTTACAATGTCTATTTCGAGTTCAACCGGTCGACCCTGACGCCGGAAGGCAGCCAAATCGTCGATCAGGTTGCAGCCGCCGCCAAGAGCGACAGCGCGGTCAAGATCCATCTCGTCGGTAAGGCCGACACCGTGGGCACCGACCCCTATAACATGGCGCTGTCGCACCGCCGTGCCGACACGGTACGCGCCGCGCTCCAGGCCGCCGGCGTCGCGGCCGCGCGGGTCGAGGAGCGCTGGGTCGGCTTGCGCGAACCTCCGGTTCCAACCCCGCCGGGCGTGCGCGAGCCTCGCAACCGCGTCGTCGAAGTCAATCTGCAATAAGCCACCGGTCCTCGCGCCCTCCCCTTCCCCGCGGGGACGGGGAGGGGCGCTTCTCACGGCAGTAGGGTGATCACCGCCTGATGTGCGGCGATCCCTCCCCATCCCGGGGGCGGGACGCTCGGGCGCTTTTCGATTCTGGTGGCATCGATTCCGGCAGCGGTAAGCGCGCGCATCACGGCCGCGGCGCGCTGGTCCGCCAAGGTCGCGTCATGCGGCGTGCCGCCGTCGGCGCGTCCTTCGACGATGATCTTCGACGGGTTGAGGCGCAATGCCTCGGCCGCAATCTGCGCCACCACCTGCTGTCCTTCAGGCGTGATTGCCGCATCGTCGGTCTCGAAGAACACGGTCGAGCGGTGCGGGCCGGCGGGCTCGCTGGCGCACTGGGCCGCGAGCAAGAGAGCGAGGAGGATTGCGACGCGACGCATCATGGACCTCATCGGCCCTTGAAGCGCGGCGATCGTTTCTCGCGGAAGGCAGTCATGCCCTCCTTGTTGTCTGCCGTCCGGATCAGCACGGATTGGCCGAGGCGCTCGAGGATGCGCCCGGTTTCGGTATCGACGTTCTGACAGAGATTGATGATGTGTTTCCCCATGCCCATGGCCTGCGGCGCGCGCTTGAGCAACTCGCGCGCGAAGGCGAGCGTGCCGGGCATCAACTGATCCGCCGCGAAGACGCGGTTGACGAGGCCGATCTGCCGCGCCTCCTCCGCCTCGACCGGGAGCGCCGCCATGACCATCTCCTTGAGCCGCCCGATGCCGATCATCTGGATCATCCGCGAGCAGGCGCCCGAGGCCGGAATGACGCCCAACTGATTTTCCGGCAGCAGAAACCTGGCGCCGGCCGCCGCCATGCGGAAGTCGCAGGCGACCGCCATCTCGACGCCGCCGCCGGCGCAAATGCCATTGACCGCGGCGATCACCGGCTTTTCCAGCGCCTCGATGTCGTCGAACAGCTCGTGATTGGCCCGCACATAGGCGCGGTATTGCGGCGTCGTCAGATTGTTCTCGTAGTCGAGGCCGTTGACGTCGCGGCCCGAGCAGAAGGCGCGGCCGGCGCCGGTGATGATGAGGATTCGGACGGAATCGTCGAAATTCGCCCGCCAGATCACGCTGCGCATCTCGCGGATCATGCGCTCGTCGAAGGCATTGAGCTTATCGGGCCGGTTGAGCGTTATGGTCAGTATCCCGTCTTCGGCCTTCTCGATGCGAAGGGTCCGCAGCTCTTCAGCCGCGCCAAGGAAGCCCTTCGGCATTCCGTTCTTGTCCAGTTCGACGGTCGGCGGATTGGCGTCGGCCATGCGCGTCACTCCTTGCTGCGCGTTGTCGCGGGCGCGAGGGTGTAGCGCCCGTCATCGAGGCGCATGAGGCGGCCCTCGCCATAGAGGCGGTCCAGCACCGGCAGGATTTCGCGCCCGTCGCGGGTGCCGAGCGCCGCCATCAAGTCGAGATAAGTTGCCGGGCCCGCTTCCAGCACGGCTTCGACCGAGCGGTGCTCGCGCTCCGGCAGGCGCGGCGGCTCGGGGATTGCGTATTCGAAGGCGTCCGACCTGCCGAAGGGCCGGGTGCAGTCGAAGCCGGCCTTGGCTCCGGTGCGACTGCCGGCGAGCGAGGGGTCGAGCGGCACGGCGCGAAACCCCGATGCGGCAACGAAATCGCGATCGGCCTGGAACCGCGTCGCCAGCGCCCAGTCGACCTGTTCATCGGAGAAGACGTCGATGTCCTCGTCGAAGACGAAGACGTGCTTTACATCGGCCGTCGAGCCGAAGACCGCCGCGATGGCATTGCGCGCCTCGCCGGGATAGCGCTGGCGGAGCGCGACGCGGAGATTGTACATGCCGCCCGAGGACGCGGTGCAGCAGACCGCTACCGGCTCGCGGATCGCGTGCTGCAGCGCCGCCCACACCGCCGCCTCTGTCTTGGCGGCGCCGAGCTGCGCCGTATCGGTCGTGGCCAGGCTGCGGCCGCCGATCGTCACCGTTTGGAACAGCGCATCCCTGCGCCGCGTCAGCGCCGTCAGATGGAACACGGGATTGCGTTTCAGGGTGCCGTAATAGCCGACATATTCGCCGTAGGGGCCTTCCGGCTCGACCAGCCCGCGCGGATCAAGATAGCCCTCGAGCACGTATTCGGCATCCGCGGGAACCCAAACGTCGATGCTGACGCATTTGACGATCGGCACGGGCGAGGCTCGGATCGCGCCGATGAGACGCAGTTCGTCCATCGGCATTGTCGCGGCAAGCGCGGCGAGGAAATCCGCCGGGTGACTGCCGACGGTGTAGGCGACTGGGAGCGGCTCGCCCTTGGCAACCGCGCTCTGATAGAGCGCGCGCAGGTCGCTCGGCGCATTGAGATCGATGCCGGCCGAGTGCGGACCGCGCAGCATCATCCGGCGGCAGCCCATATTGGTCCATTGGGTCGCGGGATCGCGGGCGAAATCGATGCTCGCAGAGATGTAGGGCGCGCCGTCGAAGCCGTGCTGCAGATGGACCGGAAGTCGGCTCAGATCGGCCGCCTCGCCCCGCAGCACCTCCGCCTGGACCGGCGCCGCGGCCGAGGATACTTCGACGGGCGCGATCGGGCGGGCAAGCCGCTCGCGCAGGACCTCCGGAAAATTGGCGACGTCGGTATCCAGGGCGAGGGCGAGCCGGCTCCGTGCCCCCATGACGTTACCGACGAGCTCCGCCCGCTCCGGCCCGACGCTTTTGAGCCAGACCGCGTTGCGATTGCCGTCGAGCAAGGCCGCGACATCGACGAGATCAATGGGCGCGTCATGCACTTCGCAGTCGCCGCGCGCGACCAGGAACTCCATGAAGCGGCGCAAGCGGAAGCGCTCGGTGTCGATCTCGCTCATGACACCGGCACCTTGCAATAGGATGCGCGCAGCGGCCCTTTGGCGATCTTGCCTGGCCCGCTCTTGGGCAGCGGCTCCGGCGAGAACTCGATCGCTCTCGGAATCTTGTAGCCGCCGATCCACCCGCGGCAGTGCTCGATGAGCTCGGCCGCAGCCGCGCTTGCGCCCGGGTGCAGAAATACGACGGCGCGCACCTCTTCGCCCCAACGTTCGTTCGGCACGCCGAAGACCGCCGCCTCGGCCACGGCGGGATGGGCAATCAGCACGTTCTCGACTTCGACCGGATAGACGTTCTCGCCGCCGGTGATGATCTTGTCCTTCTTGCGCCCGACGATGGTGTAATGGCCATCGGCGTCGCGCAGGCCGAGATCGCCGGTGTGATACCAGCCGCCGCGCAGCGCCAGCGCCGTCGCCTCGGGGTTGCGCCAATAGCCCGTCATGACCCGCGATCCTGCGATCACGAATTCGCCGATCTCTCCGCTCGGCAAACTCCGCCCGGATTCATCGACCAGGTCGAGATCGACATGCACCGCCGGCTGCCCGACCGAATTGTAGCGCGCGCCATCGTGGCGCCTGAGATCGCGCGGCAATTGCTGGCAGACGAGGCCCGAGGTCTCGGTAATGCCGTAGGCCTGCAGCAGGTCGCAGCCCAAGGCGACGGTGCAGCGCTCATAGACCGCGTCAGGCATCGGCGCGCCGCCATAGCTGATGCGGTCGAGCGACGTGAGATCAGAGCGGTCGATCGGCGAATCCCGGACGATCATGTCGAGAAGGGTCGGCGGCAGGCTGGTCTTGGTGACGCGTTCCCGCGCGACCAGAGGTCCGAAGCCTTGCGGATCGAAATGGGCGATGACGTGCTTGCCGCCCATCAAGGTGATCGCCCAAATCGCGAAGGCGTCGACGAGATGGAACATCGGCGGCGCATGCAGCCAGACGTCGTCGCGGTTGAGTTCGAGCGCGATGATCGAATCGAGCGCGCTGGTCAGAAGATTGCGCTCGGAGAGGCAAACCCCTTTGGGTTCGCCGGTGGTGCCGCTGGTGACGAAGATCTGCGCGACATCGTCGGGCTTGACCGCGACGGGCTGCGCCAGCGGCTCTCCGGACCCGAGCAGGCGCTCATAGGCATTGTCGGCGCCTGGCGGATCATTGTCGTCCCAGACGACCGCTGCCACCGGCGCATGATAAGGCAGGGCTTGCAGCAGAAGCTTTGCCTCGGTCAGCGCGAGGATGCGGTCGATCTCGGCAGCCGCAAGACGCGTGTTGAGCGGCACCAGCACGATGCCGGCGCGCGCGCAGGCGAGATTCGCCTCGAGGTAGCGAAAGCTGTTGCGCGCGAGGATGGCGATGCGGTCGCCCGGCCCGATGCCGCGCGCGGCGAGGCCGCCGGCCAATGCCGCAACTCGCTGGCCGAGTGCGCGATAGGTAAGCCGTGCAGCGTCCTCGGCGACGGCGGGCGCGTCACCATAGAGCGTGGCGGCGCGGTCGAGGATCCGCGACAGCGGAAACATTCACACCGGGAAGCTCTCGAGCAGATCGACCGGGTCACCGTAGCGCTCGGCCGACGCCACCACCTTGGGATCGCGCAACGATCTCAGGAAACCCGCGTCGATGAGGATCTGGTTTCCCGCCGTGACCGTGCTGTCGAAGGTGACGAGATCCATGTGGACATGCGGCTCCTCCCAGTTCGGCATGACCCGCCTTGTGTATTCGGAGGGCTTCAACGCATTGACGCCGAAATGCAGCGCGCCGGGCGAGTTCGGCCCAGCGGGATAAATGTCGAAACGCGGCGCCTTGGGATTGTGGCCGCAGCCGAGCTCCTCGATCGTGCCGCCGATGAGGAATTCGCGCAGAATCTGCGCTTCGTCGCTCCCGCCGTGGATCGCGTGAACCCGGTCGTCGCGAAATTCGACGCCGATCTTCTCCGCGAAAGGTTTCTCAAATCCGGTGCCCCATTGCGGATAGAGGACGCCGCTGAGGCCGCCGGGCCGCGATCGGTCGTGGCCGATCATGCCGATGTCGTAGAGGTTCGGCCCGTGGGTCGGGAGGTAGTGCACGTAGCAGCCTTCTTCGTCGGCGAAATTGTGTCCGCGCCAGCGGTTGTCGCTCTTCATCCATTGCCGCATCTTGTGCGTGAACCTGATCGAGCAGTCGCTGCCGCGTCCATCGGTGAAGCGCAGATCGAAATCGCCGGCTTCGGGATAGAGGCGCTGGGTCGCCTGTATGATCTCGCCGAGCACGTCGATCGGAAAGCGGGCCTGCGGCGTGTGCAGCAGGTCGAGGTTGCGGAAGAAGGTGATCTTGATCCAGCGCTGCCCCTTGTCGCGCCGGAGCCCGATGCAGAAGGGATCGAATACCGAGGCGAACCAGGTCGAGACGACGAACGTCGCGCGTTCGATGAGCGCCTTGGCCTCTTCCGGCACCGCCGTGTATTGCGTCGATTTACCCATGTAGGAGACGAAGCTCGCGCCGCGCGATTTCGTGAGCCCGTAGACCGCCTGCAGGACGCGCGGATCGAGCAAAGGATCGGTCAGCATGACGACATGGTCTCCGGGCCTGATGGCGAAGACCCGGTGAAAATTGTCGAGCGCCTGGAAATAGCTCGCGGTGTCCGCCTTGCCGTAGTCGACCGGCCGCGGCAGCCCGCGCGCCGTCGGCGATTTGAGGATGTCGGCAATCCCGGTCGGTATCTGCGCCATGACCGTTTTCTCCTCGAAGGACTCGTCCCCGGCCCTGGCGCGAAGGTATCAAGCCTCGCCGCGCATGTCGAGAAGCTGGCCGACGCCGGCGGCGCGGGCGCGCTCATAGAGCCTGACGCAGACCCCGACATATTCGAGCGCCGTCCCGCCGGAGCAGAACATGGTGATCTCGCGCGCGTTCGTTCGCCCGGCGATCTTGCCGGCGAGCACGCTGCCGAGATCGCCGGCCACATGCTCGCGCGCGATCTCGCCCGCGGCCAGGGGAATCATGAGCTCGCCCTTCTCGCCCCAGGCCTGATCGAGATCGTCGACGAAGACGCGGCTGCGCTGCACCGCGCGCGTGTCGACCTCGCGGGCCTCGGGATAATGCGCGCCCAGGACATTGCAATGCGTGCCCGGCGCGAGCCAGTCGCCCGCCGCGACGGGATCGCGTGCCGTGGTGATGGTAACGAGGATGTCGACCCCCTCCACCGCCTCACGCGCGCTCTCGACTGGGCGAACGACGACACCGGGGAGCGCCTCGCGCGCCCAGGCGGCGAAGACCTCGCGGCCGTCGCGGCTGCGAGCGCAGCAGCGCAACTCGGCAATGGGACGCACAGCAACGAGCCCCAGCACTTGCGTTCGCGCCTGGGCGCCAGTGCCGATGATGCCGAGGATGCGCGCATCCTCGCGCGCCAGCGCGCGCGCCGCAACCGCCGCCGTGGCGCCGGTTTTCCACGGGCTGAGCGACCCGCCGTGAAAAATCGCGAGCATCTCGCCCGTCTCGGTACTGTAGAGCTCGATCCACAAATTGAGCACGCCGCGGCGGAAGCCGGCGCTATAGGTCGGCACGCCCATAGCGCCCAGGCCCGGCAGCGCCGCGCCCGCGATCTTGAGCGAGCGACCCTTGGCGGAGCCGCTGCTGTCATCGAGAAAGAAATTGTGGCGCGGCAGGAGCTGCAGCCGCCCCTCGCCCTGCTCGCGATAGGCTCCGGCGACGGCTTCGATGTAATCGGGCATGCCGACCGCGCCGCTCTCGTGCAGCGCCGCGATGTGATGCGCGGCGAGAAATAGCGTCATGGAAGCCTCCCGATCGACACGGCTCGGAGCCCTCGCCGGCGGCGAACCGCCCCTCGCGCCCAGCCGCATGACGGTTGCCGGTCCGGGGAGCGGCAGTAACCCTTCCCCATCTTTACCGTCCGGCACCGCCGGATGCCAGTGCCGACCGGACCCGGCCGGCGCCGGTCGTCCCGCTCCCACCCGAGAGGATCAAAGTGATCAGGGCGGCCAGGGCAAAGATAAGCATTGGTGGGCGGACCCTCAGCGCGTAAAATGATGCAATGCACAAGCGAGGGACTGCGTGACCGTGATGCCGAGAGTTTCAGCCCTGTGCTCTTCTCAGGGGGCGAACGGTGCTACGGCAGCGATAGGATCGTCATGACCGGCGACAACGGTAGCCAAATCGGCCGTAACCGGGAGCGCTGGGTGGTCTCGGGGCTGTGGAGCGCCTCAGTGGTGATCGTCATCGCCGGATTCGTCATGCGCGCGTTCGGCAGCTTCCTCCATCGTCCCGATCTGCGCCTCGCCGGCGTTGTCTTTATCGCCATCGGCGTGGTGATCGCCGTTCTCGGCTGGTTCGGCGAAAAGTTCATCGGCAATAGGCCGTCGAATCGCGCATGAGTGTCCGGGTCCGCGTGTTGCGGCAAGACGATCTTGCCGCCGCCGACCGCGTCTATCGCCTGGCCTTCGGGACCCTTCTCGGACTCGCCGAGCCCGCGACCTACCGGGGCGACGCGGATCTTATCCGGAGTCGTGCGCGAGCCTATCCGGACGGCGCCTTCGTCGCCGAACTGGGCGGCGAGATCGTCGGCGTAAGCCTCGCCAACAATTGGGGCCGTCTCGGCGTGCTCGGTCCGGTCGCCGTCGATCCTCGGCATTGGCACGAAGGAATCGCCAAGCGGCTGCTCGAGCCCACGGTCGAGGTTTTCGAACGCTGGCAAAGCCGGATGGTCGGTCTCTTCACATTTCCTGATCCGGGTCATCTGCGGCTCTACCAGGGCTTCGGATTCTGGCCGCGTTACCTGATCGCGGTGATGACCAAGGACGTCGACGACCGCGCTCCGACGCCCGAGTCCTTGTCGCTCTCGGGCAATTCCGCGCATCGCGGGGCGCTGATCGATAGCTGCCATGCGCTTGCGGCCGAGGTCTTTCCCGGCCTCGACCTGCGCCGCGAGATCGAGACCGTCGCCGGCCCTGCGCTCGGCGAGATTCTTATGCTGTGTGACGGCGCAGAGGTGAACGGTTTCGCCATCTGCCATTGCGGCAAGGGCAGCGAGGGCGGATCGCAAAGCTGCTATCTCAAATTCGCGCTGGTGCGCCCCGGCTCCGATGCGGCGCAGCTATTCGCCCGATTGCTCGCTGCCGCCAACGGTTTCGCCCGGGAGCGCGGCGCAAGACAACTCACCGCCGGTGTCAACGCCGGCCGCCATCGCGCCCATCGCCATCTCGTCGAAAGCGGCTTCCGCACGCTGCTCCAGGGCGTCGCCATGCATCGCCCCTGGGGCGAGGCCTACGACCGTCCTGAGGTCTTCGCGCTCGACGACTGGCGCTAGCCCTGGCTACTGCGTCGCAGTCAGGCCCGACGCCGCCGGTCACACGCAATAGAAGTCGAGCATTGTCGGGATGTAGTCGTTCTGGAGGACGATCTTCTTGCGCGCGATGAGCCAGCGCCCGTCGCTCGAGACGAGCTCATGCTCGGCATGGCCGAAGAAGGCGTGCTGCTCTTTCGAGCGTGGAAAGAAGACGTGACTGACCCAGGATGAGCGCAGCCGCATCCGGTCGCCGGCCGGGGGCTCGATGAATGCGATGTTGCCGAGGACATGCGTCGTGCGCGGCAAGGGCATCGACGCCGGCGAGCGGCGCGAGCGCACGCGCAAAACCCGGTCCTCGAGGCCGGCGCGGCGGCCGTAATAGAAATGCGAGAGCTCGGTCTCCGGGCTCGTCGCGAGGATCTCGTCGCTGCGCCAGGTCGGCATCCAATATTCGCAATCCGCGGTGAAGAGCGCGAGCCATTCGTCCCAGCGCTGCTCGTCGAGATAGATCGCCTCGCGCTCGAGCAAATCCCGCCCCGCCGCAAACAGCGCCGCTGCGTCGAGATTGCTGCCGCGAATCACGTGTAGGCCTTGCGTCCGGCGGCTCCAGCCGCCATCAGCCTGCGCCATTCGCGATAGGCTGCGTGAAAGCAGGTTTCGGGCCCGGACTCGAAGCTGCCGGCCGCGCTCGAGGCCGGCCGAATGCCAAGCGATTGCGCGACATCGTCGGGACCTTCGACCATCGTCGCCATGCCGCGCGCGCAACCCTGCAGCCAGCCCAGGCCCTGCGCGACGAGGCCGCGCTGACATTGCTCATAGGTGACGGTGTCGTCCGGGGTGGCAAACCCGGTCGGGTTGAAGAAATCCTCGAATTGCCGCAGCCGCCGCGCGCGGAGTTCCCGGGGCTCGCCGACCGGCGCCAGGCAATAGCTCCGCATCTCCGTCCGGTCCACCGCGAGCGGCCGGAAGGTGCGCAGCATCAAGGACTGCGACTCGCCAATCTGCATGTTCGGGAAGATCTCGGCGTTGCGGATCTTGAGCATCCACTCGGCGCGGAGATCGCCGACGCGGGCGCGGATCTCGTCGAGCACGGGATAGAAGGGCCGCTTCTCCGGCTCCGGCTGGTCGGACCAGATGACGGAGTGGCCATGGGGAAAGGTGAAGGCGCCGCCGCGCGCCGCTGCGCGCTTGGCCCAGTCGAGCTCGCGCGCCTCGACATGGCCCTCGCCCCGGCGCCGCCGGCCCTGGAGGTTGATGAAGCTGATATGGGTCGAGGTCAGATGATAGGGATCGACGCCGTTGTCGAGTTGCAGCTTCCAGTTGGCGCGGAAGGTATAGGCGGTACGTCCCGGCACGAACTCCATGCCGTGCGGCCCTTGCTCCATGGCGAGATCGATGAAGAAGCGCATGTCGCCGAGAAATTCTTCGAGCGGCGGCACGTCGGGCGACAGGCTGCCGAAAATCAGGCCCTTGTAACTGGCAATGCGCGCCAGCGGCAGAAGATCGTGGCCATCGGCCTCAAAGGCGGCGGTATAGGCGCCGGCCTTCCGGTCTTTGATGTCGACATTGCGGCCCGCGGTGTCGTAGGTCCAGCCGTGATAGGGGCAGACGTGTCGTTTGGCGTTGCCCTGCTCAGCCGCGCAAAGCAGCGCGCCCTTGTGGCGGCAGACGTTGCGGAAGGCCGCCACATTGCCTTGCCCGTCCCGCGTCACCAGCACCGGCGTGCGGCCGATGAAGCAAGTGACGAAATCGAAAGGCTTGGCGAGCTGGGAATCGAGCGTCAGGAAGTTCCAGGTGCGCTCGAAGATGAAGGCGAGTTCGAGTTCGAGCAGCGCGGGATCGGCGAATACGTCGCGGTGCACGCGGAACACGCCGTCGCGCGGCCGATCATCGACCAAGCCTTCGATCTCGCCGAGCGCCATTCCTCTCGATCCTCCTCGGGCCGGCGCTATTTCGGCGCCTCGGCATAGGGGTAGATGACCTTGCCCGAACTATACTGCGGCGGATCGAGAATGACGATCTTGCGCGGGTCCGAGAATTGGTCGAGCGTCTTGCCCGTGATGTTCTGATACTGCACGGTCAGGAAGCGCGGCTCGGCCCATTCGCCGTCGGCGCCGAACTTGACGTCACCCCAGACGGTCTTGAGCGTGGCGCTATGGAGATACTGGGCGATCTTGTTCTGATCGAGGCTCTTGGTCGCCTCGACCGCTTCGCCCAGCGCTTGAACATAGGCATAGGCGGGCGGCACCGTGTTGTAGCCCAAGGGATCGAGGCCCTCGCGCTGCGCGACCGCCTGGTATTTCCTGAGCAGGTCTTGGACGCCGGGGAACATCATCTTCGGCGCCGGAAGCCAGTTCTCGTAGCCGACGATGCCGTTGAGCAGCGGCCCCAATTGCATCTTGATGGTGACGATGTTGAGCCCGACCATGGCGCCGCCGGCCATCTTGGGCGTGTAGCCGATTTCGCTCATCGCGCGGACCAGCCCGACCGAATCCTGGGGATAGGACGCGATGAAGAACAGGTCGGGATCGGCCGCCTGGACCGCCCGAACGATCGGCGAGAAATCGACCGTTGCGGGTGGATAGGTCTTGTCGTACACGACCCTGAACCCGGCCGCCTTGGCGTTCTCGCGCGCTCCGTCGGCGGCGCCCTTGGCGAACTCCTGATCGCTTGCGACAATGGCGACGCTTTGCGGCTTCGGCGATTGCTGCGCGGCAATTGCGAAGAAGCCGTGCGAGAAGACCGGGTCCGGGTTCGGTCCGGTGTTGGTCATGGCGAAGTACTTGGAATAATGGAAGCGGCTGTTCACATTGAGCGTCGAGAAGCTGACGATGACCATGTCATGAGCCATCACCACCGGCATCGCCGGCGCGGTCAGCACCGTCGAATAGGGGCCAACGACGAGATCAACCTTGTCGACGTCCAGGAGCTTCGTATAGATCGCCGGCACGTTCGAGGGCATGCTCTGATCGTCGTAATAGACGAGTTGAACCGGCCGGCCCAAGAGCCCGCTCTTGGCGTTGGTGTCCTCCTCCCAGATCTTCATCGCCGCGAGCGCCACCTTGCCGGTGTTGGCGGAGCCCCCGGTCAAGGGCATGCTGAAGCCGATCTTGATCGGCTCCGCCGCGCGCGCGCCGTCGGCGCCCGATCCAAGCGCGACAAGCGCCGCCAGTCCCGCGGCCGCATACCTCCCAACCTTCGCCGCGATCCCCATCTGGCGCTCCTACGCTTGCTTGGGCGATAATCTTGCCGATTTTGCCGCGAGCTTACAATCGAGGTTGACGCTTCCGATGGCCGAACACCGCGACCTTGCCGCCCTGCCGCTCGCCGGCCTCTCGGTCCTCGAGTTCACGCAGAACATCATGGGACCAAGCGCCGGCGTGGTGCTCGCCGATCTCGGCGCCGATGTCGTCAAGGTCGAGCCGGCGCCGCAGGGCGAGAGCACAAGGCGTCTCACCGGTTTCGCCGCGGGGTTCTTCGGCTACTTCAACCGCAACAAGCGTAGCCTCGCGGTCGACCTCAAGCATCCCTCGGGGCAGGACGTCGTCCATCGCCTCGCCGCCCGGGCCGATGTCGTGATCGAGAATTACGCGCCGGGCACGATGGAACGCCTGGGCTGCGGCTATGATACGCTGGCGGCGATCAATCCGCGGCTCGTCTATTGCGCCCTCAAGGGGTTTCTCTCCGGCCCTTATGAGCATCGGCCCGCGCTCGACGAGATCGTTCAGTTCATGGGCGGCCTAGCCTATATGACGGGGCCGCCGGGGCAGCCGCTGCGGGCCGGAACTTCCGTGGTCGACATCATGGGCGGCGCCTTCGCCGTGGTCGGCATTCTCGCCGCCCTGCGCGAGCGCGACCGCACCGGCAAGGGTCAGGCGATCAAGAGCGCGCTCTTCGAATCGGCGGTCTTCCTCATGGGGCAGCACATGGCGGCCGGCGCCATCATGGGCGAACCGGTGCCCCCGATGACGGTGCGCCGCGGCGGCTGGGGCATCTATCAGATCTTCAAGACCGCCGATAACGATCAGGTCTTCGTCGGCGTCACCAGCAACCAGCATTGGACGCGGTTCTGCCAGGCCTTCGACCGGCCCGACCTGCGTCAGGATGCGCGGCTCGGGACCAATGAGGCCCGCGTGGCAGCGCAGGATTGGTTCCTTCCGCTCATCGCCGAGCTGCTCGGCCGCTACACCAAGGCCGAGATCGTCGCGCGCTGCGACCAGGCGAGCATCCCCTTCGCGCCGGTCGCTAGGCCCGAGGACCTTTTCGAAGATCCGCACCTCGCGGCGAGCGGCGGGCTCCTCGAAGTCGATCTCCCCGGCGGAATCCACACGAAATTGCCGCGATTGCCGCTCGAAATGGCTGGCGGCCGGCCGGGCCTGCGCTTAGAGGCGCCGCGGGTCGGCCAACATACGCGCGAGGTACTGCGGCAGGCCGGGTTCGGCGAGAGCGAGATCGCGGCGCTCGCGCGTCAGGGCGTGATCCTGCTCGACGAGGCGACCCGCTGAGCCCTCGACGGCGCCCGCTTTACCGTCGCAGCGACGATCGGTAGCATCGCGCTCCGAGAACGACGAAGCGGCGCAACCGGGGGGAGAACGCCATGGCAGATTCGTCGGCCATCACCATTGCGGCGCGGCTCGACCGCCTGCCGCCGTCGCGGCATGTACGCCGGCTCGTCGCCTTGATCTCCCTTGGCGGCTGGTTCGAGTTCTACGATCTCTTCTTCACCGCCTACATCGCCATCGGCTTGTTCAAGGCCAACATCTTCCGGCCGACGACGCAGGGGCTGTTCGATCTTCAGGGCTTTGCGAGCTTCGTCGCCGCCCTGTTTGCCGGACTCTTCATCGGGACGCTCTGCTTCAGCTGGATCTCGGACCGCTTCGGCAGGCGCTCGATCTTCACCTTCGCGCTGTTGTGGTACTCGATCGGCGCGTTCGTCATGGCCTTCCAGAATACGGCTGCGAGCATTGACCTCTGGCGCATGATCGCCAGCATCGGATTGGGGGTCGAGATCGTCAACATCGACACCTACATCTCCGAACTCGCGTCAAAGGAGCAGCGCGGCCCCGCCTTTGCCTACAACCAGTTCATCATGTTCACGGTGGTGCCGGTCGTGGCGTTCCTCGCCTGGATCCTGGTGCCTCAGACCATCCTCGGCCTCGACGGCTGGCGCTGGGTCGTCCTCATCGGCTCCGCCGGCGCAATCCTCATCTGGTGGATCCGCCGCCGACTGCCGGAATCGCCGCGCTGGCTCGCGCAACAAGGACGCGTCGCCGAAGCCGACCGCATCCTGACCGAGATCGAGCGGCAGGTTCAGGCCGAGATCGGCCAGCCGCTGCCCGAGCCGCAGACCGTCGAAGGCGAGACCGACAGTCGAGAAGGCGCCTGGGGCGAGATGTGGAACGCCCAATACCGCGGCCGGACCATCGTTCTCATGATCTACAATCTGTTCCAGACCATCGGCTATTACGGCTTCGCGAGCTGGGTCCCGACCTTCCTCATCTCGCAGGGGATCGAGACCACGCGCTCGCTCGCCTACACCTTCGTCATCGCCATCGCCGCTCCGCTGGGTCCGCTCGTCGGCGTGTGGTTCGCCGACCGCTACGAGCGCAAATGGCAGATCTCCTGGGCGGCGATCTGCATCGCGGTCTTCGGCCTGCTGTTCTCGCAGCAGCGCGGCGCGGCCGGCGTCCTCATCTTCGGCCTGCTCATTACCCTCGCGAACAACTGGCTGTCGTTTTCCTTCCACGCCTACCAGGCCGAATTATATCCGACCCGCATCCGCGCCCAGGCGGTGGGATTCGTCTATTCATGGAGCCGCTTCAGCACGATCTTTTCGGGCTTCATCATCGCCTACTTCCTCGGCCACTACGGCACGACCGGCGTGTTCAGCTTTATCGCCGTGGCGATGGTGATCGTGTTCATCGTCATCGGCGGCTTCGGACCGCGGACCACGCGGCGGCGCCTCGAGGCGATCGCCGGCTGAGTGCGCTCGCTCGGCCCGTCAGCGCAAGCTGCCGGCGATCAGCGGCACCAACAGCCTCGAATTGCTGAACACGCGATGTCGCGCCGGCAAGCCGATTCCGACGTGACTCACGCCCTGCATCGCGAAGCCCTCGCTATCGTCGCTGGTCAGCGCGAGCCGCAAGCGGTGGCCGGGACGGAAGCGGTGCGCGGTCGGGAGAATGGCGATTTCGAACCAGGTTTTCTGGTTCGGCGTCAGCGGCTCCGCCCGATCGTGCGGATGCCAGGGATGGAAGGGCTTGCTGTGCCGAGGATCGAGGGCGCGGTGGCTCGCTCTGAGCCAGCCTTGGGTCAGGTTTCGCGCCGCGCCGTCGGGCGCGATGTCGAGCAATTTCACGATCCAGTCGGCGTCGATCGCCGTCGAGGCCGCGCAAAGCCGCAGCGTCAACGGGCCGACGAGTTCCACCGCATCCGCGAAGGGCGACGTATCCCAAGTCAGGCACGACGGCAACGGCGGCGGATTGGTATTGCGCGCGCGGTCGAGCGCTGCCGGCAGGTTGAGATAGTCGCGCGCGCCCTCCGCGCCCGCTGCGATGCCGAGACCGCCGTCGGCGCGCAGCGCCAGCTCGGAGAAGCGCGTCTCCGGCAACGGCCAGCACTCGGCCGCGCGCCACTCCTCGGCGCCTTCGACGTAGTAGCGAATGGGCGGCCCCTCCATGATGCCGGTGTCGCGCCCCTTGAGCCAATGATCGAACCACGCGAGCGCCTCGACATGCAGGGTCTCCCAGGGCCATTGCAGCCCGCCGCGCGGCGTCATCGCCACGCGGTAGGGCGTGCCCGCGGCCAGGCGCTCGAGGGCGAGAAACGGGGTCTGGAGATGAAAGGCGACGTTCTCCCAATCGGCGCCGAGATAGACGGGGATGCGGATCTCGCCGAGCCGGTCGGTCATGTCGCGCTCGCGCCAGAAATCGTCGTAGAAAGGGTGCTCGACGGCAATGTTGTAATAGATGTCGTCCCAAGGATGCGCCGCGTAGGGAAGGATCAGGGCGCGGTTCAGCATGCCGATGGGGTCATTCTTGGCGCGCGCCAGTCGCCGGTGCAGTGCCGGCAGCTGCAGCAACCGATTGAGCGCCGACGGTGCCGGGCCGCGGAAGAAATCCTCGTTCTTGCGATCCGCCATGCCGATCGCGTTGAGATAGCGCCCTGCGAACCGGCCGCTGAAGATGCCGCCATGCCAGAAGATCTCGCGATACCAATCGACCGTGCCCGACCACGGGAAGATGGCGACGAGATGCGGCGGGGCCGCCAGCGCAGCGCGGAACTGCTCGACGGCGAAGTAGCTGACGCCGATCATGCCGACCCTGCCGTCGCACCATGGCTGCGCCGCCACCCATTCGATGAGGTCGTAGACATCGCCCAGCTCCGCCGGCCCCATTAACTCATAGGTGCCGCCGCTGCCGCCGGTGCCGCGGCAATTGGCGATGATGTGCCCATAGCCGCGCGGCACAAAGAAATCGGTCTGGCCGGCCTCGATGAAGCCCAGGGGCAGGCCCAAATGCTGGATTTGCCGCGGATAGGGCGAGATCGCGACGAGCGCGGGAAAGCGCTCGTCCTTGGCCGGGCGGTGGACATCGGCATGCAGCTCGATGCCGTCGCGCATGCGGATCGCGACGTTCGCCTCGCTCGCAACCGCGAACGACGCCGCAGACAAGTTGCGGTAGTTGCGACCCGTGGTCTGCACGCCGACGAGCCGACGCTCGCCCGCATCCGTGCCGGAAGCTCTCATTATTTCCTCCTGCCGGCCTGCCCTATCTTCGTCACGCGGGCCAAGACGCGTGGCGGGGTGGCGCGGCCGCCATGACCCGCCATACTATGCGATGGTCAAATGCCCGGAGGGAGGAATGTCTGCAACCGTCATCGATTCCGCCATCTTCCGCGACATCTTCAGCACCGAGGCGATGCGCCGGATCTTCTCGGACGAAAGCCGGGTGCAATACTATCTCGCGGTCGAGGCGGCGCTCGCCAGAGCCGAGGCGGCACTCGGCATCATCCCCGCCGAGGCCGCGGTGGAGATCTGCCGGCACTGCGATGTCGCCCAATTCGACATGACCGAGCTCAAGCGGCAGACCGAGCGCATCGGCTATCCCGTGCTTCCGGTGGTGCAGCAGCTCGTCGGCTTGTGTGCGCGCGGCCTGGGCGAGTGGTGCCATTGGGGCGCCACCACCCAGGACATCACCGACACGGCGACCGTTATGCAGATCCGCGATGCGCTCGCCCTCGTCGAGCAGGACCTCGCCGCGCTCTCGGACTCGCTCGCCGCGCTCGCGCGCCGCTACCGCGACACGCCGATGGCCGGCCGCAGCAACCTGCAGCAGGCCGTGCCCATCACCTTCGGCTTCAAGGCGGCCGTGCTGCTTGCCGGGATCGAACGGCATCGCGCGCGGCTCAGGGAGATTCTGCCGCGAATCCTCGTCGGCGAGTTCGGCGGCGCCGCCGGCACCCTTGCCTCGCTCGGGACGGACGGGCTCAAGGTGCAGAGCGCGCTGATGGCCGAGCTGGGATTAGGCACGCCCGAGATCGCCTGGCACACCATGCGCGACCGCATCGCCGAAGTGGGCTGCTTCCTCGGCCTCGTCACGGGCACGCTCGGCAAGATTGCGACCGACGTGAAGCTCATGATGCAGACCGAGGTCGAGGAAGTCTTCGAGCCCTTCGCCGAAGGCCGCGGCTCCAGCAGCACCATGCCGCAGAAGCGCAACCCGATCTCCTGCAACTACATTACCGCCTGCGTCTCGATGGTGCGGCAGCAGGTCGCGGCGCTCTTGGACGCGATGGTCGAGGACCACGAGCGCGCGACCGGCCCGTGGCAGATCGAGTGGATCGCCGTGCCCGAGATCTTCCTGCTCTCGGCCGGCGCGCTATCGCAGGCGCGCGTCCTGGTCGCAGGGCTCGAGGTCGATCCCAAGAGAATGCGCGCCAATCTCGATCTCACCGGCGGGATGATCGTTTCCGAGGCCGTCATGATGGGGCTCGGGCCCCATCTCGGGCGGCAGCGCGCGCACGATCTCGTTTACGACATCTGCCGCAAGTCGCTCGCGGGCGGCGGCAGCTTTCTCGACCTCCTGGCGGCGGAGCCGGAGATCGCAGGCCACCTCGACCGCGCGCAGCTGGCGCAGCTCGTCGATCCCGCAAACTATCTGGGGCTTGCGGGCGAGATGGTCGATCGCGTGCTGGCGCTCGGCCGTTAGACGGATAAGCGTTCAGGCCTGGTGCGGCGGCGCGGCCGCGGCTTCGTCTTCGGCCGAGATCTTGGCGTGCTCGGCCGCGAGCATGAGATAGACTGCGGGCACCACGAAGAGCGTGAACAGCGTGCCGATGGCGATGCCGCTTGCGATCACCAGACCCATGTCGAAGCGCGAGACGGCGCCCGCGCCGCTGGCGAGGATCAGGGGGATGACGCCCAGCACCATCGCGGCCGTGGTCATCAGAATCGGCCGCAGCCGGATGCCGGCCGCCATCTCGATCGCCTCGCGTTTCGCATGTCCCTGGCGCTGCAACTCGTTGGCGAATTCGACGATCAGGATGCCGTGCTTGCTGATCAGGCCCATCAAGGTGACGAGACCGACCTCGGTGTAGATGTTGAGCGTGGCGCCGCCGATGCCCAGGCTAATGAAGACGAGCGCGCCGGCGATCGACATCGGCACCGACACGAGGATGATCAGCGGGTCGCGGAAACTCTCGAACAGCGCCGCCAGCGACAGGAAGATGATGATGAGCGCGAAACCGAAGGTTGCGATGAAGCCGCTCGATTCTTGGACGTACTGGCGACTGAGCCCGCCGTAATCGACCGAGTAGCCCGGCGGCAGCATGCGCGCCGCGAGGCCCTGGAGATAATCGATCGCATCGCCCAACGCTACGCCGGGCATGGCGACGCCCTGGATCGTGGCGCTGTTGAGCTGCTGGAAATGGTTGAGCGACTCGGGCACCGTCGCGGTGCTCATGTGCGCGATGGTCGAGAGCGGCACCGGCGTTCCATCGGCGGTCTGGATGTAATAGTCGAGGAGCTGATCGGCGTTGAGGCGGTAGCGCTGCTCGACCTGCGGAATGACCTTGTAGGACCGGCCGGCGAGGCTGAAGTAGTTGACATAGCCGCCGCCGAGCATCCAGGCCATGGCGCTGCCGACGTCGCTCATTTTCAGGCCGAGGCCGGCGGCCTTATCGCGGTCGATCTGGACCGTCGATTGCGGCTGATCGAGCTTCAGATCGGTATCGAGGAAGATGAACATGCCGCTCTTCGTCGCCTCTTGTAGAAATTGCTGCGAAATATCGTTGAGGCGGGCGAAAGGCTCGGTCGTGCCGATGACGAACTGCAGGGGAAGGCCGAAGCTGCCCGGCAGCGGCGGCGGCTGGAAGGAAGCGATCCGCTCGCCGGCGATCCGATCGAGCTGCTGCTGCACCAGGGGCTGCAGCGCGTTCGAGGTCCTCGGCCGCTGGTCCCAGGGCTTGAACACCATGCCGGCGAGCGACAGCCCGGGCGCGTCGATCTGGAAGACGTGATCGGTCTCGGGAAAGCGGGTGAAGGTCTCGTAGATCTCATGCGCGTAGAGGAGGCGCTGCTGCAGGGTCGCGTCGGGCGCCGGAAAGGCACGCGTGATGATGACGCCTTGGTCCTCGATCGGCGCAAGCTCGGATTTGGCGCCGATGTAAAGAAAATAGATGCTGGACAGCACGATGACCGCGAAGACCGCGGCCACCGGCACGTAGTTCAAGCTGCCATGCAGCCAGCGCTCGTAGCCGTGGCGCAGATCATCGAAGCGCCGGTCAACGAATTCGCCGAAGCGCTCCTGCCAGCCGCCGCGCTGCGCGTCATGCGGCCGCAACAGGCGCGAGCACATCATCGGCGAGAGCGTGAGCGCGATGATCGCGGAGACCGTCACCGCCCCCACCAGGGTGAAGGCGAATTCGGTGAAAAGCGCGCCGGTGAGCCCGTGCTGAAACCCGATCGGCACGTAAACCGCGATGAGCACGACGGTCATGGCGATGATCGGTCCGCCGAGTTCGCGCGCCGCCTGGATCGCGGCTGGAATCGGCTTTGCCCCCGCTTCGAGGTGGCGGTTTACGTTCTCGACCACGATGATCGCATCGTCCACCACCAATCCGATCGCAAGCACCAGCGCGAGCAAGGTCAGCAGATTGATCGAGAAGCCGAAGGCCAGCATCATTGTGAACGTGCCGATGAGCGACAGCGGGATGGCGATGGTCGGAATGACGACCGAGCGCAGCGAGCCCAAAAAGGCGAAGACCACGAGCGTGACGATCAGCACCGCTTCGACGAGGGTCCGCACCACCTCATTGATCGAACTGTTGACGAACTCCGTCGAGTCATAGACGATTGCGCCGTTCAGCCCCTGCGGGAGCTGCGCGACAATCCCCGGCCAGACCGCGTGCACGCCCTTGATGACGTCGAGCAGATTGGCGGCGGGGGCGACCTGAATGCCGATATAGACCGCGCGCTTGCCGTCGAAGGCGACCTGGGCCTCGTAGCTGTCGGCGCCAAGTTCAACCCTGGCCACGTCCTTGAGGCGGACGATGGCACCGTTCGCCTGCTTCAGCACGAGATTGGCGAACTCCTCGGCGCTGTGCAGACTCGTCGAGGCGGTCAAGTTGACCTGCACCATCTGGCCCTTGGTGTTGCCGAGGCCGGAGATGAAGTCATTGCCGCTGAGCGCCTGGCTCACATCGGTCGCGGTCAGACCGTAGGCCGCGAGCTTTTGCGGATCGAGCCAGGCGCGCATGGCGAAATTCTGGCCGCCCAGGATTTCCGCCGTCTGCACGCCCTGCACGGCCTGCAGCTTCGGCTGCACCACGCGGACGAGATAGTCGGTGATCTTGTTGGGCGGCAGTACGTCGCTATTGAATCCGATGTACATCGCGTCGAAGGTCTGTCCCACCTGCACCGTCATCACCGGCTGTTGCGAACCGGGCGGCAGTTGGTTCAGGACCGAGCTGACCTTGGCGCTGATCTCGGTCATCGCCTTGTCGGCGTCATAGTTGAGGATCAGGTTGGCGGTGATCGTGCTGATGCTGCTCTGGCTCGTCGACGTCATGTAGTCGATGCCGTTCGCCTGCGCGATGGCGTTCTCGAGCGGCGTCGTGATGAACCCCGCGATGACATCGGGGTCGGCGCCGAAATAGGTCGTGGTGACGGTCACGATCGCGTTTTCGGTTCGCGGATATTGCAGCACCGGCAGCGTCTGCTGCGAGCGTAGGCCCAGGACAAGGATCATCAGGCTGATCACCGTCGCGAGGACCGGGCGGCGGATGAAGATGTCGGTGAAATGCATCGCCGCTTCCGCCTCACTCTTCCTTGGGCGTGGGATTGGGGTTGTTCGTCGGAGCTATGGAATTGTCGACGATGAGGGGCGAACCGTTGTGCAGCTTCGTCTGGCCGGCGGTAACGACGGTGTCGCCGTCCTTGACGCCGGAGAGCACCGCGATTTGGTCGCCGCGGGTGGCGCCCGTCGTGACGAAGGCTTGGCGCGCCACGAGCTGCGGCTGGCTCTCGGCATTCTTGCCGTTCTCGACAACGAGAAACACGGTGCTGCCATAGGGATTGAAGGTGATCGCGGTCTGCGGCAACGTGACGAAGCGCTGCGGCGCGCCGGTGTCGATCTCGACGGTCGCGAACATGCCAGGCAGCAACTTGTTATCGGGGTTCTTGAGCGTCGCCCGCACCTGGAGATTGCGAGTGGCGGTGTCCACTTTGGAATTGATGGCGCTGATTTCGCCCGCGAAGGTCGCACCGGCATATGTGTCGACGCGCGCCGTCACCGCCTGTCCGACCTTGATCTGGGCCAGCGCCTGCTGCGGCAGGGTGAAATCGAGGAAGATCGGATCCAAGGCCTGCAGGGTCACGATCGCCGTCCCGGCGCTCAGATATTGTCCGAGATCGACCTGACGTATGCCGAGATGGCCGGAGAACGGCGCGCGGATGGATTTGTAATTGACCGTGGCCTGCTGCTCGGCGACTTGTGCCAGATCGCTTTTGAGGTTCTGCTCGTCGGCATCGACCTGTTGCTGGCTCACCGCTTGAGCCTTGAGCTGGCGCTGATCGCGGTCGTAGGTGATCTTGGCGAGCGCCGCGGTGGCTTCGAGCGCGTGCAGCTTTGCGATGTCGTCTGCCGCATTCAGCTCGACGAGCAGCACGCCCTCCTGCACGTCGGTGCCCGACTCGAAATGAATTGCCGAGACGATGCCGGAAACTTGCGGGCTGAGATCGGCGCCATTCATCGCGCGCAGCGAGCCGACCGCCTCGAGCCGCGGCTGCCAATCCTGAGAAACGACCGTGACCGTCGAAACGGTCTGCGGCGGCGCGCCTTGCTGCGCCATGAACTTCCTGATCATGCTTGAGCGGAACGCTTCGAAGCCGAAGACGCCGCCGAACACCACGCCGACAACGATTAGCATGATGACCATGCGCCTTATCATTGCCGCCGCCTCCGTTGATCGCTATGGCTCACCGCGCACCGTCTGCTCGGGCGCCGTCGTCCATGGCGACATCGGCGCGGTTCCACCAACCGCCGCCCAGAGCCTGGAAGAGCGCGGCCGTATCGGCGAAACGGTTGGCCTGCGCCTGCACCAGGCCGATCCGCGCCTGCTGGTAGGTCTGCTCTGCCGTGAGCAGCGAGAGATAGCTGATCGCGCCAAGCTGGAATTGCTCGCGCGCGAGATCGAGGCTGTCGGCGGCGGAGCGCTCGGAGACGACCTGCGCGTTGAGGGCGTTGGCGTCCGATTCGAGGGCGCGCAACGTATCGGCCACGTTCTGGAACGCCGCGAGCACGGTGCTGCGGTACTGCGCCGCGGCGTGGTCGAAGGCCGCTTCGGCAGCGCGCTTCTGATGCAGGAGCTCGCCGCCGTGGAACAGGGGCTGCACCAGCCCCGCGCCCAGGCTCCAAATGCCCGTGCCCGGTCCGAACAGACTGCTGATCGGCGTCGCGGTAGCGCCCATTTGTCCGGTGAGGGTAAGTTGCGGCAGCATGTTGGCGACCGCGACGCCGATTTGCGCGCTCGCGGAATGAAGCTGCGCTTCCGACGCGCGCACGTCCGGACGCTGCTCGACGAGGGCCGACGGCAGACTCACCGGAAGAGTCTGCGGCAGCTCCATGCTGGCGAGTTCGAAGCGCTCGACGGGCTCGTCGGCGGGAAAGCGGCCGGTGAGCGCCGCCAGCTCATCGCGTACCTGCGCCAGCTGCTTTTCGAGGGGCGGCAAAGTGGCGCGAATCTGCGCCAATGTCGCCGCTTGCGCCAACACCGCCGTCTTCGCCGCCCCGCCCAATTCAAGCTGACGCTGCAGCACCTCGAGTTCCTGGCTCTCGGCGTCGATGATCTCTCGCGTCGCGGCGATCTGCGCGCGCAGGCTCGCCTCCTGGATCGCGGCGGTGGCGACATTGGCGGTCAGCGTCAGATACGTGGCTTCGAGCTGGAAGCGCTGGAATTCGGCCTGCGCCTCGAGCGATTCGACCTGGCGTCTCGTCCCGCCGAAGACGTCGAGCGGATAGGACACGCTCACCGCCGCCGTCGAGACGCCGAAGATCGAAACCGGGCCTTTGAGGCCGAAGGAAGCGCCCGATCCCCTCTCGCGCGTTGCCGAGAGATCGCCGTCGACGCTTGGGAAGAACGCGCCCTCCCCAGCATAGACGTTCTCCCTGGCCTGGCGCAGCGCCGCTTGCGCCGCCGCGACGTCAGGATTGGCCCTGAGCGCGCGCTCGATGAGCGCGTTGAGCGGCGCCGAGTGGAAGAGCGTCCACCACTGGGCCGGAATGTCTTCGCCCGCGGCAAAGCGCTGCGCTTCGCCGCCATGCACCTCGGCATGGGCGGTCTCCGACGGCAACGGCTCGGCCGTATAGCCGGTCGTGTCCGGCGCCGCCGGCCGATGAAAATCCGGTCCCACCGCACAGCCCGCGAGCAACCCAAGCGCCGCCGCGGCGCCCAAGACGGAACGCAGTGCGCTCAAGGCTTGGCACCCTTGATGCCGCGCAGGATCGCCGCGGTCTGCTGACGCACCAGCGACTGAACCGCGCGCACCCGGTCGGGCGTGAAATCCTCGAAGCCCAGCAGGTGCTCGACACCCCTGTTCCCGCATCGCTTGTGAAAGACCAGGATCTGCCCGAGGATGGTGAGAGTCCTCAGCAGCGTCTCGTCGTCGTCGGCCGGCCGGTCGATGAGCCGGCCAATCAGCGCGGCGCAGGGCGTGACCGTCAGCCGCAAGAAGCAAGCGTGCAGCGAATCGAGGGCGGCAGATCGCTCGATCTGCGCGCGCGTGATGAAAAGCGCCCAGCTTGCGGGATGGTTGCCGTCGATCACCAGCAGCACCAGCGCATCGAGCAGGGCGTAGAGCCGCGCCATGAGCTCGCGGCGCGAGCCGTCGCCGCCCGCCAAGGCCGCGGCGGCTCGCTCGGCAGGAGCCGCCATGTGCTCATCGATGCGGCGCGCGATGTGCTCGACGGCGGCACGGAAGAGGCCCTCCTTGCTGCCGAAATAATACTGGATGGCCGGCAAATTCACCTCGGCCTGCTCGGCGAGAGCACGCGTGGTGGCGCCCTCGTAGCCTTCATTGGCGAAGACCTCGATCGCCGTCTCGAGGATGCGCCGGCGCGTATCCTCGCCGCGGCTGCGGGCGTGCGGCCGGTACCGATTGTCCGCGAGGCTCACGTTCTCCTTTCGGGCTTGGTCAGACCATCGGGGGAACCCGCCTAGTATTTCGTTCGTTCAAAAATGTCAATCGATCGATAATCTTTGCCGGTCGGGTCGCTGAGCGAAGGCGGCCCCGGCCGTTGCCCAACGCCGCGCTCCGCGGATAAGTTCCCAATAGGGAGGCGCCGCCATGCCGAAACCGGTCCGACGGATCGTCACCGGTCACAACGCCAAAGGCCGGTCGGTCTTCATCGAGGATGGGTGGGCGCCGCATGTCGTCAACCGGAGCCCGGGCGCCGCCGAGGTCACCGAACTCTGGGTAACATCCACCACGCCCGCCGACAACCGCGGCGGTGGCGATCCGATCCCCGGCAGCTTCCAGATCCCGCCGCCCGGGAACGGCAGCGTCTTTCGCATCGTCGAATATCCTCCGGACGGGGAACGGATTGCGGCGCTCTGGCGCGCGCAGGGGGATCCAAGCGACACCCTCTACCGGCCCACTGCCCGCCATCCCGGTTTCCACAAGACCGCTACGATCGACTATGCGATCGTCCTTGCGGGCGAGATCTTCGCGCTGATGGACGAAGGCGAGGCACTGCTCAAGCCCGGCGACGTGCTGATCCAGCGCGGCACCAATCACGCCTGGAGCAACCGCACCGACCGGCCCGCCACGGTCGCCTTCGTGCTGATCGAGGCGGAGCCGGTCTAAGACCGCTCGGAACCGCAGCGGGAGCCTCTCACTTGCCAAGGCGGGCGAGCGCCGTCGCGCGGATTTCGGGTTCGATGAAACTCGTGGGGTCCAGCGGATGCGTCAGATTGCCCTGCTTGACCAACAAGTCCTCCATCCAGAGGATCTTGCTCATGGGGATCGCGACATCCGGATCGACGCTGCGGGAGCGCACCGCGTCATCGTAGATGTAGGCGGGCCGCGGATCGTCCGGCTTCGCGCCGGTGATCTTCCGAGTGAGCGCCAGCGTCTCGTCGCGGTGCGAGAGCGCATAGCGCAACGCCGCCATCTCCGCCGCGACGAACCGAATGGCCTCGTCGCGATGGGCGGCGAGCGCTTTGCCCGTGGTCCACAGACAGACCCGCATATATTCCGGCAGAACGTCGCGGCCGGGAATCAGGAGCTTGACGCCCGCCTTGGCGGCGAGGGGCGCGTACTCGCCGGAGATCACGGTGGCATCGACCAGCCCCGCCACCAGCGCCTTGTAGCGATCGACGTCGGCGCCCATGTTGACGAAGCGCACCTCCGCGCTGGGAACGCCGTATTTCGCCAGGACCGCTGCCGCGAGCACGTCAGGGAGCGAGAACGGGCTCGATATCGCGATGATCTTGCCCTTGAGATCCGGCACCGCATTGATGGCACCGCGGACGAAGATGCCGTGCGGCAGGCCTGGCCAATGGCAGCCCAACAATCTGACATCGACGCCATGCGAAGCGGCGACGAGAGTTCCGGTCAAAGCGCCTTCGTAGCTGTCGACCTCGCCTGCGATCAGCGCCTTCAACCCCACCGCGTCGCTCTTGAACTGGGAGATATCGAGCTTCACGCCCTGCTTTTCGGCAAAGCCGTGGGTCACCATCAGGAAGATGCCGGCATCGCTCTTCGCCTCGATGATGCCGTGACGCCACGCACCGGCCGCTTCGGCGCCCGCAGGCGCGGCCGCGGCGACAATTGCCGCGACAGCCGCCACGGCGACCAAGGCGATTCTCATCCCCGCCATCCTTGCCCGGCCAATCTAACGGTCGGCTCGATGCGAGTCATTGGCATTGACCATCTCCCCAAGTGATTCCTATCGTGCGCTTATGCAGGAATCCACGATCGCGGTCAGGGGACAAGAGCTGCGCCTGATGGAAGGCGGCGACGGGCCGCCAATCCTCTTCCTGCACGGCGCGGGCGGGCTCAATTGGTACCCCCTGCTCGAGAAACTGAGCCAGGCATGGCGCGTCATCGCGCCGGAGCATCCCGGCTGGGGACGTTCATCGATTCCCACATGGCTCGCGACGGTCGGCGATCTCGCCTTCTTCTACCTCGACGTCATCGACGCAATCGGGCTCGAGCGCGTCCACCTCGTCGGTCACTCGATGGGCGGCTGGACCGCGGCCGAGATCGCGATCCGCAACACCGGGCGGCTCCAGAGCCTGACGCTGATGGCGCCAGCCGGCGTGGCATCTGAGGAGGTGCCGTTCGGCGACATTTTCGCGTGGTCGGCGGAAGACCACGCCCGCCGCGCCTTCCACGATCAGCGCTTCGCGGAAGAGCGCATTCGCGCTCTGCCCACGGCCGATCACGCGATGATGCGCCAGAACCGGGCGGCGGCGGCGCATCTCGGCGCCAATCCGCTCCTGACCAACCCGCAGCTCCGTCATTGGCTGCACCGCATCGTCCTGCCGACCTTGGTGGTCTGGGGCGTCGAGGATCAGATCTGCCCGTTCGCCTGCCACCGCGCCTATCTCGCAGAGATCGGCGGCGCCGAGCTCTTCGCGCTGCCCGATTCCGGACATGCGTTGCACACCGAGCGCCCGAGCGAAGTCGGCGCGCGGCTCGCCGCCTTTTTCCGCGGCGTCGGCTGACCCACGCCTAGAGCGGCGCGAGCTTCGGCATCACTTCGCCGGCGAAAAGCCTGAGCGAGCGCAAGGCGTCGGCGAATTTGAGCGAGCCATAGAAGAAGCTCAGCAGCATGATATTGATGCCAAGCTCGCTCGCTTGAGCCTCGATCGCGCCCCGCACGTCATCGGGCGTGCCGAGGATGACCGATCCCTTCGCCGCCGCCTCGCCGATATCGCCGATCATGGCGCGCGCGAAGCGCGGCCCCGCAACATTGTCGCGCTCGAGCTTGGTCAGGCTCGCATACCATTGGGCATAGGCAGGCTCGGCGATCTTGCGCGCCGATGCCGCGGAATCCGCCACCAAAATATGCCGCATGACGCCGACCGAGGCGCCGCCCGGAAAGTCCGGACTGGAAATCGCCGGTCCGCCGCGGGCGCTTAGTGCCTCGCGATAGGCGGCGATGCAGGATTTCGCGCGCTCGACCGCGCCGAGGGTCGAGAAATTGAGGCCGCGCTCGCCCGCCCAGCTTGCGCCCGCCTCGTTGGAGGAGGGATAGGCGAAGGGCGGATGCGGCTGCTGGTAAGGCCTCAACTCCATCGGCACGTTCGCATAGGAGAAGTGCTCGCCGGCGAAGGTAAGCCAATCCTGCGTCGGCCCGCGCGTGACCGCTTCGAAGGCTTCGAGGAACACGGCGCGCGAAGTCTCGGGATCGACGCGGTGGTAGTTGAGCTCGAAGGCGGAGACTCCCCGACCGATGCCGACATCGAGCCGACCGTGGCACAGGTGGTCGAGCATGCAAATCTCTTCGATGAGCCGGAGCGGCGAATAGAGCGGCAGCAGATAAACCAGCGGACCCAGACGGATCCGCTTGGTCGCCCGCGCCACCGCGCCGAGATAGACGCCGGGAACCAGCACCATGTTGAGCGGCGTCGCGTGGTGCTCGGCCACGTTGTAGCTGTAGAAGCCTGCCTCGTCAGCCGCCGCCACGAAGGCGAGCCGCTCATCGAGCTGGGTTGCGAGCGAGCGGTCCGAACGGTCGACGTGGTCGAACAGTCCGAATTTCATGAGGCCCGCGCCTTCCCGTTTCCGTCCCGCGTCCGCTTTTGTCCAGGTTTCGTGCCGCCGTTATTCGGCCGCGAGCGAGACGATCGAATCCTCGTAACGCCCCGAACCCATCTCGCCTTCCGGGAAGATGCCGCGCTCGGAGATCCACTGAAAGGACTGCTCGAACACTTCCTTGGTATAGGGCTCGAAGACGATGCGCTCGCCGGGGCCCCAACGCCGCGTATCCATCATCCCATGGAAGCGGACCGGGAATTCCTTCTTGTAGTAGTGCGTGTAGAGTTCGGGCCGGAGATCGATGCCCCGCTGTGCCAGGCGCAGGGCCGCGAAATACTTGCGGACATCGTCGGGATCGGGACTGCCGGTGATCATCGAGGCTATCATGAACGTGGCGTCGATGACCTTGCGGAAGCCCAGTTGCTCGAGGAAGTAATAGGGCCCGCTGAAGACCGTCGCCGCCGGGACCTTGCGGTCGATCAGCAGCTCCATCCGGCTGAAGAGGAGGCCGTCGGCGAAGGACAGCTTGATGTCCGCGAGCGTCATGTATTGCTCGAGCGCCTGGATTGTCGAATAGTGACTGCCCGACTGATACCCCACGGAGATCGGCACGCCCACGAGGTCGGCCGGGGTCTTGATCGGCGATTCCGGCGGCACGAAGACTCCGGCGGGTGAGACGGAATAGGCATCGGCATAGAGCTTGCCGTGGCCCGACGACGCCGCGACGTTCACCGTCCAATGGCAGGCGCCGCTGACGTCGCAGCTGCGTCCCTGCTCGAAGGTCTGATAAGCGCCGACCTTGTTGCCGAGCTGGTGCCCGCGGCCTTCGCGCGAGTTCATGGTCTCGCGGAATTCGTAATCGAGCCCGACGCGGGTGAAATAGCCCTTCTCCTCCGCCACCCATTCCTGCAGCCGGAAGTGTGGCGCCACGATGAACTTCGCCATTTCGCTCTCCCTTCGGTTCGGCCCCGGCCCGGAGGCCGGGACTCGCCACATCAGCAACAGTTTTGCGCCGGTTCCCGGTCGCGGCGCTCGGCCAAACGGCGGGCGCGGATCATCTTGACATGGTCGTCCATCAGCCGGCGCGCCGCCGGGGCGTCGCGCGCGGCGACGAGCTCGACGAGTTCGCTATGGACGTCGAGGATGTGCTTGGCGACTAGCCCGGTCAGCATCCGGTTCTGGCTCGGCCAGGCGACGTGCTGCAGCGACTGGAGCTGCGCCACGAGAACGCGGTTGTGCGAGGCTTCGGCCAGGGCCAGGTGCAGGGCGAGGCTCGAACGCGTGAACGCCTCCTGGTCGCCCAGGCTCGCCGCACCGCGCGCCAACTCCGCCCTGAGCCGCGCCACATCCTCTGCCGTGGCGTTTTCCGCCGCGAGTTCGGCCGCGACGCATTCGACGGCGCGCTGGGCATCGAGGATCTCGCGGACGGTAATCCCGGCGAGACCGAGCTGGACCGCGAGGGCATCGGCGAAAAGCTGCGGGTTGCCGCGCGCGATCCGGGCGCCGCCGCCGGCGCCGACCTTGATCTCGACCACGCCGAGAGCCTGCAGGCTCTTGAGCGCGTCGCGCGCGACGATGCGGCTGACGCCGGAACGCGCCGCCAGATCCTTTTCCGTGCCGAGAAAGTCGCCGGGCTTGAGCCGCCGGTCGAACAGCGCCTCGCGCACTTCGGCCACGATCTGCGCCGACAAGGTCGCGGAATGCGCGATCGGCGCAGGCAGTTCGCCATCGGGAAACAAGGCAAGCACCGACATCGGCAAGGTGCTCCTTCACCGCTTGGTTGTAGCGTACCAACGACTCCAACCATATCAAAGATAATATATTAGCGGAAATTGCGCAATTTTCATTTTTTGGCAAGTAGACGCGGGTCATGCGGGACTGCGCCACGCTCGGTACGGCGAGCCGCGGCCTAAGCTCGCTCGTCCCCCTGGGAAATGTCGAACCGGACCCCTTGAGCCAGCGGCAGCGTCCGGCCGTAGTTGACCGTGTTGGTGGCGCGCCGCATGTAGGCCTTCCAGGAATCCGAACCCGCCTCGCGCCCGCCGCCGGTTTCCTTCTCGCCGCCGAAGGCGCCGCCGATCTCTGCGCCGGATGGGCCGATATTGACGTTGGCGATGCCGCAATCGGACCCTTCCGCCGAGAGGAAGCGTTCGGCCTCGCGCAGATCATTGGTGAAGATCGAGGAGGACAGGCCCTGCGGCACATCGTTGTGCAGGCGGATCGCCTCGGCGACATCGCTGTACTTGAGGACGTAGAGGATGGGCGCGAAGGTTTCGCGCCGCACTACCTCGCTCTGCTCCGGCATCTCGACGAGCGCCGGCTCGACATAGAAGGCGTCGGGACAGAAGGGCAACGCGACCCGCCCGCCCCCGGTTACCCGCCCGCCCGCCGCGGTCGCACCGGCGAGGGCCTGCTGCATCGCCGCGAACGCGCCGGCACCGATCAACGGCCCGATCAGCGTCTCTGCGGCGCGCGGATCGCCGACCACGACCGAGCCATAAGCCTGCCGCAAGCGTTGGACCAGGCGGTCATAGATCCCGGCATGGACATAGAGCCGGCGCAGCGTGGTGCAACGCTGGCCCGCCGTCCCCATTGCGGCAAAGGCGATGGCGCGGAGCGCCAGATCGCAATCCGCCGAGGCGCCGACGATCGCCGCGTTGTTGCCGCCGAGCTCGAGAATGGCCCGGGCAAAGCGCCGAGCAAGACGCGGCGCCACCGCCCGGCCCATGGCGGTCGAGCCGGTGGCGGAGACCACGGGTACCCGCGGGTGATCGACCAACACTGCGCCGATCTCGGGTCCGCCGATGAGAACCGCCGACAGGCCCTCCGGCAGGTCGCCAAACCGCGCCGCCGCACGCTCGAGCAGCGCCTGGGTCGCCAACGCGGTCAAGGGGGTCTTTTCCGACGGCTTCCACACCAGCGTGTTGCCGCAGACCAGCGCAATTGCTGCGTTCCACGACCACACCGCCACCGGAAAGTTGAAGGCCGAAATGATTCCGGTCACGCCGAGCGGATGCCAGGTCTCCATGATGCGGTGCTGCGCACGCTCGGTCGCGATGGTGCGGCCGTAGAGCTGGCGCGACAGGCCGACAGCAAAGTCGCAGATGTCGATCATCTCCTGCACTTCGCCGAGACCCTCGGAGAGGATCTTGCCCGTCTCGATGGTGACGAGGCGACCGAGCTCGGGCTTGGCGCGGCGCAACTCCTCGCCGAGGAGACGGACCAATTCGCCGCGCCGCGGCGACGGCACCATGCGCCAGACGAGAAAGGCGCGATGCGCCTTTTCGATCACCTCCGCCGCGGCGCTTGCCTTGGTCTCGGGGATGCGGGCGATCTCCTCCCCGGTGATGGGCGAATGGACCGCAAGCGAGCCGCCGCGCCAGCTTGCGCCGGGCACGCCGAGCCTGTCGAGAAGCGCCCCTGCCTCGCCGGCGACGGGCGCGATCTCGCGCGGCTTCGGCTCAGACTGCATGCTCGACGGAGCGCTCGACCGCCGGTGCCGGGAGCGGCACATCGGAGCGGTGGTCGAGCCGCAAGGTCAAGCAGAAGGCCGAGCCGCCGCTGCGCCGGAAGGTATCGAGCGGCGTTGCATGAACCTGGTAGCCGCGCTCCTCGAGCTGCCGCTGCAGGCCAGGGCTGCAGCCGCCGAGCACGATCGCATGGCCGACGCAGACCGCATTGGCCGCAAGCAGAATCGCATCCGCTTCCTCGAGTTCGATTCTGAGGTCGGGCGCAACCCGTGCGCGGATCTCGGCGCGGCCGCGCGCGGTGAAGGCGCCCGGGACGTACATGAGCTCGCCGCCGGGGAGCGGAGAAAGCGCGGTATCCATGTGATAGAATCGCGGGTCGGCGAGTTCGAGCGCGACCGTCTCCAGCGCGAAGCGGCGCTCGATCTCGGGCTGCGCCGCCCGATCGGAGCGCTGGCCATAACCGAGCCAGAACATGCCGCGCCTGCGGTCCCAAACGCAGTCGCCCGCGCCCTCCAGCCTGATCCCCTCGGGGAGACGATGCACCTCTTCGATAATTCCCGCGGTCGCGAGTCGGCAGAAGGCGCGCTCGATGGTGCGCTCCTCGCCCTGCCGCTCGGAGTGGCGAAAGCGCGCGAGCAATGCCTTGCCGTCCATCACGACCGCCGCATTGGCGGTGAAGACGAGGTCGGGGAGGCCGGGCGCGGCAGGGATCACCTCGATCTCCGCCCCGAGCTTCTGCAGCGTGCGATGAAGCGCCCGCCACTGCTGGCGCGAGACGGCGCCGAGCGCCTGATCGTCGCTCGCCCAGCTCCCGGGATCCATCCAGGGATTGATCGAATAGGTGACGGCGAAGTGATCGGGCCGTCCCATGAGAATGCGTGACCGGTTTTGCGTCGGCATCAATTTCGATTCCCCCTTCAGCACCGATTCGATATCGAGCGGCCGCACCGCCGTGGCGCTGCCGCGCTCGAGATCGCCCAGCACCTCCGCGAAGCGGTCGAGCGCGAGATCGAGCTCCTCGCGCGAAATAACCAGCGGCGGCGCCAAGCGCACCACCGTCTCATGCGTCTCCTTCGACAACACGCCTTTCGCAAGGAGGCGCTCGCAAATCTCGCGGGCGCTCGCCCAGCTTGGATCGATTTCGGCGCCGACCCACAGCCCGCGGCCGCGCAGCTCCTTGAGCACCGGGCTGTGCAGGCTCTTCAAGCGCTCGATCATATGCGCGCCGAGAACGCGGCTGCGCTCGACGAGTCCTTCCTCCTCGATGACGTTCAGCGCTTCGAGCCCGACGGCGGCGGCGAGCGCATTGCCGCCGAAGGTCGAGCCATGCGATCCCGGCGTGAACACCTCCATCACTTCTTTGGTGCCGAGGAAGGCCGAGACGGGCAGCACTCCGCCGCCCAAGGCCTTGCCGAGAATCAGGCCGTCGGGCCGCACATTCTCGTGCTCGAAGGCGAACCAGGCGCCGGTGCGGCCGAGCCCGGATTGGACCTCGTCGAGAATGAGCAGGACGCCGCGCTCGCTGCACAGCCTACGGACGCTGGCGAGCCATCCCGCCGGCGGGACGATGATGCCCGCCTCGCCCTGGATCGGCTCGACGAGGACGGCAGCGGTATCGGGCGTGATCGCGCGCTCCAGCGCCGCGAGGTCGCCGAACTTCACGGCGCGGAAGCCGGGCGCGAAAGGCCCGAATCCGTCGCGATAGTCGGGCTCGGAGGAGAAGCCGATGATCGTCGTCGTGCGGCCGTGGAAATTGCCTTCGGCAACCACGATCTCGGCTCGATCGGGAGCGATGCCCTTGACCCGATAGCCCCAGCGGCGCGCGGCCTTGATCGCGGTCTCGACCGCCTCCGCGCCGGTGTTCATGGGCACCGCCGCATCGAGTCCGGCGACCTTGCACAGCTTCTCCAGGAACGGGCCGAGGCGGTCGTTGTGGAAGGCGCGCGACGGCACGGCAAGGCGCCGTGCCTGCGCCTCCAGCACGGCGAGGATGCGCGGATGCCCATGGCCGTGGCTCACCGCCGAATATGCGCTCATCATGTCGATGTAGCAACGTCCCTCGATGTCCCAGAGGCGCGAGCCTTCGCCGCGGGCGAGGACGACCGGCAGGGGATGATAATTATGCGCGCTGTAACGATCTTCGAGCGCGATGACGTTCATGGGCATTCTCCCAGCAACGCCATCAAGATAAACGCGATTCACTTGCACAGTCGGCCGAAGTCGCGGCCCTATGCAGCAGAAACGGCTGTCAGGCTCGATTCGAACGACAGGAGAGGCTGCGCCGCGATTCGGCCGATCAAACCGGCCGCGGCGTCAGCAGCGCCGTGGGGTAACCCTCGAAGCGCCGCACCGGACGGAGGACGATATGGCTAACGATGCGCGCGACGCCGAGGACCGAATCCTCGATGAGTTCCGAGGTCAGCGCCTCGTACTGCGCGAGATCGAGGCAGACGAAGCGGGCGACATAATCGAAGGGTCCGCTGATCTCCCAGCATTCGACCATCTCCTCGACCATTCTGAGGCGGCGCTCGACCTGGTCGCGCCGCGCCTGGCTCTCGAGCACGATCTCGGCGAAGACGGTGAGCGGCCGCGACAACTTCTGCAGATCGACGACGGCCTGAAAGCCCATGATGATCGACGCCGCCTGGAGGCGCCGCACCCGCTCGAGGCAGGGCCGCGGCGAGAGCCCGACGGCGGCGGCGAGCCGCTGATTCGTCATGCGGCCGTCGCGTTGCAGCGCCGCCAGGATCTTGACGTCGATCGCATCGAGGCCGCGGGACGATTTCACGGCGATGGCGCTCCTACCACCCCGCGCGCGAACCCGCCTTGCGCGCGGCATCGGCGGGATCGAGCCCGACATCCCAATCCTTGGCAATGAAGCGCTGGCCGGTGATCCCGTCTGAATGCCTCGACAGGAGCCACACGATCGGCGGGACCATCACCGCGGGCTGGACGAGGGTGGAGCGGTCGGCGACTTCAGCCACAGGAATCATCCGCGTATTCGCGGCGCCGCCGGGCAGCAGCGCATTGACGGTAACGCCAGTCCCCGCCAGATCCTTCGACCAGGCAACGGTCGCCGCTTCAAGCGCGGCCTTCGACGGGCCATAGGGCGTGAAGCCGTCCATCACCATGGTGAAATAGCTGGTGACGATATTGACGATCCGTCCCCAGCCCTGCTTGACCAGATGCGGCGCCACAGCCTTCGCCATGAGGAAGGGACCGTTGACGTTGGTATCGATGCTGGCGCGCCAGGCGGCCTCGTCGACCTCGTAGAATTTCTTGCGCTTGCCGTCGAGGACGGGGCCGATGTCCTGCATGCCCAGCCCGGCATCGTTGACCAGGGCGTGAACGGCACCGAAGCGCCGGATGGCCGCCTCGACCGCCGCGGCGCCGTCCGCGGCAACGGTCACATCGCCCGCGAGCGGCAGAATGCGATCGGCGAAACCCCGCTCCTTCGCCGCCGCCGCGACCTTCGCCAACTCCGTTCCGCTGGCGGCGAGATCGAGCGCGGCAACGCGACACCCGGCCTCGGCGAGACCGAGCGTCATGGCGCGCCCTAACCCGCGCGCGGCGCCGGTGACGATTGCGACGATCCCGTCGCCTTGAGCGCCCGCCATGCCCTTCGCCTCCCTCGCTTGTCAGACAACCTTCGCCTTGCGCAACGCCGCGATCTCGTCCCTGCTGTAGCCGAGCTCCTTCAGCGTCGCGTCGGTATGCTCGCCGAGCGCCGGCGGCGGCAGGATGCCGACCTCGCGGCTGCCGTCGATCCAGACCGGACGATTGATGCCGACGACCTTGCCGTGAATAGGATGCTGTTGCTCGTAGAAAGTACCGAGATGCTTGACCTGCGGGTCGTCGAGCACTTCAGCGATCTCCTGGATGGGCGCAAAGGGCACGTCGTTCGCCTCGAGGCGCTCGACCCAATGGGCGCGCGGCTTCGTTCCGATGATTTCACCGAGCGCGCGGCTTAGCTCGTGATAGTACTCCAGGCGCAGCATGCGCGTGGCAAAGCGTGCGTCGTGGCCGAGCTCCGGTCGCTCGAGCGCCACGACCAAGGCTTCCCAGAATTTCTGCGGCGAGGAGAGATGAATGGCCAGCAGCTTCCCGTCGCCGCAGCGGATGGCATAGGACTGCGACCCGGCGACACGCGTATGCGGCGTGTTCCGCATGTTCTCTCGGGTGTAATTCGCGAAGGCGTCGGGGATGAAGGCGATCGCCGATTCAAGCATGTTGACTTCGACGCGCCGGCCCTTGCCGGTCTTTTCCCGGTTGTAGAGCGCGCCGAGAATGCCGTAGCAGGCATAGATGCCCGTGCAGTTGTCGGCGATCGTCGGACCCATCGCCTGCGGGTTCTCGGGATCGACCATCAGGCTCGCGACGCCGCTCAAGGCGGCGCCGACCATGTCGTAGGACGGCCGCGCGCTGTAGGGCCCGGTCGTGCCGAAGCCGGTGATCGAGCAATGGATGAGACGCGGGTTCGCTGCCTTGAGCGCTTCCGGCGTCAGCCCCAGCCGCTTCATTACGCCGGGGCGGTAATTCTCCAAGAGAACGTCGGCGCGCGCCAGCAGCTTCATCAGGATCGCGCTCCCTTGCTCCGACCGGAGATCGAGCTGCATGCTGCGCTTGCCGCGGTTGTAGGCGACAAAGTGCGGGCTGTAGTCGCCGCCGCGGAAGCTGCGGAAGGGATCGCCGCCCTCGGGATGCTCGATCTTCAGCACATCTGCGCCGAGATCGGCCAGCATCATGCCGGCCACGCCTGCAGTGATCATCGTGCCGAGATCGATGACTTTGACGTCCTCTAGCACCTTGGTCATGACCGCGCCTCAGTTGATCGTCTGTCCGCCGTCGACGACGACCGAAGCGCCGTGGACGAAGGACGCCGCATCCGAAACCAGAAAGGCGGCGACGTTGCCGATCTCGTCGCACTCGGCTGGGCGGCCCAGCATGACCTGCCGTACCGCGTAGTCGCGCACGCTCGGATCATGGTCGAAATAGCCCTTGACGCGCGGCGAAAGCGTCGGGCCCGGGCAGATCGAATTGGCGCGCAAGCCCTGCTTGCCGTAATCCACCGCGAGCTGGCGCGTCAGGGAAATGACCGCGCCCTTGGCGGCGCAATAGACCGGCATCTTCGGATTGCCGATGTGGCCGAAGGTCGAGGCGACGTTGAGGATGGACGGGCCCTTCGCCTTGAGCAGCAGCGGAATGAAAGCGCGGCACATATAGAAGACGCTGTCGATATCGACGGCCATCAACTCGCGCCACTTCTCGGTCGAAAGCTCGGCGATGGACGACATGAAATTGTTGCCGGCGTTGTTGATGATGGCTTTGGCGCGTCCGAACCGGTCATCGACGAATTTGGCGAGATCCTGGACTTGCGTCTCGGCCGCGACATCGGCGACGAAGGTCTCGCAGCGTCCGCCCTTCTGGCGCAGCATCGCCTGGGTGTCTTTGAGCTTGTTCTCGGTGCGGCCGACGACGACGACGGTCGCGCCCAACTCGCTCAAGGCCTTGGCGCAGGACTGCCCGATGCCGCTGCCCCCGCCAGTGACGACGACGACTTCGCCGTCGAATTGCAACTCCTGCAGCATGCCCCGCCCCTATTCCGCCGCCTGCGCTTCCATGCCGGCATATTCCTTGTCGGTCAGCGATTGCAGCGCCGGCAACACCTCCTTGGCGAACAGGCGGATGTTCTTTTCCGTGAGATCATGCGGCAGGGTTCCGAACTGCAGCAGCGCCAGGAAGTTCTGGAATCCGAGGAGGCGATGGCTCTCGACCAGCCTGCGGCGCACCGTGTCGGGATTGCCGCACAGGATGATGCCATGCTCGATCAGGCTTTCGACGGTATGCTCCTGGCCGGTGACCGAAGCCTTGTGGCTGCGCATGTTGCGCAGCGAGGCGGCCGAGAGATAGCCCGGCGGGAACATCATGTCGAAGGGCAGGCGCAGGAGCCGGTTGAACAGCACCTCGATGTGCTGACGCGCCTCGTTACGCGCCTGCTCGTCAGTATCGGCGACATAGCAAGGCGCCGCCCAGCCGATCTGCTCGGAGCTCGCGGCATAGCCATGGATATTGGCCGCGGCTTGGCGGTACTGGTTGAGATATTTTACCACCGATCGGATCGGGCTGTAGTTCTGCACATAAACATAGCGGCGCGACGGGTGCGAGGCCCATTCGATCGTCTCGGTCGAGCCCGTCGACGGACACCAGATCGGCGGATGCGGCTGCTGATAGGGTCGTGGCCAGACGTTGACGTATTCGAAGTGATAATGCTTGCCCTCGAAGGCGAAGGGGCTGGGCCGCGTCCACGCCTGAATCACCAGATCGTGCGCTTCCTGGAAGCGCGACAGCGAGAAGGCGGGATTGACTCCCATCGAGTAGTATTCGGCGCCGATGCCGCGCACCATGCCGGAGATGAGGCGCCCGCCCGTGATGGTGTCGAGCATCGCGTGCTCTTCCGCGAGCGTCAGCGGGTGCTCACGCAGGCAGAAGGCGCTGCCGAGGATCGCGATCTTGCAGCTCTTGGTCCGCCGCGCCAGCGCCGCGGCCGTGACGATCGGCGACGGCATCAGCCCATAGGCGTTCTGGTGATGCTCGTTGACGGAAATGCCGTCGAAGCCGCTCTCGGCCGCGAGCTCGAGCTCGTCGAGGTAGCGATTGTAGAGTTCATGCCCCTTCTTGGGATCGAAATAGCTGTTTGGCAGCACGACCCAAGGCGCCCGGTACTTTTCCCGATAGCCCATGTCGAGATAGGCATAGGGCATGAGATGGAAGACGAAGACCTTCATTGCGCGACCGTTTCGATGAAGCGCGCGACTTCGCGGGCGAAGAGATCGGGACGCTCGAGATGCGGCAGGTGGCCGCAGCGCGGCAACATGGTCATACGCGCACCCGCAATCTTCTCTTGCAGCACCGCTGCATAGGGCGGCGGAATGACCTTGTCCTCGTCGCCCCACAGGATGTGCGTCGGCACATCGATGCGATGAAGCCATTTCTCGAGCTTCGGATTGAAGAGCCGCGGCTGCCACGTGAACTTCGCGGCCGCAAAGCGATTCCTGTCATAGACCTCGGCACGCTCGGGCGCCGACCATTCGGCGAGCCACGCCGTCGCGCCATCGCCGGCAAACAGCAGCTGCGCCAGCTCCTCCTGGCCACAGATGAACATGTCGGCGCGCGGCACGCCTTTGACGCGGATGCCGGCGGAATCCGCCAAGGTCAGGCTCTTGATGCGCTGGGTCGAACGCACGGCCATCTCGAGTGCGATCCAGCCGCCGAGCGATTGTCCGACGAGATGGACCGCGCCCAAATCGAGCGCCGCGAGCACATCCAGGTAGAAGTACGCCAAATCCGGAACGTCGTCGATCCAGTCGGGATTATCGGAGCGGCCGAAGCCGGGATGGTCGGGGACCAGCACATCGAACCGTGCGGCGAGTTCCTCGAACGCGGGCAGCCAACCAGAGAGGCCCTGCGCCCCGTGCAGGAAGAGGAGCGACGGCCCTTTGCCTGCCCGCCGCAGGAAAAGCTTGCAGCCCCGGATGTCGATCTCGCTCTCCCGTGGCATCAGGCCTTCGCTTTCTCATGGCCGCCGAGACCCGGACGATACTTGCCCTGGAGAAAATCGCCGATGCCTTCGGAGCGCCAGCTGTCCTGCTGCTGCAGCGAAAGCTGATCGGATTTCGCCGCCGAATAATTCATCGCCGCCTCCGAGCTCATCTCAAGGGAATAGCGGTAGCCTTCCTTCGTGGCGCGGAGCGCATTCGCGTCCTTTCCGGCAAGCTCCTGCGCAATCGCCATGGTTTCGCGCCTGAGATCGGCGAGCGGATAAGCGGCGTTGACGAAACCAATCTTTTCCGCGATGTCGCCCTTGAAGGTCCGGCCGGTCATGCCATAGAAGAGCGCGTCGCGCGGCCGCAGCAGATTGGCGAGCGACTTGCTGACGCTGCCGCCGGGATAATGCTTGAAGTTGATCTCGGAGAGCCCGAACGTCGCCTCCTTCGCCGCGAAGGCGAGGTCGCAGCCTTCGACGATCGAGAACGCGCCGCCGAAGCAATAGCCGTTGATCATGGCGATGGTCGGCTTCGGCAGATAGCGCAATGTCCGGTAGCGCCATTCCGTCGCCAGGCGGAAGATGCGGTCGAATTCGGCCGGCTTGTCCTTGAGCTCGACGAAGAACTCCTTGAGATCCATCCCGGCGCAAAACGATTCCCCCGCCCCGGTGATGACGAGCACCTTGACCTCGGGGTCATAGCGCAGCTTCTCGAGGAGATCGACCATCTCGACGTGCAGCGTCGGACTCATGGCATTGCGTTTGTGCGGCCGGTTGAGAGTGATGACCGCGATCGTTCCGTCCCGCTCGACCTTGACCGTCGTTGCTTCCGGCATTTTCGCTCCTTTGCAGTCGCTTTGTTCTATTGTCGAGAGATTGAACACCGCCGGAGCGGCGGAGGCAATTGCCAATTTGCCGCCCGACGCCGAACGCGACAAAGGCCGGCGCGATCACACCGCCGCCGGTTCCATTCCGACATATTCCTTGTCGCTCAGCACCTGCAGCGCCGGCTTCACCTCGGCGGCAAAGCGCCGGATGTTCCGCTCCGTCAAGTCGCGCGGCAAGGTGCCGAACTGCAGCAGTGCCAGGAAATTCTGAAAGCCCAGCAGGCGGTGGCTCTCGACCAGCTTGCGGCGCACCGTGTCGGGACTACCGCAAAGGAAGATGCCGGCCTCGATGAGCGTGTCGACGGTCTGCCCGCCGAGGATCGAGCGCTTGTGCTTGAGCATGTTCTTGCGCGAGGTCGCTGACAGGTAGCCGGGCGGGAAATTCATTTCGAGCGGCAAGTTCAGGAACTTGTTGAAGAGCACCTCGATGTGGGCGCGCGCCTCGTCGCGCGCCTTTTCGTCGCTGTCGGAGACATAGACCGGCGCGGCCCAGCCGATCTGGTCCGAGCGCGCCGCATAGCCGTGAACGCGCTGCGCCGTCTCGCGATAGAGGTTCAGATAGCGTTCGACCGATTTGATCGGGCTGTAGGTCTGGAGATAGACGTATTTGCGCGCGGGATGCGAGGCCCACTCGATAGTCTCGGTCGAGCCCTGCGAGGGGCACCAGATCGGCGGATGCGGCTGTTGATAGGGCCGCGGCCAGACATTGACGTATTCGAAGTGATAGAACTTGCCCTCGAAGGCGAAGGGGCTGGGCCGCGTCCAGGCCTGCACCACCAAATCATGCGCTTCCTGGAAGCGGGCGAGGGAAAATGCCGGATTGGCGCCCATCGAGTAGTACTCGGCGCCGATGCCGCGCACCATGCCGGTGATGAGCCGCCCGCCGGTGATGGTGTCTAGCATCGCATGCTCTTCGGCGAGCGTCAGCGGATGCTCGCGCAAGCCGAAGGCGTTACCGAGAATGGCGATCTTGCAGGTCTTGGTGCGCCGGCTGAGCGCCGCCGCCATCACCACGGGCGAGGGCATCAGCCCATAGGCGTTCTGGTGGTGCTCGTTGACTGAGACGCCGTCGAACCCGAGCTCCGCCGCAAGCTCGAGCTCGTCGAGGTAGCGATTATACAGCGTGTGCCCGCGCTTCGGATCGAAATAGCTGTTGGGCAGCACGACCCAGGCGGCGCGGTACTTCGCCAGTGCGGCCATGTCCATATCGGCATAGGGCATGAGATGGAAAATGAAGACCTTCATGCTCGGATTCTCCTGCGCGCCTCGGCCGGCAGCTTCGCTTCGCCCGGCATTCGCGAGCGCGCCGATTCTTGTGCTGTCCGACGCTGGCGATCTAGCCGCGCTTTCCCATAATGTGTCAAGCTAGGCTCAGGAGATCGCCATGGCCCATGGCACTGCACCAGCGCGCGCCGCGTCGGTTGAGGGTTTCACCGATGCCGCCGCCATCATCACCGGCGCCGGCAGCGGGATGGGCCGGGCGACGGCGCTGATGCTCGCGCGGCGTGGCCTTGCCGTCGGCGTCATGGACATCGACGGCGCCGCCGCGGGGGCGACCGCGGCGGCGATTGCCGCAGCCGGCGGCAAAGCCCTGGCGCTCGCCGTCGACGTCGCCAAGCCGCGCGCTGTCGAGGCCGCCGTTCGCCGCGCTTGCACGCGCTTGGGACCCGTCCTCTACCTCGCCAATCTCGCCGGCCACGAGCACGCCGCGCCGCTCGAAAAAATCTCGGATGCGGAGTGGTTGCGCATGTTCGCCATTTCCGTCAACGGCACCTTCTTCGCCTGCCGCGCGGCGCTGCCGGCGATGATGGCGCAGCGCTTCGGGCGGATCGTCAACATGTCGTCGCTCCACGCGCTGCGCGGCCAGCCCGAGCATGCGCATTACGCCGCCGCCAAGGCTGCCATCATGGGCCTGACCAAGTCGCTCGCCCGCGAGAAGGCGCGCTTCAATATCCGCGTCAATGCCGTGGCGCCCGGCCCGATCGACACGCCGCTGTGGCGCGGCGGGCGCAGCGGCACGAAGTTGCGGCGCGACATCGCCAAGCGCTCGACCGTCATTCCGCTGGGCCGCCTCGGCCGGCCCGAGGAAATTGCCGAACTGATCGCCTTCCTTTTGAGCGAGCGCAGCAGCTACATGACCGGCCAAATCGTCTCCGCCGATGGCGGCGAGGCGATGGTGTGAGGCGATGGCACATGGCATTCGACCGCCAAGGCGCTTTTCCCGAGCCGCCGAAGCGCGCTAAGCTCGCTTCTCACTCTGCCAAGCGAAGGACGGATCGCCATGCCTCTTTCCATGTATCAAGCGTCGGTTCCCGTGTTCGTCCAATTCCTCGGCGGCCTCGCCGGCCTGCTCGACCGGACGAAAGCCTATGCCGAGGCGCGTAAGGTCGAGCCTTCGGTGCTGCTGCAGACCCGGCTTTTTCCCGACATGTTCCCGCTGGTGCGCCAGGTTCGCTCCGCCACCGACCATGCGCTGACGGCGGGTCGGATTGCCGGCGCCGAGCTGCCGAAGTTCTCCGACAACGAGGCGAGCTTCGATGACCTCAAGGAGCGCATCGCCAAGACCATCGACTTCCTGAAGAGCCTCAAGCCGGCGCAGATCGACGGCACCGAGGAGAAGGACATCACGATCCAACTCGGCGGCGGACCGCGCGCCTTCAAGGGTCAGTCGCTGCTGCTCAGCTTCGCGATGCCGAATTTCTTCTTCCACACGACGACGGCTTACAACATCCTGCGCCATTGCGGCGTCGAGATCGGCAAGCGCGACTTCATGGGGGCGCCGCGGCCCGCTTGATGGGCCGCGCCGCGACGCCTCAGCTCAGCGGCAGCATCACATGGCTGCGGTAGGGCGTGCGCTCGGCAAGGCGCTTGTACCAGCCCTCGACATGGGGGCGTGACGGAAGGTCGATCGGCAGGTTGAACCAGCGATGCGCCACGGCGCCGAGCGGGATGTCGCCGATCGTCAGCGTGTCGCCGCCGAGATAGGGGCGATCGGCAAGACGCGCGTCGACGATCTTCCAGAGATCGCCAAGCGTGTCGCGCGCGGCCTCGATCGCCTTCATGTCGCGCTTCTCCGCGGGCGTGCGAACGAGCCCCCAGAAGACGGTGAAGAGCGGCCGGTCGACGGTGGTGATCTGCCAATCCATCCAGCGCTCGCTATCGGCTCGCCCTGCCGGATCGGTCGGCCACATTCGCCCCGCGCCATGCTTCGCCGCGAGATAGCGGACGATGGTATTGCTCTCCCAGAGCGTGAATCCCGTTTCCTCCTCGAGCACGGGCACGCGGCCGTTCGGATTCTTCGCGAGAAACTCCGGCGTGTCGTTGCCGCCATATTGCATGCCGACGTCGATTCGACGGCACGGCACGCCAAGCTCGGCGAGGCACCACATCACCTTCTGAACATTGAGCGAGTTTGCCCGGCCCCAGACCGTCAGCATGGTTTTCCTCCGGTTTCCCATCGGCGATGCTATTGTCTTGCCACAAGGGCGCCGACAAGTCGACGGTCGCGCAATACCATCTCCGGCCATCCGACGGGAGCGAGCAATGATCAAGCGGATCCAGAACGCCTATTACGTCGTCGCGGACATGGAGCGCGCCGTGCGCTTCTATCGCGACGCCCTGGGTCTCAAGCTCAAATTCCAGGACGGCGCCAAATGGGCGCAGTTCGACGGCGTCAACGCCAATTTCTCGCTGAGCTCGCCCGAAGAAAGTGCGGGCGACGGCCATGGCGCCATCATCGTCTTCGAGGTCGAGGACATCGACGCCGCCGCCCGGCGCATCGAGGAGGGCGGCGGAGCAATCATCAGCCGGCGCGATATGGGCGCGCATGGGTGCACCCTCGCCTTCCGCGATCCCGCCGGCAACACGGTCCAACTCTTCGCCCGCCGCAAGCCGGCGTGACCGTTGGCGGCGCCTTGGGGCGTCCTCGATTGCACGGTCGGAAGGCGGGTGCAAGAATGACGCTCCGCCTGCATCACTGCGACAACACGGCGTTGAACCCATGCAAGATGCGTCACGCGATTTCGCCCCGCACCAACCGATCCGCCTTGCCGATTACCAGCCGCCGGCCTTTCTGATCGACAGCGTCGACCTCGTCTTCGACCTCGGCGAAGACAAGACGAAGGTCAACGCGCGGCTCGCGCTGCGCCGCAATCCGGCTTCGCGCGAGACTTCCGCTCCGTTGCGGCTCGATGGCGAGGAGCTGGAACTTGTGTCGGTGGCGCTCAACGGTGAGTCCGTGGGCGCGAATCTCTATCAGCTCGTGGACAATGCGCTCATCCTCTCAGAGGTGCCCAACGCCTTCACGCTCGACATCGAGACCCGCATCGAGCCGCAGCAAAACACGAAGCTCTCCGGTCTCTACAAATCCGGCGGCAATTTCTGCACGCAGTGCGAGGCCGAGGGCTTCCGCCGCATCACCTACTTCATCGACCGCCCGGACATCATGGCGCGCTATACGACGACGATCGTTGCCGACAAGGCGCGCTATCCCGTGCTGCTGTCGAACGGCAATCCCGCGGCAAAGGGCGAAAGCGCGGGCGGCCGGCATTGGGCCAAATGGATCGACCCTCATCCCAAGCCATCCTATCTCTTCGCCCTCGTCGCCGGCGATCTCGTGGCGGTCGAGGACAGTTTTACGACCCGCTCCGGCAAGCGCGTGCCGCTGGCCATCTGGGTTCGGCGCGGCGACGAGGACAAATGCGGCCACGCCATGGCATCGCTCAAGAAGGCGATGAAATGGGACGAAGAGACGTTCGGTCTCGAATACGATCTGGACGTCTTCAACATCGTCGCGGTGAGCGACTTCAACATGGGGGCGATGGAGAACAAGGGCCTCAACATCTTCAACACGAAATACGTGCTGGCGAAGCCGGAGACCGCGACCGACCTCGACTTCCAGGGCATCGAGTCCGTGATCGCGCACGAATACTTCCACAACTGGACCGGCGACCGCGTGACCTGTCGCGACTGGTTCCAATTGTCATTGAAGGAAGGACTCACCGTCTTCCGCGACCAGGAATTCGCCGCCGACCAGGGCAGCCGCGCCGTGCGCCGCATCGCCGATGTGCGGCGGCTGCGCGCGCTGCAGTTCCCCGAGGATGCGGGTCCTCTCGCCCATCCGGTGCAGCCCGACCATTACATCCAGATCGACAATTTCTACACGCCGACGGTCTACAACAAGGGCGCCGAAATCGTGCGCATGATCCAGACGCTGGTCGGCCGCGGCGGTTTCCGCAAGGGCATGGATCTCTACTTCGCGCGCCACGACAATCACGCCGTGACCATCGAGGATTTCGTTGCGGCGATGGCGGACGCCAACGGCATCGATCTCGGCCAATTCATGCGCTGGTACCGCCAGGCCGGAACGCCCGAGATCGAGGTTGAGGAACGCTACGACGCGAATGCCCGGATCTACGAACTCGCGGTGAGCCAGTCGACGCCGCCAACGCCGGGCCAGCCGACGAAAGAGCCGCTGGTGATTCCCGTGGCCACGGGCCTCATTGGTCCCGACGGCAGCCAATTGCCGACGCGGCTCGCGGGCGAAGCGCGCACCACGTCCGGGACGCGCGTGCTTGTCCTTAGCGAGGCGCGGCAGAGCTTCCGTTTCGTCGATGTTGTCGCGCCGCCGGTGCCATCGCTGCTGCGCCACTTTTCGGCGCCGGCCAAGCTCAAGAAGGTGCCGCGCGAGCGCCTCGAATTTCTCGCCCTCCACGACACCGATCCTTTCGGCCGCTGGGAAGCGGGCCAGCAAGCCGCGACGCAAATCTTGCTCGAGATGGTCGCGGCCCATCGGCGGAACGTGCCCCTTGCGCGCAGCGCCGGCGACGGCATGGGTTCGATCGTCGCGGCGATCGCCACGGCGCTCCAGACCGCGGACGAGGACCCGGCGTTCGCCGCCGAGCTCCTGACCTTGCCCGGCGAGGCCTTTCTCGCAGATCAGCTCGCCGTCGTCGATGTCGAGGCGGTCCACGCCGCACGCGAGTTCGCACGCGCCGAGATCGGCAAGGCTCTCGCCGCCGAATTCGCCGCTGCATATGAGCGGCTTGCCGACACCGGCCCCTATCGCATCGACGGCGCCGCCATCGGTCGGCGCGCCCTGCGCAACGTCTGCCTCGCCTATCTCGCGGTGGGCGGCGCGCCTCGGGGCGTGGCGCTGGCCGAGGCGCAGTTCAACGCGCGCCGCAACATGACCGATGCGCTGGCGGCGCTGGGCGTGCTCGCCGATCTCGATCTGCCGGCGCGCGAGACGGCGCTCGCCGGATTCTACGACGCTTGGCAGCACGATGATCTCGTCGTCGACAAATGGTTCGCGCTCCAGGCGCTGTCATCGCGTGACGACACGCTCGCGCGCGTGCGCGAGCTGATGCGCCATCCCGCCTTCGTGATCAGGAATCCGAACCGCGTGCGCGCGCTGATCGCGACCTTCACCCAGGGCAATCAGCTTCGCTTCCATGCCGCGAGCGGCGCGGGCTATGCGTTCCTCGCCGATCAAGTCATTGCGCTCGATGCGCTCAACCCGACCATGGCCTCGCGTCTGCTGCAGCCGCTCGGCAACTGGCGCCGCTTCGATGCGCAGCGCCAGGCGCTGATGCAGCGCGAGCTCGAGCGCGTGCTGGCCTTGCCCAAGCTCAGCAAGAACACTTACGAGATTGCGTCGAAAAGCCTGGCGCGGTGAGCGACGCCGTTATTGCTCGCCCTCTTCCTCGTCGCGCTCGACGGGTTCGGAGCGCGACAGGGCAGCGAGCGTCTTGCGCCGGTGATAGTCCCGCGCCCACAGCAGCCACGCCCCGACGGCCATCATGGAAAGGCTGACCACGGCCGCCGAATCACGTTCGAGACCGGCGGCTTCGAAGGGAAACAGGACGAGGAAGTGCGGATTGATCGCGGTCGCGATCGCGTCGAGCCCGAAAATCGCCCCGACCACGCCGAGAGCGTGGCCGATCGTCCGCGTTAGCAGTCCCACCTGAGCACCGGGATGGCGCATTGTTGTTACCTCCCCTTGAACCGATCCCGGTCGAATGCAAGCAAGAACGAGACCAACATCGGACTTTCAGTGTCTTAGCCTCATCCAACGCGGCCTCGCGCGTCAAGCGTAAAGCGCGAACTGTAAGTAAAATGGATGGGGATTGTGTCGGCGCGAGGCGGGTTAAGGTTAATTTCCGCCGGCGCGGCGGCATCGGCCGCCGGCGCGGGAGCCGCCGCTAAACCGTTACCTCGATGTTGCGATATGCATCAACGCTCGCGCTTTGTCCGGGATAGAGCACCGTCGTCGAGGTCTTCTCCTCGACGACGGCAGGGCCGTCGATGCGCGCGCCGGGCGCAATCTCGCTGCGGCGATAGACCGGGACGCGTGCGGTTTCGGCGCCGAAGTGGATTGCTCTCACCGTCTCGGGCTGCGGCAGCGCCGCGCCGATTGGAAATTTCTGCAGCTTCGGCTTGGGAATGACGCCGATGCCGGTGACCTTGAAGTTGACGATTTCGATGGCTTCGCCTTCCGCGGTATGGCCGTAGCGGCGGCGGTGCGCGTCGTGGAAGCGACGCGCAAGAGCGGCGAGATCCTCGGCCCCGGCCAAGCGCGGCACGGCGACGCTCACCTCGTAGGACTGCCCGCAATAGCGCATGTCGGCATGGCGCAGCGCCGTCAATTGTTGACGCGGAATATTCTCGGCAACGAGATCGGCCATTGCCGCTTCCTCCATCCCGCCGAAGACCGCTTCGAGTTCCTCCGCATGCGCCTCCGCCAGCAGCGTGACTCGGGTGACGCTGCGCTCTTGCCGGACATCGGTGACGAGCATGCCCCAAGCGCTGAAGGTGCCGGGGTCGCGCGGGATGAGAACGCGGCCAATGCCAAGCTCGGCCGCGATCTTTCCGGCGATGGTCGGTCCCATCCCGCCGAAGGCGATCAGCGTGAACTCGCGCGGATCGTAGCCGCGCTCGATGGTGATGGTGCGCATCGCCATCACGACATTGGTCGAGAGCACGGTCAGAATGCCCCAGGCCGCCTCGGCCAAATTCAGGCCCAAGGGCTCCGCCACCCGCCTTTGCACCGCCTCGAGCGCCGCCTCGCTGGCGATCGGCATGCCGCCCTCGAGCAGCGCGTGCGGATTCAAATGGCCGAGCACCACCAGCGCATCGGTCAGCGTCGCGTCACTGCCGCCGCGGCCGTAGCAGGCCGGTCCGGGACTGGCGCCGGCGCTCTGCGGCCCGACCTTGAGCACGCCGCCCAAACCGATCCGGGCGATGCTGCCGCCGCCGGCGCCGATGGTTTCGATGTCGATGGTGCGCGCGCGGAGCGGATGGCGCCCGACGCACAACTCGGATTTGAACAGGGGCTGGCCGGGAATGACCGCCATATCGGCGCTGGTGCCGCCGGCATCGAAGGAGATGAGATTCTCGATCCCCGCGACGTCGCCGAGGTAGCGACTTCCGATCACGCCCGCCACCGGCCCCGACATGATGCTTTGGATGGGCGTGCGCGCGAGCATCCGCGCGCTCGCCGCGCCGCCGTCCGACTTCATCATCAGCGCGCGAGCCGCAGGGAAATAGCGGCGGGACAGGGCTTCGAGATCCTGCAGATAGCGCTGGACGGGCGGGCCGATATAGGCGTTTGCCACGGTCGAGGCTGTGCGCTCGTATTCGCGCCATTCCGGATTGACCTCGCTCGACAGCGAGACATAAAGCGCGGGCGCGATCGCGCCGATGATGCGCCTCGCCTCCGTCTCATGCGCGGGATTGGCGTAGGAGAAGAGGAAGACGATTGCGATCGCCTCGATTGCCTCGGCCAGGAGCGCGCGCAGGGCGGTCGCCACATCCGCGGCACTCAACGTCTCGACCACAGCGCCGCGATAGTCGAGGCGCTCGCCGATCTCGTGGATGCGGTCGCGGCTCAGCAGCATCTTGGGCGCCGGCGCGAAGATGTTGAAGACATCCTCGCCGCGCCACTGCCGGCCGATTTCATAGACGTCGCGAAAGCCGCTTGTCGTGAGCAGTCCGACGCGCACGCCTTTTTCTTCGAGCAGCGTGTTGAGCGCCGTCGTCGAGCCGTGCAGGATGAGCGTCGCCGTATCGCCGCCGAACTCGGCGGCAACGTCGCGGGCGATCGCCTCCATCACCGCCATCGGCTGCGCGGCATTGGAGAGATACTTGCGGATGATGACGACCTCGCCCTTGTCCTCGTCGAAGGCGGTGAGGTCGGTGAAGGTTCCGCCGACGTCGATGCCGATGCGCAGCCTCATGCCGCTGCCATGGTGCCACGGCCCAAGCGGCGCGTCAGCCGAGATCGGCGGCGCCCAACTCGTTCAGGAGCTTGAGCTTATCCTCGGCGCGCTCGGCCGCAAGCGCGCGCTCGGCGAAGCGCACGAGGCGGTCATAGGCCGCCTTCGCGGCCGCGACCTCGAGCGGCTGGTCGTCGTAGCGCTCGACGAAGCGGCCGGTGAGGTCGGCCAGCAGCCTCAGGAAGGCGGCCTCATCCTGCGCCTGGCGCAACGCGGACTCGCAGTCGCGTTGGAATTGACGAAGGCTCGCAATGCCGGGCGCGCGCTCCTTCAAATGCGCCACGGCCTCCCGCACGGCTGTCATCATCGGCTCCTTGCGATGTCGGTGGCGAAGCCAGGTCGGATCAACTATCATGCCGGCGTCTAAGAAACTAGACAAATTTGCAGCCCCGAGACCGGACCGGCCCGATGCAGGACAAGTACCGTGAAATCGGCCAGCGCCTCAAGGCCTATCGCTTGGGCGCGGGCCTCAGCGCCGAAGAGGTCGCGGCCAGGCTCGGGGTGTCCCGCGCTGCCGTCTATCGCATCGAGGCCGGCGAGGTCGTCAAGATCGAAACCCTGGAGCGCCTCGCCGAAGTGCTCAGCACCTCCGTCGCCTCGCTGCTCGATGTCGGCGTCGAGTATTACCCGAATGCGCTCGCTTATTTCGAGCGCATGCGTCAGCTCGAGGCCGAGGCCGAGCAGGTCGTCGCCCATTTCGAGCCGGTGTCCTTCCTTCTCACCTCCGATGCCTATGCGCGGCATTTGCGCCGGATGCTCATGGAGTCGCTGCCCCCCGACCTGGCGGAGCGGCCGGAGACGGTGCCCGAGATCGACGCCATCCTCGCCGTGCTCGATCGGCGCAAGGCCGCCTTCCGCCGCCGCCGTCCCGGCGTCGTCAGCTTCATCATGGTATCGGAGATCGAGCGCTTCCTCGAATTGGGCTTGATTGGCCGGCTCGACCTTGCCGCGGAGACACGCGCCCAGCGCCGTGCCGCCGCGCGCGAGGAGGTCGAGAACCTTGCGCGCCTCATGGCCGAGGAGCCGATGGGCATTCAGATCGGCATCGTCGATGACGCCATGCCGAACGTCACCTTCCAGCTCTTCCGCACGCCCGGGCGCAGCGTCCTGGCTTTGAGTCCGTTCCGCCTCGGCGAGCAGCCCAACGTTCGGATCGGCGTCGCCAGCGTCACCGCGGCCGAGGAGCCGGTGCGGATCTACACCCGCCTGATCGAGGACCTCTGGCGGCGCGCGCTCAAGGGCATGCGCGGCGCCGCCTTGCTCCAGGATCTCGTCCGGCGGAGCGCGCCGCAGGAGAATCGGCCCGTGCTGGTGGAAAAGGACGCCGGGGCAAGGCGGGCGCGGCAATAGGCACCGGGAGCCGCTGCGCGACTCGGGAGCCTTGACAGGCTTTTCTAAAAAATGCGACAAAATACAAAAAACGATCTATTGGACATCTCACTGCGGAGGACCTGATGCAGAGACAAGAGGCGTCCGTCGGGGGCGGCTCGGCGATGGCCGAAACCATTGGTTCCTACGGCATCAAGGCCGTTTGGGCGTCGGCGATCGGCTATGCGATGGACGGGTTCGACCTGCTCATCCTCGGCTTCATCCTGAGCGCCATCTCGGCCGAATTGCATCTGACGGCGCCGCAGGCGGGCTCTCTCATCACCTGGACCTTGCTCGGGGCGGTCGTCGGCGGCATCGGCTTCGGCATCCTCAGCGACTATGTCGGCCGGGTTCGGGTGCTGACCTGGACGATCCTGCTCTTCGCCATCTTCACCGGCGCCTGCGCCTTCGCCCAAGGCTATGGCGACCTCCTGGCCTATCGCACCATCGCCGGGCTCGGGCTCGGCGGCGAGTTCGGCATCGGCATGACCTTGGCGGCGGAGGCTTGCCCGCCCGGCCTCAGGGCCCGTGTCTCGTCTTATGTCGGCCTCGGCTGGCAGGCAGGCGTGCTCGCGGCAGCGCTGGTCACGCCGCTGCTGCTGCCGCATATCGGCTGGCGCGGCATGTTCCTGGTCGGTCTTCTGCCCGCCCTCGTCGCCTTCGTCGTGCGCTTCATGCTGGGCGAGCCCGAAATCTTCGTCGCACACGCCCGCGAGCGGCGCCAGGCGATGCCGCTGCGGCTGCTGGTCAAGGACGCCGCGACCACCAAGATCAGCATCGGCGTCTTCATCCTCTGCGCGGTGCAGAACTTCGGCTATTACGGGCTGATGATCTGGCTGCCGACCTATCTCGCGAAAAGCCTCGGCTATTCCTTGACGCAGACGGCGTTATGGACCGCGGTCACCATCCTCGGCATGGCCTTCGGCATCTGGCTCTTCGGCCAGCTCGCCGACCGCATCGGCCGCCGGCCGATGTTCATGACCTTCCAGGCCGGGGCGGCGATCATGGTCGTCGTCTATGCGCAGCTCGCAACGCCCGTGGCGCTGCTCATCGGCGGCGCGATCATGGGCATCTTCGTCAACGGCATGCTCGGCGGCTACGGCGCCTTGATGTCGGAGCTCTATCCCACCGAGGCGCGCGCCACCGCGCAGAACGTGCTGTTCAATCTGGGCCGCGGCGTCGGCGGCTTCGGTCCGCTCGTGGTCGGCACGGTGTCGGCGCACTATACGCTGGCCGGCGCCATCGCCCTGTTGGCGGTGATTTATGTCATCGACTTCATCGCCACCGCGGCACTCATCCCCGAGCGCCGCGGCGCGCCGCTGACATGACCGTCGCGCTCGACCGGGGCCTGGCCCCAGCGCCGGCGCCAAGGTCGAGCGCTTCCGAACCGCACTCGGCCGCCGAGCAGCTCGCGACCGTCGTCAGCAACGCCTGGATCAACCAGGAATACAAGCATCTCGTGCTCGCCTGCGGCGATCCCGCGACGCGCGCCGAGCCCGGGCAGTTCTTCCATCTGCTCTGTCCGGCGTCGGGCGATGATGTGCCGTTCCTGCGGCGCCCGATGAGCGTCTATCGGATCGATGCCGCGGCGGGCCGCGTCGAATTCCTCTACAAGGTGACGGGCGCGGGGACGCGCGGCATCGCGCTGCTCGAGCCCGGCGATCGCTTCGACATGCTGGGGCCGCTAGGCATCGGCTTTCGTCTTGATGACTCCTGGCGGCACATCGTCGTCGTCGGGCGCGGCGTCGGGCTCGCGACCTTGGCGCCGCTCGCCGAATCCGCGCGGGCTCGCGGCCTCGGCGTCACGGCCATCTTGAGCGCGCGCCGGCCCGAGCTCCTGATGTCGGTCGATCTCTTCCGCGCGCAGGGCGCCGTAGTCCGCACCGTCACCGACAGCGAAGGCACCAGCGGTCCCGCCCATGTCGAGCGGCTGCTGCATGAGCTCATTGCCGCCGGCAAGGCCCACGCTTTTTTCACTTGCGGGTCCAATCGTCTCATGCTGCTGCTGCAGCGCCTGGGGCATGAGCACGGCATACCTGGCCAAGTCGCGCTCGAACAGCAGATGGCCTGCGGCCTCGGCATGTGCTTCTGCTGCGTGCGCGAGTTCCGGGTCGAAGGCGCCGTGATCCACCGGCGCGTTTGCTGGGAAGGGCCGGTCTTCGATCTGCAGGAGGCGGTGTCGTGGTAGAGCTTAGCGTGAGCGTCGGCGGGCTTCGCCTCGCCAATCCGGTGATGCCGGCCTCCGGCACCTTCGCCGACGGGCTGGCGAAGGTCATCGATTTCAACGGCCTTGGCGCCTTCGTCACGAAAACCATCACGCGCGAGTTGCGCATCGGCAATCCGACGCCGCGCGTCTGCGAGACCCAGGCCGGGCTCATCAACTCGATCGGCATTCCCTCCAAGGGCGTGCCCTATTTCCTCGAGACGACCCTGCCCTTCTTCCGGCAATTCGCGGCGCCGCTCATCGTCAGCATATCCGCGCCGACCGTCGACGGCTTCGCCAGCCTGGCCGCGGAGGTAAGCGTCGCCGGCGTGGCGGCGATCGAGGCCAACATCTCCTGCCCCAATCTCGAGGCGGACGGCAAGGCCTTCGCCATGGTCGCGGCCGCGACCGAAGCGGCGGTGCGGCGGCTGCGTCAGGCGACGAAACTGCCGCTCTGGGCGAAGCTCACGCCCAACACCGGCGACATCGCGGAGATCGCGCGCGCGGCGGAGGCGGCGGGCGCCGATGCGTTGGTCGTCGCCAACGCCATCCTTGCCATGGCGATCGACATCGAGACCAGGCGGCCACGCCTCGGCAATGTGACGGGTGGGCTCACCGGACCGGGCATCAAGCCGATCATCCTGCGCCAAGTCTGGCAATGCGCCCGCGCCGTCAAGATCCCGATCATCGGCTGCGGCGGGATTTCCTCGGCCGGCGACGCCGTCGAATATCTCCTCGCCGGCGCCAGCGCGGTCCAAGTGGGCACCGCGAGCTTCATCCATCCGACGGCGATGCCCACGATCATCGACGGGCTCGCGCGCTATTGCGAGCGTCACGGCATTGCGCGCATTGCCGACCTGGTCGGCGGCCTCGACATCGAGGAGGTCGATCAGGAGGATGTCGCCTGGGTCGGCGCGGCATGAACGCGATCGCGCGACCCGCCGCCGCCGCGATTTTCGAGCCGAAGGCGCTGGCCCAACGCCTCTTCGACGAGTTGCGTCAGGCGACGAGCGACCGCGTCGGCGTGACGCGCGAGAGTTATGGGCCGGGCGAGCAAACGGCGATGGAGATCGTCAAATCCGCCGCTGAGGAGCATCGCCTCGCCACATCGTGGGACGCCGCCGCCAACCTCGTCGTGAGCCTGGATGGCCGTGAGCCGGCCAAGCCCTGGGTCATCTGCGGTTCGCATCTCGATTCGGTGCCCCAAGGCGGCAATTACGACGGCGCCGCGGGGGTCATCGCCGGCCTCTTGTGTCTCGCCCGCATGCGTGTCGAGGGCGTGGTGCCGCCGCGCACGGTCAAGGTGATGGCGCTGCGCGGCGAGGAGAGCGCCTGGTTCGGCAAGGCCTATCTCGGCTCGAGCGCGCTGTTCGGCGAGCTCGGCGAGGAGGATCTGGCGGCGGCCAATGCCGCAAGCGGCCGGGTCTTGCGCGATTGCATGCGCGAGCTCGGCGCCGATGTCGAGCGCATCGCGCGGCGGGAAATGCTGCTCGATCCGGCTTCCGTTGCGCGCTATTTCGAGCTTCACATCGAGCAGGGCCCGGTGATGGTGGCGCGGGGCTTCCCCACCGCCATCGTCACGGGCATCCGCGGCAATGTGCGCCACAAGTCGATCACTTGCGTCGGCGAGGCCGGCCATTCCGGCGCGGTGCCGCGCTGGCTGCGACGTGACGCCGTCTTCGCCACGGCCGAACTCATCGCGCATCTCGACGAGCATTGGCAGATCCTGCTCGAGCGCGGGCTCGATCTCGTGATCACCATCGGCATCATCGCCACCAATCCCGCCGAGCAGGCGATCTCGCGCATCCCCGGCGAAGTCACCTTCAGCTTCGAGGTGCGCAGTCAAAGCCTCGAGACGCTCGAGGCCTTCTATCACCTGATGCGCACGGAATGCCGCACTATCGGCGCGGCGCGGAAGGTCGAATTCCGTTTTGACCGGCGCATCGATTCGAAGCCGGCGCGGATGAACGAAGGCTTGATCGAGCGGCTCAAGGCGCTCTCGCAGAAGCTTGGCCTGCCGAACGAGACCCTGCCCTCCGGAGCGGGTCACGACGCCGCAGTCTTTGCCAATGCCGGCGTGCCCGCTGCCATGATCTTCGTGCGCAACGACCACGGCTCGCACAACCCGAACGAAGCGATGGACCTCGGCGATTTCCTCAAGGGCACGGAGTTGCTCTACCACGCGCTTCTGGAGGCGCCGTGACGTCCGACACCATCGCCATCCGCCGTCCCGACGACTGGCACGCGCATTTGCGCGACGGCGCCATGTTGCGCGCCGTCCTCCCCTATACCGCCCGGCAATTCGCCCGCGCTATCATCATGCCAAATCTCGTCCCGCCGGTGACGACCGCGGCGATGGCCAAAGCCTATCGCGGGCGCATTCTCGAGGCGCTTCCCTTGAGAAGCGACTTCCAGCCGCTCATGACCTGCTACCTCACCGATGAGACGTCTCCTGATGAAGTGGAGCGCGGCCATCGCGAAGGAATCCTCACCGCGGCCAAGCTCTACCCGGCGCATGCGACGACCAATTCGCAATATGGCGTCACCGACATCGCGCGCGTCAATGGCGTGCTCGAGCGCATGGAGCGGATCGGCATGCCGCTATTGATCCACGGCGAAGTGACCGATCCGGCGGTTGACATCTTCGATCGCGAGAAAGTTTTCATCGAGCGCGTGTTGGCGCCGCTGTTGCGGCGTTTTCCCGGTCTCAAGGTCGTGCTCGAGCACATCACGACGATGGAAGGCGCGCAATTCGTGCCGGAGCAGGGGGCGCGCATGGCGGCGACGATTACGCCGCATCATCTCATGATCAATCGCAGCGCCATTTTCGCGGGCGGCATCCGTCCGCACCTGTATTGCCTTCCCGTGGCCAAGCGCGAGGAGCATCGCCAAGCTTTGCGTAAGGCCGCGACCTCCGGGCTCCCTTGCTTCTTTCTCGGCACCGACACCGCGCCGCATCCCGTCCATGCCAAGGAGGCCGAATGCGGCTGCGCCGGGATCTTCAATGCGCCCGCCGCGCTCGAATGCTATGCGCAGGTCTTCGACGAGGAGCGTGCGCTCGACCGGCTCGAGGCGTTTGCGTCGCTCAACGGAGCGCGCTTTTACGGCCTCCCCGTCAACCAGACGCGGGTGACGTTGGAGCGACGCCCGTGCGCGGTCGAGGCGCGCGTCGCCGTCGGCGAGGATGCGGTCCGCCCGTTCCGCGCCGGCGAGGAAATACCCTGGCGCCTCGCGGGGTCCCGCTCATGACCATCGGCGGCGGGTTTCCCGACCGGGAGCTCATCCAGGAAATGACCGCGAAAATGCTCATCGAGGTCAAGGCCATCCAGTTCCGGCCGGCCAATCCCTTCGTCTTCACATCGGGCTGGGCGAGCCCGGTCTATATCGACTGCCGCAAGCTGATCTCCTATCCGCGCGTGCGCCAGACGCTCATCGAATTCGCCACCGCGACGATCCTGCGCGACATCGGCTTCGAGGCGATCGAAGGCATCGCCGGCGGCGAGACCGCCGGCATCCCATTCGCCGCCTGGATCGCCGACCGATTGATGCTGCCGATGCAATACATCCGCAAGAAGCCCAAGGGCTTCGGCCGGAACGCGCAGATCGAGGGCGAGTTGCGCCAGGGGGCGCGCACCCTGCTGGTCGAGGATCTCACCACCGACGCGCGCAGCAAGGTCAATTTCTGCAACGCGCTGCGCGAGGCCGGCGCGGTCGTCGAGCATGCCTTCGTCGTCTTCCACTACGGCGTCTTTCCGACCAGCGCCAGGACGATGGCGGAGATCGGCGTCACCCTGCACGCGCTCGCGACCTGGTGGGACGTCTTCCGCGAGGCGAAGGCAAGCCGAGTCTTCGACACCGCGACCCTCGCGGAGGTCGAGCGCTTCCTGCAGGATCCCGTATCCTGGTCCGCCGCGCATGGCGGCAATGCGGAAGCAGCCTTGCATTGAGGCAGGCGCGGCCTTGTCCGGCGCGCGCGCGATCGGCTAGGCTCGGCCCGCCAACCGATAACGAGGACAACGCCATGCGCATGCGACCCGCTCTGACCGCCGCCGATGTGCAGAAGATGAACGCGGCCTGCAAATCCGAAGCGGCCAAGAACAAATGGAACGTGACGATCGCAATCGTCGACGACAGCGGCTTTCTCCTGCACCTCGAGCGGCTCGATGGCGCAGGGCCGATGACCGCGGAGGTCGCGAGCCGTAAGGCACGCACAGCGGCGCTGATGCGGCGGCCATCGAAGTTCTTCGAGGACCGCGTCAAGGAGCGGCCGGGATTCCTGCGGATGCCGCACAATCTGCCGGTCCAGGGCGGCGTTCCCATCATGCACCAGGGCGAATGCGTCGGCGCAATCGGCGTTTCCGGCGTGCAGTCGCACGAGGACGAGCAGATCGCCAACGCCGGCATCGCGGCACTGGGCTGATGCTCCGTTTAACCCTCCGCGAGGGGCCATCGAACACGGCTGCATGAATGATCCCCATCCCCTTTCGCGGGGAGGGCGGGAGTGGAATGAGCAAATTGGCGGAAATTCCGCAGGACGCGCGCCGCAAGAAGACGGCGCCGGCGCGGCAGCCGATCGGCATCCGGCTCGCCAGGCAGCCTTGGCTCGCCACGCTTTTCATCGCGTGCACCGCGACGACATTCGCACTGGGATCGACCATGATCCGCTTCGCCTATGAATCGGGAGCGAACACCTTGGCCGTCGTCACGGTGCGCGCGACCGTCGCCGCGCTCGGCTTGGGCCTCGTGCTTTTCCTGCGCCGCGTGCCGCTGCGCCTTTCGTTCCGCGAATGCTGGGTCTCGATCCTGCTCGGCACGCTCGTCGCAGGCTATGCCGCTGCCATGTATCTGAGCATGGTCTATATGCCGATCGCGCTCGCCGTGCTTGCGTTTTACACCTATCCGATCTTCACCAGCCTGTTCGCCTGGCTCACCGGGCAGGAGCGCTTCAGCTTCTTCGGGGCATCGGCGTTGGCGCTCGCCTTTGGCGGCCTTTTGCTGGCGCTCGATGTGTCCCAAAGCAGCTTCAGCCTGACCGGCGCCTTCTGGGCGATCATCGCCGCGCTGGGCTTCAGCACCGTGCTGATTCTCTCGGCCTGGCTCTTCCCCAAGGTCGATGACACCCAGCCGCGCACTTTCCTGATGTTGCTGACTTCGAGCGTCGTCTGCTTGCTCGCCGTGTGCGTGAGCGGCACGCTGGCGCTGCCGAACGATTTGCTCGGCTGGTCGGGCCTCCTCGTTTCCTCGCTCTGCTACGCCGTGGGAATGACGGCCGTGCTCTTTGCCGCGGCGATGCTGGGTTCGGCGCGGGTCGCGGTCGTGATGAATATCGAGCCGATTGCGAGCCTCGTTCTGACCTTCCTCATTCTCGGCGAGCGGCTCCGCCCCGTGCAGCTCGTCGGTGCGGCCTTCGTCATCGCCGCGATCTTCCTGGTGGCGACGCGGCGCCCCGAGCCGTCGGCCTCTACTGCGCCTTGAGTCCCATCAGACCCGCAATGAGATTGCGCTGAATCTGGGACGTTCCCGCAGCGATGGTGGCGCTGCGAGAATCGCGGAAATGCCGTTGCATGTCGAATTCCATGCTGTAGCCGTAGCCGCCGAAGATCTGCATCCCCAGATTCGCGACCTTGACATAGGTCTCGGACGAGAAGAGCTTCGCCATCGAAATCTCGCGCAGTGCGTTCTGGCCTTGCGCCACCATCCAGGCTGCCCGCCACATCAGGCTGCGGGCGGCTTCGACCTCGGTCTGCATGTCCGCGAGCATGTGCGCGATCGCCTGGAACGTGCCGATCGGGCGGCCGAATTGCTTGCGGTCCTTGGCGAACTGGAGCGCCAAATCGACCGCCGCTTGCGCCGCACCGCAATTGCCCGCGGCCGAGGTGATGCGCTCGACCTGAAGGCCCGAGAGGACGCAATCCCAGCCCTTGTTCTCGCCGCCGACGAGCCGGTCCGCCGGGACGCGGACATCCCGATAGAAGACCTCGTAGGTGCCGACGCAGCGCCGGCCGAGCATGTCGAGCTTTCGGACGTCCACGCCGGGCGTGTCGTTGTCGACGAGGAACAACGACATGCCCTCGCGGTAGGACGCCTGGGAGTTCGTCTTGACATAAAGATTGATGATGTTGTTGCGCGCGCCGGCGCCGGTCGCCCAAAGCTTCTGGCCGTTGATGACCCAGTTATCGCCGTCCCGCCGCGCCGTGGTCCGCATCGCCCCGATATCCGACCCGGCGTCGGGCTCGGACATCGAGATCGACATGCGGATCTCGCCCGAAAGCAGCTTCGGCAGCCAGCGCCGCTTCTGCTCTTCCGAGGCCTTGCGCAGGAGATTGAGGCCGCAGAACACGCTCCCGGAATAGGCCATGACGAAATCGGCGCTCTTGCGCGCGAGTTCCTCGGCAATGATGGCCATGTCCACGACGCTGCCGCCGAGGCCGCCATATTCCTCCGGGAAGGGCATCCGCAGAAGCCCGGCTTCGACCCAGGCGTCGTAGAGCTCGTATGGGTAGGCCTGGTCGCGATCGAGCTGACGAATATAGTCCGGCGTCGCATGCCTCTCCATCAGCTTGCGCACGCTGTCGCGTAACATGTTCTGCTCGTCGGTGAAGCTGAAATCCATTTTGAGCTCCGTCAGAGTCCGGCGCGGACGACCGCCGGCGCGCCGCAATCGCAAAAGCCGCTCAATTCGCCACGATGAGAGCGTCGAGGGCGAGCACGCCCTCGCCCGCGGGATAGACGACGAGCGGGTTGATGTCGATCTCCGCCAGCTCCGGCCGCGCTTGCATCAGAGCGCCGAGGCGGAAGATCGCATCGACTAGCGCCGCGAGATCCGCCGCCGGCCCGCCGCGGAAGCCGCGCAACAGCCGGGCACCCTTGAGTTGGAGCAGCTCCTCGAGGATCGCGTCGCGATCGAGTGTCGCCGGCATGAGGCGAACATCCTCGAGCGCTTCGATCCACACCCCGCCCAGCCCGGCCATCAGCACCGGCCCCCATTCCGGATCGCGTCGCCCGCCCACCACCATCTCGAGCCCCGGCCGCGCCATTGCTTCGACGAGAACGCGATCGAGCGCGAGGTCGGGCCGCGCATCGGCGATATTGACCGCGAGCGCTTCCCAGCCGCGGTCGAGCGCCGCTTCGTCGCCAATGCCGAGAATGACCCCGCCGACATCGCTCTTATGCGCGAGCCCCGCGATTTGCGCCTTGAGCGCGACGGGATAGCCGATTTCGCTCGCGGCGCGGCGCGCCGCTGCGACATCGCGCACGAGCGCACCGGGCGGCACGGGAATGCCGAGCGCCGCGAGAAAGGGCTTGGCCTCATGCTCCGGGATCACGCCTGCACTCGGCAAGAGCGGAAGGTCGAGCGCCAAACTCGGCGGCGGCGTCCGCGCCGTCGCCAGCATCTTGCCATAAGCCGTCGCATGCGCCATCGCGCGCAGCGCGCGCTCGGGCGAACGAAAGAAGGGGAGGCCCGCATCGCGGAACCCCGCGACGAATTCCTGCGCGAGTGGCATTTCATCGCCGAGGATGGCGACCGCCTTCGGTTTTGCCGCGGCGGCGAGCGCGGGCAGGAGTGAGCGCGCCTTGTCCATCGCCTGCGCCGGCCCGCCCGGCACGATCGACACGATGAGGCTGCCGATCCCAGGATCGGCCAACAGCGCTTCGGCGGAGCGGCCGAAAATCTGCGGTTCGCGAATGCCTTGCGCCGTCACGTCGAGCGGATTGTCGAGCGCGGCGTAGGACGGCAGCACGCGCGCAAGCGCCTCCACCGTCGCTGGCGCAAGCAAGGGCAGATCGAGTCCGATCGTCTCGCAGAAATCGAGGGCGAATCCCTTGAACGCGCCGGAATTCGTGATGATCGCCGCGCCTGCGGTGGGCGGCGTAGGGCATGAGACCAGGAGCGTCGCCGTGTCGATGAGTTCCTCGATGGTTTCGACCAGAACCACCGCCGCGTGGCGCACGAGCGTGCGCATCACCGCGTAGTTGCCGGCGAGCGCGCCGGTGTGCGAGCGCGCCGATTCTCGTGCCCGCGCGCTGCGCCCCGGATGCATCATGACGAGCGCCTTGCCGTTCCTTCTCGCCGCGGCGGCAAGCGCGAGAAAGAGCGCGGGCCGACGGATCTGCTCCGCGAAAATCGCGACGACGCGGGTCGCTGCGTCCACGATCAAATACGCTAGGAATTCCTCGATCCCAAGTGACGCTTCATTGCCGGTCGAGATCGCATAGGAGACCGCTGTCCCTTTGGCGAGGGTGGCAGAGCGTAGGCTGGTCACGGTCGCACCGCTCTGGGCGACGATGCCGAGCGCCGGGCGGTTGCGCAGATCCTGCGGCTCGATCCGCTCGAAGCTCAGTGCGACGCCGTCGACGTAATTGGCGAAGCCGATGCAGTTGGGGCCGTTGATGGCCATGCCGGCGTCGCCGGCGATCTGCGCGAGCGTCGCCTGATCGCGAACTCCCGCTTCATCCACCTCGGCGAAGCCGGCGGCATAGACGATGGCCGCGCCGAAGCCGCGGCGCGCGCACGCCGTGACCGCCTCGATCACGGCGGCGCGCGGCACAGTCAATACGGCAACATCGACGTCCCGCGGCAGCTCGTCGATCGAAGCGACGCAGCGCCGGCCGCCGATCTCGCCGTGCGTGCGGCTGACCAAATGAATCGCGCCGCGAAAGCCGAAGCGCTCGAGATTGGCGAGCACCGCGCCGCCGAATGACGAGGGCTCCGGCGACACGCCGACGATCGCCACCGAGCGCGGCCGAAGGAGCCGCGCCATCGGCGCCGCCCGCGTCGCGCTCTCAGCGGTCACGGCGATAAGGAGCGAGGCCGGGCTTGTAGGATTTGTCGTCGAGGAATTGGGTCATCCCCTTCTCGCGGCCGTGCTCGGGGTCGAGCAGCCGCGACTGATCGTGCTTCGCCATCAGATAGTCCTCGGCCTGCTCCCATGACATGTCGCGGATGTGCCGATAGGCGTGTTTGGCGGCGCGCAACGCGACCGGATTCTTGCCGAGCAGCACGGCGGCGAGTTGCGCCGTGCGCTGCCGCAACTGGCTCAGCGGCACTGCCTCGTTGACGAGCCGCATCTCCGCCGCGCGCTTTCCGTCGAAGGTCTCGCCGGTCATGATGTAGTAGAGCGCATCGCGCTGGCTCATCACCTCCGCCACCGCCTTGGTGACGACGCCCGCCGGAATGATGCCCCAGTTGATCTCGGAGAGTCCGAAGCGCGCCTCCTCGGCGGCGATCGCGAGATCGCAGGAGACGAGCGGCGTGAAGGCGCCGCCGAAGCACCAGCCGTTGACCATGGCGATCGTCGGTTTGGCATAGGTCCGCAGGCGGCGCCATTGCCACATCGCGTTGGTGCGGAAGATCCGGCCGCGCTCGAGCGGCGACAGCCCGTCCGTCTCGCGAAAATATTCCTTGAGGTCCATGCCGGCGGAAAAGGAATCGCCGGTGCCGGTGATCACCACGACGCCGCAACGCGGATCGGCCTCGAGCGCGTCGATCGCCTGGAACATCTCGGCCGCCAGGGTCGGGCTGATGGCGTTGCGCTTTTCCGGGCGATTCATCGTCACCCAAGCGATGTCGTCCTCGATCTCAATAAGCACGATCTTGCCGCTCGGCGGCGCGTCGGCAGCGGACATTTGGCTTCTCCCTCGCTGTAGCGATCCAGACCGCGGCGTTGCGGTCGAGGCGAATTTTGGCCCGCCGACCGTCCTCGCGTCGACTCTTATCGGACCCTGCGCGGCGCTTCAGCCAATTTCGAAGGCGGCGCAGATGGCGCTGACTAAGGGCTTCATGTGAAAGGTCGTGTCCGGGATGATCGCGACCTTGCCGCCCATCGCCTCGATCGCCTGCGCCACCACCGGCCCGACCGCGGCGAGCCGGGTTTGCGCCAAGCCCTTTGCGAGTTCCTCCTCGAGGCCGCGCGCGCGCGCGACTTCCTGCAAGCGCTCGACTTGCGGCGAGCTGGTGAAGGCCACGGCATCGACCCGACCCGCCGCCATCTCGCGGATCGTCTCCTCCACCCGCGCCGTCTCGGCGTCGGACGCGTAACGATAGGGCACGACCGGGTCGGGCTTCGCTCCCGCCTGCCGCAGGAAATCGACGAGCGCGTTATTGCGAGTGCCGGGATAGAGCTGGACGCCGATGCGGCGACCGGCGAGGCGCTCGCGGGACAAGGTCTCGATGACGCCCTCCGTCGTCGGCCGAGAAGCGGTCAGCCCGGGCACGAGACCGAGGTCGCGCAGCGCACGCACCGGCTTCGGCCCGCGCGTAATCGTGCGCAAGCGCCGCAGCGCCTCGATCATTTGGCTCTCGCGTCCGCGGCGGCTGGCAGCGGCGACGAGCCGGCGCAAGCCTTCGCCGGTCAGCAGGATGAGATCGTCGAACGCGAAGTCGATGAGGCGATCGAGCCACGCTTCGACCGGCGCCGGATCCTCGACATCGAGAATCGTCACCATCGGGCAGCGCAGTGTCACGGCGCCTTGCGCTTCCAGCATTCGCGCGAAGAGGTCGAGCTCGCGGCTTTCCGGCACGACGATCCGCCGGCCGGCAAGCGGTCCGCCCGCCGCCCGGTCCTCAGACGGTTGTTGATCCTGCTGCACACGCGAAGATTAGCACGAGCAAGGACGACCGGCGGGGCCGAAATATACGAAGGAGAAATGTGAAATAGAAAATATTTGACATTAAAGCGTTTGTTGATGAGAATGAGATTGCGCCGATTTGAAGCGGACAGCTTGCGGGCGCGTAACAAATGCAGCTAAAGCGGCCAGGCACTCGCCCGGCTCGAAGCTGCGGCGGGTTTTCTCTTTTCGGGCCTGCGTCCGAAAAACAGGCGGCCTGCTGCGGGCAGTGGAAAGTGAGGTGAACGATGTCGAGCAACTCGTCCCGCCGGATTGTCAGGCGGCCGCAGCCGTTCCTCCATGGGGAGCCGCCCTTGAGAGAGGTGCTTGCCGACCCGGTGGTTCACGCGGTAATGCGCCGCGACGGCGTCAGCTTCGGTCACTTGCTGAACGTCATAGCCGCGGCGCAGGCACCTCTGCGGAGGGGCCTTTGCTGCAGCGCCGCCGCCTGAGCCTGGGGGAAAAAACTTAGCCGTAGCCGACGATCTCATCGCGCTTGGAGGAGGGGATGAGCAAGATTGAAGCCGAGATTGGCCGCGGGGCCGCGCGAACCCAGAGTTCCGGATGGAGCGAACTTTGGCGCAAGGAGGATTGGTGGGCGATCTGGCTCGGGCTGGGAATCGTCATCGTCGCCTATCTCCTGTTTGCAAACGGCTCGAGCATCAAATGGCTCGCCGTGGCACCCGCGAAATGGTCGAGCCTGAGCCAACTCGGCGCCGACATCGCCACGAATATCGACCGCTATGTTGCCCAGTTCGTTTTCTGGCTCGTGGTCTTCGGTTTCGCCCTCACCGCCTTGGGGCATCGGACGCGCGCGTTCGTCCCCTCTTTCGTCTTCCTCTACCTTCTCTCCGCCCTCATCTTCGTGATCGGCCAATGGGACAGGGCCAACTACTATGACCTCGAGCCGCCGCTGGTCGCGCTCGTGCTAGGCTTGGTCATTTCGAATCTGTTGGGCTTGCCGCGCTCGCTCGATGTCGGATTCCGCGTAGAGTTCTACATCAAGACCGGCATCGTGCTGTTGGGGGCCACGCTTCCCTTCACCCTGATCATCTGGGCAGGCCCGATCGCGATTTTGCAGGCATCGATCGTCTCGATCGTGACGTTCTTCGTGATCTATTGGGTGAGCCGCAGCCTCGACCTCGACCGCCGACTGGCCGCCACGCTCGGTGCCGGCGGCGCCGTCTGCGGCGTTTCGGCTGCGATCGCCATCGCCGGCGCCGTCGGCGCCAAGAAGGAGCACGCGCCGATCGCCATCAGCATAGTCATCTTTTGGGCCATCGTGATGATCTTCGTGCTGCCGCTCGTCTCGCGGCTGCTGCATCTCCCGAGCGGCGTCGCCGGCGCCTGGATCGGCACCTCCGAGTTCGCGGACGCCGCCGGCTTCGCCGCCGCCGATGCCTATGGCCGCCTTGCCGGCAATGTCCCGGGCATCACCGGCACCGCTGACCAGACCATGTTCGCCTTCACGCTGATGAAGGTTGTCGGGCGCGACATCTGGATCGGCATTTGGGCCTTCGTGCTGGCGATCGTCGCCACGACGCGTTGGGAGCCCGCCGAGTCCGGCCGCAAGCCCGAGGCGGCGGAGATCTGGCGGCGCTTTCCCAAATTCGTGATCGGCTTTGTCTTGGCCTCGGTCATCATAACCTTGGCGACGCGCGACTACAGCCTCGCCGATTTCAACAAGCAGGTGAATCCGACATTGGTCGGACCGATCAAGGATTTGCGGACTTGGGCCTTCATTTTCTGCTTCCTCAGCATCGGCCTGACGACGCGCTTCATGGAGCTCGCGCGAGCCGGCACCAAGCCCTTCCTGGCGTTCACCTCGGGCGCAGCAGTCAACATCGTCCTCGGATTCGTTCTGTCGACGATCGTCTTCGCCGCGCACTGGGAAAATCTGGCGCATTGAGGGCTTGCGGCCATGGCAGCTTCCATGCCGAGGCAATGTCGCTTCTGCACGCATTTTTGCAGCGATCCTGCATACCTCGAGGCTGTCTTCCCGGGACTCACCAGCCTGAGTTCGGCCTACGCCTCGGTTCGCGCCGAGGACGGGCTGTGTCGACGTCATGATCGTTACCTGAGCGCCCGCTCCGGCTGCGAAAATTTCTCCCCCGGGCGCGGCAAGGGCTGAAGCGCAGTGGCGGCGGCGGAGTCCGGATCGGCGCTCGGAGTTCGCCGATGGCCGCATCTATAAACGTCTTGCCGCAGGATGCTTGCGCCGGTCTAGGCCGTGGCGTAGCGTGCTTGAGTCAGGCCGGCTCGGCGGGGGCAAGCTTGGAACTCGCGATCGAGGATCTGGAGAATGGCGTCAGCCGCGTCGCCTTGCGCGGCAGGCTCGACACCGCCGGCGCCAATGAGATCGACCCGGGCTTCAGAACGATCGCGGGCAATCGCCGCGGAGTCGTGGTTGATCTCGCGGGAGTAAGCTATCTCGCGTCGCTCGGCCTTCACGTCCTGCTGTTGTGCGCGAAATCGCTTGCCCGCAACGGCGGGAAGATGGTCCTGCTGTCGCCCACCGCCAATGTCGAGGACGTCATCAGGTCAAGCGGGACCGATCTGCTCATCCCGATTTACCATGATGTCGCCGCCGCCCTCGCTGCGGTGAAGCTGTAGACGACCGCGAATTGCGCGGCCTCGACCGCAATCGTCGAGAAACCTTACATTCACCATGGCGCCGACCTCGGCGAAGCAGGCTAAGCCTTTGAGCTGCAAGGCTTGGCCCGAATATTGCTCATCCTTGCGCGAATTCGAGCCTCAGAATCGAGGCGCTTCGTCTTTCAACCACACAAGAATTAAAGCGCCAATGGTAAACCAGACGGCAGCACGTCAGTCTTTGGATTCACGCTCCCCGGCGACATCGGCCGAACCGCTCGCCCCACTCGAAGATCTTTGCGAACGGCTGCGGCATATGGTCGAGGCCGATGCCTGCGTCTTGTCGGTCGTCGGCACCAGCGGCGGGCGGCTTTCGCTGCTCGGCGCGGCCGGCTTGGAGCTGCATTGGGCGAAGCTCTATCTCTCGGATTACGGCTCCGCGACCCATCAGCTTTTCTCGCCGGGCCGCCTCTCCGCCGATGGCGACCGCGTCGCCTGCGAGGACCAATTCCCCGAAGAGCAATTCTTCGCCAGCGCGCTCTACACGGGTTGGATGCAGCCGCAGGAATATCGACATGTCCTCCATACCGCCGTGGACTGCGGCGCCGACCGCGTCATGACGGTCGCCTGCTTCCGCAGCGAACGGCGTGGTCCCTTTGGCCTTCCGACCCGGCGCGGGTTCCGCTTCATGATGCCGCTGCTGCGGCAGATCGCTCTGATGTCGGATCAGTTGCGCCGCATGGAAACCGAGTGCAGCGCCATGATGAGCGTGCTCGACCGGCTGACGCTCGGCGTCGTGCTGCTCGATGGCCACGGACGATTGACCGCGACCAACGAGAGCGCACGGGAGATCGTGAGGGAACACCAGGCATTGTCGCTTGGCGCGAACGGCGTCGTCGCTACGAATCCGAATGACAACGCGCTGCTGCGGCGTGCCATTGCACGCGCGGTGAGCGGCGAAGGCGACGCGCAGCTTCCGACCGAGGTGCTTGCCGTCGCCGACCCCGACTCGGAGACATCGTTCACCGTCGGCGTCTCGCGCCTGGCCGCCTCGGGATCCGAGGACGAGCCGAACGGAGTCGCCGCCGCGCTGTTCATTTCGGATCCGCGGACTCCGCCGCAGAACACCGAAGACCGTCTGCGGCTTCTCTATGGTCTGACGCGGCTCGAGGCTCGGCTTGCGGTCCGCATCGCCCAGGGGCTCGAACTCGACGCAATCGCCAAGGAACTCCGCATCAGCATTCACACTGCGCGGGCCTATTTGAAGCAAGTCTTTGCCAAGACCAACGTTCACCGGCAGGCCGGGCTGGTCCGAATCGTCGTCGGCGGTGCGGCGCAGATCCGGTGACGCGTGGCCGAGATTGAAAATTGGCGCAGGCGTTAACCCGGGATTAAGGTCCTTCGGCTAGGCTCGAATCCAGGTCGGGTCCTAGCTCCCCCGATCACAAATCAGAGGACCGCCGTTGAGCTATGGCGGTCCTCTTGCTTTTTGGTCTTCGCCGCAATTGTCATGCGCGGCCGCCCGACGGCTAAACCGCGGCCCTGACGCTGGTCCGAGCCTCCGCCAAGGGCGCCCGTCGCGCGGCGCCCCGGCCGTCCAGAAGCAGGCGTGCGAACGCCGCCGAGATCTCCTGACCGGTGTCGATTTCGACGAACAGGAATTGTCCGGTCGGATTGACTTCGAGGAAGTAATAGCGGCCATCCACCGTCTTGATCAGGTCGATCGCGGCATAATAGAGGCCCAGCCTTCGTACCAGCGCCCTGATCTTCTCGGTCAGGCTCCGCGGCAATTCGATGGCGTGGCACTTGGCGGTCACATCGAGGCGCCAATCCGGATAGGCCTTGCCGACGGGATTCCTCACTTCGACAAGCGCCGGGAAAATCGCATCGCCGACGACTGTCACCCTGATATCGGCTTCCTTGTCGAGCTCTTCCTGGAAGATGACGGGCGCGAGACCGAGCGACGAGAGATTCTCGATATGCTCCGGGCGAAGCCGACGCGTCTCGCCGAAGGATGACAAGGGCGAGGTCAGGACTTTGAAGACGATCGGCTTGGCCAGCGACCGGTTGAAGGAGAGCAGATCGGCGGCACTGTTGGTCACGATCGTGCGAGGGACCTCGAAGCCGATCTCGGATGCCGCTTTCAGCTGAATCGGCTTCTTGTTGGCGATCGCCTCCTTGTCGACGGGATTGACGACCAGATACTCTTCCCAGAACAGCACGGCATCGAAGGCATGGGCGCATTCCCGCGCGGCGAATTTGCGTGCCGAGGGGTCGACGATCCCCTCGCTGAGCCCATGCGGTCGCGACCGGCGAAACCAGATCGCCGATACATCGTCCGAGCAAAAACGCCGGCCGTCCGCCGACTGCAGGACCCATCGGTCCGGCTCGAGCCGGATCGCCGCATGTTCCGGAAACTGGCTGCTGTCGAAAATCTCGGCGGCAGAACCGAGCTCGTGGACGGCCCTCGTCACTGCGAGAGCGTGCGAATCATTGGGCGGCGCCAGAATGAGAATCATCAGTCCTGCTGCAGGTAAGAGTGAAAGTCGTCGTGCTGGTCGCTGTGATGATCGACGGGATAGTCGGTCTGCGTGTCGTGATCGTTGGGCGTCGTCACTTCCGAAGACGATTTCGCCGTGACGGAAGCGGTCTGGTCATTGGTGTTGTACCGCCGATCGCTCGTCGTCGATGCGGCAGAAGCCGAGCCGGCGAAGGCGACCGCGGGCACGATGGCGGCCGCCAATGCCTTGGCGAAGAGCGCGCGCCGGGTGGTGAGCTCGACGAGATTTCCGTCGGACTCCGAGGCCGCTACATCCGTCGCATGGGACGGGATCTCGAGCGCGAAGGGCAGCCTGTTCGACTCGGCGCCCATTTTCGTGAAATCGCGATGGCAGGACGCGACGGCGATCAGCTCTCCTTGCTGGGCGTCGTAGGTTATGACCATGCGCTCCTCGCGAAGCCGACCGGCGGCATCGCCTGCCGGGCTCAAGACGACCAGCACATCGATCCATCCCGGCCGGTTGGTGAAGACGATTCTGGCGCAGCTCGCGATCTCGTAGGAATCGTCGAGAAACTGCCGCAGGACGCGGTCACCATCGGCGAATTCCAGCGCCCTGCGGATTTCCAGCTCGAACAGCGATATGCCTTGGCCGCGGCCGCGGTCGAGCGAAGACAGGATCGATTGGATCTTCCGATGCATGATTTGCCTCCGTCAATGCTCCGCCGCGACCACGACATCGGATCGCCCCACAGAATCGACGAGCAGTTCCTCCTCGCAGGCGCGAACGAAACTCGCAAAGCGCTCGCGCAGAGAAAGCGGCGTCGTGAAGCCGACCTCGGCGCGCAATCGCGTCACGTCCGCCACCATGAACTCGGGCTCGCCGGCCTGGTCGTGTCTTTCCGCAACTTCGAGGAGGTGCGGGCGCCCGCAATACTCCGCAATCAGTCTCGCGACCTCGGCAAGCGCTACCGGTTTTCCCGAGGCGACGTTGACCGCACCTGTCGTCCCGCCTGCCAGAAGCTGCGCCAGCACCGCCGCGACATCGCGCACGTGCATGAAGTCGCGGATCAGATTACCGGAAGCACAAACCGCCGGCCGGCCCTGCAGCAAGGCGCGCGTCAGCGACGTCGCAAACCGGTCGGGATGTTCACCGGGACCGAACAACAGGAACAGTCGCGCCCAGGCGCAGCTCAGTCCGGTGCGCGCGGCAAAACCGCTGACGATCTCGGAAAGCCAATATTTCATCTGGCCGTAATAGGTTCCGGGCCGGCACGGGTCGCTTTCGCGCCAGGGCGTTCGATCGCTGCGCTGCCAATCGTATTCGGCGCAGCTGCCGACGAAGACCGCGCGCTCGCCGCCCAGCTGCTCAAAGCCGCGCAGCAGATCGGCGCTCGCCGACAGCCAGTCGATATTCTCGGGCGCCCGCCAGAACTGGCGATGCTCGACATACCAGGCCAGATGAAGAAGATGGCTGGGCCGCACATCCCGCAGGATGCCGCGCCGATCCTCCTCCTTGAGCAGATCGGCGCGGTGCCAATGGACGCCCTCCGTCGCAGGAACGGCGCGCCGTGCGATGGCGTGCACATCGAAGCCGCGGCGGCGAAGCTCGGGAAGCGCTTGCCGGCCGATGAAGCCCGTCCCGCCGGTGACGAGAACGCGTGGACTCATGGCAGGAAATCCGGCCAATTCCGATCCTGCTCGGAGATCGCGGCGGGCTCCGCCGGCCAAGCGATCCCAAAGGCCGGGTCGTTCCACCGCGCGCCGCGGGCGAGGCCCGGCTCGTACGCGGCGCCCATGAGGTAATCGACCCGACAATTGTCCGTGAGCGTGAGAAATCCGTGGGCGCAGCCGGCCGGCACGAACAGGGCATTGCAGCGCTCGTCATCGAGTTCCCGGCCGAACCAATCGCAATAGCTCGGCGAGCCCGGCCGCAGATCGACGACAACGTCGAAGATGCGGCCGGCGGCGCAGCGAACCAGCTTCGGCTCGGGCTTCGCCGCGCGATAGTGCATGCCGCGCAGCGTGGCGCGGTGCGAATTGTGCGAGATATTGGCTTGGACGACGTGGAACGCGATGCCGTGCCGACGAAAGCTCTCTTCGCAATAGGTCCTGGCGAAGAAGCCGCGCGCATCGGCATGCGGTTCGAGGTCGATGCTGAAGGCGCCTCGAATGGATGTTTCCTGGACGATCATTGGCGTCGCAGAGCCAGCGGCCCTTCGGGCCAGACCGAAAGGCGCGGGATCGCCGTGACGAATCGCCCGCCCCAACTCGTGACGTCCTGCAACTGGCCGCTGATCTCCCCCGCCAGGTTCCAGGGCAGAATGAAGACGAAGTCCGGCTTGGTCTCGGCGATCCGCTCGGGCGGCAGGATGGGAATGTGGGTCCCCGGCAGATAGCGGCCCTGCTTGTGCGGGTTGCGGTCCGCCACATAGGCGATTTGCGAGCGCCGGACGCGGCAGGCGTTGAGGAGCGTATTTCCCTTGGCCGCGGCGCCGTAGCCCACGACGCTGCGCCCATCTCTCTCGGCGGCTTCGAGGAAAAGCGACACAGATCGGATGATTTCGGCGACGCGGCGCGGGAAGCCGCGATAACCCTCGATCGAATCGAGCCCCGCGCGGCGCTCGAGCGCGCGCACTCGGCCGGCGCCGACGCCGATCGGACGCGGCACCCCGTCGCGGCGCCGCGCGAAGACGCGCAGGCTCCCGCCATGCGTGTCGATCTGCTCGACATCGAAGACTTCGAGACCGTGCATCGCGAACATGCGATCGACCGCGAGCAGGGATAGATAGGAATGATGCTCGTGGTAAATCGTGTCGAACTGGACATTCTCGATCAGCCGGGCGAGATGCGGGAATTCGACGGTGATGACGCCCTCGGGCTTCAACAGCATGCCCATCCCGCCGACGAAATCGGCGAGGTCGGGGACATGCGCTAGCACGTTGTTCGCGATGATGAGATCGGCCGACCAACCCTGGGCCGCAAGCCGCTGGGCGGTCTCCTTGCCAAAGAATACGCTCTCCGTCGGAACCCCGATCGCCCGTGCTTCCGCCGCGACGTTCTCGGCCGGCTCGATGCCGAGGCACGGGATGTTCTTTGCGACGAAGTTGCGCAGGAGATAGCCGTCATTGCTCGCGACTTCGACCACCCGGCTCTCCGTGTCGAGAGCGAAACGCGCGATGACGCTGTCGCAATAGGTCCGCGCATGCGCAAGCCAAAGCTTCGAATAGGACGAGAAATAGGCATAGTCGCTGAAGATCGCCTGCGGCGGCACGACCGTATCCGCCTGCACCAGGAGGCAGTCGCTGCACACCCTGACCAGGAGCGGATAGCGCGGCTCCGGCTTCGCCAGCTCGCTCTCGGCAAGATAGCTGTTGGCGAGCGGCATATCTCCGAGATCGACGAAGGTCTCGGCAAGCGGCGAGCCGCAGAGGCGGCAGCGATGCGTCGCGGTGGTCATGCGGGGAGCCCTTCGAATTTTGCGATCTGGCGCAGCGAGAAATCGCGCATGTTGGCGGCCCCGTCATGGGCCTGGTGCCATTCCACGATCCAGCGGAGCGCTTCTGCGACCTGGAGCTTTGGCCGCCATTGCAGCTTCGACCACGCCAACGTGCTGTCGAGCGCCAGCGTCGCCTTCTCGGGCAGGGCTGGCTCCTCGCTGCGGCGCCACGCCTGTTCCCAACCGAAGGCCGATTGCAGCGCATCGGCGAGTTCGACGGCGGTGACACGCTCGTCGCTCGAGGGACCGAAATTGACGACTTTCGGCACGCTCGCTCGCGGCGCCGTGGCGAGCAGCTCGACGTAGCGCAGATAGCCGCTGACCACGTCAAGGACATGCTGCCATGGCCGAGTGGAGTTGGGATGCCGCAAGGTCAAGGGCACGCCGCTGGTCCCGGACCGAATGAGGTCGGGCACGAGGCGGTCCTCGGCCCAATCGCCGCCGCCGATCACATTTCCCGCCCGCGCCGTGGCAAGGACCGGACCGGAATCCCTGAGGAAGCTTTCGCGCCAGCTCCGCACGACGATCTCTGCCGCCGCTTTCGAGGCGCTGTAGGGATCATCGCCACCGAGCGGGTCGTTCTCGCGAAACGCCGTGCCACGTTCCTTGTTGTCGTAGACCTTGTCGCTGGTCACGACCAGCACCGCATCGACGCCCGGCCGGTTGGTCGTGGCGGCAAGGAGGTTCACCGTCCCCATGACGTTGCTGGCGAAGGTGCCGGCAGGATCGCGATAAGAGCGCCGCACCAGCGGCTGCGCCGCCATGTGGATGACAATCTCCGGATCGGCCTCGTCGACCACGGCCGACACCGCTGCGGGATCGCGGATGTCCCGGATATGCGAGCGATGGCGAGCGGGATTCCACGGGGCGAGCAGCGAATACAGATTCAATTCGCCCTCGGGCGGCAGTGCGATGCCCGTGACCTCCGCACCATGCCGCTCCAGCCACAGCGCGGTCCACGCGCCCTTGAAACCGGTGTGGCCCGTCAAGAGGACGCGCTTGCCGCGCCAGAACTGGTCCACGCTGCGACCTCGCGTTGCCTAGGCCCAGACCCGCCAGGCGGCATGACCCGACGCCCAGCTCGCTTCGAGCAATTCCTTCTCGCGAAGCGTGTCCATCGGCTGCCAAAAGCCTTCATGCCGGTAAGCGGCAAGCTGATCGGCGGCCGCG
>Ga0209415_10000182_pt1 | contig 105462 bp, 85 predicted proteins | sample PeaSoiSIISIP2007_FD_187696 | JGI IMG/M metagenome (GOLD analysis project Ga0209415, IMG submission 187696) | Peat soil microbial communities from Weissenstadt, Germany - SII-SIP-2007 (SPAdes) (version 2) | ecosystem: Environmental > Terrestrial > Soil > Wetlands > Peat | place: Germany...
TCGAAGACCGAGATGTCGTTCGTGAACCGGAACTCGAGCTCGGTCGGCGAGATCTCGTAGACCTCCTTGACCTTCCCTCGACGCAGGTACTTCGGAGCGGGAGCAGGCGCCGGGGCGGCCGATCGGGCGGGCATGACCGCCGAGCATCCTTGGATTACATAGGCTCAACGGGGTCGGCCGCGGCCCGGACCGGCGTGGCGCCAGCCCTCTTGTACCGGAAGTTCCTCCGGCGCGCCGATGATGGCCCCAGGACCGGACGTGCGAGGCTCGGCGGGATTCGCGTGCGCCTGCTGCGACTGCGACCGATGCTGCCCCTGCTGCGCCTGCTGCTCGACGGGCGCCGCCTGTTGTCCCACCTGCCCCGCTCCATCGGGCGCGGAGCCTCGGCCGCTCTAGCCGACCGATTTCGCGTGGAGGGCCGTGATCGGCCGGAAGCCGCGCTTCGCGTAGAACCGGACCGCGATCTCGTTCTGCGTCGGGAACTCGGCCGTGACGACCCCGGCGCCCTTGGCCTTGAGGTGCTCCGTCGTCTCGCGGAGCAGGTACTCGCCGACCCCGTGCCGACGGTACAACGGGAGGAGGTAGATGTCGAGGATGACGCCCTCCTGCTCCGGCGAGTAGAACATCCGTTCCCGGACCATCGCCCGGACGACCCCGACGATCTTCTCCCTCTCCGAGCCGACGCCCTCGGCCGCCAGGACGACGGCGTGCGGGTTCGACAGGTCGGCATGCAGCACGTCGGCGGCCCGCTCGTCGATGTCGGCCCGGACCTTCAGGAGCGGGTCGAACTCCTCGTTGAGGCGTTTCAGCCGGACCAGGAGCGGCACGAGCGCCGCCACGTCCGCCTCCGACGCCACCCGGACGTGGATCGGCATCGTCGGCGATTCGCTCAGATGCGTCGCGGCGCGCGCTGGGTGCTCCTTCTTCTCGGTCATCGTTGGGGAGGCCCTCCCGGGCCCTCGTCGGGCATCGGGGCGGTGAGGCCGGCCTGGGCCAGGGCGCGGACGACGCGGCCCGACCGCGCCATCCGCTCCTTCGCGAGCTCGAGGAACTCCTCGGGGGTGTGCTTCTTCCGGGCGATCCCGAGGCGGACCGCCTCGGTCCCGACGGCGGCGGCGATGTGCGGGAAGACGGCGAGCTCGTCCATCGTCGGGAGGAGGTGTTGGGCGGTGAGGCCCCGGTCCTTCGCGTGCTTGGCGAGCTCGCGCGCCGCCGCGAGGACGATGTCGTCCGGGATCGACTTCGCCCGCGCGTCGAGCACACCCCGGAAGACGGCCGGGAAGATGAGCGAGTTGTTCACCTGGTTCGGGAAGTCGCTCCGGCCCGTCGCGACGATCGCCGCGCCGGCGTCGTGCGCCGCCGCCGGCCAGATCTCGGGCACGGGGTTCGCCAGCGCGAAGATGATCGGCTTGGGGGCCATGCTGCGGATCCACTCCGGGTGGATCGTGTGGGGGTTCGGCGTCGACGCCGCGAGCAGGACGTCGGCTTCCCGGAGGGCCTCCGAGAGCGGTCCGCTACGGCCGCCGCCGTCGGTCTGGAGGGCCAGGTGGTACTTCCACGGATTGTGGAGCATCAGCTCGTCCAGGTCGGACCGTTCGGCCGTGAGGATCCCCTTCGTGTCCACGACGGTGAGCCGGTGGGGGTCCTGGCCGAGCCGGACCAGGAGTCGGGCGGTCACGAGGTTGGCGGCGCCCGCGCCGAACAGGACCGTCCGGCTCTCCTGGATCGTCCGACCCGTCAGCTCGAGCGCGTTGAGCAGGCCGGCCACGGTCGCGGCCGCGGTCCCGAGCTGGTCGTCGTGCCAGACCGGGATCGGAAGGCGCTTCTGGAGCTCCTCCAGTACGTGGAAGCATTTCGGAGAGGCGATGTCCTCGAGGTTGACGCCGCCGAACGCCGGGGCCAGGTGCTCGACCAGCTCGATGAGGGCCTCGGGCGTCGCGACGTCGACGGGGATCGGGACCGCGTCAACTCCGCCGAGGTACTTGAACAGCAGGGCCTTCCCCTCCATCACGGGAAGAGCGGCCCTCGGGCCGACGTTGCCGAGCCCGAGGACCCGACTGCCATCGGTCACGATCGCGATCGTGTTCCATCGACCGGTGAGCTCGAACGACTCGTCCGGATCCGCCTCGATGGCGCGCGAGACCGCGGCGATCCCTGGAGTGTACCAGAGCGAGAAGTCCGAGAGGCTCCGCACGGGGACCTTCGGGATCGTTTCGATCTTCCCTTGGTAGAACCGGGCCAAGCGCACCGACCGCTCGTTGAGCTCGCGCGTTCGCGCCTCCTCCGACTCGACGGTCTCGTGCTCGGGGCCGGCGCCGGCATCGCGCCGCTTGCCCGGCTCGGTCGGAGGGGAGGTGGCCTGCACCATGGGACGCGGTCCGACCGATTCCGGTACTCTTAATGATTTAGTGCCTGACGTTTCACGGCTTCGACAATTGCCGGCGGTCGGACAGGCTACGGGGGGCTCCCCGGGCCCGACGGTCTTCGACCCGAGCGTGGGGGACTTGTAGCCCGCCCGGCTAAGGGGGGGCGGAGCGAACGGAATGGCGGCCGCGACGAACGAAACGGGATTCTTTGGACCGGAGGCGTTCCGATTCCTGCGCGAGCTCGCGAAGAACAACAACCGACCCTGGCTCCTGGCCAACAAGGCCCGCTACGAGAGCGCGGTCCAGGCACCGGCCCTGCGGTTCATCCAGGCGATGACCCCGCGCCTCTCGGAGTTCAGCGTCCACATCGTCGCCGAGGCGCGCCCGTTCGGCGGGGCGCTGTCGCGGGTCTACCGGGACACCCGCTTCTCCAAGGACAAGAGCCCGTACAAGACCCACGTCGGGATCCACTTCGCCCATGAGGACGCCGGCTCCGGCGAACACCTCCCCGGGTTCTTCTTTCACATGGGACCCGGCGAGAGCATGGTGGCGGCCGGGATGTGGCATCCGTCGCCGCCGGCGCTGACGAAGATCCGCGATGCGATCGTGGCCTCGCCTGCCGGGTGGGCCAAGGTCCTGAAGGGCGGCATCGAGATCGAAGGGGAGTCCTACGCCCGCGTCCCGGCCGGATATCCTGCCGACCGAGCGTTCTCGGTCGATCTCCGGCGCAAGGATTTCTTCGCCAGCCACGCCTTCTCCGACGCTGAGGTCGCATCGGACGGTTTCGCCCGAGCCTTCCTCGCCGCCTGCCGAACGCTCAACCCGCTCAACACGTTCCTCGCCCGGGCCACGGGGACCCCCTGGTAGCTCCGCGCCGGTATCGGGGCGGCGTCGGCCGCGCCGGCGCCCGGGAATGACTTGATAGGTGGGCGCGTCCTGATTTTGGTCCGATGGCCCCCGAGCCCCCCGGTCCTCCGCACCCGTTCGCCCGCCTCCCCACTGAGGCGGCGGCCGGCCGAATCTCGGCGCAAGCCCTCGCCGCGGCCCGAACCTCGGCGGAGCCGATGGTGCTCCTCGACGTGCGGCCGACGGCCGAGCGCCGGCTGGCACGGCTCCGGGACGACCGCCACATCCCTCTCGCCGAGCTGCCCCGCCGCCTCGCGGAGCTGCCCAAGGACCGGACGATCGTGGCCTACGACCAGTTCGGCGACGATGCCGCTCGCGCCGCCGAGCTCCTGCTCCGTTCCGGCTACCCGAAGGCCCACGTCCTCGAGGGCGGGCTCGACGGCTACGCGCGCGAGGTCGACCCCGGGGTCGGCCGGTACGCCGTCGCCCCCCGACCCTACGTCTTTCGCCAGCTTCCCCGACGCGCGACCGGCTGCCTCGCCTACTTCCTCGGCGACCCGACGGAACGACGCGTCGTGATCATCGACCCCGGCGACGACCCCGCGCCCTACCTTCACCAGCTGCGCGAGGAGAACTGGCACCTCGCCGGGATCGTCGAGACCCACACGCACGCCGACCACCTGGCCGGCCACGCCGCCCTGCACCACGCCACGGGCGCGCCGATCCTCCTCGGTCGACGGTCGACGGCGCAGTATCCCCACTCGGCGCTCGCCGAAGGGGAGGCGATCGAGTTCGGGAACGAGGCGCTGACGGTCCTCGAGACCCCGGGCCACACGCCCGACCACCTCACGCTCCAGTTCCGCGACAAGATCTTCACGGGCGACACCCTCCTCATCGGCGGCTGCGGACGGACCGATCTCGGCGCCGGGAGCCCGGACGATCTCTACGACAGCCTGACGGGGAAGCTGCTCAAGCTGTCGGACGCCACGGAGGTCTTCCCGGCCCACTACGGAAGGCGCCACGCGCTCGTCGAGCGCTACAGCTCGACGATCGGGATCGAGCGGGCCACCAACGAGGCGCTCCAGCAGCCGGACCGGGAGGCGTTCCGGAAGTACATGACCGAAGGATGGCCGCCGAAGCCGACCGACTTCGACCGGATCGTCGCGGCGAACCTGGCCGCGTTCCCCGGATAGACGGGGATTTCCCGCCGCGCAACCGCCTTTCGCGGGCCGCGCCATCGTCACGGTTAAAGTGCGGACCCAGTTGGGGTCGCCCTCCATGATGATCCGAACCAGCCTCACCGGCCCGTTCCCACGCTCCGAGGCGCTCGTCCAGGCGACTCGGGACCTGGACCGCGGACGGACGGCCCAGGACGCCGTCGACGAGCTGTTCGACCGGACCGAGCGCGAGATCGTGCAGCTCGAGGAGCGCCTGGGGGTCGATTTCGTGACGGGAGGCTACCTGCGGTGGGCCGACCTGTTCCGCCCGTTCGCGGACTCGTGGGGCGGCTTTACCGTCGGCCCCGTCACCCGGTGGTTCGAGACGAACACGTTCTACCGGCAGCCGATCCTCCACGCGCCCCCCCAGCGGGTCGCCGGGGCCGTCGCCGCGCGCCTTCCGCAGGCCGCGATCGCCGGCGGGGCGAAGCGCGCGAAGGTCATCCTGCCGGGCCCGTACACGTTCGCCGGACTGCTCGACAACCGGTCGGGCGAGACCACCGAGGGCCTCACGCAGCGCCTCGGTCGCCTCCTCGCCGACGAGGTCCGTGACCTCGCGAAGGCGGGCTACACGGTCTTCCAGTTCCAGGAACCGCTCCTCGTGACCCGACCGCCCGAGGGAGCGACGGCGGAGTCGGTGATCGCGGCCTACCGGAGCCTCGCCCAGGCGTTCGACGGCGCTACGTCGATCGTCTGGACGTACTTCGCCGACGCGAAACCGGCGTTGCCGCTCCTGGGACGGCTGCCGGTCGACGTCATCGGCATCGATCTCGCCGAGACCGACGCCCACGACATCACCGCGCTCCCCGACCACAAGTCGGTCGGCTTGGGCTGCATCGACCCCCGAACGACCCTCGTCGAGGAGCCGCACGAGGTCGCCCGGATCGTCCGGTCGATCGCCGACCGCCTCCGGCCTCCGTCGATCTGGCTGGGACCGGGCGGACCGCTGGACCTCCTTCCGTGGGAGCCGGCCACCCGGAAGCTCCACCTGCTCCCCGGCGCCCGCCGGGCGATCGCCGACGCCGAGGGAGGGCGCTGATGCCGACGCACCCGATGTTCCCGACCCAGGAGATCGGGAGCCTGGCGAAGCCGCGGTGGCAGCTCCTGGGCCAGCGCGGCGAGGCGCTCGACGATGCCGCCAAGGCCGAGTTCCGCGAGTGGAACCAGCGGACCCCGTTCGCTTCCGAGAGCGAGGTCGCCGGGTTCCTCGGGGGCCGGTCCCGGGAGACGGGGGCCGCGCGCGTGCGCGACCTGGGCGCGCTGTTCGGGCTTCGGTACTTCGAGACCGCCGGCTTGGACCGGGTCTACGACGGCGAGGCGCGACGGATCGAGATGTACGAGTACCCGATCCGGCAGATGCACGGCTTCGAGTTCCAAGGCCACGTACGCTCCTTCGACAACAAGTACTACCTCAAGGCCGCGAACACCGGCGAGATCGTCCTGGACCAGCCGTACCACCTGGAGGAGTTCGATTTCGTCCGCGAGCACGCGAAGGGCGAGCCGAAGCTCCCGATCACGGGAGCCTACACGCTCGCCGACTGGTCCTACAACGAGTACTACCTCGGCCGACGCTCCGGCTGGAAGAGCCGGAAGGTCCGACGCGAGGCGCAGCGCGAGTTCGTCGTCGAGATCGCCCGACGCGCCCTCCGGCCGACTCTCCGCGCGCTGATCGACCGGGGCTGCCGTGTCATCCAGTACGACGAACCCGCGGCCGGGACCCATCCCGATGAGGCCGATCTCGTCGCCGAAGGGTTCAATGCCGCGACGGAAGGGCTCGACGCGGAGTTCTCGATGCACATCTGCTTCTCGGAGTACCGGAGCCTCTTCCCGGCGCTCCTCGAGGCGAAGCGCTGCCGCCAGTGGGCGTGGGAGTTCGCCAACCGGGACACCGACGGGCACGACGGCTACGAGGTCCTCAACATGTTCCGGGAGTACGGCGACACCCGCCAGATCGGGCTCGGCGTCCTCGACGTCCACCGCGACGAGATCGAGACCCCGGAGAAGGTCAGCGAGCGGATCCAGCGGGCGGCGAAGATCCTGGGCGACCCCGCGCGGATCTGGGTGAACCCGGACTGCGGCCTCCGCACCCGGAAGCTCTCCGTCGCCTACCAGAAGCTCACCAATATGGTGGCCGGCGCGCGGCTCGCGCGCGCGGCGTACGAGGGATCGGCCCAGCGGTAGCGCCCGGCGCGGGTTACGTCGGGGCCACCGGCCCTGAAATCGTCATAAGGGCCCGGGACCGAGCCGCTTCACCGTCGCTCCGGGGTCTACGACCTCCCTGGAAGCGTTGGAGACAGCGGAGCTTCGTGCAAGGCGGACCGGGCGAGGTGCACCCGCTGGACCCGGCCCGCCAGCGCGGGGTCCTGATCATCCTCTCCGCGGCGGCCCTGATGGTCACGTACGTCGAGACGATGATCATCCCTGGGCTCCACAGCTTCGTCACGTTCTACGACAACGCTCCGCTATCGACGGTCACGTGGATCCTCTCCTCCTACCTGCTCGTCGGCGTCGCCTTCACCCCGATCGCCGGGAAGCTGGGCGACATCTACGGCAAGAAGCGCGTCCTCGTCGCGATCCTCGCCGTGTACTTCGTCGCGGTCACCTGCGCCGGCTTCTCCCCCAATATCGGCGCCGCGATCGGGATGAGCCGGCCCGACCAGCTGTACCTGCTGATCGGCATCCGCGGCGTCCAGGGGGTCGGAATGGCGATGTTCCCGCTCGCCTTCGCCCTCATCGGCGAGGAGTTCGCGAAGGAGAAGGTCGCCCAGGCGCAGAGTATCGTCTCCGCGATGTTCTCGGCCGGGGCGTCGATCGGGCTCTTCGGCGGCGCGTGGATCACGCAGAACTTCGGCTGGCAACTGACCTACCACACCGTGATCCCGATCGCGCTCCTCGTCCTCGTGCTCACGGTCCTCTATCTCGAGGAGTCGAGGGTCCGCCTGCGCCAGCAGCTCGACGTCCCAGGCTCGCTCACGCTCGCGCTGTTCCTGGCCTTCTTCATGCTCGGCCTCACCGAGGGCTCGACGTGGGGCTGGGGGAACTGGAGCGGCGCCACCCTCGCCGGCATCCCGCTCGGCGGGCCGGAGTTCTTCGTCCTGTCGCTCGTCTTCCTCGCCGCGTTCGTCCTCATCGAGCTGTCGAGCGCTCGTCCGATCATCGACTTCGCGAAGATCGCCGAGCACAACATCCTCCTCGCGAGCGTCGTCGGCTTCTTCGCGGGGCTGGCGATGTTCATGATGTTCGTCGGGATCGTCGCCCGGGCGGAGTATCCGGCACCGATCGGGCTCGGCAAGACCGCCCTCGACTTCGGCTACTACAGCCTTCCCACGACGTTCACTAACATCATCGTCGCGCCGATCGTCGGCACGCAGATGCGCCGGACGGGGCCCAAGTTCCCGATCCTGCTCGGCGCCGGGCTCATCGTGATCGGCGGCCTCTTCCTGGCGGCCTACAACACCGCTGTGATCGACCTCATCCTGGGACCGATCCCGATCATGACCGGGATCATCATGATCTTCATCGGAATGATCAATCTCGTCGTCGTCTCCTCGAGGCCCGAGGAGACCGGCGTCCAGACCGGCATGAACCTGACGATCCGCAATCTCGGGACCGCGATCGGGCCGGTCGCGGCCGCGACGATCCTCACGAGCGTGGCAACGGTGTACTACCGCGGGACCCCCTACCAGTTCTCCGGCCCCACCGCCGGTGCCTTCCAGGACATCTTCCTCCTGATCGCGCTCTTCGGGCTCGTCGCGTTCGTCTTCGGCCTGATGATCCGGAACTTCCGGTTCATGGGCCGGGGCCGGCGGGTCGAGGCGGGATGGCTCGGCCGCCCGCACACCGTCCCGGCCGTCCCGGGCGCGCCCACGTCGGCGCCCGACGCCTAGGTCGGCTACGCCCCGGGGGCGGTAAGGACCTCGCCGCCGTTCGCCGTGACGAGGACCGTGTGCTCCGCCTGGCTGACGAGGCCGCCCCCGGCCTCGACGAAGACGGGATAGGACTGCAGCCGGCGACGGGTTCGGGCGAGGGCCCGGCGACCCGGGTCGTCGAGGTAGCGCGCGGTGAACGGGAGGGTCCGGACCCGGCCATAGATCTGGGCGACCTCCGCATCGTCGGGGCCGGGGTCCGTCCGGAACCGCACGATGTTGCCGAACGGTCCGTTCTCGATCTGGCCCACCCCGTTCGTTGCGAACGGTTCGATCGCGATAATCTGCCCTTCCTCGAGGCGACCGTCGCTCACCCCAGAGATGTTCGGGATGGAGACACCGGCGTGGAGCAGGTACCGCTCGATCGAGTGGCCCATCAGGTTCTCGATCGGCCGGAACCCCAGGGACCGGATCGCGCGCTCGATCGCCTGGGAGATGTCGTTGATCGCGCCGCCCGCCCGGACCCGGCCGATCCCCGCCGCCAGCGCGTCGCGGCTCGCCCGGATGAGGCGCTCGTGCCGGCGCCCGCCGCCGACCTCGACGGTCTTCGCCGTGTCGGAGATCGCGCCGTCGAGATGCGCCCCGACGTCGACCTTCAGGAGGTCCCCCTCGACGAGCGTCGCGTCGTCGTCCGGGGATGGGGTGTAGTGCGCGGCCTCGACGTTGCGCGAGAGGTTCGCGGGGAAGGCGGGCTCGGCCCCGAGCTCGCGGATCCGGCCCTCGATCCGGTCGGCGATCGCGCGGCGCGACGCCCCCGGCACCGCGAGCGAGGCCCCGAGCTCCCGCGCCTCGGCGGCGATGCGCGCGGCCTGACGCCATCGGTCGAGGTCCGGGGGGTACCGTGCCACCGTCGCGCTCCTAACCGCGGGTCACGACGCGCGGGATCCGGCCTCGAAGATCGACGAGGGCCGACGGCCGTCCCGACGGGGCCGGACCCTCGGTGACGTAGGCCGCGACCTGGGCCCCGAAGACGCGGCGGGCCTCAGGGACGGTCCGGCAGGGCGGCTCGCCGTGCCGGTTCGCCGAGGTCGCCGTGATCGGGCCGGCCGTCCGCGCGATCTCCCGCGCGACGGGGTGGTCGGGGACGCGGATCCCGATCGATCCGTCCGGGCCCAGGAGGTGGGGAGCGAGCCGCCTTCGCGCCCCCGCCGAAGCGCGGGCGAGGAGAGTGACCGGGCCCGGTAGGAGGCGCCGCGCGATCGCCCGGGCGGGATCGTCCCAGTCGACGAGGAGCTCCACCTCCTCCAACGAGGAGACCGCGACGGAGATCGGCATCCCCGACGGTCGGCCCTTCGCGGCGAGCAGCGCGTCGACCGCGGCGGCCTCCGTCGCGGCGGCGCCGAGGCCGAGCAGCGTGTCGGTCGGGTAGACGATCAGCTTCCCGGCCGCGAGCGCCTCGGCCGCCGCTGCCCGGACGTCGCCCATAGGTTCGCTCAGACGAGGTCCCGGTCGGTCCGCTCGTACTCGTTGTAGTCCGCGGGCGTGAAGAAGAGGCCGAGCTCGCGCTCCGCCGACGCGGGGGAGTCGGAGGCGTGGATCAGGTTCGGCGTCATGGCGAGGGCCAGGTCGCCGCGGATCGTGCCCGGCGCCGCGGTCTGCGGGTTCGTCGCGCCGACGAGGACCCGGACGACGGAGATCGCCGCGCGCCCCTCGAGGGCGAGGGCGACGACCGGGCCGGAAGTGATGTGCGCGACGAGCCCTGGGTAGAACGGCTTGCCGAGGTGTTCGGCGTAGTGTCGCTGCGCGAGCTCGGCGGGGACGCGGACGAATTTCGCGGCCACGATCTTGAGGCCCTTGCGCTCCAGCCGGCCGACGATCTCGCCGACGAGCCCGCGCTTGACCCCGTCCGGCTTCACGAGCACCAGCGTCCGCTCGACGGCTGCTTCGGGCATCTCGGAGGTCCGAGGCGCCTCGCGAGAAAAGGTTTCACCTCGGTCGCCAACGTCGACGGGGACCGGGAACTAAAGGGAGGGCGCGCCTCGCGCGGGGGGGGGGCGCGACCATGGGCGAGGGGTTCCACCCGGCGGTCGCCGGCTTCGATCGTTCGGCCGAAACCTACGAGCGCGGCCGCCCCGGCTACCCGCCCGAGCTGCTCGACCATCTCCGCGTGACGCTGCCCGTCCGGCCGGGCGACCGGGTCCTCGAGCTCGGCGCCGGGACCGGGAAGTTCACCCGCGCCATGCGCCCGTGGGGGGCGCTGCGGATCGCCGTCGAGCCGATGCCCGGCATGCGGGCGGTGTTCCGGAAGACCTCGGGCGACGCCGAGCTCCTCGTGGCCCGCGCCGAGTCGATCCCCCTGCGCGCGGGATCGGCCGATTCCGTCGTCGCCGCGCAGTCGTTCCACTGGTTCCATCAGCCGGAAACGATCCGGGAGATCCACCGCGTCCTCCGGCCGGGGGGCGCCCTCGTGCTCCTCTGGAACACCCGGGACGAATCGCTCCCGTGGACGAAGCGGCTCGCCGCCCTCATCGAGGCGGAGTCTCAGGCGATCCCCCGCAGCCGTTCCGGGGCCTGGAAGAGCCTGTTCCCCGAAGACCCGGCGGCCCCGGGGCCGCACGGCTTCGGCGTGCTCGACGCCCACACGTTCCACCATGTCGTCCGTATGGGACCCGAGGCGGTCGTCGACCGGGTGCTCTCGATCAGCGCGATCAGCCTGCTCCCGGCGGACCGGCAGCGCCGGCTGGCCGATCAGATCCGAACCGTCCTCGAGGAGGAACCCGAGGTGGCCGGGAAGGACGTGATCGGGTTTCCCTACCAGGCCGAGCTGTGGGTCGCCCGCCGGATCTGAGGCGACGCGTCGCACGCCGACGTCGGAGCCTCATCGCCCCGGCGCCACGCGCCGCGTGGCGCACGCGAGCATCGCCAGCGACCGATCGAGGGCCATCCTCCGGAGCCGCGACCTCTCCCTGGGCTCCCGCCGGCGGACCTCGGAGCGTCTCGCGCTCGGCGGCAGCCGGGCCTCACACCAGGACGGAGACCGTCCCCGCGCCCTCGTTCGAGACGTACGAGGCCTTCACCGTCGGGTCGTAGGCGTAGCCGCCAAGCGGTCCGACGCCGAGGACGACGGTGCCGGCCACGATGTTCCCCGTCGACACCACGGTGAGGTCGCTCTTCGTGGGGGTGCCGGTGTAGTTCGCGTTCCCGGCCACGATGACCTCGCCCGCGACCGCGCTGTAGACCGCCACCGTCGGGTACTGCGGCGTCGCGACGGTCTTGCTGAGGAGGACGTTCGTGGTCGCGTTCACGATGTAGGTCGTGTTCGATTCGGCGCACGGGACGTACAGGTCGTTCGTCTTGGGCGAGTAGGCGATGATCCCCGCGAACTTCCCCACCATGAGGGTCGTCGCCACCTTGTTCGCGGTGCTGATCACCGTCAGATTCGAGTCCGGGTACAGGCCCGTCCCGGTGTTCTGCTTTCCGAGGTCCGTGACGTAGACGTCGTGATTCGCCGGGTCGAGCTGGAGGAAGGCGGGGTTGATCCCCGTCTTGATCGTGGCCACGATCTTGTTCGACGCGCTCAGGACGGAGATGTTCCCCGTGCCGATGGTCCCGTGGGAGCTGACCCCCTCGTCCAGGACGTAGAGGTCCTTGTTCGCCGCGTTGTAGAGGCCCTCGGCGGGGATCTTGCCCGCCGTCAGGGCGACCGTCGTGATCTTGTTCGTCGTGCCGTTCACGACGGAGAGCTTCGCCGTGGTCGGATTGGAGACCACGATGTCCGCCGAGGCGTTGTCGTAGGTCGCGAACCCCGCCTCGGTCCCGATCGGGATGATGGTCACGGCCTGGGTCGTCGCGTCGATCTTCGAGAGGTTGTAGTCGAGCGTCGCCGGCGGGACGAAGGCGAAGGAGAGCGTGTAGATGGCCCCGTTCGCGCCGTCGTAGATCGTCGAGCCCAGGAAGGATCCGCGGATCGCCACGGTGGCGACGACCTTGTCGCTCGACGAGATGACGGAGAAGCTGTTGGAGCCGTAGTTCTCGACATAGAGGTCCTTGTTGGAGGGGTCGTACACCAGGCCGATCGGTTCCTTGCCGACCGCGATCGTCTTCGCGACCGTGTTCGTGGTGGCGTTGATGGCCTTGACCGAGCTCGCGCCCCGGAGGGCCACGTAGACCAGGTGGTTCGCCGGGTCGTAGACCACGGCGCCCGGGTCCTTGCCGACGGTGATGTTCTTCTTCACCGTCACCGACGAAGCGAGCGCGTGGGCCAGCGGGAGCGGCCCCGCCGCCGGCCCCGAACGGGGTGCGGCGGCCGACGCGTTCGCGCCCAGCATCGATACGACGACCAGCACGGCGACGAGCGCTCCAATCCGAACGAGGGTCCGCATGAGATTCCTGGCTCCCCTAGGGGCCCGGGGATGATGTATAACAGGGGAAAAGGGCGCGCCCGACCGGCGCCGAGGGTTCGGAGCGCCCCGGACGGAGCCGTAGTCCCTGGGCCGGGCGCTCCCCGCGCCGCCGACCCCGTCGTACCGGGCGGAGCGCCGGTCGAACCGCCCTCCTCGGGGAGCCACGACCCCCGCTGAGCCGTGCGATCAGTCGGCCGCCCGCACGTCGCACCCGGCCCGCCACGGGCATCGCGCGCATCGCCCCGGGCTCGGCGTCGCCTCGCCGCGGTACGGCCGCGCCATCGCCGACCGGAGCTCGAGGAGCTCGGACCTCGCCCGATCGTCCCACGCGATCCGGAACTCCCCCCCGTCGGAGTATCGGAGCACCCCGTACGGCGGCGCGCGACCGGTCGCCGACTCGATCGCAAGGCAGTAGGCGGCGACCTGGACCCGGTGCGATCGCGTCGGCCCCCCCCTCGGCGTGGCGCGATGCTTGATCTCGATCGGGATCTCGCGCCCGTCCGGGAGGCGCCGGAGGCCGTCGGGCCGGCCGACGATCCGGTGCTCCTCCGACACGATCGGCGGGTCCCGGGTCCCCGCCCGGTCGACGGCGACGAGCGCCCCGTGCCGTCGATCGAGTCCGCGCCGGAGGAGAGCTCGTCCGACCACGGCCGCGAGGACGAGCCCTATGAGGACCAGGCCGAAGGCCGCGGCGAGCCGGATCAGGCCAGGATCCACAGGAGACCTCCGACGACCAGGACGGTCGCGATCCCGAGGAGGACGAGGTACGCCGCGCTCGCCCGCTCGCGTCGCCATTCGGCGGCGAGGACCCGGTCGTGGTAGCGGATCCCAGCGCGCGCCGCGCGCTCACTCGAGGCGCCCCGTCCCTCGGGCGGAGGGTGCCGGCCGTACCACCAGGATCTCGGGCAGTACGCGTAGTCCGCGAGCTCGCTCGCGGAGACCCAGGGGCCGTCGCGCTGCGAACCGGGGCCGGGCGCCACGGTCGTTCCCATCGGGACGTTCGGAAGATGAACGTCACCCGTCCAGTGGACGGTGGAGGCCGGCGCGCGTTACGCGTCCTTGGGAGCGTCGGTCTTGGGCTTCTTCGCCCTCGGCTTCTTCGCGGCGGCCGCCTTAGGGGCGTCGTCGCCGCTGGGGGCCTTCTTCGCGTCGCCTTCGGGAGCGGCCTTCGGGGCCGGGGCGGCCGGGGTCGGCGCGGACGCGGGGGCGTTCGCGGCCGCGACGGCCGCCTTCGCGGCGGCCTCGGCCCGGGCCTGGGCGCGGAGCGCGGCCGGGCCGCTCGCCTCGGCGGAGCGCTTGAGCGTGTGGGCGCGCGTCCACTTGAGGCGGTGTCCGACCCGGCCCAAGTGGAGCTGCTGCTTGCGGCAGCTCGAGTTGCAGAAGTGGAAGATCGTGCCGTCGCGCTTGACGAACATCGTGCCCGTACCGGGCTCGATCTCGCCCGCGCAGAACGAGCACTGGCGCTTGAGGACCATCGACGACCTACCTAACGGACCGAGAGCTTGCGCGCCTCGCGCGCCGTCTCCCGGAGGATGAGCACGTCGCCCAGGCGGATCGGTCCGGCGACGTTTCGGGTGATGATCTTGCCGCGGTCGCGACCGGCGAGGACCCGGACCTTGACCTGCGTCGCCTCTCCGGCCATGCCGGTACGTCCGATCAGCTCGACGACCTCCGCGGGGGAGCCCTTCTCCTCGACCATGCTGATTACCTACTGGCGCCGGGCGCCTACTTCTTGAGCGTCGGGTACGCGAGGGCGAGTTCCTCGAGGAGGCCCTTGGCCTCGCCGGGCTCGACGATGGCGACGCTGGCGGCGGACTTGGAGAGCCCGACGGACTGGCCCAGACGCTGCTTCTTCGGGACGTAGAGGTAGGGGATGCGCTTCTCCTCGCAGAGCATCGGCACGTGGGCCAGGATCTCGACCGGGTCGACGTCCTCGGCCATCACGACGAGCTTCGCTTCGGCGCGCTCGCTGGACTTGGTGACCTCGTTCGTCCCGATGCGGACCTTCCCGGTCTCGCTGGCGATCTGGACGAGCTGGAGCACCTTGTCGGCGACGTCGGCGGGGGTCTCGAATCGTACGTAGATTGGTCGCGCCATCGTTTTCCTCGCGTCAGCGGAACCCCTGGTAGGGGGGTCCTCGGCTCACGGGCGGGGCCGTGCTACGGATGCCAATATATAAGGGCCCGGTGGGGGGCGTCGCGCCGCGTTCGACCTCCGTCGCCTCCAGGGTCGCTTCGTCGGGAGTCGGGGACCGGAACCTTTCCTCCGCCCTCGTGGGGAGTCGGCGCGGAGGGAGTACGAAGGTTCCCATCGGTCGTGGTAGCACCCGATCGCGTGCGCCCGGTTCGGCGCACCGCAATCCGGGCCCTATCGGGGGGAAGACAGGGTGACCACCGTTGGGGGCGGGCGGATACGTGGCGGATCCGGAACAGTCGCCGACGGAGCGGTGGTCATGGGCCGGAGCGACGCCCCGGACCATGGCGTCGTCGAGGCGTCGTCTCGCTACATAGCGAATATATCCGGGGGCGGTTTATCCCCGAGATTCCGTTCCTTGAAAGCCGATGGACGCGCTTCGTGCAAATTCCAATCGCGGCGATCGACCCGAACGAGCACCCCGAAATCTCCTTAGGACCGACCCCGGCACGGTGCCGCGCCGGGCCCGGCCGCCCCTCGGCCCGATCACCGGGCTGTCTCTGGCGATCGTCGGCATCCTGCTCATGGCCGGCGGGACGGCCCTCGCCTCCCCCCTTTCCGTCTCTAGCGCTGCGACCCACTCGCACGCTCTTGCGATGCCGAGCGCGTCGAGCGCCCTCCTCGCGGAGGCGCGGGCCAGCGCCGCGCTCGGCGAGGGGCCCGGGGCCGAGCTCGCACCGTCCGCGGCCCCGCACCCGTCGACCGGACCGAACGTGAGCTTCGGCATCGTCATGACGTTCGACGCCTACGACGGCTACGTCGTCGCGGTCTCCCTGAACGACAGCTCCGGCCCCGCGAACAACACGTATGGGCCCTACCAGCTCACCTGGGAATTCTCCGGCGGCTCGTGGAGCGTTATGAACACCACGGGTCACGTCCCCGCCACGTACAAGCCCGCGCTCGTCTACGACGCCCGCGACCAGTATGTGATGCTGTACGGCGGGTACCTCATGGACACCGGGGCCTGGCCCGCGCCATTGACGAATCAGACCTGGAGCCTCCGATCCGGGGTCTGGTCGAACCTGAGCAGCGTCAGCACGCCCGCGCCGTTCGCGGTCGACTTCGCGAACATGGTCTACGATGCGCCGGACCAGTACGTCCTCCTGTACGACGAGATGGGAGTGTCGTACGGCCCCCTCTCCGAGACGATCGAGACCACTTGGTCGTACGCCGCGGGGACCTGGACCAACTTGACGACGACCGCCGGGACGCCGCCGGCGTTCTTCGGCAGCATGGCCTACGATGCGCTCGACGGGTACGTCGTCTACTTCGGCGGCTACACGCTGAGCGATCAGCTGTCCAACGCGACGTTCACGTTCTCCGGCGGAGCCTGGACCAACGCGACCGCCTCCGTGCACGGTGCCCCCTCTGCCCGATGCTACTACCAGATGGCGTACGACAACGGCCTCGGGGAGGTCCTCCTCTACGGCGGCCTCGTCCAGCCCTTCGTCTACAATGCGAGCGCCTACAGCACCGAGACCTGGGCCTACGCGGCGGGGAATTGGACGTTGCTCTCCAGCAACGGGACGGCGTACAACACCCAGTCCATGGTGTACGACCCGGCCACCAACCAGACGATCCTGCTCGGCAGCAGCAACTTCAACGTGGCGCCGCCCAACGTCGTGACGTGGATCCTCGCCAGCGGCACCTGGTCGATCGGCGCGCCGACGATCGCGCCTTCCGCCCCGGTCACGGACGCGGGACTCGCCTTCTCGCTGGACGTCACGCAGTCGCCGAACGCCGGCGGCCTGTCGTACGAGTATAGCGGGCTCCCTTCCGGCTGCGCGTCGGTGAACGCCCCGCATCTCACCTGTGTCCCGGCGGACGCCGGGACCTACGGGATCGCCGTGGCGATCACCGGGGCCGACGGGTTCTCCGCCACGGCGCAGACCTCGATCGAGGTCAACCCGCCGCCCGACGTCCTCCAGTTCGCCCCGACTACCGCCGTGGGCGAGGTCGGGATCGCGATCGGGCTCGACGTGAACGCGAGCTCGGGGTCCGGAGGGCTTACGTACTCGTACCTCGGACTGCCCACGGGATGTGCGTCGGCGAACACGGCGCAGCTTCAGTGTACTCCATCGGCCGCCGGCACGTACGACATCACCGCGAACGTCACGGACGGCGTCGGCTTCACCGCGTCCGCGACGACCCAGCTGCAGGTGGTGCCCGCCCTCACCGTGACGGCCGTGGGTCTCGACCGCACCGCCCTGGACGTCGGGCAGACCGTCCGCATCCAGACGGCGCTCGGCGGCGGCGAGGGTCCCTACACCTATCAGTACACGGGACTGCCGGCGGGCTGCGCGACCAACGACGCGAGCTCGTTCTCCTGCGCACCGGTCGCCGAGGGAGCGTTCGCGATCGGCGTGCAGGCGACGGACTCCCTCACCGCGGTCGCCCACGGGGGCGTCGCGCTCGTCGTGAACGCCCTGCCGAGCGTCGGGTCGCTCGAGATCTCGAGCGCCCGCATCCTCATTGGGGGCTCGACCGAGCTGAGCACGACGATATTGGGAGGCACCGCGCCCTTCCAGTACTCCTACTCCGGTCTCCCTTCCGGATGTGCCGGTACGACGGGGGCCGTCGTCGCCTGCTCGGCGGTCCCCAGCGGGGAATACCGGGTGACCGTGACCGTCGTCGACGCGACGGGGGCTGTCGCGACCGAGAGCGCGTACTTCAGCGCCCAGGGACACGCGGTCGCGTCGCCCGTGAGCCACACGAGCCCGATGTTCCCGGCAGGCCTCCTGGCCCAGGCCGAGACCTTCGGGTTCTGGTGGGGCTTGGCGGTCGGGACCATCGCGATAGCGCTCGCCGGACTGGTGGGCGGCTACCGCCTCCAACTGGCCCGGCAGGGCCGGGAGATCGTCCGTGGGGTGCGATCGGGGCTGGGAGACGGCCCCGAGGACCCCCCGGCGGAAGTGGCGCCCGACGAGGGCGTTGTCGAACCGGTACGGTAGGGAAGGCCGGAATCGCTCATCTCCGAAGGAGGGCTCGATTCGGCCGGACGATACTGCAGCCACCGGGTGAGGGCACGGCCCCGTGATCCCGGTCGAGTTCGCCTACGGCCTCGCTGCCGGGCTCGCGATCGCGGCGGCGCTGTACCTTCTGCTTCTATGGCGGAGCCGTCGGATGGCCGTTCTCGACGATCCGCCGGACGGGGCCCAGTGGAGCGCGATCGGCAACGGCGGGGCTCCGAGCGCCCCGAACGATGCATCACCGGACCCGCCGTCTCCGTTCGCCGGTAGGCCCGACCCCGAACTCCCCGACGGTCCGGCGTCCTTGTCCGGCCCCCGGATCTCGTCGGACCCCCGCGCCGTCGGTCCCAGCCTCGGGAACGACGTGGCCCGCGCGCGCCCGCGAGCCTCCGCGCCGAACGAGAGCCTTCGACTCTCGCAACGCGTGATCCTGCACGTCTATGCCCAGGGGGACCTTCCTCCCGGGGCCGTCGCACCACCCGGGCTCTGCCAGGCCGGGATCGTCGAGGCGCTTGGGATCCCCCAAGCCGGTCTGGCGGCCGTGCTGCGACGGCTGGAAGCGGCCGGGATCCTCACGACCGAGCGGGGGCACGTTCGCGGGCACGATCGCCGATTGAAGGTCTACCGGCTCTCGGCACGCGGGCTCCAGGTGGCGACGGAGCTTCGGGGTCGATCCCGCGTGCGCCTGGGTCGATAGGACCTCTCTCGCGCCGGATCGGTCCTCCGTCGGGAAGGCCCCGGGAAGATCGACGGGGGGACGCTGGGCGCCGCGAGGGTGCCGCATCACGGCCCGGGCGCTAGGGGCTCTGCCGTGCCTGGTGGAAGAGGCTCGCGAACGCCACGAGCGCTACGAGGAGGGAGCGCGCCGGACGGTCCGAGGGGGGTGGCGGGAAGCTGAGATGGATGCCGCCCGGGAATGTAAGCGGGTCCATCCGGACGGTCCCGACGGTCCGGGCCCCCTGCTGGATCTCGTAGTCGTAGCCGAACGCGGAAACGACCGCCCGGAGCGGCTCCTCGCCCGGCCGGTCGAGGGAGACGGTCGACGCCCGCAGGCCGGACTGGAGGTCGAGGGAGCCCACCGGGGTTCCGTCCGGCTGCTGGAGGGAGAACGCGCCCCCGTAATGGATCCCGGGTCGGGCCGCCGGAGATCGGATCAGGTAGATCGGTCGCTGCCACGCATCTTCGAGCGAGAAGTTCATCAGGAGGGCGTGGAACCCGCTCCCGTCGCGCCGCAAGAGCGCCCGAAGCTGCTGCCGATCGTCGAGGATCCGAAAGCTTCCGAGGAACGGCTGGTCCAGGCTCTGGCGCAAGACGATCTCAGCGGTGTCACCGAACGGATCGGCGCTCGCCAGCGGGGGGCCCGGAGGGACACCGACCGGGGCACTGAGCGGCGGCGAGGGAGGGGGAGGCGGGGGTATCGCCGGGGTCCGGAGCGCGCGGCCACATCGGGAACAGAACGGGTCCGTCGGGCGGACCGGGGCACCGCAGGCGGGGCACTGGGGCGCGGCCACAGCGGAGCAACGGGGTCGGGGACCATAAACCGTCGGGCGACGGGACCCCGACGGGTCCGCAAAACGGCCGTGGGATCTGGCCCCTACCGGTCGGAGGCTCAGGCGATCAGAATCCGGCGGGGGCGGCGTCGGGGTGCTCGGCGAAGTACCGATGGGTCGGGGCGAGGATCCGGACGAGGGCCTCGGCCACGGCCCCCTTGAGGTCCTGCGGGTGGAGGCCCCCCGACGTCCAGGCGGCGGTGAACTCGCCTTCCGTCGCGAAGGAGAGGGGGCCGCCGTGCTTCGCCTGGCGGGCGATGTCGAGGTGACCCTCCCAGGGGAACACGACGAACCGGGCGAGCTCGACCACCGGGTTGCCTTCGAGCTCCTTTGCCGGGCAGAAGGCCCCGGCGAGGCGGGTGCGGATCTCCTGCTCCGTCGCGGGGAGCGTGATGGCCGTCGTCGGGTCGGACTTCGACATCTTCCGCTCGATCCCCAGGGTCGTCGGGTCCATCCGGCCGCCGCCCTTGAGGGACGAGATGAGCGGCGTGTGGACCGCTACCGGGACGGGCCATGAGTAATGGTGGGCGACCTCGCGCGCGAGCACGTGGGCGCGCCGCTGGTCGATCCCGGCATAGGCGATCTCGACGGGGAGCTCGAAGATGTCGGCGGCCTGCATCGACGGGTAGAACAGTTTGGCCGTGTCGAGCTGGGCCTCCTCCTCGCTCCGGCCGAGGACCGACATCGCGCGCTTCGTCCTCGCGAGGCTCGTCGCCTTCGCGACGCGGACGACCCGGGACCAGTACTCGATCGATCCGGTGAGCTCGTGGGCCCAACGGTAGCGGGCCTTCGCGGGATCGACGCCGAGGGCCGTGTACGCTGCCTGCATGTAGCGGCCCGAAGCCTCGATCCGTTCGAGCGAGCCGCCGAGCTTGTCGTTGATCCACGCGTGCCAGTCGGCGAGGAAGACCGTGAGCTCGCACCCCGCCTCCTGGAGGTCGATCATCTTGCGGGCGCAGACCAGGTGGCCGACGGTGAGCCGGCCCGACGGTTCGAAGCCGATGTAGGCGCGGGGGCGATCCGAGCGCTCGAAGACGCCCCGGACCTCCTCCGGGGTCAGGACCTCGACGGTCGCGCGGGTCACCAGCGCGATGCGTTCCTCGAGGTCCATGCGTCCCCGGGGGGCTCGCCCGCTATTGTACTCTTCGGAGCCTCGGCCGGGGGTCCCCGGACCCGCGCGGCCCCGGCGAGGGCTCCCTCGGCGTCCGTTCTCGCGCTCCATACATATTAATTCCCTCCGCGACGCTTGGAAAGGTACTAACTCCCGATGAGCGAGCCGGCATTGGTGGCCGCGGGCGCGGCGTCCCCGGACGCCGACCCGGCGGTCGAGGAACTCGCGCACGCCCTGGGGCTCGACCCCGCCCGGGCGCAGCGGCTCGTCATCGCGGGGCTCCGCACGGCGGCCCAGGTGCGTGAGGCGACTCCCAACGCGCTCGCGGACGCCGGGCTCGAACCCGCCGAGATCGAGCGGATCCGCTCGATGCTCGAGGCGCAACGCGCCGAGCCCCCCGCGCTCACCGAGCCGCCGATGGTCGGGCGCCCCGCCGTCGACGGCGACAAGATCGTCGGGCGCTGGCTGGAGTCCGTCCGAAAGGCGGACCGGCCGAAGCGGCGCCATCTCAATCTTCCGGCCAAGGACTCGACGGACGTCCTCAAGAAGTGGGTCGAGGGGGACGACCGGGCGATGGAGAACTGGATCCAGGCCTCCGACGCGAACCGGACCGGCCGCGCGAGCGGGGCGCTCCCCACGGTGATCCCGCCCCAGGCCCCGACGCCCGCCCAGGAGGGGGTGCCTGCCCCCATCTCCTCGGAGACCGGGACCTCCACGCCCGCCCCCCTGGGGCTCATCCCGTCGCAGCTCCTCGAGCGCGAGGAGACCGTCGTCCACTGGCTCACGGGCCTGCTCGACCGGGTGAAGAGCGACCACTTCGATCCCCAGTCGTTGCTCCAGGAGAGCCAGGAGCTCCAGCGGACCCTCTTCGAGGAGCGGGCCAAGCGCAAGCAGCTCGAGGACCAGATCGAGCACGTGAAACGCGGCTCGATCGCGGTGATCAAGTACGTCCGTTCGCGCGAGTCCCGCGCCCGCGAACAGGCCATCCAGACCAAGGATGCCGAGATCGCCGAGCTTCGGCTGCGCCTCCTCCAGTCCGGCGCCTCCCCGGACGCGGCCCGCGCGCCGGGGGACGGCGCGACGCCCGGCGCGGGCGGTCCGGCCGCCCCCGACGGGGCCTCGTTGCGGGAGATCGAGATCCGGCTCAATAACGAGTACCAGTCGCGCGAGGCCCAGTTCGTCGAGCGGGAGGCCGAGCTCCGGCGACGGATCCTCCAGCTCGAGGCCGACGTACGCAGCGCCCGGTCGGAGGTCGAGGGGGTCAAGGAGCGGGAGAAGCTCCTCGCGCTCGACGAGGGGAGCCTGCCGAAGAACCTCGAGGACCGGATGCAGCAGTTCGACGCGCGCGAGCGCGAGCTCCAGCTGCGCGAGAACGAGCTCCGCACCCGGTTCGAGGAGATCCGGCTCGGCTCCGAGGAGATCGAGCGCAAGCGCGCCCCCCTCGCGTTCAAGGAGCGCGAGCTCGAGGCGTGGGACCAGCATCTCCGCGTCTCGAAGCAGACGCTCGAGATCGAGGCGCGCCGGCTCGAGAAGCTCCGCGCCGAGGAGGTCATCGGCGCCAACAGCGCCGCCCTCGCGGACAAGGAAAAACAGATGGACGACCTCCGGCAGACCCTCCAGCGGCACGAGGAGGAGCTCCGGTCGCGCGAGTCCTTCCTCCACCAGCAGATGGAGGCGCTCGCGACGGCCCAGCAGAAGACCGCCGAGGAGCAGGCCGAGGACATGGCCGTCGACGCCCGGGTTTCCGCCACGGAGATCAAGGTCCGGACCGGCGTCCGACGCCTGGACGATCTCGTCTTCGGCGGGCTTCCCAAGGGCTCGCAGGTCCTGCTGAGCGGCCCCGCCCACACGGGCAAGGACGTCCTCGCCCGGCTGTTCGTCGCCGAGGGGCTCAAGACCGGCATCCCCGCCCTCTGGGTCGTGACCGACAAGACCTACACGCAGATCCGCGAGGAGATGACCGGGATCCTCCCGCAGTACCCCGACTTCGAGTCGCGCGGTCTCGTCCGGTACATCGACCTGTACTCGCGGAGCCTCGGCGTCACCCAGGCCGAGTCCGTCGCCCGGCTCATCTCGCTCACCGACAAGGGCGCCGTCGAGCAGCTCACCGTCGCCGTCAACTCCTTCAGCCAGGACCTCCGCGAGAAGGCGGGGACGTACCGGATGGTCTTCGAGTCGATCTCGACGCTCACGGCGTACCTGGACGCGTCGGCGATGTTCCGCTTCCTCCAGCCGTTCGTCGGGCGCCGGAAGCTCGACGGCGCCGCCGGCTACTACGTCCTCGAGACGGGGATGCACACCGACGCCGACCTGCAGACCCTGGAGCACATGGTCGACGGGTCGTTCAACCTCAAGGTCGACCAGCTGAAGACGTTCCTCTCCGTCAAGGGGATCACCGACGCCCAGTCGCGCGCGTGGGTCGGCTACACGTTCAGCAAGAAGTCGTTCAGCCTGGGCTCGTTCTCGCTGGACCACATCCGGTAGCGACGCGCCCCGGCCCGAGCCCGGCCTACCGGGTCTGCCGCGCCCCGGCGAGGAGCCTTTCCAACCCGTCGCAAAAGAGCGCCACCGAGATCCCGAAGAGGACCACCACGGCCGCCGGGAACCCGTACATCCACCAGTGGTTGATCTGGGTGAGCGGGCTCCAGCCGTACGTCACGCCCGCGGCCAGGAGGTAGCCCCACTCGGGGTAGACGGTCGCCGGGAGCGGCGTGAGGTAACCGAACAGGCTGCCGGCGAAGAGGCCCAAGAACGGGAAGACGGTGAGGACGAACATGAAGTTGTAGATGTCGACGGGGACCTGGGCCAAGAGCGGGAACACCGAGTTCGGGATCACGTGCCGTCGGAGGAGGCGCCCGGTCGTTCCGCCGGCCGCCCGGGCCGCCTCTACGTACGTCTCGCCCGCGACCTGAAGCGCGCGCGCGCGCACCGGCCGGGCGTGGTACGGCCAGAGGACCAGGGCGTAGAGGAGCCCGAAGACGATCAGGAACGACGGGGGCTTGAGGAACGGCTGGAGGCCGAGGAAGAGGACCATGACGAAGAAGAACGGCGGCACGGTCGTCAAAAGGTCGGAGCAGAACGTGACCGCGAGATCGACGGGGCCGCCCACGAGCCCGGCGTACGCACCCAGGAGCAGGCCGATCGCGACGGCGAGCAGCGTCGAGCCGCCGATGAGCGCGAGGTCGATCGGTGTCGCCTGGAACAACGCCGAAAGGATGTCGACGCCGATCGTCCCCATGATCCCGAACGGGTGGGCCGAACCCGGCCCCGGCGGCGTCAGCACGTTGGCGTAGTTGGGATCGATCGGGAGGACGTAGAGGCCGCTCCCGAACTCTACGATGGCGGCGATCCCCACCACGCAGTACGCCGTGAGCATCATCGCCCCCACCGTCAGCGGCCAATTGCTGTGCGTCCGCTCCCGGAAGCGGACCCAGAGCGACTTTCGGACGAGCCACTCCGCGGGCAGCGGCTCTTCGTCGTCGCGTGCTGGGCTCGGAGCCGGGTCGATCATCGAGGGGCCCTCAGGAGCCGGGGGTCGAGGTACCGCGCGACCACGTCCGCGACCAGCTCGCCGACGAGCACGACGAAGACGAGCAGGAAGAGGGCCACCTGGTAGAAGCTCTGGGGGGTCTGGCCCGGCGCGACGGCGCGGAACCCGAAGCCGGACTGGAGGGTGTGGGTCATCTGCGCGAAGAGGAGCGTCCCCATCCCGTTGTCCTGGGCGAGGGCCTCCACGAGCGCCTGCGTGCCGATGTAGAGCGGAAGCGTCAGGCCGAAGACGAGGACGAGCATCGGCAGGACGCGGCGGCCCGTGTGCCGCCAGAGGATCGTCGACTCGGAGACCCCGCGCGCCCTGGCGGCCACGATGTTCGGCTCCCGGAACGCCTCGGCCACCGCGTGGCGCACGAACCGGAGGTAGATCGACACGTAGACCAGGGCGATCACGAGCGCCTGCCAGAGCGTCTTGAGCGCGACGATCCCGAAGAACGTCCAGTCCTGGTGGATCGCCCCGTCGAGGAGAGGGAACCCCGTCGGGGTCGTGTTGTCGCCCGAGCCGATCCAGGTGGGCGAGCCGCCGTGCAGGGAGAACCACGCGGGGGTCGGCATGATCCCGTACGGCGAGTCGCCGATGGCGTTGAGGAACGGCTGGTAGAAGGCGCCGAGGAAGAGGAGGACGACCAGGAACGAGGGCACGAGCAGCCCTCCGATCGACCCGAGCCGGGCCGCGTCGTCGAACGTGGAGTCCGGGTGGGCGCCGGCCCAGAGGCCGACGACGTAGGCGATCACGGCGGCGATCGGGAGGGCGAAGAGCGCGAGCTCGATCGAGTTCGGCCCGTACCACTGGAGGAACGTCGTCGCCGGCTCGCTGAGGGATTTGTACGAAGTGTACCCCCACTGCCCTTCGACGAGCAGCAGGACGAAGTGCCACATGCCGTAGCCGAACGCGAGGAACACGTTCGCCGGGTTCTGCCAGCCGGCGGCCTGGCACCCCTGGTCGATGAACGCGCAGGGACTGACGTTGTACGAGGCGGCCGGCAGCATCGTGCCGAAGACGTACAGGACCGACAGGATCCCGAGGGCCTGGAAGAACAGTAGGATCACGCGGGTGCCGAGGTAGGTGGCGAACGGCGAGAAGATCCCTGGGGGCAGCCCGAGCCTCAGCCGCCGCTGCTGGGCGGCCCAGACGCCGATCACGATGAGCGCGATCCCGATCGCCGCCACGGGAACGAGGAGGGCCCGGACGTCGAGGCCACCGCCCGCCACCGTGAGCGCGATCTCGAGGCCCGCGAGGCCGGTGGCGGGGACCTCTACGTGGGCGGCGTACGCCACATACCCGCTCGGCGGGCTCGCGGTGACGTAGTCGAAGCCGACGGGCGCGAGCAGCGCGAACGAACCGTTCGGCGCGGTGGTCGTGTTCGTCTCCGAGTCGTACGGACCGAAGAAGAGGACGGGGACGCCGCCGAGAGGCCGGAGCGTCTGAGCGTCGAGGACCCGGCCCGAGACGGGCACGAGCGGCACCGGCGAGAGGACGTACTCGAGCCCGCCGACCGGGCCTTCGACCAGCACCGAGGTCGTCAGCGGTTCGTACCCTCGGGCGGAGACCGTGACCGGGTACGTCCCGTTCGCGATCAGGAGCGAGAACGAACCGTTCGCTCCCGTCGTCGCCGAGGCGCCCCCCATCACCACGGTGGCGGACGCCAACGGCGCGCCCGACGCGTTCGTGACCGTCCCGTTGACCGGGTACTTGGGCGGCCCGCCGACCGGACCGAACGCGAAGACGGTGCCGAGATCGTCGCCGATGATCAAAAGGCCATCGAGGACGGCGGGGGGGCCGTAGGCGGGCGAATACTGGAGCGACTCGCTCCAGATCTCCTGCCCGGTCGAAGGGGCGAAGTCGTCGAAGTACTGGAACGCGTCCGAGACGTAGAGGCCGTTCGGCGCGATCGCGGGGCTCGAGAGGACCTCGTAGCCGCTGAAGCCGGTCGACCGGTTCCACGCGAGCGAGCCGTTCGAGAGCGCGATCGCGATCACCTGTCCCAGGTAGGTCGAGACGTAGACGCGGGCCGGATCGACGGCCGGCGTGGACTCGATCGCGTCCCCGATCGCCAGGTCCCGGCCGACGAACCGCCAGGCGAGCGTGCCGTTGGAGAGGTCGAACCGGGAAACGTTCGCCACCGCGTCCCCGACGACGACGGCGTCGCCGAAGATCGCCGGCCCGCTCTCGATCGCGACCCCGTCGTTCGCCGTCCACAGGACCGAGCCGTTGAGGCCGAGGGCGACGACCTTCCCGGAGCTGGTCGCCGCGACGATCGTCGATCCCTGGACGGCGGGCGCGCCGGCGACGGACGCCCCGATCGGCGTCCGCCAGACGACCGCACCGGTCGTGGCGTTGACGGCCCACACCGAGCCGGCCGTGGTGCCGGCGACGACCAGGCCGTCGGCGACGGCGACCCCCTGGGGGATCCCCCCGTCGAGCGCCCGGACCCAGCGCAGGTTCCCGTTCGAGGCGTTCAGGGCGTTGAGCCGACCGTTCGAGCCGCCGATGAGGAGCTCGCCGTTCCACAGGTCCGCGGTCGTCGCCGTCGTCCCGAGCGCACGGTCCCAGGAGCGGTTCGGCGGCGAGGTCAGGTTGTACGCCCAGACCGTGCCGATGTCGTCGGTCAGGTAGATCTCGGTCGAGTTTCCGACGACCCCGGTCCGGATCGGCACGCCCTCGGCGGTCGGCGGGGCGAACAGCCAGCTCGTCGTGCCGACGCTCGGCCCGTCCTCCGGCGTGTAGCCGCTGTGGTTCTCGCTCCCGTGGAACGTGGACCAGTCGACGGGCGACGCGTCGGGGCGCCCCGCCGAGGGCCTCACCGCGTCGAGGGAGGGGAGCGCGTGCGGGACCGCGGGGACCGACGGAAGGACGAGCACGCCGAGGAGGAGGAGCCCCGCCGCGACGAGGTAGCGACGGGGCCGGGTGCGCCGGGATCGACCGATACCGTCCACGTGCGTACCGCGCCGCCATGACGGGCGGGGCGTTAACCCTCCCTTCCGACGCGGCTATAAATACAATCGACGGGTCGTTCTCTCGCTAGGCTAGACCGGGGGGTTGGGCGTCCCCTTATACACCGAAACCGTCCTCAGCGGGGGTGACAGGTCGAAGCGACGCTCGGAGAAGGGGTTCGTCTCGCATGTCTCCGTAGACGCTCTGTTCCATCGGGCCGCGGGCACCGCGACGAGCGCTCGGAGGAGCGCCCTAGCGGTTATCCATCACGGGCACCGGGTCAGGTCCTGACGGGAGCAGCCTTACCGTGACCCGTCGACGCTGGTGGGGCGACGGGGCCGAGGAGCGGGCGGGAACCACGGGCCTTTTTTCCGGGTGGCCATTCGACCGGCCTAGCACGACGCCGGGGACCTCCTCGCCCGGGCCACGTTCGCGGGACACCGACGCACCCGTGGATCCGGTCGGACGGCGCCGGCCTGTCACGGGGCACGCGCCAGGGGTGCCACGCGCCGAGGATTTATCTACCTAAACACCGAGAATCGTCCGAGGACGCCGTGCACACGTACATCGACCTGTACTTCACCCCGGACGGGGTGTCGCCGCTGGAGATCGCCGACCGGCTGCGCCACCAGGCGAACCTCGAGTTCATCGTCGGCCCCCACGACCTCGTGTTCCAGTGGGCGAGCGTCGAGGACTTCCGCACGACGCTCGAGAAGATCCACAAAGCGCTCCATGGGACCGGGGTCAGCTACCGGGTCCAGTCCACGAGCGACGATCCGATGTTCGTCGAGCCGGTGGCGTGGCCCCCATCGCTCCAGCCCGGACCCCAGCAGCACCCGGGGTACCCGCACCGCCCCTGACACCCCCACCCCCCTGTTGCGAGTGGAACGGGCGGGCTCCCGCCCGTGCTATGTCCACCCTTCCGACGCCTGGTCGATCGCGTCCTTCTCGAGGAGACGCCTCAGATCGGCCGGGATCTCCTTCTTCCGGTTCTTCTCGTAGTCGAACGAGACGAGGACGATCCGACCCCGGGCGTAGACGGTGGGATCGTTCGGTAGGTTCGAGCGGAAGCGGTAGAGCAGCGTGAAGCTCGTTCGACCGAGCGGACGCGCGGGAGCGAGCTCGCCCAGGAGCTCCTGCCCGTAGACCACGGGAGCGAGGTAGCGGCACGTGGCCTCGGCGACGATGATGTCGAGCTTCGTGGGATCGGAGTGTCCGAGGAGCGGGAGGTAGTAGTCGCAGCGGAGCGTCTCCATGAACCGGAAGTACGCGGCGTGGTTGAGGTGGTTGAGCGCGTCGATATCGTGGTAGATGATGGGGATGGTACGGTGGAACGGCCATGGAGTGAGAGGAGGAGAGAAGAGAGAGGGGTCGGGCATCGGGAAAGGAGTCTGGAGAGGACGGTCTATATGGCTATCTGGAGAATGGTCCGCCCGTCCCAGGAGCCTCTCGAGGGAAGGATGAACGTTCGCGCACCCGTTTTCCTGCCCCAGGCCGCGGCTCGGGTCCCACCGAGGTTCCACTCGCAGCGAAGGGGTGGGGGGGTAGCGTGAGCCCTCCGGAGACGCCCGGGTCGACGCGGGAATTCGCCGACGTCGTGCAGCAGCTGCGCCAGCTCACCCGGGTCCATTCGACCCGGTTCGAGCGCGCAATCCCCCTCATCGCTTCGGAGAACCTCCTGTCGCCGTACGCCAAGGAGCTCCTGATCAGCGACCTCCATTCCCGGTACGCCGAGGGCCTCCCGGGCGACCGGTACTACGAGGGGAACGAGCAGGTCGACGAAATCGAGAACATCGTCCTGGGCCTCGCACGGCGGCTGTTCCGGTGTTCCTTCGCGGACGTCCGCGCCCTCTCCGGCACCGTCGCGAACCTGGCGGTCCTCAAGGCGCTCGCCGAGCCGGGCGACCTCGTCGGGACCTCGCGCCTCGCCGACGGCGCGCACATCTCGAGCGCCTCGTTCGGCGCCTTCGGCCTGCGCGGCGTGAAGCCGGTCTACTATGCGTGGGACCCCGAGCGGATGACGATCGACGTGCCGAGGACGCGCGAGATCCTCCGGTCGGTGCGACCGAAGCTCTGCCTCTTCGGCCTGTCGCTGTTCCTCTTCCCGCTCCCCGTCGACGAACTGCGCCCGACGCTCGAGGAGATCGGCGCGTTGGGCTGGTACGACGGCGCCCACGTCCTGGGCCTCATCGCGGGCGGCCAGTTCCAGGACCCGCTCCACGAGGGATGCACCGTCCTCTCCGCGTCGACGCACAAGACGCTCCCGGGACCGCAGCACGGGATCCTCCTGGGGCAGACCGAGAACCCCGAGACGGTGAAGAAGCTGCAGTCGGCGGCGTTCCCGGGCGTCACGTCGAACCACCACCTGCACGCGATGGCGGCGCTCGGGGTGTCGCTGGCGGAGCACCTTGCGTTCGGCCGCGACTACGCGCGCCAGGTCGTCGGGAACGCGCAGGCGCTCGCGCAGTCGCTCCACGACCGCGGGTTCGACGTGCTCGGCGCGAACCTGGGCTTCACGAAATCCCACACCGTCGCGGTCCGGATGACGAACGAGGGAGGGGGCGAGGACGTAGCCCGGCGGCTCTCGGGCGTCGGCATCATCACGAACAAAAATCTCCTCCCAGGCGACAAGAGCCCGAAGCACCCGCAGGGGATCCGGCTCGGCAGCCCGGAGGTCACCCGCGTCGGAATGAGAGAGCGGGAGATGGACCGGATCGCCGAGCTGATGCACCAGCTCCTCCACCAGGGGCGCGACCCGACGGCGGTCGCCACGGACGTCGCCGAGCTCAAAGGCAGCTACACGACGCTCCAGTACTGCTTCGGCGCCGGCGAGGCCGCGTACCGGTACTACGACCTCGTCGGGCGCGACCCGTCGTAGGTCGAGCGGGATCCGCTCAGGCGCGTTCTTCCCCGTCCGGCCCGTCGCTGGCGTCGAGCGCGGCCCGTCGGTCGAGGGCGTCGGCGAGCGCCCGGTCGTCGAGCTCGACCCTCGGCGGAGCGTCGTCGCCGACCTTGACGAAGCGCGAGCGCCCGTCGTCGCCGAGCACCGTGCGCAGGCTCCCGTCGGCGACGAGCGAGGCGACCCACTCGGTCATCTCGTCGGGCCGTGGCGGACGGCCGACGAACCCCTTCGCGAGCTCGTCGAGCGTCTCGCCCCGCTCCCCGGAGGAGCGCTGGAGGACGTGGGCCCGGCCCTCGGCCCACCGGCGGAGCTCGTCCTCCGAGGCCGGCACCTCCGACGGGGCCGACTCGGGCGTGGGCCCCGGTCGTCGCGCGCGGCCCCAGAGCCCGATCGCCGAGGCCGCGGCCATCGCCGCCCCGACGGCGACGAGGAGCCAGGCGACGGGGACGACCGGCCCCGTCGAGGGGGCGAGGATCGAGATCGGTGGCAGGAGGGACCCGCCCGAGCTGGAGAGGACGAAGACCGTCGCTCCCGCGTTCTCGGGGACCGAGTAGTTCACCCAGACGGACGTGCCGGTGCTCGCGCTCCCGAGGGCCCACGAGGTGTTGTTGCTCCACGCGCCGTCCACGATCGTGTCGACGTGGATCGACGCGCCGACGAGGGGGTCGCCGAACCGGTCGGCGATCTGCCATAGGGTCCGGTTCGCCCGCGCTCCGGGCGTGACGACGGTCGGGTGCGACAGTACCGGGGCGCTCGTGTTCGGTCCGACCGAGAGCGCGATGGCGTTGGAGCCGCCGCCCAACGGCGGCAGCCCGCCGTCGAGCGTCAGGACGAACGCGCCGGCCCCGGCGAAATCTACGGTGCACCGAAGGACCCCGAGCGACCAGGCGCTCGCGTTGACCTGGTAGACGCCGTCGGGCGACGGAACGGGAACGCCCGAGATGTTCACCCACATCGTCGGCAGTCGGGTCGGATCGCTCGAGGCCGGCCCCAGGACGATGGCGGCGGGCCCGCTCCAGCTCCCCACCGGTTCGCCGTCGGGGTTCACCGCGGTCCAGGAGATCGACGTCGGCGCACCCGCGACGAGGGCTCCGCCGCCCCCGACGCGGGCGACGACGTTGGTGGCGGGGCCGGCGGTCACGTTCATCGACGTCGGGTACGGGATCACCGTGCCGAGCGAGTCGAGCACATACAGGGTGATCGTCGTCGGGCCTGCGACGTGCGGGACGAACGTGAACTCGAGCGTTCCGTCGGCGGTAAGCGTGCCCTCGTAGAGGGTCCCCGCGGGTTGGCTCGAGTTCCACCAGTAGGTCATCGGGAGCGCGCCGCCGGACACGGAGCCGACGATGGTGGCGGACTGGCCCACCGCGAGCGTGTTCGTCGAGGCGACGAACGTAGAGAGCGTCGGCCGCTCGTAGACCGTCGCCGAGTACGGGACGCTCGCGTTCGCCTCCGAGGCATCGCCGAGCGTCGCCTTCCCCGAGAAGCTCCCCGCCGATCCGTACTCGACGGAGAACGGGTACGATGGGCCGGGGCCCGGGTCGCAGAGCACCCGACCGTTCCCCGGCCAGAGGCACGCGGGGCCCTGGGGCCCGGTCCCCGTCGACGTATCGGCCGTGACGGTCACCGCGACGGGCGCGTCCACGTACGCGACGGCGTTCGCCGGCGAGACGGCGAGGCCCAGGGCGGCGCCGACGGTGACGGAATGGAAGCTCTGGGTGGCCGACGAGAAGCCGTTCGTCAGGTTCGCGGTCGGCACGGCGGTCCCCGAGCGGTTGTACGCGAGCGACACGGCGCACGTGAGGGAGACCAGGCCGCCCGCGACCACGGCGGTCGTGCAGGGGGCGGCCGTCGTCGCGACGCCGAGGCCCGGCGAGACGTACGCCTCGTACGGATAGCCCCCCGCGCCTTCTCCGGTCACGGTGAAGGTCGCCGGATAGCCGACGTCCAGGGACGTCGGGTCGACGCTGAACTGCGCGAGGGTCGTCGACGCGGCGGCGATCTCGAGCGTCACGGGCGGGGCCGCAACTGCGGTGCCGTTGTACGAGCCGTTCGCCCAGACCGTGAGGGTTCCCGGCGAGGCCAGGTCGAACGCCACGATCGTCACAGTGGCGGTGCCGGACCCGTTGAGAAGGCTCCACCCGTTCCCGAGGAGCTGCCAGGCGTACCCCACCGACGCCGGCGACGGCGCGCCGTTCCCGGCCGTCGGATAGGCCCGGACGGTCGTCGGCGCGTCGGCGCTGAGCGTCACGCGCGACGCCGGCGCGAGGCGGGTGCTCGTGAGCGCGTGGACGAACGCCAGCCCGACCTGGCTCCCGGAGACGCTCTGGGTCAGGAAGTACCCCGGCGGCGTCCCGTTCGGCACGGTGAAGACGAGAGGCCCAAACGGCCCGGCGTAGATCGAGCAGGAGAATCGGTCGCAGGTCGAGGTCGGGAGCGGTGCGGAGAGGGCGAGCCCGCCCGTCCCGTCGGTGTTGGCCGTCGCGCTCTCGGGGACGCACGAGAAGAGCGACGTGCCGTTGGCCGGGGTGAAGTTGAGATCGACCCAGTACGACAGCGCGACCTCGACGCCCGCCACGGTCGGCGGGTTGCTCCCTCCCCCGTCGACGCCCAGGGACCCGGTGAAGGACCCGGAGGTCGTCGCGCCCGCGCAGAGCCCGGCCGGGCCTGGGGTGAGCGGGAGGGGTCCGACGGGGACGGCGGTCGCGCGGCCGAGCCCCGACGCGAGCGCCGGCGCGACGAGGACGAGGAGCCCGAGCGCACCGCCCACCCGCACGATCGCATCTCGGGCGAGCGTTCGGCGACGCCACCTCGACAACGTCCACCCCGGTGGATGGCCCGAGATCGGGCCGACCCCACCGCCACGCCCACCGGGGCCTCCCTCTTTAATCGTCGCGCCGGCGCGTCGGTCCCTCGGAAGGTGAACGATGGGGCGGTCGGCGTTGAATAGGCCCGCGGGCGTGGGCGGGCGATGCCCGGGAGGAGCCCGCGACGCCGGTTCGATGCCGGCGACCGGATCGGCACCTTCCTCACGCCGCCGCGGCTGAGCTCGCTCCCGCGCGAGACCGAGCAGCTCGAGTTCTCATCGCGCTCCCTCGTCTTCCCCCGGGACGGCGACCGGATCCTCCGCGTCTGGGGCCGGGCCGAGGATCCGTGGGTGCTCGGGGTCGAGCCCGCGGGGGCCCGTTGGCGGGTGACCGCCTGGGGGACCGACCCCGCGACGGCCCGGCGCGGGGTGCGCGACGTCTTCTCGCTGGACCACCCCCTGGAGGAGTTCTACCGCTACGTGCGCCGCGAACCGATCCTCCACGGCACCGACCGGCGCTTCCGCGGACTTCGGCTCCCCCGGGACGCCTCCGTCTACGAGGCGCTCATCCACGCGATCCTGGGACAGCAGCTCAGCGTGGCGGCCGCGAACACGATCAAGGGGCGCCTCATCGAGGCGACGGACGCCGTCGTCGAGGTCGAGGGTCAGGCAGTGCCGAGGATGCCGGCCCCCTCGGAGATCCAGGCCCTCGGGTTCGAAGGGCTCCGCCGCATCGGCGCCAGCGGCGCGAAGGCCCGAGCGCTCCTCTCGCTCGCCGCCCGGCGGAGCGCCGGCGCGATCGAGGACGATGCGTTCGCCCAAGGCACCTCCGAAGAGGCGATCGAACGGCTCGACGCCGAGCCGGGCGTCGGTCGATGGACCGCAGAGAACGCCCTCCTCCGGGGGATTGGTCGTCGGGACATGTTCGTGGCCGGGGACTTGGGTCTCCGGGTCGCGCTCGATCGCTTTGGGGTCGTGCCGCGCGCGGCCCCGGAGGGAGACGCGCGCGCGTGGGCGGACCGGCATTACCCCGGCTGGGGCAGCTACGCCACCCTCTACCTGTGGCGTCGGCTCGTCACCGAGCCCGCGACGGCCGGCTAGCCCGGGACCGCCGCGCCCTCGAGCGGGAGCCGAGCGATCGTTCGGTGCACGACGGGCCGCGCGCCGAGGAGGCTCTCCCGCAGCAGGAGCTCGCTCACCTCGGTGCGGCCGAACGCCCGGGCACCGAACTCCGCGACCCAGCGGCGGGCGAGCTCCGCGTCCCGGGGTCCGCGGACCCGTCGCACGGTGAGGTGGGGCACGAGCGGCCGATCGTCGACGGAAAGCGCGAGCTCCCGGCACGCGCCTACGAGGGCGTCGTGGAGCTCCCGAAGCTCCCGCGCCCCGGCACCCACGCCGACCCACACGACGCGCGGGTGCGCTTCGTTCGGAAACACGCCGACCCCGGTGAGCTCGAGCGGGAACGGGGGCCGACCCCGTACCGCCGACGCGAACCGCTCGGGCAGCGCCGCCGCCCGAGCCGCGTCGACCTCCCCGAGGAACAGGACGGTCAGGTGCGGGGGGGCCTCGGGACCGCCGATCCGTACGCCCTCGAGGGAGATCTCGGGGACCCCGACGGCGACGAACAACCGCATCGCGTGGGTCAGGAGTTGGGGGCCGAAGAGGTTGCGGCACCGGCCCCTGGCGGCCGGGCCTTGGGCAGGGTCCAGACCTGGGCCCGATCGGGCCATGCCCCTTCCGCTACGAGGACGGTCCGCACTCGGCGCGCTCGCCGGGCATCGGCGACCAGGAAGAGAGCGAAGGCCCCGTGCCGTTCGGCCTTGGCGAGACCGCGACGGATCCGTTCGCGCCGCTCGGCCCCCGAGACCTCCGCCTCCACGTAGACGTTCCGTCCCCGGAAGAACCGCCAGGCCCACGTACCGCGCCGGGCCTCGAGCGATCGCCAGACGGCCTCGGGCGGGGCGTCGGGGGCGGACCTCGGCACGATCGGGACCACGCCATCGGGGAGGCGCGTGTCGTAGCGTCCCTGGCGCACGATCTCCAGTCGAAGGCCGCGGCCGGCGAAGATCCGCAGCGCCTCGACGAGGAGGGCCCGGTGCTCCGCGGACTCCGTGACCGCGCCGGTCGGGGCCCCGATCCCGAACCGCCGGGCGCCGGCCTCGGTCGCGAAGAGCCGCCCCGACTCCCGGCCGACCCACCCACGCCCGACGAGCTGGGCGAGCGACCGTCGGGTCGACTCCGGGTCGATCGGATCGAGCTCCCGCGCCGCCAGGGCGGCCAAGAGGGCCCCTTCCTCGAGCGGGCCGCCGGAACGCTCCCGGCCGACGAGCTCGAGAAGAACGGCGTCGGTGACGCCGTCGGAGATCGTCCCCACTTCCCGGCCCTCGCCCTCGGCGAAGCCACGCGCCGTCGCCTCGACCCTCGACTCCCAGGCCCCCCGGGGCGCGCGGGGGAGCGGCTCCCCCGACAGGAAGGTCGCCGGGGCCCCGGCGGTGACGGACAGGGCCCGGCCGACCGGAAGGGCGGGGAGGATCTCGCCGGCCGCCGTCGGCGTCAGGCCGACCCACGCCCCCAACGTTCGCGCCGACGCGGCCGGGACCCGGAACAGAACGTGGGTCCCGGCGGCGCCGGCGGCCGCCTGGCGCAGCTCGGGCTCGAGCCGCTCGGGGTACTGCGACGCGATCACGACCCCGATCCCGAACTTGCGCCCCTCGGCCAGCAGCTCGGTCAGCAGCCGCGCCGAGAACGCGTGGGCCTCGTCGAAGACGAACAGCGCCCGGAGGCGCTTCTCCGATCGTGCGGGGGACCGGACCAGGGCGAGGTACGACCGCGTCGCGAGGAGGGTCCCGGCCAGGCTCGCCCCTTCGGGCCCGAGCTGCGAGAACGGGAGGCGCCAGAGGAGCGAGCCCCCGCCCGCGATCCATGCCTCGATCGGCAGGCCGTCCCCCGACGGCGCGAGGAGGGCCGAGAGGGCCGGGACGAGCGCGATCTTGGAGATACGGGACGCGGCCGGCCAGAGGAACTCGGGAGACCGTCGCAGGATCGCCGGGAGCTCCTCGAGGAACCGGGCCACCTCCGGGCGTCGCGTCGTCAGCCGCGCCGACTCGCGCCTCCGCTCGTCGGTGAGCAACGCCGAGAGGTCGTTGAGCGAGCCCCCCTCGTCCTGCACGATGCGGACGAACGTATCGAAGATGCGCTCGAGCCGGAACCCCCAGTACGTCTCGCCGCCCTCGCTCGAGAGGCGTTTCAGCGCCGCGACGACGTCGGCGGCGGCCGCCTCGCCGCCGGTCCCCGGCCCCGGATCGAGGATCGCCAGGCCCGGGATGCGTTCGGGGGGTGCGGTCGCGTCGATGGCGAGGACGTGCGTCCGATCGGCCGGCGCGAGGCGCGCGACGACCGCGGGGGCCAGGTCTCCGTGCACGTCGAACACGAGGACCGGCGTGCCCCGGGCGATCCGGTCGGCCGCCATCGCGGCGACGAGCCCGGTCTTGCCGGACCCGGTCGCGCCCACCACGACGGTGTGGCGAGCGAGGTCGCCGTCCCGAGGCCCGGGTCGTGGCGCGAGGGGGACCGACGCGGCCGCCGCGTCGGCGGACAGCAGCATCGGCGGCCCGTGCCGGAGCGAGCCCAACCGACCGCTCGACCACTCGGAGGTCCCACCCCTCCAGTGCCGCTCGACGTGGACGTCGATGGGCGGTCCGTCGGCGTCGTGGATCCGTCGCGCGAGCTCGAGGCCGGCGGCGAGCAACGCGCCGCCGGCCCCCTCGCGATCGGCCACGACGAACCGGGTCCACACGCGCAGCTTCCCCGACGGATCCGGGAACCAGTGGCTCTGGAGACCGAGTCGCCGTACGTCGGCCGAGCCCGGCGGGGCGATGTCGGCACGCGCCTCACGACGGTCCGGCTCGTCCTCGTGGGCCTCTTCCTCCGAGCGCCCGGCCAGGAACCCGATCGTTCGCCCACGGGCCCACGGGGTCACGGAGTCGGATCCCCGGGGGACGGAGCGGAGATCGCCGGGAAGGCCGAGCGCGGCCGCCCGGATCGTCGGCTCGAACTCGGTCCGACGGGCGGTGACGCGCGGGAACCGGTCCCACTCATTCCGCTCGATCAGGAGGGCGTGGCCCGACGGGGCCCGGGCGAGCGCTTCGGCGATCCGTACGAGGAACGAGCGGACCCAGATCGGCGCCTCGGCCGGGAAGGAGTAGGTCGATGGCCCGGACCCCGCCCGCACCGGCTACTCCCGTCGGGCGATCTCCTCGATCTCGGCCCGGAGCGTGTCGAGGCCGTTCAATCGGGCGAAGGCGATCAGGTACCCTGTGGTGAGGCACCGTCGTACCGGTCGGTCGACATCCCAGAGCCGGACGCACCAGAAGCGCGTTCCGTCGGGCAGCTCGTAGAGGGTCGCCCAGGGCCGGACCGCGAGGGCGATCGGCAGACGGAGCCGACCGATCCGGCGAGGGGTGGCGCGTCCGGCGGGCCTCCGGATCGCGAGGGCGTGTTCGTCATCGGCGTGCGCGTCGTGTGCTTTCGCCCGAGCGGGCGAGACCATCGGTCGCATGCAGAACTCCCGACCCGCCCGGCCGCGGGACCGACGACCGGTAGGGTCTCTTGGGGGCCCCGGACCGTTCCCGGTCGGAACCCGGTCGTCTCGGTGTCGACCCTCCCGGAGGTCCCCGGCGCCGTCGGACCCATGGCGCCGTCCGGGAGGGTGGGGTCCCGCCGCCAGGCGGGGAAGGGAACGGCCGGTGGCACGCGCGCGGCGCGTCGAGGGGACGTTCCCGATCCGGGGAGCTCGTCCGCTCGGGGCGCGCCGGTCGGGAGAAAGCCCCCGCTTTAGCTCTCGGGCGGCTTCACCGGCGTCGGTTGGGGTCCGGGGGGAGATCGTCGACCGCCGCTCGTCGAGCGGGGAGGCCGAGCGATCGGGCCGGACGTGCTCGCGGTCGGACGGGTCGAGGCTCTCCGGAAGCGGGCGCGGTCGGGCGCGGGCATCGGGGAGAACGGGGGGGCGCCGTCGGACGTTCGTTCAACGGGGGGGCCGACGGGGGTCCCACGGTCAAAGGTCGAGCCCACCGGCGAACGATGAAACCTGAGGAGAAGGGGGGGGTGGAAGACCCCGCCGCACGCCCGAGACGCGGTGCCGTCTCGCTTCGGCGATGTTGGCGGGGTCTTCCGGGGTGGTTGTGGAGAAGTATCCCGATCCGGGGTATTTCAACCCCGGACGGGGAGGTCGTGAAACGCCCCTGTCGCGGGCCGTTCCGCGCTAGTGGTTGCGTCGCGCCGCTTCGCTGACGACGATCCGCGGAAGCTCGCCCTGGATCGCGGGCGTGCGTGCGCCGGGCCGCTCCGACTCCGCCGCGCGGAGGCGTGGCGTGAGCCAGCGCTCGCCCCAGGCCCGGAGCTCCTTCGCCGCGGGGCCGAGGCCCAGGCCCATCTCGGTGAGCGAGTAGACGACGACGAACGGTCGCGTGCTGACGACGTTGCGCTGGACGACGCCGGACCCCTCGAGGTACTTCAGCGTCGCGCTGAGCGTCTTCGCGTTCAGCCGCGGGTTCGACTTGAGGAGCTCGCTGAACCGCTGGGACCCCTCGAGGAGCCGGTGGATGATCGCGAGCCGCCATTCGGTGCCGATGACCCCGACGGCGGCGAGGACGGGGCACAATTGACGGCCGCGGACCTCGCACGGTTCGTTGGTCGTGTGGAGGGGAAGTGTGGGGGCGCGCCGAGGAGAGGGGGCCTGCATGGTCTGCCTCGAGGGCAGTACCCGAGGGCCCCTATATATCGTTACGCGTGGTTATCGAATGGCGAGAGGATATCGAGTTACCGAAGTATACTGAAAACGGCCTCCGGACGTTCTCCGGCCGGCAAACGGTTTTCTGGCGGCTCGGGTACCGGACGCCGTGACGCTCCGACGGACCGAGGTCGAACTGGCCGTCGAGCGGGACGTCGCCGATGCCGACGGGATCGTCCGGCGCTTCCGCATCGTGGGCCGATACCCCGTCGAGGGCGCCTCGCCGACCCCCGAGGAGCTCGCGCCCTTGCTGCGGGCGCTCTCGGAGGAGCTCGACCGGTCCCTCCCGGCCGGCACGCCGGTCGTGGCCCGGGCCGATCGCCCGCTCAGCGAGCTCGTCGAGACCTACCGGCCGAGGCAGCCCGAACTGCTCGATCTCCTCCTCGAGGACCACGAGCTCACCGACGGGGAGTTCTCCCTATTGCACCGGTACCTCGTCGAACGGGCGACCCCCGCGCCCGTCGAGCCCGTCCCGACGGACCGGCCGATCGCCGCGGCGCCGCTCGCGCAGGACCGGACCCCGATCACACCGCGCCCGGTCGACGAGCTCCTTCGGCTCTACCGGATCGAGTCCCTGAAACAGGCCGGCGCGGTCCGGGCCCACCGGCAGATCTCCTACGAGGAGTACATGGCGCTGAAGCGCCACTTCGGCGCGGCCGAGACCGCCGCGGCCGCGGCGCCGCCGTCGTAGACTAGAACGCGAGCCGCCGGATCGACGGCACGACCAAGGGCACCACGAACGCGACCGCGAGGAAGACCGCGGCGAGGAGGAGCCCGAGCACGCCGGGGGCGAGGATCGTGAGGAGGGCGCCGAGGACCAGGGCGCCGACCGCGCGCGAGCCGCCGCGGAAGAGGTAGGCGTTCGAAAGGGTCCGGCCGAGCAGCGGGGTCGGGGTCGTCGCCTGGTAGAAGACGATGACGACCTGGTAGAACGCGACGTCGACGAACCCGACGGCCGCCCACGCCGGGACGCTCCAGGCGAGCGACGGGGCCGCCGCGATGGCGAGCACGAGGAGGAGGCCCTCCGAGGCGCTCGCGACGATGAGCGCCACCGCGATCCGTCGACGAGGCGCAAGCTCCCCTAAGGCGAGGCTCCCGCCGATGCCCCCGAGGGCGAAGGCGCTGAACAGGATCGCGTAGGAGCGCGCGGGATCGGAGAAGGAGCGGTACGTCAGGACCGTGATGAGGAGCGGGGCCGCCGCGCTGAAGAACGCCTCGAGGGCGCTGAACATGGCGAGCGAGAACACCGGCGGCTCGCGAGTGCGCACGAGGTAGCGCCAGCCGTCGGCCATCTCGTCGAGGAACCGTGCGGGCGCGCGGGGCGCGCTCGGGGCACGGAGCGGGAGGGCGCAGACGGCGGCCGCAAAGTTCAGCGCCGCGTAGAGGAGCATCGCCGCCCCCGGCGATCCGACGAGGAGGAGCAGCACGGCCCCGCCGGCGTAGCCGGCGATCTGGTTGCCGCCCGACGCGGCCCCGAAGAGGCCGTTCGCGAGGAACAGGCGGTCTGTCGACACGATGCGCGGAGGAACGGTGTTGAGCGCGGTCCACGTGAAGTCCCAGAGGACCGAGAGGCCCACGATCAGCACGAGGAGGATCGGGACCGTCAGACGGTCCAGGAGCGCGAGCACGCCGAGGACGGTCGCGAGGAGACCCTGGGCCGGGTAGCCCACCAGGATGATCGTCCGAAGGTCGCGCGCCCGGTCGACGATCGGCCCGGCGAAGAAGGAGAGCGAATAGATCCCGAACTCGACGGCGAGGACGATCCCGGTGACGAAGGCGCTCCCGGAGACGGTGAGCGCGAGCCAGAGCACGCCGATCGCGTAGACGGCGTAGCCCGCCTCGCCGAGCGCGAGGGCGGCGAAGAACGCGGCGAAGGAGCGATCCGACAGCAGCTCGCGGTATCGGGCGAGGCGGCCGGCCACGCCGGAGCGGAGCGGGACGGGCGGAAAACGCCGACTACTGGGCCCGATGGCGCGGGAGCGCGGCCGTCGCGAGGATGCCGACGTCGGTGATCCCCTGCCGCATCCGGATGGCCCGGATCGTCGGGCCGCCCTTCGATCCGACGACGCCCCCCGCCGGCAGGCCGGCGCCGCGGGGTCCCCCGCCCGTGGCGACGGCCGCGACGGTCATCTCCCGGCGCCGCAGCGACGCGGCCGTCCGCGCGAGGAACTCGGTGACGGCGGGGCGCTCGTCGACCCCCTCGGCCAGGTCGAACGTGAGGGGGCCGAAGACCGCGAGGCCCCGGCTCTCCCGAAGGAACGGCGCGTCCCCGAGCTCCGCGAGGATCGCGTCGGTCCGGGCGAGGAACCGGTCGGCCGCCGCGCCCGGCGGCAGCCGGTTCTCGAGCTCGGCCAATCGGCAGATCCAGCGCTTCTCGCCCAGCGCGTCCGATCCCTCGCGGAGCGCGTCGGCCGGCTCGACGATGACGACGGGCCGGTGCACGTTCTCGGAGAGCGAGATGGGTCGGCTCGCGTCCGGAGCCAGCCCGGCGCGGGAGGCGGCGTCCAGGTCCTCCGATCGGCCCAGCCGCTGGAGGATCGCCCGGACTCCGGTCCGCTCTGTCGGCGCGATGGGGATCGTCGGTCCGCCCGCCAGGAGCCTCGGCCCGCTCCCGCGATCGACGAGGAGCGTCGCGACCTCGCACGTGAGACCCTCGGCGAGCCGCCCCGCGATCGGGCCCCAGCCGGTGACGCGCGCGATCGCATCGAGCTCCTGGCCCGAAGCGCCGGCCCGCCGATCCTTCTCGAGCCGGTCCCGCCACGAGGCGAGGGTCTCCCCGGTCGGAGGCAGCGCGAGGTAGCCCAGGGCCCCCGCGGAGAGGAGGACGAGGAGCAGGTCGTTCGGGCCGAGGCCCTCGGCGAGCTCGCGGACGGCCGCCGCCGCCTCCGGGGCGGCTGCGTTGCCCGCGCCCTCGCACGGGCGCTCGAGCCAGCGGAACGGAACCTCCGTCGGGAGCGGCAGCGGACCCACCACGAACCCCTGGGTGACCGCGTCGCCGAGCTCCTGGACGACGGCGAGGGCCTGCGACACGGAGGCGCGCCCGACCGCCACGAAGCCGATCTCCCGGTATCTCGAGATGGGGACGAACCGGTTCCCGATACGGAGGATCCCTTCCTCCCGTCGGAGGGCTGCCCGCGTGAGACGGTACGAGTCGGCCCCGACCATGGCCGCGCGCGCCGCGAGCCGATGGACGTGGTCCTCCTCGACGGGGTCCGGGGCCCGTTCGGGGTCGAACGGCTCGAAGGGGAAGCGGCCCGGATCGAGCCGGTCCAGCGGGGAGCCGGTCGCCACGTCCGCCCGAACGGCGGGGGCCTAATACCCTTGGGCCGGTCGACTCCCCCCCGTTTCGTCAGAAGGATCTAGGCCTGCCCTCCGACCGAGCTCGCGCGTCGGAGCACCCCCCGCGGGCGATGGCCCTGGGTGCCGGAGTCTCCGCAGCGATCCCCGACCCACTCGTCGAAGGCGGAGGATCCGATTCGCCTGCCAACGGAGCCGCGAAATACCACGGGCCAGTTCACTTGGGTCGGTCGGTCGGAGGAGCGTGGCGAACGCACGTCGGGTTCGGATGGGCATCCTGGGACGCCGGGTTCGCCCCTGTTCGGGACCGACGGCCCCCCGCCCCTTTCGTCCTCGGCTGGGACTCCGCGTGGGTGCTTCGGTGCTCGTGGTGGTTCTTCTGTGTGCGCCCGCGGCCTTCCCGGTCCACCGGGAGCCGGTGGGCCAGCTGGCGCCGGCCGGACGAAGCCTTTCGCTGCCAGCTACGAAGGCGCCGACCTCGGCGGCTTCTCCCGGTGCCGCCGGAGGCTACCGCTCCGCCGAAGGGGCCGCCTCGGGGACGTCGCCCTCGGTCCAGACGTTCGACCTACGGAACAACACCCTGGTCAACGGCAGCGTCGCCTTCCCGAACTGCCTCGCACCGGGGGGTGCGGGCGTACCGAGCGTCGGGGCGCTCGTCCCTGCCGGCGCCGACGAGCACGTCTTCATCAGCTGTCAAACCAGCGACACGGTGGTGGTGCTATCGGAGGCCAACCGCTCGGTCCTGCGGATCCTGCCCGTGGGAGCGTATCCCTCCGGCATGGCCTTCGACAACTCGACGGGCGAAGTATTCGTCGCCAACTTCCAGTCGAACAATGTCTCGGTGATCTCCACCTCGAACCTGACAGTGGTCCGGTCGATCGCCGTCGGGCTTCGGCCGCTGACCGTCACCTTGGACGCGGGGGCGAGGGAACTTCTCGTTCGGAACGTCGGCTCCGACTCGATCAGCGTGATCGCCGATCAGAACGACACGGTCACCACAACCGTCACGGTGGGAGGGCTCTCCGTGGGCGCCGTCTACGACGCCGCGCGCGGGGAGGCGTACTTCACCGGGGTGTTCCTCGGTTATCCCCAGGGCTCGGTCTCGGTGTTCTCCGACGCCACGAACACCATCGTCGCGCAGATACTCGTGGGGCTGGACCCGGACGAGCTGGTGCTGGACAATGCGACGGGGGAGCTCTACGTGAGCAACTCCGCGTCGGACAACGTGACGGTGATCGATCTCGCCAGTCGAACGGTGGTCGCGGCGACGGCCGTCGGCACCTCCCCGGGCGACATGGCCTTTGATTGGAAGACTGGCGAGATCTACGTCAGCAACGTCGGCTCCGACAACGTCAGCGTGCTGTCGGGGGCGACGCACCAGGTCGTGGCGAACGTGACGGTGGGATCGTACCCCGGCGACATTCTGTACGACGCGCGGACCCAGGATGTCTACGTCGCCAACAACAACGCGACGAACCTCACGCTCCTCCTGGCGGGAACCACGACGACGGGAAGTCTCTCGGTGGGGACCGGCCCGATCTGGCTCGCGGAATCGTCGAGCGCGCCGGAGGTCATCGTCGCCTGCGACTCCGACCAGATCTCGATCGTATCGGATCTCAACACGTCGGTCAACGTGACGTTCTCCGTCGGGCAGTCGCCCATGGGGCTTGCCTACGTGCCGACGACGAACGCTACGTGGGTCACCGACGGACCGGAGGCCCGCCTCCTCGTCGTGGCCGGGACACCGCCCCGGGTCGGCGGCCGGTCCCCGGCCGGTCCCGCCCCCACGGCGGTCCTCTACGATCCCTCGACCGACGAGATCTACGTCGCCTTCTCGGGGCTGGCGGAGGTCGGCGTCTACATGCCCGGCTCGGGGGAGCAGTTCGCGTACGTGCCCGTGGGCTCGGACCCGGTCGCGCTCGCCTACGACAACCGGACGGGCGACGTGCTCGTCGCGAACTTCGGCTCGAGCAACGTCACCGTGATCTCCGATCGGACCGTGACCGCCCTCACCTCGATCGCGGTCCCGGCCGATCCGGAAGCGGTGGTCGCTGACCCGAGCTCGGGGAAATGGTACGTGGGCGCGTGGGACTCCGGAAACGTCTCGGTCTACTCGGACACGAACTACTCCCAGATCGCGCAGGTCCCGGTCGGGCTCTCCGTCATCGGTCTCGCCGACGACGGCGCCCACGGAGAGGTGTACGCGGCCAGCCAGGGGGACGGCAACGTGAGCGTGATCTCGACCTCGACGGACCGCGTGCTCGCGACGATCGCCCTTAACGACACCCTGACCGCGATCACGGTCGACGCCGGCTCGGGCGATATCGCCGTGGCGGCCTTAAGCGACCGAGTCTTCGTGATCTCCGCGGCCAATCGCTCGGTGCTCTCCACCGTCAACGTGGGCGTCTTTCCGGACGCGCTCGCGATCGACGGCCGCACGGGGGACCTCCTCGTGGCGGACCAGGCCTCGGGAACGCTCTCGATCATCTCCGACTGGCTCAGCCCCGCCGAGTACACGGTGTCCTTCACCGAGAGCGGGCTTCCGATGGCGACGGTGTGGGGCGTCGTGCTCGACGGCCGGACCAACTCCTCGCTCTCGGACCTGGTGACGTTCCCCGGGGTAACGAACGGCACCTACACCTACCAGATCGGGGGCGTGCCCGGGTTCGTGACCTTCTGGTCGGGCCAGGTCAATGTCCACGGGTCCGATGCCACCGTGACCGTCGCGTTCCAGGTCACGGTCTATCGGGTGACGTTCGTCGAGCAGGGACTTCCGGCGGGAAGCGCGTGGACCGTCACCCTGGGCGGGGCCCTGAGCGGGTCGAGCACGTCCCAGATCGGTTTCGCGGATCTTCCGAACGGCACGTACGACTGGACCGTGGGCGCCGTCCCGGGATTCCACACGACGTGGGTGGGCTCCGTGGTCCTCTCGGGAGGCCCGGCGAGCGTGACCGTTCCCTTCGTTCCGACGGTCTACTCGGTCACGTTCACCGAGCTCGGGCTCGCCGATGGGGCGAGCTGGACGGTCCACCTGGCCGGAGCGACCTTGGTGACGGCCCGGCCCGCGATCACGTTCTACAATGTCCCGAACGGCAGCTACGCCTGGTCCATCGGGCCGGTCCCGGGCTACCAGACGAACTGGTCCGGGGTGGAATCGGTCAACGGCCCCCCGGCCGTGGTTCCCGTTAGGTTCACGATCGTGACGTACGCGCTGACGTTCCACGAATTCGGCCTTCCTTCCGGCACGAACTGGTCGGTCACGCTCGGGGGCTCGGTCGCCTGGGCGACGACGGACTTGATCGAGTTCGAGGAGCCGAACGGTTCCTATCCGTTCAGCGTGGCCCCGACCGCCGCCGAAGCTGGCGGATCGGGGACCGTTCTCGTGGCGGGGGGACCGATGGTCCAGAACGTCACGTACGCCGCTCCCTCGACCGGGGTCCCTCTCCTCTGGATCGCGGTCGGAGCCGTCGGGGTAGTGGCCGTCGTGGGAGCGGGTCTGTGGGCCGTCCGGCGTCGAAGAGGCCCGACGGCCGAGGTCGGCGAGTAGCCCACGACGCGGCCGAGGGCGGGGGCGGTCTTACTCGCCAAAGCCCTTGGGCGGCAAGGGTCGTCCGGATCCTCGTCACAAAGGACGTGAGAATTCTCCGATCCGCCAGAGCGGAGCGGCGTGCCCCGCGACCGGCGCGCGCCGCCAGGCCCTAGCCGCGTCTGCTTTCGCCGGTCCGAGCCTGCACGAATACCTCGCGGCAACCGCCGGTCCATCCGTGATCCCATTTGACCTCGGTCGATCTAGCACTGGCCCTCGCGAGGTGCACGCACCATCGAGGCACCGCGATTAGATTCGACCAGGCCCCCGACGATTGCTTTACTCCTGCCGCCTATGACGACGCGTGGACGAGGTGGATCTCGGTATCCTACGATGGATGTACCCGAGGGGCATTCGCTCGTACAGTGGTGTCGATCCCCGCATCTCCACCGCAGAGATCGCGGGGCACGTCGGTCTAACTCGAAAATCCGTTTGGGCCCGACTCCGCGAGTGGAGACGCGAAGGGTTCTGGGACGGGTATGACGTGCGGCCGAACCTCGCCATACTCGGGCTGGAGACCCTTCGAGCAGAGTTTCGGGTCCGCGACGCGGCGGAGGGTTGGTCCCTGTTCGGGGAGCTGGAAAGAGTCGAGGGGGTCTTCGCGGCAAGCCTCGGATTCGGTGATACCGCGAGTACGCCGGGAACCTCTTGGGTCTTGGTCCATCTCGCGGGGGATGGGCCGGCGAACCTGCAACGCCGGCTTCTTCGCTTGCGCCAAATCGTGCCCGACGGGAGGCTGGAAGGCCCTTGGGCCGACCACCCCCCCGATCCGTCGGGTACTCTCACCACGCTCGATTGGCGGCTCATCGCAGCCATCGTCGACGATCCGAACGCCCCGCTGTCGAGGATCGCCGTCGCCGTCGGCGCCACCCCCAGGACTACCGTACGGCGTCGATCGGCCATGATCGAGAACCACATTCTCTTCTATCGGCCGAGAATTGATTGGTCCCGTCATCCCAGCGTCGGGCTCCACATCTTCTGCAACGCTCCAGCCGATCTCGCTCGCGTCCGGAAGTGGCTGGCGGTGAGGTTCCCCCACGCGTTCGAACTGTCCCGGGAAGGACTCGGATATATCGGCGAAGGTTACGACCCCACCACCTGGGTTGCCGTTCGGGTCCCCGCCCGTTCACCGGGCGAGGTCCAGTCCCTCATCCTAGAGCTCGCGAGCGTGCGAGGGGTCCGACTGATCCGCCCCGAGATCTGGGTACGGACTCGGTACTTCCCGGGCTGGATCAGGCAACGAATCGCCGCTCAACTCGCGTTGATCGAGGCGAAGCGCCTCCCGGGTGGCCGCCCTCCGGCCCATTCCGCTGGGCGGGCCGGCGGACCTTCGAGACCAGCGAGGCACTGAGGATCCCGACACGCGGCCGTCGATAGGAGCGGACGGCCGGCGTTGGGCCCGGTTCGGTCGTCGGGGCTCTGCAGCGCGGGGTTTCGCCCCCGACCAGAGCTGTCCGAACGGTTACCCGCAGGGAAACACCCCATCATCTCCCTCGGTCCGGTTCCCTCCTCGAGGCGATTCGAATGGTCTCGAGGTTGATCGGGCAGTCCTCCCAGCGGTCGAAGCTCCGAATGGGCTCGATCAGATGCGTCGTGGTGGCCATTCTGATCACCACGATGACCGTGGCGTCGAGCGTTGGGGCGGCGGGTGCCAAGAGCCCGCTCCGATGTCCGTCCCCGACCGTGGGGCAGGTCGCGAGCGAGCCGATCCCCGCGGGTGCCAAGCTCGTTCTCTCGATATGGATGGCGTTCAACCACGAGGAGGACTACGGCAACTACAGCTTCTGGGCCCTCGATTCCGGCGCAAGCAGCTTCACCGTTTGGAAGGCAACGGACGGCTCGTTCTACGGGTTCCAGCTCACCGTGGGAATCTGGAAGACCTACCAGGGCGCGCTCAGTCTAGGAGCTGGACTAGTGCAGCCGAAGAACGGCTCGGGACCCTGGGTTGAGGTGAACTACTTCCACTTCAACGGGACCTTCACTCCGGGTTCCCTGCCGGTCAAGGGATACGTCGGCTCGTTCAGCGGCGGCGGGACGATTGCCGACATCCTGAACGGCACCTACGCGACCCAGGCGGGATCGAGCTATCCGTCGAGCTCGTTCACGGACCCGTACTTCAACAATTACACCGCGAGCTCGGGATACATCGACCTGCACGACGACTATGCCGGGGACTACTTCTATCTCCCAGGCGGCCAAGAGTACTGTTACGCGCAGACCCTGACCACTTTCTCGTCTGTGGGGGATCTGCTGACCTGAAACCTCAGTACCAATTGGGGGGGCACCGTCCAATATCGACGGCCTGTGCTGCTGGAGCGCCGGTGTGCCCGCCGGCGCCGAGCGGGCGGTCCTGGACTCTTCCTGAGTTGGGCCGGGCGGCTCCTACAGCCTAAGGCCCTTGGGCTGCAAGAGCTGGCCACCTATCGGCCAGGTCTCCCAGATAGTGAGGCGGCGCGGGAGGCGCCCGCTCGCAACGAGGTGGCCCCCACGAACATCCTCCCAGGTAGTTAGGCCGGCCCCGAAGGCGAACGTGGCGACCGGCGCCGCCGAAGGAGCACGGCGATCGCCACCACCGCCACCGAGGCCACGGCCCCGATCGCAACGACCTCGGCGAGGACCAGCGTCCCAATGCCGGACCCGTTGCTGACGGACCAGCCGACGGTCGCGTTGGCGCTCCCGCCCACGCCGTCGACGACCGCGACCTCCACGGACCACGACCCACTTCCGCTGGGGGTGCAGACGAGCTGGGTCGAGTTGGCCGACGCACATTGGCTCGGCAGGCCCGACCAGGTGTACGAGTACGGGGCGGTCCCGCCCGTCACGGTGGCCTCGAAGACCTCCGCCCGACCGACCTGTCCGTTCGGCGGAGGCACGAGGGTGATCAGAAGCGCGGGTCGGAGCGTCAGCGTGATCGTCGCGCTGACGACGGAGAACCCGTTCGTGTCGTTCGTCAGCTCCTGGACGGGGAACGTGCCCGCGGCCGTCGGCGTGCACGCGAGGTTGGAGAGGTTCGTGCCGAAGCACCCGGTCGGAAGCCCCGTCCAGAGGTACGCATAGCTTCCCGTGCCGCCGGAAGCGGTCGCCACGAGCGTGTCCTCCTGGCCGACATCGAGGACGGTCCGCGTCGCCGCGATCGACGTGGCCAGCGCGGGGGCGACGACGAACGGCAGCGTCCGGACGCGGCTCACACCGTTCGCGTCGGTCGCGTTCACGCCGACGATCCAGCTTCCCGTCGTCGTGGCGGTGCAGTTCACGATCGGTCCCGTCGACGCCGCGCACCCCGTCGGGAGCCCGGTCCACTGGAAGGCGAACGGCGGTTGACCGCCGCCGACCGCCGCCGACAGCGCGAACGCCTGTCCGACGTCCGCACCGTTGGCCGGGGACGCCGTGAGCTGGACGACCGGGGCGAGGGAGACCACGAGCGAGTACGGCGAGAGCGTCAGGTTGAGGGCCTCCGACCCCGAGGTGCAGCTGAGCGTCGTGAACTCCGAGAGGTAGCCTCCGAGGCCGACGGGGTAGGTCCCGACGAGGGCGTAGGTGTGGTTCCACGAGAACGCCGGCGCGGAGGCCGAGCAGGAGGCGCCCACGATCGTGCCGTCCCCGAGCGGGACCGAGGCGGCGCAGTAGAGCCCGAGGAGCGACGAGCACGTGACGTTCTCCCCCGTCAGCGCGACCGTCACGGCGCTCCCGACGTCGATCGCGGCGGGAGCGGCGCTCAACCGGGTCGAAGCGGGGCCGGTCGTCACGACGGGCGCGATCCACGAATCCCAGTTGTGGAGCGGGGTCAGGTACTCGGCGGCCACCCAGACGGTGGCGTCCGTCGGGTCCGCCCCCACCCCGAAGTAGTCGCCGTAGCGGCACGGCCCGCCGCAGTTGAACGTCGCCGAGCCGGCAACGACCGTCCGGTACGCGTCCATCGATCCGGAGGGGTCCGTCGCGGCCTGGCCGGTGACCCCTCCGCTCGGATCGACCGTGGTCGAAGAGTAGCCGAAGACCATTGTCATGTCGCCGGCGCGGTCCAGGGCGATCCCGGGGTAGTAGAGGTCGAGGCCGCTGATCCCGTAGTCGAAGTCCTGGAGCACCTGGGCCGTAGCGGTGACGATCTCGATGATCCGAACGCACGCCCGCGCGGCGGTGTCCCCGCTCGGGGTGCACTGGTCATCGAAGGCCATCCACAGGTCCCCCGACTGCCAGACCGCCACCTGGACCCTGGTGTCCGCCGAGTCGACCTGTCCGCCGCCCGGGGCGCGACCGGGCGGGGCCGTCGCGTAGCCGGCGACCGTGAGATTGCTCACGACGCGCGACGCGGTCGGCGGAACCCCGGTAACCGCCCACAGGGTCACGCTCGTCGAGCTGGCCGAGGTGGAACTGACGAAGTACTGCGTCGCCGTGGACCCGAGGCTCTGGACGGGGTGGATCGACAGGTAGTTCGGATCGGGCCCCCAGCTCTGCAGGGTCGCGGAGGTACCGTTGAGGAGCGCGGCCTTGTCGACGACCCAGTACTCCGCGCCGAAGAACCCGCCGGTCGACTCGGAGAACATGTTCCCGCCGAACGCGATCAGGTGATCGCTCACCCCAAGGATCGGCTGGTCCGGGAACTCGCCGGACGAGGAGGTGAGCGTCGAGTAGACCGTCCAGGTTCCTCCGGCATCGGAGGTCGAGGAGACGGCGAACCGGATGAGACCGGTCCCGCTCGCCCCGGCATCGAAGATCGAGGCGAACCATCGGCCGCTCTGGTTGTCGTAGAGGATGCGGGGATCGCTCAGGAAATCGCTTCCCGAACCGAAGAACGACGGGGCGCTCACCGAGTACACCGGCACCCCCTGTTTCGTCCACACCTCCATCCAGAGGTTCACCATCTCGACGATCTCGGTGGGGCCCGCCGCGTCGATCACGTCCGGCGGGGCGCATCCGCACTGCGAGTCGTTGAGGCCCTCGAAGCCGGCGCCGATGGACTGGAGCGCGGGCGTGAGGAAGGCGCCCAGGGCGTGCGCCGTCGTGGCGGCATGCACGAAGGGTCGCGCGGTCGAGGCCGCCGGTCGGTCGACCGGGGCGGCGTTCGGCGACGCCGACGGAAGGTTCCGAAGGTCCACCGTTCCGATGCGTTCCGCGGTCCCGACGTGCGACGGAGTGGGATCCGGGGCCCATCGGGCCGGCAAGGCCGACCCGGAGGCCGCCGAGGATTCGGAGGGCCCGGCGGCCCGGGCGAACGGAGCATGGCCCAGGCTCCCCGCCGGTAGGAGAAGGAGGACCAAGAGAGCGAAGGTGGCGGAGATCGAGACGGAGTTCCCTCGGAAGAGAGGAGACGGCGGCCCAACATTGGCGAGGCATCGTCCCATGGCTTTCCGGGGCGGCTACCAAGCGGCGCTTATTACGGGGGCACCTGACCCGCGGGGGACCGGAGCCACGCGCCCTCCTCGCGATCCGCCCTGGTCGAAGGGAACGGGTCGGTGATTCCCGCCGCGCCCCGTCCGGGCGGGCGAGGCCGCGCCCGGAACGCTGGCCGAGGTCCGAGGCGAGGGCCTCGGCCCGACGTCATCCAAGCTGGAGGCGCTCGGCTTGGGCCGTCGGCCGGGTCTCGAGGAACCGCGCCGGTCCGAACATCGCCGGGTCGAGGTCGGACCTCGCCCCGAGGACGGCGTCGGCGACGCGCCGGGTCGCCGCCGGCGAGATCATCACGCCGTGACCGCCGAAGCCGTTGGCGTGGACGAACCCCCGGAGGCGCGGGTCCTCTCCGATCACCGGGAGACCGTCCGGCGTGTCGTCGTAGAACCCGGACCACGCCCGCAGGACGCCGAGCGAGCGGAGCCTGGGCACGAGACCGGTGAGGGCGCGCGACATCGTGCGAAGGAACTCGGTCGAGTTCGGCATGCCGGCTCCGGTGCCCGGAGGATGATGGAGCGTGACGCCGCCGACGATCTCGCCGCGCATCGTCTGGCTGAAGTAGAGGCCGTCGGACGCGCGGACGACCATCGGGTCGAGGAACGGCTTGAGCGGCTCCGTGGCCAGGATCTCGTGCCGCGTCGCGACGTTCGGTACCGAGAGACCAGCGCGGCCGGAGACCTCGGCGGACCAGCCCCCGGCGGCGTTGACGACGGTGTCGGTCGCGATCCGGCCGGCGGTCGTGTCGACGGCGACGACCCGGCCGTTCTCGGCCAGGATCTTCGTGACCTCGACGCCGAGGGCCACCTCGACGCCCCGCGCGCGCACCGCATCGTAGAGCCCCCAGACCATCGGGAACGGGTAGACGGTGCCGTCGGAGGCCAGGTAGGTGCCGCCGACGACGTGCTCGAGAGAAAGGGCGGGCGCGTGCCGCGCGACCCCGCTCGGGTCGAGGATCTTCGCCGGAAGGCCTTCCGACGCGACGACCCGCTGGACCGCCCGGAGACGCTCGAGCTCCGCCTCGGTCCCGGCGAGGAACAGGTAGCCGCCCTGCCGGAACCAGATGTTGTAGCCGAACTCCTTCCCGAAGTTACGGAACGCGTGCACGGACTCGCGCGCGAGTCGGACGGTCGCGCGCGTGTCCCATTGCTGTCGGACTCCCCCGCCGTTGCGGCCGGAGGCACCGCTCGACAGGAACCCGCGCTCGACCACCAGGACGTCGGAGACCCCGGCGCGCGCGAGGTGCCAGGCCGTGAACAGGCCGATCACCCCCGCGCCGACGACGACGACGCGGTACCGGTTCCGGTTCACGTCGCCTCCGGCGCCACCGGGTCGTCGTCCGGGAGGGAGGCCAAGGTATCGAGCCGCGTGGGCAGGAACGGCGGACGCTGGGTGATGTAGCCGACCTCGGACGGCGGGCGCGATTCCAGGACGGCGAGGACGAGCAGCGCGTCCGGAAGGCAGTAGCGCCCCTGGCAGAGCCCGGTGCCCACGGCGGTCATGCGCTTGATCACCTCGATCCCCCGGAACCCATGGGCCGACGCCTCCTCGACCTCGTGGAGGAGGACGTCCTCGCACGGGCAGAGGATCCACTTGCCCCGGCGGTGCCGTCCCGAGAGAAGCTCGCGGTAGTAGCCCTCGAGCTCGCCCAGCGCGTCCGCCGAGACCCGTGGAGGAAGGTCGGCGGCGGCCCAGGGGCGCCCGAGGACGGCGTCGGCCGCCGCGCGCCCGCTGGCGCTCCCGTCGCCGTCCGAAACGAAGCCGCCGACGGTGCCGGCGGCGAAGAGCCCCGGCACGCTCGTGGCCCCGTCCGGCCCGAGGACCGGGAAGTAGGCCCCCGCCTCCCGTCGCCACTCCATCCGGGCGCCGGCCTGGTAGAAGAGCTGCGGGTTCGGGAGGCGTCGGTGGGCCAGGATGATCGCGTCGACCTCGACGTCCGTCGGTCCGCCGCCGCCGCGCGTGCGCAGGTGGGCGCGCCGGACGCGGTGTCGCCCCGACGCCCCCAACAGGAGCGAGCGAGGGTACACGGGCACCTCCAAGGGAGCGGCCTTCTCGGCGATCTCGCCCCGCACCGATGCGGGGGCCGCCACCGCTTCGATCTGCGGGCCGAACCGCTCCAGGATCGGGAGCACGCGAGGACCGCCGCCGAAGACGAGCGCCCGGTGGAACGGCGGCGTCGATCCCGGTGGAGCGAGGGCCCCGGCCCCCTCCGCGGTCATCACGCCGGGCCGGTCGTTGCCGGGGAAGAGGAGCGGTCCGTCGTAGCCGCCGATGGCGACCACGACCTCCTTGGCCCGGACGAGGACGCTCGACCGGTCGCGTCGCGCGGCGACGGCGACGAACGGGCGCGGCCGGCCCGCCGACGGACGGGGCAGGAAGGTGACCGTCGTGCCGGGCCGCCACAAGGCGCCTTCGACCGGGGGCGAGGCGGCTGCGCGATCGAGCACGACGGTCTCGAGCCCTTCCGCGACGAGCCGGGCGGCCGCCGCGCGGCCGCTCCGGCCCCCACCGATGACGAGGACGTCGGCCTGGATCCGTTCCCCAGCTGCCGGCGCCGGAAAGGAGGGCGGATCGGGGAGACGTCCGTACCCGGCGAGCCGGCGGACGACGCGCTGGTAGATCGGTGTCGCGAAGGCCGGGCGTCGGAACCCGTGGAGCGTGTCGAGACCGTGGGGAAGGAGGAGGTCGAAGGCGCCCAAGAGGTCCCAGCGGGGCGACGGCCACGCGTTCTCCGTCTCGATGCGATCGCCTTCCGCGGGTTCGTACTCGCACGCCCGGACGTTCGGAACGCCGTTCACGCGGACGAGGCACTGCGAGCAGGCCCCGACCCCGCACATGGGACCTCTCGGGCGATGGTAGCGGATGGAACGCTGGAGGAGCGGGAACCCCGTCCGCGCGAGGTGGGCCAGGAGCGTCTCTCCCGGACGGCGCGTCATCGACCGCCCACGAAACCGAACTTCCGCCGTCGTCCCACCCTCTCCGAGGTCGACCGGGGACCGGGCCGGCGCATATTTAGGACCGTGGGCAAGTTCGACTTGACGAACTCTCGGCCGCGTCGCGAGGCGTCGTGGGGGCCGAAAAGCCGGTCGCGCTACGCATACCTATATAGTAGCGGGCTCGGTCCGACCTTCTCGTAGTTATGAGACCCACCGGCGGATTCCACGGGCGGCGCATCCAGAAGACCGGCGGATCGACCTTCATCGTCTCCCTTCCGAAGAACTGGGTCGTGGGGCGCGGGCTGCGGCCGGGGGACGTGCTGATGTTCGCGCCCCGCTCCGACGGCTCGCTCACGGTCTATCCGGAGGAAGGGCAGCGCACGTCGGAGACCAAGCAGGTCGTCCCAGTCTCGAACGACATGCCGCAGGAGCACCTCTTCCGACTCCTCGTCGCCGAGTACATCGCGGGCGCCCCGCTCCTCGAGATCCGGACGGAGGGTCGGATGAACGCCCGCACGCGGGACGTCGTCCGGAGCTTCGCCCAGCGCATGATCGGCCCGGAGATCCTCGAGGAGACCGCGGAGGCGGTCGTCCTCCAGGACGTCGTCGGCGCGAACCCCCTTCCGATCCCGTCGGTGATCCGACGCATGCACCAGATGGTCCGCGCGATGCAGACCGATGCGATGGCCGCCCTCCGGGGCCAGGATGCGTCGATCGCGAAGGACGTCGTCGAGCGGGACTGGGAGGTGGACCGGTTGCACTGGTTCGTCCAGAAGCAGCTCACGACGGCGCTCCGCGACGCCCGCGCGCTCACCTCGATGGGCCTCACCCTGCCCGAGTGCGCCACGTATCTGCTCGCATCCCGCGTGCTCGAGCGGATCGCCGACCACGCGGTCCGCATCGCCGAGACCGTCGACATGCTCGAGAAGGAACGGCCGCCCGAGGCGGTCCTCCACAACCTGGAACTGCTCGCCGACTCGGCCGCGAACGCCCTGGCCCAGGCCATCGACAGCCTCGAGTCGAAGGACATCGCGCAGGCCAACGAGGTCATCGACAACGCGAAGCGGGTCACGAAGGAGCGGGAGAAGATCCTCCGCGAGCTCGCGACGAAGCGGGGCCGGCTCGCGGTCGGGCTCGCGTACGTCCTCGAGAGCCTCGAACGGAGCGCGTTCTACGCGTCGGACCTCGCCGAGATCGCGATCAATCACGCGATCGCGACCCGGACCGATGCGGCGCCGCCGCCGTTACGGCGCGACGCCAAGGCCGTGGCCGTCTCGGCCTAGGGCATCCTCAGAACGTCACGGCGGCGCCGGTCGCCGCGGCGTCGAGGAGCCGGCCGAGCTCCTCGGGCGTGGGGACCCGTGGGTTCGACACCGCTCCCGGGCTCGCACTGGCCCGCTGGGCGATCGACTCCCGGGCGCCGGCGAGCCGGTCCGCGGGGATCCCCGCCTCGACCAGCGTCTTGGGCAGGCCCGCGGACGCCCAGACCGATCGCAGCCGGTCGGAGAGGGCGGTCCGGAGATGGCCGGCGCCGCTGCCGAACACCGGGGCCAGGACGGCGTAGGCGTCGCGCGCGGACGGATAGTTGAACTCGGTCACGTAGGGGAGCAGGGCCGCGACGAGGAGGCCGTGCGGCCGTCGGAACTCCGCCCCGAGCGCGTGGGCGAGGGCGTGCCCGACGCCGACCTGGGAGTTGGCGACGGCGAGGCCGGCCTGGCAGGCGGCGATCTGGAGCGTGCCGGCGAGCTCGTCGTCCTCCGGATGGTTCCGGACCCGGGCGAGCGCCGGCATCGCGGCCGCCAGCGCCCGGTGGGCGAGCGCGTCGGAGAACGGGTTCGCCCAGTTCGACGCGACGGCCTCGAGCGCATGAGCGACGGCGTCGGCGCCCGTGCTGGCCCGGATCTCGGGCGAGAGCGTGGCGAGGAAGGTCGGGTCGAGCAGGGCCCAGTCGGGCGCGAGCTCTCGCGAGGCGACCTCGACGAACCGGGAGTCGGGGCCGTTGAGGTGCGCCACCCACGTCACCTCGCTCCCGCTTCCGCACGTCGTGGGAAGGGCCGCGAACCGCGCCGACGCCCTCAGGCGGAGCTCGGTGAGCGGCGTCACCGTCGAAAGGGCCAGCGCCGGCTGGGCGTATCGGATCCAGAGCGCCTTCGCGGTGTCGATCGTGCTGCCTCCGCCGATCGCAACGATCCAGTCCGGGCGGGCCTCGGTCACGACGGGCACGAGGCGATCGACGGAGTCGAACGTGGGCTCGCCGGTCACCTCGGCGACGGTCCGTACCCCCGCGCCGCCCTTGGCGAGCTCCTCGGAGACGCGCTGGACGCGGACCGACGACGCGAGCTTTGCGTCGACGACGAGGAAGGCCCGCCGGGCGCCGAGATCGGCCAACTGCTCGATCGCCCCGGGTCCCCACGCGATCTGGGGGGAGGTGAAGATCCCGTTCATCCGGGCAACCTACGCGGGTCCGATCCCATCGGCGTCAGCGCGGGGCCGCCGGCCCTTCGCGGCACCGGGCGCAGGCGCCGGTCAGGGAGAACGCGATGAGCTCGACGGACCAGCCCTCGGGACGCCGTCCCGCCATCTGTTCGAGGACGAGCTCGTCGTGGGTGTCGAGCGGCACGTCGGCGATCCGCCCGCAGACCCGGCAGACGACGTGGGCGTGGGGCGGTTCGGAGAGGACGGTGATCCCGCCGGGGGTCGGAGCGATCCGGCCGGCGACGACGGAGGGGGCCGGTCGGCCGCCGGGGGTTCGGGCGGGGGTCGCGGGCTTCCGTGGGGCCGCGCGCCGGGCGGCCTTCTTCCTCGGCATCCGTCGGGGGACCCGGGCGGCGTATTTTAGCGGTGGCCCGCGCGAAAGCGAACCGTCAAATGACGCGGTCCGGTCCTGGGCCCGAGTGATGACCGCCACCCCGGCCCGGCTCTACCTCGTCTACGCGGACTGGTGCCCCCACTGCGTCCCGATGTCGACGGACCGGGCCCCGCGCCTCGCCCAGAAGCTCGGCGTGCCCCTGGTCCTCCTCGACATCGACGATCCGGAGCAGGAGCGTCAGGCCGACGCGCTCGTCGAATCGTTCGGGGCCTGGGACCCGGACTATCTGATCCCGCAGGTGTTCCTCGAATGGAGCGACGGCAAGGTCGAGCACCTGCTCACGGGAATCCCGGGCTCGCCCTCTAGCGGCACCCGCTCGAACTGGGACCGGCTCTTCGACCGGTTCGGCGTGCCCCGTTCGGGCTGAACGACCCTACGCCGCCGGCGCGACCCGGCCCTTCGCCGCGACCCGGGGGCGTCGCTTCTTCGAGGAGGTGGGGGCCGGTTCGAGCTCGCCGCCCGGGTCCTGGGCGAGCTGCGTCGCCACGGCCCGATCGAGGCCGACCTCGACGAGGTCCTCCGAGTAGGCGACGGTCCGGTCGATCGACTGGAGGACGAGGCCCAGGTCCGCCGAGGCGAGCGGGCTCAGGTCGGAGGCCGTCCCGTGCACGAGGAAGCTCTCGGTGAGCGACCGGTGGGCGGCGTGGAGGGCCGCGCCGGTGTCGAGGAGCTCGTTGGCCCGGCGGACGTCCGGGGCCTCGGTGACCGCGAACGCGCTGTCCAGGTACTCGAGCGCCTGCCGGTGGTAGGTCCTGAGCGAGGACCGGACCGATGCCGGGATCGAGCACTCGCTGAGCCGGGCCGCGTGCTCGCCGAGGACCACCGCGTGGTCCGCGGTCCGCTCGAGGGCCCGGGCGATGAGGATCGGGGAGATCGGGTCGGGCCGAGCCGTCCGCTCGGGGGCGACCGTCGGGTCGCGGTCGAGCCGGTGGACGAGGGTCCGTTCGACGAGCCACGCCTGCCGGTCGACCTCGTCGTCCCGGGCGATGAGGCGCGAGGGGTCCGCGCCGCCCGTGCCGTCGAGGAACCCGCCGGCACTTTCCTGGATCTCCCGCACCGTCCGGTACATCCGTCGGAGGAGCTCGGGCAACGGCGCCGCGGTCCCGTCGGAGCGCTCCTCGAGGACCAGCACCTCGGTGTCCTCGGAGACGATCCGGGGCGTCCCGGTCCGTTCGGCAAAGGCGAGGGCGACCTGCCGGGTCTCGGGCCTCAGCCCGCCCGGCTCGACGATCGTGAACGTCGTCGCGCCCCCGAGGTACGCCGCGACGAGCTCCCGGAAGAGGTGCTCGCCGGAGCGGTCGGAGGACGCAGGTACGGTGAAGGTCGCCGGCCGCGCCGCCTCGATCGCCGGTCGGAGCAGCAGGGAGCCGTCGGGGAGCTCCTCGACCTCCAGGGGACCGCCCACGGTGAGGCCGCGGTCGCGGATCCACTCCGGGGGCAGCAGGATGCCCGCCTCCGCCAGGGACGTCGTGGCGGACGCTCGTTCGATCGTCGGTTCGGCGGCGTTCGGGCCGCCGTCGGGGCCTGGGTCGTGGCCCCTCGGGTCTCTCGTTCGTGTCGCGCTCATGTTCGGAGTAATTACATCCCGCGTTGAATATATAGATAATCTCGATAGAATATAGTGGACACCATACGACGCCGGTGGACCGGGACCCGGCGCCTCGCCGAGAGGAAAAGGGGATAGGGGGCCCGGGGGTGGTCGGGCCATGGTCGCCGTCCGCCTCCAGCCGATGACCGAGGAGGAGTTCGCCGGATACCGCGCGGAGTCGATCCCATCGTACGCGGCCGACGTGGGGCGGGCCGACGGCACGCCCGAGGCCGAGTCGATGCAGCGCGCCCTCGAGTCGTACGAGCGCATCCTGCCGAAGGGGCTCGCGACGCCCGGTCATACCGTGAGCTGGGTCCTCGATGCCACGACCGGCGAGCGCGTCGGCCACCTGTGGCTCTTCCACGACCCCACGGCCCCGAAGTCGTTCGTCTACGACATCCTGATCCTCCCGACGTTCCGGCGACGCGGCTACGCCGAGGCGACGCTGGCCCAGGCCGAGTCCGCCGGCCGGGCCCACGGGGCGACCCGGCTCGAGCTGCACGTCTTCGGCCACAACACGGGCGCGACGGCCCTCTACGAGAAGCTTGGGTTCACGACGACGCACCGGATGATGTCAAAGCCCCTCTGACGGGGCGTTCCCGTCCGCTCGCAGGCGCCCGACGCCCCCGGCGCATCCGCGCGATGACGGCCTCGCTGACCGGGAGGGCCAAGGCCACGATGGCGACGACCCACGGGCGGGCCGGGCTCGCGTCGACGAACGCGCGCCCCGGAAAGGGTTGGGACCGAGGCGCCGAGCGCCCTACAGCTGGTTCGGGTCCTTCGCCGTCCCCTGGAGGCCCGTCTGGGCGTTGACCCCCCACGTGCCGACCCGACCGGGGGCCCCGAGGCCCCCGTTCAGACCGCTCGCGGCCCGGTGCGCTCCCGCGCCGTCGGTGCCCCCGCTCCCGCCGGTGCCGCCCGTGCCGGGCAGGCCCGCCGATCCGGGAGTCCCCGGGCACGCGTAGTTCTGGGCGCAGTTGTCGACGCCGCCATTGCCGCCGACCACGCTGTTGCCTCCGAACACCACGTTGAGCTCCGTCGTGAGCGTGGAGTTGTACAGGGCGCCGCCCTCGGCCGCGCCCCCGTTGCCGCCGGCGCCCGAGTTGCCGCCGGTGCCGCCGACCCCTCCGTCGCCGCCGGAGCCCGCGTTGCCGCCCTTGGCCCCTGCGCCGACGGTGCTGCCGCTCCCGCCGGTTCCTCCGGTGCCGCCCGCGCCGCCGGTGTTCCCGGACGATCCCGCCGGGGCGTTGCCCCCGTTGCCGCCCGTGCCGCCGACGCCGCCGACCGCCGAGTTGTACGTAAATCCGGTGTTCACCAGGTTGAGGGTCGTCGTGCTGAAGATCCCTCCGCCGAACCCGACCCCACCGAATCCGGCCGCGCCTCCGTTGCCGCCGAGGCCGGCCGTCGAGCCGTTGCTGCCGGCGCTCCCGTTCCCGCCGAGACCGCCGTGGGCGCCGTTGCCGGTGGCCGTGCCGGCCCCACCCCAGCCGCCGGAAGCGCCGGACGCGCCGTAACCGCCGGCGTTGCCGGACCCCCCGGCGCCGCCGTTGCCGCCCGAGGCTCCCGTGCCGCCCTGGACGACGGTCGCGTAGAATGTTCCGTTAAGGACTTGGGCGGGAGACGCCGCATAGATGCCGCCGCCCATGGCGGCCGCGCCGCTGCCGCCCACGCCGCCCGCGCCCCCGTTGGATCCGATCGAGGCGCCGCCGGTCTGGGACGCGAAGCCGCCCATGCCCCCGATCGCGCCGTTCTCGGCCGGTCCGTTGGATGAGCCGGAGCCGCCGGTCCCGCCGCCGCCGCCCTGGCCCCCGTTGCCGCCCGGAGCGCCCGGCGCTCCGGATCCGCCGTACCCGCCGGTCCCTCCGCCGCCGCCGGTGGCCGAGTCGTACTCGAACACTTCCGAGATGTTGAGCCAGAGGTTCGCCGCGGCGCCTCGGGTACCGGTGGAGTAGATCCCGCCGCCCTCCCCGGTCCCGCCGGCGCCGCCGCGCCCGCCGCTGCCGCCCGCGCTCGGGGATCCCGGCCCGCCGGCCGTGCCGCCCGTCGCGCCGATGGTGCCGACGCCGCCGTTGCCGCCGGTGTTGACGCCGCTCGCGGCGCCGAAGCCGCCGTTGCCTCCGCGGCCGCCGTACGGGCCGTTCCCGCCGGGGCCACCGTACCCTCCGGTCGCCCCGCCGCCGCCCGAGCCGGCGGCCCCGCCGTCCGCGTGGCCGTACTCGAAGATATCGCCGTACGCGACGACGACGCCGATGTTGTAGATCTCCCCGCCGCGTGCGATGCCGCCGGCGCCGCCGATCCCGCCGGCGCCGCTGGTGCCGGCCGCCGCCCCGCTCGAGCCGGCCCCGCCGGATCCGCCGGCCCCGCCGGGGCCGCCGTTGCCGCCGCCGGTGGGCGTTCCGCCCGAGCCGCCCTGGCCGCCCGAGTTGCTTCCGGCACCGTAGCCGCCCATGCCGCCGGCCCCGCCGTACCCGCCGCTCCCGCCGCTGCCGCCGTACGCCTCGACGCTGTAGAACGTCGTGCCGTTGACGAAGAGCTTCCCGGAGTTGTAGACGGCCCCGCCATCCGCCGTGCCACCCGCGCCTGCGGCGCCGCCGGCCCCACCGGAGCCGCCCTTGGCCGACGCGCCGTTGGTGCCCGCCGCGCCGCCGGCACCACCACGGGTGCCGGTGTTGGGCGTGCCGCCCGTCGCCCCAGAGCCGCCCTCGCCTCCGGACCCGCCCGCGGGGCCGGTGGCCCCGTTGCCCCCGGAGCCGCCGTTGCCACCGGTGGCGGAGCAGCTTTCGAAGAGGTCGTTGAACAGGCTGAGGGTCCCGACGTTGTAGATGGCGCCGCCGGCGGCGGTGCCTCCGGCCCCGCCCGCGCCGCCGTTGCCGCTGTTCCCGGCGATCGCGCCCGCGCCGCCGGCCCCGCCGGCGCCGCCCGCCGCGCTCGACGGGTTCGTGGGGCTCGCGCCCGACCCGCCGGTCCCGCCCGAGCCGCCCGCGCCGCCGACGCCACCGTTGCCGCCGGTGCCCCCGGTGCCGCCGTAGGCGTTGTCGCCGTAGAACTGATCGTTGACCAGGTTGACGGTCCCGCTCGTGATCTCGATGGCGCCGCCGTTCCCGGCGCCGCCGGCGCCGCCCTTACCGCCGACGCCGCCGTTGAAGCCCGGAGTCCCGGCGCCCCCGGCCCCACCGGCCTGCCCGGTCCCGGAGACGCCGTTCGTCCCGGTGGCTCCGTTGCTGCCGGCGCCCCCGATAGAGCCGGGGCCACCGGCGGAGCCCGAGGTCCCGGCCACGTGGCCGTTCTCGAGGGCGATACCGGTGACGTTGAGCTCGCCGCCCTTCACGATAAAGAGCTGGTTGGTCGACCCGCCGCTGAACGTGTCCGAGAACCCGCCGGAGGTGATGTTCACCTGCAGCGTCGCGCCGATCGTGATCGCCGACGTGAAGGTCATCGCGCAGACCGCTCCGAACGTGACCGTCCCGCCCGCCAGCACGTCCGTCTTGAACGTCGAGAAGGTACACGGCGAGACCACTGTCCCGTGCGAGGGATGGCCGGCAAGCGCGTGGCCCGATGCGGCGGGAGAACCCGCCGCGAGCGTCGGTACGTACGCCAGCACCATCACGACGGCGATTACGGCGATCAGGCCTACACGCGACTTAGTTCTCGACATCTCGAACACGGAGAAACCCCGGGAACGCCGCATCGGGTTTCCGGTATAAGGTCGTATAACCTTCAGAGCGAGCGCCCGTGCGCCTCGATCACCCCGACGACGGATCCTCTGCGTCTCACACGACTCCTGGTAGTGAGAATGCTCTTCCGGTCGCTGGCACCCCCGGGCGGGGCGGTGTCCTCGGGTCGAGCCGCGCTCGCCCTCGAGGGACGGGCAATCGTTCCGGTCAGTACTCGACACGTCGGAGCGAGGTCATCGTGATCGCGCCGAGGCCGATGACGACGACGAAGATCGCACCGCAGAGCAGGAACACCCCGTTCACCGACCAACGTTGGGCCAGCCAGCCCGCGAAGAGCGGTCCCCCGGGCGCCGTGGCCGTGATGAGGGCCCCGAACGCGGCCCCGACCCGCCCCAGGAGACGGCCCGGGATCTTGGCCTGCAGGACGATCGTGATCGGGATGTTCGTGACCGCCAGCGTCGCTCCGAGCGCGAGCATCAGCGCCAGCGCGATCGGCAGACTGCCGACCAGTCCGAGCGCGAGGACGACGACCCCGATGCTGATCCCGCCCGCGAACAGGTAGCGGCCCGCCGATCGACGGGTGTCCACCCGCCCCATCGCTCCGGCTCCGACGACCGATCCGGCCGCCACGGATGCCCCCAGGAAGCCGTAGGCCGCGGCTCCCCCGTGCAGGACGAAGTCCGCGTACGGCGCGAAGAGGGCGAAGAGGCCGTTGCCGAAGAAGTTCACGACGATCCCGATCGCGATGAGCTCGAGCATGAACCGGCTCCGGCGAATGAACGTGATCCCCTCGATGAACTCGGCCCGGAAGCCCGGGGAGGCCGGCGCGCCGCCGGCCTCGGCCACGGTCCCCGCCGCCGGGATCAGGAGGAGCAGCACGGCCGCGGCGAAGAACGAGATCGCGTCGTACTCGATGGGAAGGGTTACCCCGAACAGGGCGACGAAGACGCCGCCCAGCGAGAGACCGACGATCTGGTTCATCGATCCGCTCACCGAGAGAAGCCCGTTGGCCGGCGGGAGGTCCTCCACCGGCACGACCGACGGCACGTACGCGTTGGTCGCCACCCGCACGGTCGTGGCGCCCGACCCGAGCATCAGGACGATGGCGAAGAGGACGGAGAGATCCGTCCGACCGGCGAGGACGAGGCCGGAGAGCGCCGCGATCACCACTCCTTGGACGACGTTCGTGGCGACGAGCGTGCGTCGTCGGTCCCATCGATCGACGTAGACGCCCAGGAACGGGCCTAAGATGACCCCCGGAAGGATCGTGCCCGTGACGATGATGGCGACGGCAAAGGGGGATCCCGTGAGCTCGAGGACCAGCCACAGAAGAGCCACCTCGAAGATGAAATCGCCCGACTGCGAGACGAGCTGGGCGACCCAGAGGAGGAAGAACGGTCGATTGGCGAGCGTTCGCCGGTAGCTCGGGACCGTCGAGGGCGGTCCGGGGGGCGTCGCCGCCGGGAGGGGCGGGTCCGCGGTCACGCCGGACGCCCCGCCGGCGGACGCTCGGCTCGCGTCCATCGGAGCGGACCCGACCCCGGATGGGGCTTTGTAGATTTGGGGAGCGGCCGCTCCGGCGGTCGGAGAATTCTCATAGGCGACCGGCCTGCTCCCCCGGTCCGTGACCGAGATCGTGGGCCCGCCCCCTTGGACCTCACGGCAGCCGACACGCCCGGTCGAGATCGCGGTCGCCCTCCTCCTCGTCCTCTCCTTCCCTCTCGGTCTGGGAGCTCCGCACGGGGTCCTGCCCGTCGCGTCCGCCAGCCCCGTAGTCCTCCATTCCGCGCCCGACCTTGGGGCCGCACCGTCGGACGCGCCGGCGCGCGCTCTTGCCGAATCCCCGGCCGTCGCCTCTCCGACCTGGTCGCCGGTCGGGAACCTGACGACGTTTCCGTCGCCACGCGCTCAACCCGCGATGGCATACGATTCCGAGCTGGGCGTCGTCGTCCTCTTCGGAGGGTGCACCAACGCGGGGTGCTTCAACGATACCTGGGAGTACTCGAACGGAACGTGGACCAACGTCACCTCGACCGCCGGGCATGCCCCGCCGGCGCGAGGCGCGTCGAACCTGGTCGACGATCCGTTGGACGGCTACCTCGTCCTCTGGGGAGGCGGCTCGGGGAGCACACTTAACGATACGTGGGCGTTCAACGGAACGGGCTGGCACGACCTCACGCGCCGGGGAGTACCGGCCCCCCCGCCGGGGTACCTCGCGAGCATGGCGTGGGATGCCGCCGACCAGTACGTCCTGCTTTCCGACAACTACAGCCAGGGCCCGACGGCCGGGACCTGGAAGTTCTCCGGCGGGAACTGGACCGAGCTGACCAACACCGGTCCGGGCAGCCCCGGCGTCACGGAGGCCGGGGGGATGGACTACGACGCCACCGTCGGCGCCGTCGTCTACTACGACGACTTCCCGAACACGATGAATCAGGACGGCACGTGGGAATTCTCCGGAGGAACCTGGACCGACGAGGGTCTCGTCTCCACCCCCGTGCGCGCGTGGCCCGGGATGGCATACGATGGGATCGACGGGTACTCGTTGCTGTTCGGCGGAAGCCGGTTCGTGCTCCCAGCACCATACCAGCTCAACGATACGTGGGCGTTCGAGGGCACGAGCTGGACCAATCTGACCGCCTCGAGCGGCGCGGCGCCATCGGCCCGTTATGGCCCCGGCATGGCGTTCGATGCGACCGATGGGTACATCCTGCTGTTCGGAGGCGAAGCCTACAACGGCGCGTACGACACCTTCCCCGACGACACCTGGACCTTCGGGATCTACAGCTCCAGCCACCCGCCGGCGCCGACGGTGGCCGCCGGGGCGAACCGAACGGTCGCCGACGCCGGCCTTTCGATCGCCTTCACCGCGACTCCCGGTATGTACGGTAATTTGCCGTTCACCTACGCATGGAACTTCGGCGATGGTGGGACCGGCACAGGAATCTCGGTGGACCACGTCTACGGATCCGCCGGCGTCTACCCGGTTTCGGTCACCATCACCGACGCGCACGGGCTCCAGGGGAACGCCTCCCTCACGGAGACCGTCCACAGCGACCCGTCGGCCACGTTCCTTTGGAGCAGGGCCAGCGTCGATGTCGGCCAGCTCGTCTACCTCAACGGCTCCGTCGCGAACGGCACCGGCCCGTTCCAATGGAACTGGAGCTTTGGCGACGGGACGTACGCAGCGCAGTCGGAAGCCACCCACGCGTACGCCGCTCCGAATGGATACGAGGTCCAGCTCGTCGTGACGGACGCGCTGGGCGTCACGGCGACGTTCCGGGCGGCGGAAACGGTCCACGCCCATCCGACGGTCGACTTCACCGCCAGCCCGACCGTGACCGACGTCGCGCTCGCCGTCAACTTCTCCGCGTCGGCGGCCCTCGGAACTCCCCCGTACGAGTACACGTGGAAGTTCGGCGACGGCCAAACCGTCTCGCTGTCCGTGGTCGCGGCCGCGCACACGTACTCCAAGCCCGGGAACTACCCGGTGAACCTCACCGTCGTGGACCAGGACGGTGTCACGACGTGGCAGGAACACACCGAGACCGTCGATCCCGCTCTGGCGCCGACGGCGACGGTGATGGCGCTCGAGAGTGGGTCGTCCGCGGGGACCTCGGCCACGGCGAACGCGAGCACGGCCTTCCGCTTCCTGATCGGCTTCGGCGGCGGCACGGCGCCGTACGCCGTCTCATGGAACCTCGGCGACGGTACGACGGCGTCGACGGCCGAGGTCAACCACACGTACGCCCGGCCGGGGAACTATACGGCGGTCGCCGTCGTGTCCGACGCTCTCGGGGCGTCGTACCGGACGACGCTCAACGTGACGGTGACCGTGGTGCCCCCCTCGTCGCAGTCGAACCCGCCCGCCCCAGCCTCGAGCCTCTTCGCGGGCCCGCTCCCCTACGCTCTCGTGGGGGCCGTCGCGATCGCGGCCATCGCCGCGGTCCTGCTCTGGCGGCGTCGCAAGGGGAACGGTCCCGAGGAGACGCCCGAGGTCTCCGACGCCACGGATCCCGACGCCCCCAGCGGTCCGATGGCCGAGGACGGCCTGACCGGCGATCCCGCGACGTGACGGGAGCCTCGCCCGGCCCGGGCCGAACGGTCCCGGCCCGACTCACGACGGCGGGGCGCGGTACACGACGAGACGTTCCCGGAACTTCGGGCCGAGCCGGTGGTGCCGGACGTCGGCGATGAGCTCCCGCTCGAACGGCGTGAGCTCCGTGAGGAACTGAAAGCGCTGGGCCGACGCGGCCGCCTCCCCGTTCCAGTCCCGACGGCGGGCGCGGCCGATGAGGCGTTCCAGGTCCGGCCACTCCCGCCGGCCCTCGGAGAGCGTCCTCAGGATCCGGTCCGGGTCGAACGCCTCGCGATCGTTCCAGAGCTTGCCGACGGCCAAAAGGCGGACCAGGTCCGTATCGAATCCCTTCCGGCCGTACCGACCCGCGTCGTACAGGTCCCGCTCGGTCGCGCGTTGCTGGATCGCCCGGAGCTTCTCGGCCACCGCCTCCTCGATCCGCAGCGACGGGATGATGGGGGGTCGGAACGGGAGCGCGGCGAAGTACGGCTGGGCGACGGGTTCCCATCGGCGCGCCGGGAGGAACGGCGCCTCGCGGTAGCTGATCTCGAGGCGGAACTCCCCCTCGTCCCAGGGGTGCGAGTAGCCGATCCGGGAGGCCCAGTTCTTTCGCGCGGTCCGGTACGGTTCGTGGAGCGCGAATCGAACCCCGTAGTGGGGGACGGCGAACGCAGCCTCCAGGATCGCCTGCGGGTCCTCGGGCAGTCCCGCGTTGGTGAAATCGAGGTCCTCGCTCAGCCGACCGGCGTCGCCGGTCACCATGAGCCGAAGGTAGGTGCCGCCCTTGAAGACCAGGCGATCCAAGGTGCCGGCGCTCGCCAGCGCGTCGAGGCAGTAGAGAAGCACCACCTCCTGCTGCGCGATGTGCAGGTCGACCCCCATCCGGTCGGCGAACCGGTTGGCCACGTCCCGGGGGATCAACGGACGTCCACCTCCGCGAGGAGCACCGAGTCCGGCACGTTGCGGATCACGTGCCACCGGCGATCGTGGGGGCCGTTCCGGCCGAACTCCCTCGGCGGCCCGAGGGGGACGTACGGGTCCGACGGGCGCGCGAGAGACCGACGGAGCCAGGCCGATGGGGCGCGGGGCCCCGACGGCAGGCGTTCCACGAGGAAGCCGAGACGGAGGGTGAGGCTCCGGTGTCCGATGCGAGCGAGATACCGGTCGATCCGCGTCCAGTCGAGCCGGTCTCCCGCGCTCTCCAGCATCCGGAGGACGCCGCCGAGACCCCCGGAGAGCTCGGGACGTCCGAGGCAGTCCAGGATCGTCCGCTCCATGTTGCTGACCACGAGGGTCTCCCCGCGCCGGGTCATCGTCTCCGTGCCGAAGAAACGCTTGGGAGGCACCCGGATCCGCCGGAACCGGGCGGCGTGCACCAGCGAGGAGCTCCCGCGGGCGGTCGTGACGACGTAGTACACCCGGCTGGCCTGGGGGAGGAGCCCGAGCAGCTCGGCGGCCGTGGCGAACCCGAAGTAGTACGGACGGGCGATGCGGGCGCCGAAGCGGAGCGGGTCCGTGTCGGCGTCGGCCCCCGGGCCGTGACGGGCCGGGTTGAGGAGATACGATCCCCGCCCGACGCGCTGCAGCCAGCCCTTGAGCACGAGCGTATGGGCGAGCTTCCGCGCGAACCCTCGTGACACCCCCGCCCGCTCCTGGATCGAATCCAGAGAGACCTCCTCGCGGCGCTCGGCCTCGAGGGAGAGGATCACTCGGGCCTCGACGTGGGAAAGCGATCGGGTCTCCACGGGACCCCATATGTTAGTATATCATTAAAGTTACTGTTTCAGTAACTATAGCGTACCGCGCTGACGAGGCCCCGGAACGCCCCCTCGTGCCCGAACCCCGCTGTCGCGCGCGCGTCCCTTCGAGCCCGGTCCTACCGATCGGTCGACGGGGGGTGCGGGGAGGGTGGGAGGACCCGGACCGTAATCGACACCGGGATGTGCGCCTGCTCGAACAGCACTCCGACCGGGCAGGTCTTCAAGGTGAGACGGACGACGGTCCCGACCTCCTCGGGCGGCGCCGCCGACCGTACCTCGACGGTCCCGCGAACGCCTCGGACGGTGGGGGCCCCCGGGGGTCGCGTCGCCGACAGGGTGACCGTGAGCCCGTCAAAGGGCACCCGCCTCTTCGCCGCCACGAGAGCGAAGATCGTCGTGATGCATCCGGTCAACGAGAGCACCGCCAGCTCGAGCGCCGAGGTGCCGGCGTCCGTCCCGCCTTCGTCCTCGGGTAGGTCGACGATCACCGAGTGACCGCGGCCGTCCTCGAGCTCGGTGACGAACCCCCCCTTCCAGACTCCTTTGGCCTCCATCGCGATCTTTCAGCCCCGGTCCGAAGGTAAGTCCATTGGGTCAAGGTGACTCGACGGCGAGCCGCCTCCGTTGCCCCCGACGACGAGGAAACCCGCCGAGAGCGACCGTCGTGTCGGGGTTGAATCCCCTAGGGCTTTCGGCGGCTTGCGGGCGTTCTCGGGGTCCAGTTCTGGAGGTCCATGCGTACCCGATTCCCTCGGAACTTCACGCCTTCGATCTCGAGCAACAAGCGCTGTTCGCGCCCCTGCTCTCCCGGCAGAGCAATCCGACCGCCGGCAGCTACGACGCGGTGCCACGGCAATCCCATGCCCTTTTGCAGCGCCCAGACGGTGAGGCGCGCGGCCCCCGGGGAACCCCCGGCGGCCGCCACCTGGCCATAGGTGATCACCTTTCCCCGCGGCACGCCGGCGACCACCTGACGTAACCGGTCGAGCGTAGTCATCCCTGCATCTCCTATCGGCGTTCGGACGGCGATAGGATGCTCGAATGTAGCATCTCTTGTCCTACCCCGGATCAAGCTATCGAATCGCGTTCGCTTCGGGCCGGCGCCCTTTGCCCTCCGGGCCGACTCCCACCGTGGGGTTTCCGTGTCCGTTGTCTGGGATTCATGATCGTGGATCTCGCAAGCGACCTGCCCGATAGATTCCCGACGCGGGAGGACGTCCTCGGTCGGATCACAGAAGTTCAGGAGCGGGAAGAGGGACTCACGAACTGGTTCGAATCCCCCGCCCCCCCACGCACTCGCTCGAACCGCCCCTTCGTTTCCTGCCCCGGCGGGATTCGGCGCGACGAAGAGCGAGAGCGGGGCCGATCGGCCCACCGGCGTCGTCGCGCCGCCGCGTCTTTGAGGGCCTTCCATCCAGAGACAGTGATCCTTCGACGCAGGGTGAGAGACCTGGCCGACGGAGGCCCTTGTGCAGACCAAGCTCGCCCCCGTGGTAGGCTCCTTGAGCCGACCGGTGGCGAACTTATGCGACCCGGCGCGTCCCGCGGGCGATGGCCACGGACCTCGACTCGTATCCGAGCGCTGCGAGCGATAGCGAGGAGAATTCGGGCCTGAACGAGCCGCCCGGCCCGCCTGCGCCGTCGCCACCGACCGCCGCCCGCTCGAGACTCCTCGTCGTGATCGCCGTGGTCGTGGTGGCGGTCCTCGTCGTCGTAGCGCTCGTCTGGGTGCTCGGGATCGGCGGGTTCGGACCCGCGGGTCGCTCGACGCCCCCCGTTGAGGTCCACGTTACGGTCCTCACGCTAGGCTTCTCGCCCGGGAACAACGCGTGCTTCTCATCGGAGTTCCAGACCACGCATGCGCAGACGGTGATCGCCGGGGGGCAGCTGAGCTACAACGTTTCGCTCCAGGACGGGAATCCCGGGGGCGCGCGGGCCTGCACCGTCACCGGGCTTACGGTCAACACGTCGGGCTTCTCGCTCCTCTCTTCGAACGTCCCTCTCGTCGTCGGCACCGGTACGGCCACGCTCACCTTCACTCTCACGGCGCCGTCGACCGCGTTCAATGGCTCGGTCGTGGTCAGCGCCAACGTGACGTTCCAGGCGCCGAACGTCCTCGTCAGCGGCCAGAACTTCGCCGTTACCGGCGGCGGGGGGGAGTGCGGAAGCGTCTCGGCGAGCGGTACGGGCTTCACCGCGTTCGACGGCAGCACCTACTCGGACGCGGCGCTGGTGATCTCGATCTCCCCGCTGACGACGTGCTCCGTCTCCGCGATCGCCGCCGTCGGAGATCCCGGCTTCTCGATCGGGGCGTCGAACCTGCCCGTGCAGCTTCCGATCGATTCGTTTACGTCGGTCACGTTCTCCCTGCACCTTCCCTCGACTTCGTACCAGGGGGCCCTCAACTTCACGCTCACTCTGAGTTAAGGCCCGTCGCCGCCGATCTTCGGCGGTCGCCCGGCCTCCGGCACGGAGGAGGGCCGCTCCCGTCCGAGCGCCGTTGGATTCGCCGGCGTACGAGCATCGGGCTGGAGGAAGAGGTTCAGGTGCGGGGAGAGGGCATTCCAAGAAAGTTCGACTCCCTATCCCGACGGGCTCGAACTTCCCTGAGGAACCCAGCGAGCCGCGCCCACCTTACCGGCAGACACGGGTCCGATGGTCGACCCGCTCGACGAGGATGGTCCGCGTCGCCGGGTCCAGGAGCGCGAGCAACCGGTAGTCTCCGATGCGAAGCTTGCGGTCGTCGGAGGCGACCAGAGCAACGAAGTGGCGCCCCGGCTCGCTGGCGGCAGACTCGAGCTTCCGAACGACCCGACGAGCGACAGGAGGGTCGATCCGGCCGAGGTCGCGGGCGGCGGTCTCGGACCAGCGGATCGACCAGGGCTTCAGAGGTTCAACCTGCGCTTCAACTCCTCGTGGCTGACGGTGCGGCCGGACCGGATGTCGAGCCGGGCGTTGAGCAGGCCGACCCGGAAGGCCGCGCGGTAGACCCCTTCTTCGTCTCCTGTCGGGACCAGATCGAGTAGTTTGTTCAGGATCTCGTCGTACGTCTCGCGCGGGGACTGCTTCAGCAACGCGAGGCGCTCCCGGGTCGCAGCCGCGAGTTGGATGGTGGTGATCATGCCCATACATGGCACATGGCGCGCATACAGCTTACCATGTGAACACCCGTACGGGGTTCAGGTGCGGGGAGAGGGACTCGAACGGCCGGTGGGTTCGAATACTGTGAAATGTGCTCGTGGCGCGATTTGAGCTGTTATCGGTCCAGCGCACACCGAGACGCACTGGCGCGCGTAATGCGGAGTCGTCGATCAGAATTGCGGGCGGTGGGGCACGTGCAGTTAGAGGGCCGAGGAACAAGCACGATCCAGTCCGGGTAACTCGGAACCCGCCGGAACCGTTTGAGCAGGCCGCCACGGAGTCAAGGAGCAGCGGGAGGGGGACCGATCTCCGCGTCGGCCGTCGGTCGGACCTCCTCGGGTGTTCGTGGTCGGTCTCTCCGCCGGAGTAGCAGGACCGCAACTATTACGGAGACAGCGATCACGGCTGCTACGAGAGATAGGGCCAACTCATTCGGGGAAAGCAACGCGCCGACTCCCGACCCCCCTCCTCCAGGACTTCCGCCCGGACCCGAATGGGGGATGGGCTCCACAACGAGGGTCAGGTTTGCCTCCTGGGGCTGTTCGGCGGAGTCTGTCAGTAAGGCCGCTATGGTGAAGTTGCCCGTCTGGGAAGGAGTACATCCAAGGCTTAGCGAGTCGACGCTGGTGCAGCCAGCGGGGAGACCGGTATAGGTGACCGAGTAGGGCGGCGTCCCCCCGCTCTCCTTTACCGTCAGTATCGTCGTGTTTCCGAGCTGGAGCTCCGGAGGGTACGCCGAGAACGTCGGGGTGGCGAGAGGCTCATCGACGGTCAGTGGAAGAGTTTGGGTGGCATTTAGCCCGACCGAATCAACGACCCGTACTTCGACCGTCGAAGCACCGGGCGCGTCAGGGACGCACTTCAGGGTCGACGCGTCAGAACCGTAGCAGCCCGCCGGAAGGCCACTGTAGATCCAGAGGAACGGTGCCGTGCCTCCCGATATCACCGCCGTGAGAGTAGTAGTCTCCTTGACATCGATGAGGGGAGGGGAGGCGCTGAAGCCTGTCACGGCCGGAGCCGGCGCAACGAAGAGAGTCCCGTTCAAACTAGCGGTGCCGCCGAGCGCATCCGCAACGAGGACGGCGACGACAAACGTGCCCTCGTCCCGTGGAGTGCACGCGATCATCGAGCTGTTCGTCGATTCGCACCCTTTCGGAAGGCCGGTGAACGCGAAGGAGTAGGGAGCCCTACCTCCGGCCACGGTCGCATCAATCGAGGTGGTACCTCCCACATCGGTAGCATTGGGGGCGAGCGCTACCGAGATAACTTCGACAGCAGGCAACACCACGATCTGAACGGGGCCGTCCTCAGTCGACGCCCCGGTTGCATCCGTGATCTGCGCGGAAACATTCCACGCGCCGGTGGCGTTCGGCGTGCAGATCAGGTTGAGGGAACTGCTTCCTGCACAGCCTGTCGGCAAACCTGCCCATCCCACAGCCACCGGGGGCACTCCCCCCGAGACACCGGCCTGAACAGACAGAAGCTGTCCGAGATCGATAGTTGGGCGCTCGGAGGTCAGCTCACCTGCGGTCAATACCCCGTAAACATCCACTACCGCCGGGCCGACCGTTGCCACAGCCTCGTACGCGTCGGTCACTCGCACGTCGATCGAGTAGACGCCCGCAGTAGTGGGAGAACAGGCAAGGGTAGCGCGGTCCGAACCGGTGCATCCGGGTGGCAGCCCTGTCCAGCCGAACGACAAGGGAGACACTCCCCCCGAAGTTCTGGAAGCCAGCGTCAAATTCTGGCCGACGTCCAACGAGAGAGGATTAGCCGAGAGACTGCCCGCATGAAGGGAGGGCGCGACTGCTACCTCTACGGGGCCATCGACGATTGTTGTGCCTGCTTCCTCGTCCGTTATGTTCACGGTTACGTTGTAAGTGCCGGCAATCGTAGGGACGCAGCGAATCTCGCTTGCGTTGGCCGACGTGCAGCCGCCGGGAAGGCCGAACCACCGGTAACCATCGACCCCGGAGCCACCGGAGCTGCCAGCGCCCAGCGTGAGCGAACCATTCGCCTCCGGGTTCGCAGGGAAGACCGTGACCGTACCAGCCGCCAGCGGTCCTTCTTGCATCCAGCCCCACGTACTGGCATCGTTGAAGAAGTCTGCATCTCCCCCGTACATGACGACCGCCCCTAGGTTAGGGTCGAAGGTGGCCACAGCACCCGATCTCGCTGCGGGCGATTGCGCCGGATCCTCCCGGTGCCACTTCCCTGTCGAGAAAGTCCAGGTATCCGCAAGCTGGACGTTCGAACCGAAGTATGGGTTACGCCCACTGTAAAAGTCGCCCCCGCCGAACAAGAGGATGTAATCTTGCGTCGGGACGTACGCGGCAGCGGCTTGATCTCGGGGAGATGGGGCCGTCCCGGCAATCGCCGTGATGTTGGTCCAGCTCCCGTTCTGGAACTTCCACGTGTCGTTGAGATCCCCCCCTTTCCCACCACCTCCGAAAAGCACAACGTAGCCGTCGTACGCGTCGTACTCCATCGTCGCGCTTGCTCGACCTGATGGTGAGCTCGCAAGGGTACTCGTCAGGTTTGTCCAGGTCCCGTTCGTGTAGCTCCAGGTGTCGTCGAGCCAGTGCCCCCCGGAATATCCGCCAAACAGGAGCACATACCCGTCAGCGGCGTCGTAGGCGATCGAGGCTCCGTCACGACCACCGGGGGATGCTTTGGGGAAAACTTGACTCCAGACTCCCGCGTGGAAACGCCACGTCTGGGGCGCATATCCGGCGGCCCCGTACGCATCCCCTCCGAACATCATCAGGTAACGGTCGGCAGCGTCGTACACAAGGGACTCACCATATCGGCCGCGGAATGTCGAGTTGGTCGGGATCCAGGTCCAGGTTCCGTTAGATAAGACCCAGGTCGAGTTGGAGTTGTAGTCGCCCACCGTGTTGTTGCCGTAGACGAAGCCACCGACAAGAACTGTCTCGTTCTCCACAGGATCGAAAGCCATCGCCCCGCAGCATTCCGTGAAGGGAGTTTCGGCGCTGGGAACCGCCGACCATGTAGAGTTCTGGTAGACCCACGTGGTCGAACGGACCGTTCCATTGACCTGGACCATGCCCCCACCGGCGAAGAACACGACTTGGTCCGTGGCGGCATCGTACGATGCCGTCGGAGAGAAGTAGCTGGCGAGAGTCGGAGTGGAGTTCGCCGAAAGCTCCGTCCAGGTCGCGTTCGAATAGGCCCAGAGGTCTGCGAACTGGGCACCCAGGCTAGACCCACTGCAGCAGTTGTCCAAGAGGAGGACCTTTCCTGAGGTCGAGTCGTAGACCAGATTCGACGGGACGTGGTTCTTGGGCATCGAGGTTGGATGGGTCGTCGTCCAGACCCCCGAAACGTACTCCAACGTGGCGTAAGGCTCGAGAAGAACCACGTACCCGGCGGCCGCGTCATAGGCGATGTCTTGGCCGCCTTCCGAACTACTGAATCCGGGGGCGCTCGTTCCACGAGTCCAAGTTCCGTTAGAGAAGACCCAAGTATCGTTGTATGCCACTGGCTGACCACTGAGGTTCGTCTCGCCTCCGAGTAGGAGAACGTAGCCGTCGGCCGCGTCGTAGACCAACTGAGAGTAACCCCTCGGGGAAGGAGACGCGGCCGGGTGCAGCTGCGTCCAGTTCCCTCCTGAGAATGACCAGGTCTCATTCGTCCCATTGAGGGTACCGGGGTCAATCCCGCCGAAGAGGATCACGGACTGGGTCGCTGCGTCATACACAATGCCCGGCCCTTGGAGGGCGGGCGGGGGCTGGGAAGCGGCGACGCGCGACCAGTTCCCCGCCGAAAACTCCCAGGTGGTACGACTGTACCCGGCCACCGCGTTACAATCACCGTAGAGCAGCACGTAGCTCGCAGCGGGATCGTACGCGGTTGTCGCGCAGTCCTGGCTCGGCGACCATTGCTGCCATCCCTCCCCAAAGGAAGAGCTGGCGTTGGTTGCCGCCGCCAGCGAAGGTAGAAGCGATGGCGACTCGGCAGGACCGATGGCTCGTCCTTCGGATTCACCGCTTGCCCTCGATACCAAAGATGAAATCGGGCTAACCGGCCCGAGCCCCGAGAAAACCGTCTGATGCGAGTTCGCTAAGGTAACCGTAGTTGGTGCAGTGGCTAGTGCGGCCACGAGCACCACTAGCGAGAGCTTCCACCTCGCGATCACTTCACTCCGAGGATCGAAAATGGATAGCGTCCGAGGCTTAACGGTGCCGCAATGCCATCCGCCGCCTCCGCCGGCCTTTGAACGCACTCGGCCACCGGCGGCGGGAGACCCTTTCCCCGGATCCTAGTGTTCGTGACCTGAGTACTGGGCGGCAAGGAATCCCAACATTCGAGGGTTTGAGCACCTTCCGCGGCTCTCGAAAAGTAGATGAATAGGTTCAATGCGGGGAGAGGGATTTGAACCCACGAACTCCTACGAGACCAGACCCTGAATCTGGCGCCTTTGACCAGGCTGGGCGATCCCCGCGCGATCGAAACGAACCGGGCCGGGCTAATGAACCCTGCGCCGCCGAAGCGGCGGGAGGTCGCCGCGGATCGTTTCACGCAGGGGCTACGCCCCGAGCCGTTCCTTCTCGGCCGTGAGCACGTCCATCGCCTCGGCCGCGGTCGCGCGCTCGTGTACGATCGCCCGGAGGGCCTTCATCATCGCGATGGGGTGGTCCGACTGCCAGATGTTCCGGCCCATGTCGATCCCCTTGGCCCCTTGCGAGATCGCGTTGAAGCAGAGCTCGAGCGCGGCCCGATCGCTGTCGAGCTTCGGCCCGCCCGCGACGACGAGCGGCACGGGGCATCCCTCGACGACCTTCGAGAAGTCGTCGCAGTAGTAGGTCTTCACGAGGTGGGCGCCGAGCTCGGCCGACACGCGGCAGGCGAGCGCGAGGTAGCGGGCGTCCCGCTTCTCGAGCTCCTTGCCGACGGCCGTGATCGCCATCACCGGCATTCCGGTGTCCTCGCCCTCGCTCACGAGCTGGGCGAGATTGACGAGGGAAGGGTGCTCGTGGGCCGCGCCGACGAAGACGGAAAGCGCCACGGCTGAGCAGTTGAGCCGGAGCGCCTCCTTCATCGGAGTCGTGATGGCCTCGTGGCTGAGATCGTCCTGAAGGATGGTCGCGCCACCGCTCACGCGGAGGACGATCGGCGTCGTCGAGCTCGCCGGAATACTCGTACGAAGGATCCCTCGGGTGAGCGCGACGGCATCGGCGTACGGCAGGAGGGGGGCCACCGTCGCGCCGGCGTTCTCGAGCCGGCGCGTCGGGCCCATGAAGTAGCCATGGTCGACCGCGAGCATCACGGTGTGACCCGAGCGCTCGCCGAACATCCGGGCGATCCGGTTGCGCATCCCCCAGTCCATCGCCGTACCTCGGCGCGCCTACGAGGTTCGGGGCTCTTATGGGTTGCCCGCCGAGCGCTCGCCGGATCGGGTCGACAGGGGGACGCGTCGGTCCTCCTTCACCCGGTTGAGGACCACCTGGGTGTTCGTCCGCTCGACGAACGGGTCCTGGAGCGCGTGCTTGACGAACCGGTCCAGGTCGCGTCGGTCGCGAAACCGGCCGATGAGGAGCGCGTCGAAATCGCCCGTCACGTCGTAGATGGCGTATGCGCGAGGGTCCTTGGCGAGCCGCTCCTCGACCTCCCGGAGCTTTCCCTTCGAGATGCGGATGCCGATCGTGGCGGCGAGGTCCCACCCGAGCAGCTCGTCGTCCAGCAGCGGGACGTAGCCGCGGATGACGCCCTCGCGCTCGAGCCGCGCGACGCGGGCCCCGACCGTCGTCGGCGAGACCTTGAGCCGCTGGGCGATGTCCCGGTGGCTGCGTCGCGCGTCGATGTTCAGCTCCTGCAGGATCGACCGGTCGAGCTCGTCGAGCATGGACGTATGACCCCTCCCTTAGCTAAGACATGGATGAGAATAAGGACTTCCTCTGGAAAGATGGACGTTCGTCCAAATTCTTCGCGCGAGGATTGAAGTATCCGGAAACGGTCGGGAGGCCGGGGGAGCACGGTGGCGGCGGCGGTTTCGAAGGTGAACGTCGAGGAGCGTCTAGCGAAGGGGACCGAAGCGCTGCAGCGGATCCAGGCGGAGAACCTCCGCTGGGTCGAGCTGTTCTACACGGACCTGATCGGCGGCTACAACCACATCCACATCCCGGCGAAGACGGTCGACGCCGAGGCGTTCGTCTCGGGGATCCCCAAGCTGGACGGATCGTCGGTCCGCGGCTTCCGCGAGATCTACGAGTCGGACATGCTCCTCGTCCCGGACCCGTCGACCTTCGGCGTCATCCCCTGGGGCTCCGACCACGGCGGATCGGCCCGGTTCATCTGCGACATCCTCGTCGGCGCCTCCAAGGAACCGTACGCCCACGATCCCCGAGGCATCGCCCGCCGGGCCGGCGAGGTCCTCGCCCACGCCGGTTACGACCGCTCCTATTGGGGCCCGGAGATCGAGTTCTTCGTCTTCGATTCCGTGAAGCTCATCCCGTCGGCCGACGCGGTCCGGAACGCGTGGGGCGGTGCCGGCTACCTCATCGACAGCGTTGAGGCGCCCTGGCAGGCGACGGACGGCTTGGGCTCGATCCGGTTCAAGGAAGGGTACCACCGGGCGGCCCCCTACGACGTCTTGGAGGGGCTCCGGAGCGAGGTGTGCAACATCCTCGCCGACAACTTCCACATCACGATGGACGCCCACCACCACGAGGTGGCGACGGCGGGCCAGGGCGAGATCAACATCCGCTTCGACGACCTGATCCCGGCCGCCGACCACGTCCAGGACGTCCGGTTCATCCTCAAGAACGTCGCACGGCAGCACGGGAAGATCGCGTCGTTCATGCCGAAGCCGGTCTTCGGCGACAACGGCATCGGGATGCACATGAACCAGTCGCTCTGGTCGGGGAGCCAGAACGCGTTCTACGACGCGAACGACGCGTACGCCGAGGTGAGCCAGACGTGCCGATACTACGTCGGCGGCCTCCTCACCCACGCCCGCGCGCTCTGCGCGATCACGAACCCGACGACGAACTCCTACCGACGGCTCGTCCCAGGGTACGAGGCCCCCGTCTTCATCGCGTGGAGCCGCTCGAACCGATCGGCGAACGTCCGCATCCCGTTCTACCACCGCGGGCGGCCCGAGGCGAAGCGGATCGAGTACCGGACCCCCGACTCGGCCGCGAACATCTACCTCACCGAGGCCGCGCTGGCCCTCGCCGGTCTCGACGGCATCCGGCGGAAGATCGAGCCACCACCCCCGGTCGACACGGACATCTACAAGCTCTCACCCGCGAAGCGGCGCGAGCTCGGCGTCCGGGAGCTTCCGGGCTCGCTCGGGGAGTCCCTCGATGCCCTCGCCTCCGACGATTCGTTCCTCAAGGACGTCTTCGGCGCCTCGGTCCTCGATGTCTGGCACGAGATGAAGCGGGAGGAGCAGCTGCAGCTGAACCTGCGGCCCCACCCGTACGAGTTCTACCGGTACCTGGACGTATAACCCGGATTTCCCCCGTCGGCAACCGTTTCCCCCCCGACTCATTCCCCCGCGGAGGGGCCGATGGCGGATTCGGAGCCTGTGGCGTGGGTGGACGGGCGCGTCTACACGGGCCGTCGCAAGGTCGAGGCCCTCCTCGTCGAGGACGGCCGTGTCGTCGTCGCCGGGACCTCCGAAGAGGTCCGGCGGCACCGGCCGACGGGCACGTCGACCCGGCCGCTCGCCCACCGGGTCCTGATCCCGGGGCTGGTGGACAGCCACTGCCACGTCCGGACCTCCGTCCTGAGGGCGAACGGGGTCGACCTCGGTCCGAGCACGAGCATCAACGACCTCGTCGACCGGCTCCGGGAGGCGGCGCTCCGCACGCCCTCGGGACCGATCCTCGGGTGGGGATGGGACGAGACGGGCTTCCCGATCGCCCGGTACCCCATGCGGGACGACCTGGACCAGGTGTCGGTCGATCGCCCGGTCGTGGCGTACCGACGCTGCTTGCACGTGGCCGCAGCGAACTCGGAGGCGTTGCGGACGCTCAAGCTCGACCCTTCCGTTCCCGACCCGCCCGGGGGCCGGTTGGGGCGTGCCGGGCGGAACCTGGATGGGCTCCTCTACGACGAAGCGCTCTCCCATCTCCTGCCGCTCGAGATCCGCCGGTTCGCCCAGCTCGAAGCCGAGCTCGGGCACTGGTTCAACCAGGCGGCGGCGCGCGGGCTGACGACGCTCGTGGCCATGTCCTCGGACCTCGAGGAGCTTCGCCTCGTCCGGGAGGCGTACCGATCGCGCCCGCTGACGGTCCGTCTCCGGGCCTACGTCCGGCCGGACCAGATCCGCCGGCTCGATGAGGAACCCGAGCTCGCGACCTCCGAGGAACTCCGCGTCACCGGCGTCAAGGCATTCGCCGACGGGTCGCTCGGCGCCCGGACGGCCTGGCTCTCGGAGCCGTACTCCGACGCGTCGGAGGACCGGGGTCGCAGCCTTCTCGAGCCGGCCCGGCTGGCCGAGATCTCCCGGGAAGCCGCCGATCGCCGGCTGGCGATGGCCGTCCACGCCATCGGCGACCGCGCGGTCCGCCAGACCCTGCGCGCCTTTCACTCCGAGCCGCCGTTCGGCACTCCCCGCATCGAGCACGCGTCGTTGACCCCCCCCGAACTGCTCCCGGAGTTCGCGGCGGTCCGCCCTGCCCTCGTCGTCCAGCCGTCGTTCCTCGTGAGCGACACCTGGATCCCCCAGCGCCTCGGACCGGAGCGGGGCCGCTGGGCGTACGCGTTCCGGTTCCTGATCGGCCTCGGTCTGCACGTCGCGGGCTCGAGCGACGCCCCCGTCGAGACCCTCGATCCGTGGGCCGGGATGGCGGCGGCCACGGCGCCGCGCCCGGGCCCGTCGGAGGCCGAACGCCTGACGGCGGCGGAGGCGTTCTCGATGTATACGCGCGAGGCCGGGGCCGCCCTCGGAGAGCGGGAGATCGGGAGCCTCGAGTCCGGGGCCTTCGCCGACATGGTCCTCCTGGACGCACGGGACTGGCCCGCGGCGCTCCGACGGGGCGCCGACTGCGTCGTTGCCACCTACCGTTCCGGTCGGCCTGTGTTCGAGAGGGCGTCGGAGGCTCCGAGCCCCTCGCTCGAGCGCGCGCAGGCGCTATGAGCCTCGCCGACTCCCCGGGCCGATGGCCGAACCCGCCGCGGTGCCGCCGCAGAAGGCGTTCTCGGCCTCGATGCGCGTCGACGCGCTGCTCTCCGACTGGCGGGCCGCGCTGGCGCCCGAACTAACCTCGGAGGAACGGGAGCGCACGCTCTACGAGTCGGCCTGGGGCGCGTACCTGGACGGGGACTACGGCTTCGGCCTCTGGTGCTGGTTCGAGTGCGACCGGCTGACCAACGCGTTCAACGGCGCCGTCCGGGAGGTGACCCGGGTGCTGGGCCCCGGCCACTACCTTGGGTTCAGCCACCGGAAGGCGATCTCCGAGGCGGTCCCCGTCGAACGCGTCTATCGGCCCCGGAAGGGGGACATGAGCACGCCGAGGACCGATGCGATCATCCTTCCGCACTACCAGGCGCTCTGCGTCTATCTGGTCCGCGCCCGGTCGGGGGACCGGAAGTCACAGGCGCAGCTCGAGATCGCGTTGGGTGAGCTCGAGGACCGCCGTCGGGCCGATCCGTTCCTCAAGCACTTCGAGACGTTCCGACGGCTGCTCGAGCGCCCCGCGTCGCCCCCTGGGGCGACCCCGTCGGCCCCCGACGCGGTGATCGTGCCGCCCGTAGTGCCGGCCGCGCCGGCCGCGCCCGCCCAGAAGCGGCGCTCGCGCAAGTAGCGACGGGACCGAGGAGGTCACTACGTCCCGCTGGCTGGTGCAGTTCGGGTACGACGGGTCGGGGTTCACCGGCTGGGCCCGGCAGCCGGGCCGTCGGACGGTCGAGGGCGAGCTCCTCGACGGCCTCGTGCGCCTGGGGGTCGTCGGGAGCGCCGACGAGGCGCAGCTCGAGGTGGCGAGCCGCACCGATCGCGGCGTCCACGCGCGGGCGAACGCTCTCACGCTCACGAGCCCGTTGTCGGGGGCGGTGCTTCTGCGCGCGCTCAACGGGGTGAGCCCCGAAATATTCTTCTCGGCGGCCCGACCGGTTCCGGACGGGTTCTCGGTACGGACGGCCAAGTCACGCTGGTATCGCTACTTCGAGCCGGCCGCGGGGCGGGACCTGGAACGATGGAAGGCCGGTGCGGCCCTCTTCCGTGAGTACGTCGACGTCCGATCGTTCGGCCGGGAGGTTCCCTCGGAGGCCCCCGTGTGGAGAAAGATCGACGGGGTCACCGCCGTCCGCGGCGCCGGGGTGATCCGGGTGGACCTCCGGGCGCCGTCGTTCGTCTGGCGGGAGGTGCGGAAGATCGTGGCCGGCCTCCGGGCCCATGACCGGGGATCGCTCTCGCTCGGCGACCTCCAGGACGCGATCGAGGGGCGGCGGCGACTCACCCTCCCCCTGGCCGAGCCGGAACGGCTCGTGCTCTGGGAGGTCCGGTACGACGACGATTGGGAAGTGCACGTCCATGCGAGAGAGGGTCCGTATCTTCGTGCGGCGCTGGAAGCGCGCGAAGCCGCGGCGGTGCGGGCATCGATCCTTTCCGGTCTGTGGCCCGCGGCGGGCCACCTGCGAATCTCGCCCGACGAGGGGGATGCCGAGCACGACGGTGGCGAGGAGCCGAGTGCCGGGGCGGAGTAGAGGGTCTCCGTAGGGTTACGGAGACTCCGGGGGGCAGCAAGAAGCCCTTCCGGCCGCTAGGACCGCCGGTGCCGCGGCGGCACTAGGTTGGAAGTCGCGGTGCGCACGTGGGACGGGATGATCCAGCGCCCACGCCCGCCTCGAACTCGGCGCCCGTGGTCTCCCGCGCTTCCGATTGGCCTCCTCGGCGTCGTGGCGCTCCTCCTGCTCCCGCCCGTCGGTGCGGCCTCTGCGCAGCGATTCCACGTCGGTCCCGCCCGGGCCGCCGGTGGGCCCGATCCGTCTCCGTCGGCCTCCACGGCAGCGCCGCTGGCCATCACCAGCTTCACCGCCAGCCTGCCCTCGATGCACCAGGGCGAGACGACGTACCTGAACGCCACGGCGACCGGCGGAGCGCCTCCGTATTCCTACTGGTACACGCACCTGCCCCTGGGGTGCCTCAGCCAGAACGCGTCGTCGGATCGATGCTACCCCACCGAGGCCGAGGTCTTCACCGTCACCGTGTTCGTCAACGACACCGCCCATGCCACCGTGAACGCCTCGCTCTCGCTCACCGTGACCACGGGGTACGGCGCTCCCCCGATCATCGGCTACTTCTATGCCAGCCCCCCCACCGCACCTATCGACGCGAAGGTGTTGATCTATGCCAACGCGACCTCGATGAGCTCCACCCCGACGACGTCGCTGAAGTACTCCTTCGAAGACCTCCCTCCAGGCTGCGCCTCGTTCAATCAAACGATCCTTCAGTGCATTCCGACCGCCCCGGGCACCTTCCATCTATTCCTTCAGGTCACGGACGCCTTCGGAGCGTTTTCGATCGCAAGGGCCTGGCTCAATGTGACGGGAGGCGCCTCCTCCTCCTCGACGCCCACCCTCGCAGGCCCCGTGGGCACGTGGATCGGCATCGGAGTGGTGACGTTCCTTGTCGTCGTCGCTACCATCCTCCTCTTGCCACGGGTAGGAAGGCGGCGACGATCCTCCACCCTGCAACCGTGGAAGCCTTGACCCGGCCGCTCCAGCATCCGCCCGTCGGGACCCTACCGACCGACCGCCGGGGATCGTGGTCGGCTCTTGCGCCCCGTGGACGGCTTGGGTCAAGGCGAGGGTGAATGGCGAACGATGGCCCGATCAAGGCCAACCTCGGATTCTGCCCGTACTGCGGCCACGACAATCCACCGCAGTACCGGTTCTGCATCTCCTGCCGTCGCCGCCTCCCGGACGTGCCCCGGCCGAAGCTGCCGCCGGCCGGACCGACGACCCCTCCGGTTCCTTCGACCCCCGCCACGGCGGCCGGCGCCCCCGCGCCGAACCCGACGCCGCCCCGGCCGGTCGACGGCCCAGTGCCAATCCGGCGTGGGGCTCCTTGGATCCTGGCCCCCATCGCGATCGTCATCGTCATCGTGATCGCGCTCGTCGCCACCCAGCTCCTGCCGGTGTACCTCGCCGGTCATCCCGCGACGAAGTCGCCTCCGCCCGTCGTGGGCAAGATCGACGATCTCTGCACCCCCGAGAATGGGTCCAATTGTCAGGGCTTCCAGTTCGCGCTGCCGGCGACCGTCAACAACTACCGGATGAACACGACGGCGTGCGACTCGTTCTCGAGCCTCGGGTCGGGCGAGATCCTCTGGATGAACTACACGACGGACTCGAGCATCTACTCGATCGTGCTCCCATCCTCAGCGTTCGGCGGAACTTACGGCTGGGTCGAGAACGCCTTTGAGATAGTCGTGAATCAGACCGCTCTCCAGTCGGCTCTCTGGTTCTCCCACCTTGCCTCGGGCACCTTCACCGAATCCATTCAGATCCCGTCCGGCGGCACGAGCTACTGTATCGGATGGTGGGAGCCATCGAGCGCTCCGACGACGGTGCAGTGGCTCGGCGACGTCACGTTGACCTACGGATGATCGGCGGGCCGGCTCGATCGGTCCGCCCGTCCGCCCGAACGCGACGCCGTGCCGGAGATCGATCCGGCCGACCCGGGTTAGACGATCCCGCTCGCGGTCTCGCCGATGGCGCTCTCTCGAGGCGATTGGAGGCGGTGTTCCGCGCCGGCGGGAGCCGCATTCTGCGAACGCAATCCGGTCGCCCGGGACGCATCAGCTCGAGGTTTCCGCTCGCCCCGGCCCCCGATCGAGGCGATCGACGGCCCTCGGCTTCCACAGGGCGGCGACCAGGAGAGCTCCGACCGGTACCGCGACCAGGTAGACCCATAGGTCGGAATACGTCGAGGCGAGGACCGCCGGCGCGACGGACCTTGCCGGATTGAGCGAGCTGCCGGTCCACGGCCCGATCAAGTAAGTGGAGATGCCGACGACGGTCGGTGGAAGGAGGACCCGCCAGCGTCGCCTTCCTTCGCCGAGGTCGGAGAGGACGAAGACCGACGCCACGAGAGCCATCGTGAATCCGAGCTCGAGGATGAACGTCCGAACGAGGTCGCCCTGGGCCGGAACAGTGGCCCCCAGGTGGACGAGATCGCCGAGCGACGACAGGACCACGGCGCTCCCCACGAACGCCCCCGCGAACTGGCCGAGTAGGTACTCCGGAACTTCCCACCAGTCGATCCGGCCGCTGGCCGCGAGGGCCAGGGTCACGGCCGGATTCAGGTGGGCCCCCGAGATCCTGATGAACATGAGGATCGGGAGGAGGACCGCCAGAAACCAGGCAATGGCCAGGAGCCACGGGGGCGCTCCTCCGAGTCGGGCGCCCGCCACGATGGAGCCAGTCCCCACGCCGACCAGGACGGCGGTCCCCGCCGCCTCCGCTGCGACGCGGCGAAACGCACTCACTGGGAGGATGCCGCGGTCGAACGGGATCGACGTTCCCGGAGGACCAGCTCGGTCCGGAGACCCCGGACCCGGTCGCGGATCTGGTCCCGGATCTTCCGAGCCCCGTCCTCGTCCAGTTGGGCCGGATCCGCCAGGGCCCAATCGGTCATCTTGAGGGTCTTGAGATTGGACGGGCAAGCCGCGTCATCTAGGCATCCCATCGTGATCCGTACGTTCGACTGTTCGATCTGTTCCGGCGTGGCGAGCTGAGGAGGATGCGGCGGAAGTTCGAGTCCGATCTCCTCCAATAGCCGCTTCGTGGCCGGGTGCGCGTGGTCGGCCGGGCTCGTGCCGCCCGAGATGGCCCGCCAGCCCGCCGGCGGGTCGGAGTTGAACAACGCCTCCGCCATCAGGGAGCGCCCGGCATTGTGCACGCAGACAAACAGGACGATCTTCTCGGGCATCAGCGGTCCTTGCCCCGAGGGCCTGGTCGGGCCGTTGGCACCGGGCCGCCCGTCGAACTGCACTCGGGGCCCGGTACGAACATGGTCGCGACTTCAAAAGATGAAGCGCTCATAAGGCGCCGCTACGTACGCCCGTAGTGTCGCCGTGTGTGGGGGGCGAGCTCGAGTGTCCCTGCCCTCCGATCGGGCTCATCGATGTGGTCGGGAAGAAGTGGGCGGTCTGTGTCGTCTCCCTGCTGGGAACCTATGGGACGGTCCGGTTCGGTCCCATTCAACGCTCCCTGTCGGGAGTCAGCCCTGCAACGTTGTCGACCACGCTCCGGGCGCTGGAGGGCGCCGGACTCATCTGCCGCCTGCCGAACGAGGGGCCGAGGGGAATGCGCCGGGGCTATGCGCTCACCGAATCGGGCGGATCGTTGTACCGCAGCCTGCTGCCCCTGGCCCGGTGGCTCCAAGCATCCCCGAGCCCATGAGTTCTGAATAGCCCGCTCGGCGGGGCTTCCCGCACCCTGCGCGATCGTCGCAGTTCTGGGACGATGCTCGCGGAGCGCGCGTCGGTCCGCGCGTTCGTGCTTCAGCGGTACGAGTCGCACCGTCCGAGGGGACGTTACGGTCCGCGAGGTGTTCTAAGATGACGGGAACCTCCCCCCGGAAGGGTTCCGGGGGGAGGCGGGAAAAGGTTCGGTCCGGGTCGCTCAGCGCTCTACGTTCTTCAGACCGAGTAGATGCTGATCTCGTTCGCCTCCGCGGCGAAGTTGAAGTTGTTGTACGGGTCCAGGACGAAGGTCATCAGCTGCGAGACCTCGCCGGTGGGCGCGCCGAGGGTCACCCACTGGAACGGACGCCAGCCGGCGTAGCCGGCGGTGGGCGTCATTCCGGTCGTGATCGACACGGCGATCGTCCCGGAGGTTCCCAGCGACGGCTGGATGGCCGCCGTCTGACCGACGCCCGCAAAGCCGATGCCGCACGCAGCGCTGGCGACACCCTGGCAGGAGACGCCCGAGTTCGAGACGCGCGCGAGCCCGTCCGACGCGTAGCCGAGCGAGTCCGGATGGGACGCAACGGTCGCGATCACGCCGGGGTTACCCTCCGACGAGAACGTCGCCGCGATGCCACAGCTGCCGAGCTGGCCGTCCGAGCCGCAGCCGCCCCAGTTGTTGAGGAGCGACGAGAGGCTGCCGACGGGGTTCGTGCCGCTGATGCCGAGCAGTCGCGCGGTGAAGCTCTGGGTGGTTCCGCTGTTGTCCGAGCGCTGGACCGTCTGGATGGGGTTGTTCGCGCCGCCGGCGCAGACCGTCCACGCGCAAGGCGAGGTCGTCACGCTGCAGATGTCGTTGGGGAAGCCCGCGCACGGGGCACCGCCGACTCCGACTGCGAGGGCCGTCTCCGTGACGCCCGCGCAGGGCGTGCCCGCGACACATGCCGGGATCTGGTTCCAGGTGAGGGCCGCCGCCGAAACCGGGGCGACGCCGTCAACGAGGTGGGTCCAGGTCGTCAGCGGGGTCGAGCTGCTTGCCTGCAGGTAGACCGTCAGCAAGGTGTCTTGGCTCATGCTGATCAGGCCGTGGACGTTGGCGACCGGCGTGATGAGGTCGACGCCGTCGTAGGCGACCGTCTTGACGATCGGGGCGTTGAGGGCGCCCGAGGGGCAGCCATAGCTCAGCTCCAGGTTTGCGGGCGTCTGGAGGCTCGACGTCGTACCGATCTCAACCGCGCCGGAGCAGACCGCGAGCATCCCTGCACCGGATCCGCCCTGGTTGTCGCTCACGATGATGTTGCTGTTGTTCTGCTGGAACTGCGCCACGGCGAACTGGTCAAACGGATACACCGAGGTGGACCCGCCGATCGTGACCGTCGCGTGGGCGCCGGGGGTCCCGATGCTGCTCGTGATCCCGGTCTGCCATCCGTTCAGCCAAAGGTAGAGAGCTGCGGCGGCGGCGACGGCCACGAGGATCAAAATCAACGTGGCAACCACCGGCGACACGGCTTGCTTCTGCTTTCGGCCCAACGCACGGCGACCGAGGCGGCGGCGCCGGCTCAGGCGCGCGTTCTCAATCGCTGTTCTCTCGCTCATCTCTGTCTTTTTCCTCCCTGTTCGTTCTCTTTCGCTGATGCGACCCTTCCAGCGTGAGCCGGTGACCGCGCAGCGTGGGTCCCATCCGACGGCGCGCACATAGACGCGACCGATGGAGAACCCGTAGCGCCGAGAGGAGTACGGTGGCCAACGTACCGCAGACCAGCAAACCAAGGAAGCAGGGGACCCACGGAAACTACGGCAATCCCGTGCGAGCGATTTAACCGGGCAAGAGCGTTGGAACGCCGATGAGCGAACCTGGCGGGGCGGACGCCACCGAGGCCCGCGTGCGCGAGCGCCGCCGGGCCATCGCCGCGCTAGGAGCGGAGGCGGAGAGGCCGAAGGACCGGGCGAAGCTCAAGCGCCAGTCCGCGGAGCTGAACTCGCTCTTTCTCAAGAGGTCCTTAGTTCCGGACAAGATCCTCGTTCAGGCGGAGCTCGGCTCGATGCGCCGGCAGCTGCTCTCCGACCGACGCACGGTCAACATCACCTACCCGGTCAATCCGCCGTACGCGTTCGTCCACGTCTTTTTCGACAACGGGATCGGCGAATTCCAGTACACCATCCTCGAGCCCACGCTCAAGCCCGGGGAAAAAGAGTCCATGGTCAAGATCCGCGAGAAGATGGAGGCCATGATGGCCCACGAGGAGCTACCGATCTCGGAGACCCTCAACCTGGAGCAGTCCCCGGAGCTCCGGGAGTACCTCAAGAGCCGTTTCCTCTCCGTCCTCGACCTCTACGACATCGAGATCGCCGAGAAGCGGCGTCCGGTGCTGCTCTACTACCTCCAGCGGGAGTTCGTTGGACTGGGCCGGACGGATGCGGTGCTCCGGGACCCGTTCCTGGAGGATGTGAGCTGCCTCGGTCCCGGCGTCCCGCTCTACGTCTTCCACAGGGTCTTCGGCTCGCTGAGAACGAACGTCTCGTACGACGGCGAGCTGGAGCTGAACAAGTACATCCTGCGTCTCGCCCAGATCGCGGGCAAGCACGTCTCCATCTACCAGCCCATCCTGGACGCGACGCTCCGGGACGGGAGCCGAATCAACCTGACGCTCGGGACCGAGGTCACCCGGAAAGGATCCACGTTCAGCATCCGGAAGTTCTCGCAGGACCCGGTGTCGCCGATCGACCTGCTTCGGTTCGGCTCGGTCTCCGCGGACGAGCTCGCCTACTTCTGGACGCTGGTGGAGAACCACCGATCTCTCCTCATCTCCGGGGGAACGGCCAGCGGCAAGACAACCCTCCTCAATGCGATCAGCATGTTCATCCGTCCGGAGGACAAGATCGTCTCGATCGAGGACACGCCCGAGATCCATATCGATCACCAGAACTGGATCCAGTCGGTGGCCCGGGCCGGCTACGGCATGCCGAGCGGCGTTTCGGGAGCCTCGGGGGTCTCCGGGTTGTCGAGCGGGGCCGGCGCCACCCGATCGTCCGGGAGCGTGACCCTGTTCGACCTCCTCGTCGCCGCGCTCCGTCAGCGACCCGAGTACGTCATCGTCGGGGAGGTCCGCGGCACCGAGTCGTTCACGCTGTTCCAGGCGATCTCGGTCGGGCACGCCTCGATGTCGACGATCCACGCGGGCTCGATCGAGGAGCTCCTGCACCGCATCGAGAACGAACCGATGAACATTCCCCGGGTCCTCTTCCAGGCGCTGGACGCCGTCGCCTTCCCGGCGCAGGTCGCCGTGAAGAACAACCGCGTCCGACGCGTCCGGAGCATTACCGAGATCCTCGAGGTGGATGCGTCGACGAACGAGCTCCTGACGAACGACATCTATCGATGGAACCCCACCGACGACACCGTCACGTACCTCGGCCGGAGCTTCGTGCTCGAGAAGGTCGGTCTGTCGACCGGCAAGACCTTCGAGTGGTTCCAGAACGAGATGCGGCGCAAGTCGCGGTACTTGGAGCTAATGGACAAGTTGAACCTGTCGTACTACAAGGACGTCAGCAAGGCGATCAACGCCTACTATGTCGAACCCGAGGAGGCGCTCCGCGGGTTCGAGAAGCGGATCGCGGGCTGAGGGTATGTTGCCCCAACCCCGACGGACGATCTTCGGGACCCGGGTGCGGACCCAGGAGCCCAAGCCGCCCAAGGACCCCAACGACACCTTCACGCGACGGTACCGGACGTTCTGCTACGGGCTCATCGGAGAGCGGTTCGATCGCCGGCAGGGGATCCAGGCGGAGGAGCTCGCCGAACGCCTCAAGCAAGCCGGCATCAACGCGACGCCGGGGCTATACCGGGCCGTCCTCCTGGTCACGACGCTCATCGTCCTCGCCGCGTCCCTCGGCGCCACGCTCCTGATCTTCCTGGTCCTGCTACGGGTACCGCTCTGGTACGAGTACGTCGGGGCGCTGACCGCGATCGCCACCCTGTCGACGGCCGCGGCACTCCGCGGTTCCGTCGGCACCCGCATCACCAACCGGAAGGGGCAGCTCGAGCGGGAACTGCCGTTCACGCTGAGCGAGCTGTCCGTGCTCGCGAGCACCGGCATGTCGCCGATCACGCTGGTGCGCCGGATGGCGAAAAGAACCCACGATCCCGCGATGACGGCCGAGTTCAAGAAGATCGTCTACAAGACCGACATCCAGGGCAAGGATCTCATCAGTGCCCTCGCAGAGACGGCGAAGGAATCCGCGTCGACCGCGCTCCGGGAGACGTTCTGGGATCTCGCGAACATGATCCACCAGGGCGGCAACCTTGACGAGTACCTTCGCGGAAAGTCCGATGACGTCCTGAAGCTGAAGCGCCTGAGCCAGCGCGACTTCATCGAGCGCCTGAGCACGTTTCTCGACATGTATGTCAGTCTCGTGCTGATCGGCGTCCTGATGATCGCCGTCGGAGCCTATCTGATCAACGCCTTCGGCAGCACCATCGGCCCCTTGGACGCGAACTCGCTCCTGATCGTCCTGGCCTACATCATCGTCCCGATGTCGGTCATCGTGACCGTCGTCCTGATCTCGGTCGCGTACGCGAGGGCCGAATGATGTGGAGACGGCTCCCGATCGGGGCGCTCCTCGTCCTGGTCGTCCTCGCGATGGGTTGGGTCCCACCCACCGATGCCGCCCACCCCGCCGGTGCTCCGCTCGTCATCACACCGGTGTCCCCGTCGCCTCTGTCGATCGTCTCCACCCGGACTCCGAACATCACCGCTACGTTCTCCGACACGTCGGGGACGGTGATCCCGGGCAGTGTCCTGATGATCGTGAACGGTCTCAACGTGACCGGAGTGCAATCGTTCGTCGCCACGACATCGGCCGTGTACTACCTGGTCCCTTCGATCCTCCAGCTTCCGATCGGGAACAACACAGTGAACCTCTCGGTCTCCGACAATCTCGGCAACCATGCATCGTACTCCTGGAGCTTCCAGGTCAACCTAACGGCCGCCGGCGGCCAGCCCATCATCCCGGTCAAGATCGAGGCGCTCCTCATCGATGTCGGCATCCTTGCCGGCGTCGGCGCTCTCGGCGCGGCCGGGTACATCTTCTATCTGCAGCGCACCCACAAGTTCACTTTCCGGAAGTACTTCGCCACCCACCCGGTCAAACGCGAGTACATCGTTCTCTACATCCCACTGATCGTGGCCTTCGTGATCGTGCTCCTCGGGCTTATCTACATCACGGGGACGACTGGTCTCTCCCTGCTCGCGCCGGAGTACCTGTTCATCGCCGGGTTCTTCATCGCCATGACGGCCTTCGCCATCGATTCACGTCGGGAGAAGATCCTCATCCGGGCGCGCGAACGGGCGTTCGCGCAGTTCCTGTTCGAGATGGCCGACGCGATGCGCGGCGGCATCGATCCGGCCAAGTCCGTCATCGAGCTGTCGAAGTCCACCTCGAACATCCTCTCGAAGCCGCTGCGGATCGCCGCGGACCAGATCCGGCTAGGGCGGTCGTTCGAGTCCGTGCTCACCTCGATGGTCGCCGACATGAAGAGCCCGCTCGTGCAGCGCTACGCTGAGCTCATCGCGGAGGCCTCGAACGTCGGCGGCGAGACCTCGACGGTCGTCTACCGGGCCGCCAAGGACATGGACGACTTCATCAAGATCGAGATCGAGCGAGGCCAGCAGCTTCTGCTGCCCATCGCCGTCCTGTACATCGCGTTCGGGGTGCTCATGGCCGTCCTGTTCGCGCTCTTATACATCGCCCCGACGCTCGGCTCGATCAGCATCTCATTCGTGGGCGGCAATCCGCTCGCGAGCGGGCCTACCTCGGCGTCGACCGTTCCGAAGCTCGACCCGGCCACGCTCAAGGTCCGGTTCTTCGACCTGATGCTGATCATCTCGATCGGGACGGGCGCGATCATTGGGGCGTTCACCGAGGGGAAGGCGCGCTACGGTCTCCTCCACTCGCTGGGACTGACCGCGGCCACCGTCATCGCGTTCTTGATCATGTTCCCATGATCGGGGCGGATGGGTTCGGTCCGCTAGGTCGTGTACGTGATCTCGTCGGTCCCCTTGAGCCCGTCCGTGTCCGAAACGACGAGCACGATATTGTAGAGGGTGCTCGGGGTGGAGCTGAGCGTCACGACGACCCTCTCACCGGAGGCGGTCGCGTTGGGGTGACCCGTCGAGTTCAGGTACCACTGCCAGGAATCGATGCTGGCGTTCCCCGCCTGGAACGAGTTCGACCCGTCCAGGACCGGGACGGTCACGTACTGCGTCCCATTGAACGTCTGGAGCGGGGTCACGAGGGCGATTGCCGTCGGAGGGATGAAGATCCGGTTGAAATCGTTCTGCAGGGACGTGAAGAGGTTGATCTCCACGAAGTTCGTGATCGAGAGGACGTAGCTCGGGTTGTAGAAGGAGCTGTTGGCCATCGGCGTGAAGGTGATGTTGACGTTCACCTGCTCGCGAGGGGTCAGGTTCAGCTGGTAGTTCCCGTTGATCCCGACGACGGTGGAATCGAAAGCGCCCGTCGTGAGATTGAGGACCCAGGCGGTGTACTTCTTCACCGGCTGGTCGTTGACCGTGATCTCGTCCACCTGGGCCGGGTTGATGAAAAGGCTCGCGATCGTGAAGTTGAGCGAGGCCCAGCTGGTCGTGTCCCCCACGGGGAGGTAGGGCGCTACGTGGAGCACCGTCAGATCCTCCAGGTTCCGCGCGTGCGTGAGGGCCTCCTGCGACTGAAGCTGCTTCTGGTACTGGGCCACGAAGATCGCGAGGCTCGTGGCGGCGACGACCACGATCAGGACGAGCATGAGCGCGCCGACGATCTCGGAGATGCCGCGCGAGCCGCGTCGGAGCGTCCTCATGCCGGCGCAACACGGCGCGCGTCTCTTAGGACTGCCCACCGGAGTTCCCATAGGACGCCATAGGAACTCGTACAACTACGCATGGCGGAATTATGCGGTGCCCCAAGATTCGGGGGCCATGGGTATCCCGATCGAGATACCCGGCCTCAACACGATCATTCCGGAGATCGGCGAGGGCCGGTTGGTGATCGTCGAGAGCGGGGCGGACCCGGCGAAGAGCTTCTTTGTCCGACGGATAACTCTGTCCGCGCTCGCGGCCCATCTCCCCGTCACCTTCCTCACCTCGCGGAGCCGCGACGAGGTCCGGGATCAGCTTTCGCGGGAGGGCGGACGGCCGCCGTGGGAGGAAGGCACGACGGAGATCATCGAGGAGGATGCGATCGACGATCTCAAGGTCTACGCGGGGAGCGGCGGGTTCCTCGCCGTCGACTCGTTCTCGTACCTAACCCTCGAGCTCTCCGGGCCGCATCTCGCCCGGCTTCTCCGGGGGCTGCGCGCGGTCTGTCACGAGAAGCACACGACGGTGATCCTCGCGACGGACCGAGGCATGTTCGAGCCGCGGGCCGAGGCGGTCACGGCCCACCTGGCCGATGGGGTCATCCAGTTCCACGCGAAGGAGGGCCCGGAGGGGCTGATCCGCTACCTCCGAATCCCCAAATGGAGCGACGGTCGATTCATCGACAGAAATATCTATTACGACTTCGACGGCAAGCGTATCGCGGTGGACCTGCGCAGCCGGGTCCTGTGAGCCGGGAGGACCAGTGACGACGGGTACCTACGATCGGTACGGCCTCACCAGCAATCCGTTCCGGGAGCTGGCGAGCGAGAGCCTCTCGGACATCGAGATCTTCCACGTCCGGACGAGGATCGACGACGCGCTCGCGTCCATCAAGGACGAGGTGCTCGAGAAGGAGAACCGCGCCGTCGTCGCGCTCGTCGGACCCTTGGGGTCCGGGAAGACGCAGCGGCTCCTCCTCGCCGCCGCCGAGGCGCGCGAGCGGAAGGCGTTCACCGTCTACCTGGACATCACCCAGAAGTCCGCGTGGATCCTCAAAGGCCTCGCGCAAGAGATCCAGAAGGCCGCCCATGAAGCGGGCCGGACGAAGACCTTCAGCACGCCGGCGTGGTATCGGGAGGTCGGGTCCTTCCTCAATCTCAAGGACGCGGGGTACGACCCGGTCCAGGCCGGCAAGGCGATCGCGCATGCCCTCAACGAGAACGCCCCGGCGTTCCTGCTGCTGAACGACCTCCACAACCTCACGAGCACGTCGGAGGCCGTCGCCTTCGCCCGGACCCTTCAGGAGACCGCCGACACGATCAAGCCCGGGGTCCTCGTGATGTTCGGGGCCTATCACACCTACATGGAGGCGCTCGTGAAGGCCCAGCCGGCCCTGGTCTCGCGGATCAACCGGACCTTCGTCTTGACCGGGCTCTCCGACGAGGAGGCCGGCCTACTGCTCGCGAAGAAGCTCTTGGCGAAACGACTGGTCGAGGAGCTCGATCCGCTGTTCCCGTTCGAACGCGACGCCGTCGGGATGATCAATCGGGCGGTCGGCGGGAATCCCCGCCGGCTCCTCGAGATCGCCGACCGTGTCCTCGAGTACGGGGTCGAGCACCGCTCCTACCGGATCGATGCGGAGGTCGCGCAGGCGGTGCTCCGCGACCGCCAGACCGCGGAGGCGATCACCGCGGTGGCGTCACCGACCGCCCGCCCCAGGTCGCCCGCCGCGACGGCCGAGGCACGGCCGACGAACCCCGTGTCGTCGACAGTGGTCACCGCGGCCAAGGACCCCTGACCGGACGGCGGATCACTTCGCGGCGACCTCGTCGGTCATGACGGCGAGGTTGATCGCCTGCTCGGCGATGTCGGCGGCGTAGCTCGCGGTCCGGCCGAGGCTGTCGACGACGGCACCGAGGGCGAGGAGCTCCTCCCCCTTGCGCGTGGCCACACGGTGGGAGAGCGCGTCGATGAGCTTCTGGTGCTGACCCCGGGCGTCGATCGCGTCGTTCGCGAGATCGACGTTGCCGGTGACGAGGGCGGTGAACGCCTGGTCGAGGATACGGACGCCCGACTGCGTCGCCTCCTCGAGCTCCTTTCCGAGCTTCGGGTCCAGTCCCCGGCCGTCAACGATGGCCTCGTACGTGTTCGCGATCCGCTCGGCGTGATCGCCGATCCGTTCGAGGAGCTTCGCGACGAGCCGATGACTGTGGATGCCGGAGTCGAGCACCCGGCCGGTGGGGTCCGACGGGGAGGTGTGGGCGATGTGGTACTGTTTCGCGACCATCCAGTACAGGCGGTCGACGTCCTGGTCGCGCTGGCCCACGTCGTGAGCGAGCGAGGCGTTCGAGGTCCGGAGCGCGCTCACGGAGTCGTCGAGCATGGCCCGGACGATGAGGTGCATGCGGCGGAGGCACTTCTCGGAGCTCAGCTCCGTCGGGTCCGACAGGTCCTGGATCACGATGGCGTTGCGCGTCTCCTCGATGACCGCGGGGCCGATGACGAGGCGACAGAACTCGCGGGAGACCTTCCGGACGAACGGGCCCTTCTCGGGGGAGAATCGAACCTCGATGACCCCGAACCCCGAGATGTACGCCCCGATCAGCTTCCGCAGCAGATGATCGCGCGCCTCCTCGCCCTTTTCCTCGAAGATCTTGCGACGGACGGACGGTTTCTCCGTCATCCTGTGGCGGACCGAGACCGAACCATCGGTCTCCGTCTCGAGGAACAACGTATCGCCGGCCTTGAGACCCGCGCCCAGGACCCAGCGCTTCGGCAGGGAGACGACGTACGTGGACCCCCCGGCCAACTGCAGTTTCCGACCTTCCATGCTGGGAGACAACCGGTCGCCGAGCGGATACGGAGTTTTAAGCGTTCATTCATTAGACTATGTACTAATCCTACAGACTACGCAATACGACCAGAACTCCGTGGGCTGGGTCGTGGACCTGAGGGGCGGCCGACTCGTGCGGCGGGCGGGGCGGTCCCGCGCTCCCCCGGCGACCGGCCTACGTCTTGGATCGCTCGGCCGGGGCGAAGACCACCAGCAGGACGAGCTCCTCGACGATGTCGAGGAAGCGATGGGGCTGGAGGGCGGGGACGAACAGCACGTCGCCCGGACCGACCTCCTCGTCCACGTCCCCGTGGAGGAATCGCCCCCGCCCCCGGACGACGTAGTAGATCTCATCCTCCGTGTGCGGCGACTGCCGATCGCTGGCCCCCCGAGCCAGAACGTACGTCCCGACGCTCATCGAGGGAACGCGCAGGAACTCGACGTACCCGTGCGGCGAGGTCCGCGCCCGCTCCCGGAGGGACTCGATCGAAGGGGTCGGCATCCCACGCTACGCGAGGCAGGGGGGCCATATCTGGTGGTCGGCCGGCCCGATCGGGGCGATCAGGGCGTTCGCGCTCCCCCATCGCGCCGACGCTCCAGGAGCTCGCGCGCGGCGCGAGTGCCCGTGGCGATGGCCCCGGCCACGGTGGCCGCGTGACCGTCCGCATCGGTGGCCTCTCCGGCGAAGAACAGGCGCCCGTCAACGGGCGCCGCGAGGTCGCGGCGATCGCCGAGTGTCGCCTCCGGGGGGAGGAAGGAGTACGCGCCACGTGTCCAGGGGTCCGAGGACCATCGATGGACGACGCTGCCCTCGACCGTCCCGAGCCCTTCTCCATCGGGCATCACGGCGTTCCACTCATCGACCGTCGCGCGGACGAGGTCCTCGTCGGAGAGCCGGACCCGACGCTCCGCCTCCCGTCCCACGGTGAACGCGGTCAGCAGTTCGGTGCGTTCGCCGAGCCCGACGCGGGGCCGGTAAAAGGAGGAGGCCGTACCCCCGTACACCATCGCGAAATCCCCGAGCCGCCGACGCCACCGGCCGTCGGAGACCTTGAGGTGGAGGGCGAAGGCGTGGCCGAACCCGATGCGCCGGATTGCGGCCCGCTTCGCCGCAGGGAGCGGGGGGTCGAACGCGATGGCCTCTGCCTGGAGCAGGCTCAGCGGTACCGTCACGATGGCCGCCGGGGCGTTGTACTCCCGGTCGAACTTCCCATCCTCCCCGACCACGTGGACAGTGACCCCCTCCGGTCGCGACCGGATCCCTCGCACGGGTGCGTTCAGGACGATCCTGCTCCCGAGGCGCGCGGCGGTCCGCCGGACGAGGGCCGAATAGCCCTCGTCAACGAGGAAGTTGTGGAACCCGTGGGCCTCGGTCAGTAGCCGGTCCTCCTCCGCCTGGCCTCGGACGCCGATGGTGTCGGCATTCGTCGCGTAGACGTGGGCGTGCAGCAGCGTCACGATCGGCCGGGCGGCCGGAGGGACCGTTCGATCGTCCAGGAACTGCTCGAGCGAGCAGTCCGGCCCTTCGTACGCCAGGAGGGCGTTGGGCAGACCGAAGACGGACGCCCAGGCCGCGCGGGTGCCGATCACGGGATGGAACGGGAGGAAGAGCCACGGGTACCGGGCCACGCGCCGTCCCACGACGATGCGACTTCTCCGAACAGTCGGGTAGGGATGGACGGCGAGGCCAGCCCGTGCGAGCCAAGAATGGGTGACGACGCGCCGCCCGTGGACCATCTGGGCCCCGAGCTCGAGCGGGATCCCGCCCTCCAGTGTGTAGTCGGTCAGGACACGACCTCCCGGCCGGTCCCGGGCCTCCAGGACGATCACCTGACGTCCGGCGCTGACGAGGGCGTCCGCCGCTGCCAGTCCGGCGAATCCGGCACCGACGACGATCGCGTCGAGCGCAGTGGGCGTGGGTTCTGCCGCCAACGACCCTACCTGGCCGCTCGACGGCCCGGCGCGAGGGAGCACGGGCCGTCCGAGGCGCTCTCCGTCCCACGACAGGCCACCCGGCTCCGACGGAGCACGATCGACGGATCGACTCCGCCGGTTCCGCCCGACTCCCCCGCCATTGCCCCCGCCGATTTTACAGGGTTCTGCTAATAAACGCACCTCCCGGGGGCTCGAGGGGCCAGCCCAGCGGGTCGAGCCCGGGAGCGACGATCGATCCTCAGCGCGGGCCGACCTTCCCGGCCCACGGGGCACCCCGACGCCATCTAACCAAACTTCTTAGGCCCGGGAGCCGGCATACGAATCGCCGATGCCTCGACGGATCGGCCCGGCGCACGGCCCCAAGCGTCCCCGGTTCGTTCGGACCAGGTCGATGGCCTTGTGTCTGATGGCCGTCGGGCTCGTGCTCGTTCCCGCGACGAGCGCGGGTCGGAACATGCCGATGGCATCTCCAGTCGCGTCTGTCGTTTCGACGGCGTCGGTCCCGGGAGCCGGGAGTCTGTCCGGAACGTGGACGATGTTCGCCCCGACGTCGGGTCAACCGTTCGCCCGAACGGGCGCCGCTCTCGCCTTCGATCCCGTGGAGGGGCTCGGCGTCCTATTCGGCGGGCGGGCCGCCAATAGCTCCCTGCTCAACGACACGTGGGTCAACGACGGGGACTATCCTGGAGAATGGGGCTCCACCCCGGTCCCCGACATCGTATCCCCGCCTCCGCTGCTCGATGCCGCCCTCACCTTCGACCCTACCTTCAATGAATTCCTGCTGTTCGGCGGCAAGCTCGCGAACGGCACGGCCTACGGGGGGACCTGGTCGTTCGGGGGCTTCCAGTGGACCGACCTCACCGGGAACCTGCGTACTTCTCCCCCCCCCGATCCGTCGCCGGCGATAGCCTACGACGCCCTCACGGGCGAGGTGGTCCTCGTGAGCTCCTCGGACCCCGGCGCCACCTGGACCTTCGGGGCGGGAGGATGGACCGACCTCCCCATCGCCGAGTGGCTCGCCCCGCGGACAGCCCCGACGGCGTTGGCGGACCCCTCGACGGGCGGCGTGCTCCTCTTCGGAGGATCCACGATCGGGAGCGAGCCCCAACCCCTCAACGCCACGTGGATGTTCCTCTCCTCCGGCTGGGAGCCGGTCACCTCCGGTACTGCCCCGCCCCCGGAGGCTCGGCCGGCGATGGCCTACGACCCCCGGATCCCTGGGGTCCTCCTGTTCTCCAGCACCTCGACGGTCTCGACGTGGGTCTACACATCGACCGGCTGGAGCGAGTGGCCGGGCGGAACGATGCCACCGGCACGGGCGGGGGCGGAGCTCTACTACGACAGCGACGCCGATTACGACAGCCTGTTCGGAGGTGCCGCCGTCAACGGCTCCACGTTCTCGGACAACTGGGGGTGGAGCGTGCCCCCGGTCGTTCTCACCCCAACGCTCGGCGCGGCCTCGATCGGGTTCACGACCTGGGTCGAGGTCGCGGCCGTCATCGCGGTGCCGATCGCCGTGGTGCTGATCCTCCGACGGCGGCCGCCCCGAACCAAGCCCGTGGACGCGCCGGCGAGCGCGGCGGCCGCGGCACCGAGCTGATATCGCAGGATCGGTGGCGCGGAAGGTCAGAGGGCTCCCGCGAACGAGCCGGAGTAGAGGGCCGCCCCGAACGCCAGCGCCGTCAGGACCGCGAGCGCCATCGTCGGGACGAGGATCTGGGGCGGACCCCCCTCCGCCGGTCCGAGGAGGAGTATCTCGGAGGAGAATCCGTGCCACAGCGTGCCGAGCAGCGCGCCGAGGACGACCCCCACCAGGCCGGCGGCCCCGAGGGTCGAGCCGGCGAGAACGGGGATCCCGATCCCGAGAAGCAGCGGTCCGATCGAACGTCCGAGCCGAAGCCGTATCGGATCTACGGCCGGCGACGACGGCGCGCCCGGGGTCAGGGGCGCCTCCCGATACGAGAGCACCGTGGCGGTGAGGACGGGGATCAACAAGCCCAGGGCGGCGCCGACGAGGAGCCGGCCCTCGGTTCCCCCGGTCAGGGAGACCACGAGCGTCCCGGGCGCCACGCCGGCCTCGAGAGGGACGAGCGAGAGGAATCCGGTCACGAGAACGAGGGAGGCGAGGCCCATCGCGAGCACGAGGCCGACCCGAACGCCGGCGGTGAATCGATCGGTCCCGGGGTCCGGCGTCTCGGCCAGCGAGGCGGGCGAGATCCTGGTCGCCGACGCAGGGGTCGCCTCGCCGGCCGCGTTGAGCGCGGCGGCGAAGCGCCCACCGAGATCCAGCGCCATCAGCCCGGCGAAGGTCCCCACCATCGCGACGGCGGCGAGTGCGATCCCGTACGTCCCGAGGCCCGGCGTCGAGAGATCGACGCCGCGCGGGAGCTCCCAGCTCGCGAGCCAGTAGGTCACCGCTATGGTGCCCGCCAGCACGATCGCCGGTACGACGGCGCGCAGGTACCTTAGCGAGCCGCGGGTCCTCGTCCGCGGGGACGATCCACCCGCCGCCCAGAGAAGGACGACGAGCGTACCGGCGGCGAGACCCGTCACGCCGCTCAGGTAGAGCCCGAGACCGCCCGGGAGGTACGGCGGGACGAGGGCGAGCAGGGCGATCGTGCCGAAGGCCACGGGGCCGAGCTCGGCGATGCGTCGGAAGGAACCGGAAGGTGACGGCACCCCCGCTCCGAACGGGATGGCGACGAGGGAGGCGACGAAGACGGCCGCCAGGGCGGCCATCGGGAAGAGCACCGCGTTCGGTTGGAGGATCCGTATCGCCGACGGAACAAAGGCGATCAACGACGCCCCGGTCGCGGCGGTGAGGAAGGCGAGGTACAGATCGATCGCGTAGGCCACGGAGGTGGGAGCCATCGAACGGATCCACTCCAGCTGGTGGGCCGACCCGGGGGGAGCGGCCGCGTCGTTGCGACGGGGACGCCCGACCGTTCTCGCCGCGAGCGCGGCGGCCGCCGCTCCAAGGGCCGCGGCGATCATGGCCGGAACGTGGCCGTCCAAGGTGACATAGAGCCCGATCAGCGTCAGGAGCGCGGCTCCGCCCGCGCCGGAGGAGATGGCGGCCGACGCCGTCCACCCCCGGCGGGGGCGCCGATCCGTCAGGAGATCGACCGGCCGCTCCGTGGCCGCGCGTGGGATCAGGATCGTGACACCGATGGCGAAGAGCGCCACCGCGAGGCCGCCGAAGGCCCCTACGGCGAGGGCGAGCTCGACGTCGTGGCTCGAGCCGATCCGGAGGCTCGCGGCCTGGACAAGGCCGGCAAGGACGAGCGTGGCGACGAGCGTGGCCAGGACCGGGGGAAGGACCAGTTCTCGAAGGAGGGGGCGGAGGCGCAGCTGGGGGTGCGGGGGCTTCGGGCGTCGGCCCGCCGGTTCGATGAGGAGGCCCGCGAGGATGCCCGAGAGCGCGAGGGCGCCGGCCGATAGGAACAGGACCAGCAGCTCGAGCGGAAGTGTGGACGGTTCCACCATCTGGTTCCTCCGCGTCCTACGGGGTCGAGTCAGATCCGGCCGAACGGCGACGCCGGCTCACGGTCCGGGTCCCTGGTAGGGATCCGGACGCCAGGTCGGAACGCCATCCACGGAACGATGGACCGTTCCTCGGGGATATACAGCCAGCGCTGCCGGGGAACCGTGTCGTCGGAGGAACCCCGGTTCCGCCGTCCCCGGGGGACCGAGGTCCCCGAGGGTCCCTACGTGAACTCTTCCCGCTCGAAAAGGAAGAGACCGAGGATCGCGGTGATGACGAAGTAGGCGAGCATGATCCCGACGCCCTCGGCGATCGTCGCGTTCGTCACCGTGATGGGGGGGCTCCCCGGCGGGCCCGGGGACATGCAGACGTGCGTCCCCGGTGCGCTCAGGCAGGAGGTGTTGAAGATGCCCCCGATGACCGTATCGGCGTAGGTCAGGATGAACCACGGCGTGACGTGCGCGAGATCGGCGATCAGGGCCTGTAGGAGGGAGAATCCGAAGAGGAAGAGGACGGCGGTGATCAGCGTCGCGTAGGTGCTCGTCTTGAACATGGAGCTGAAGAGGAACACCGCGCCGAGCAGCGCGAGAAGATAGACGATCGCGAGAGCGAAGGAGCCGAAGAAGTCCGCCGTGAAGGCCCCCGCGCCGAAGTAGTACGCGCCGTTGGCGAGCAGTAAACCGGCGAAGAAGACCACGGCGGTCAGGGAGGCGATGAAGGCGGCCAGGTACTTCCCGACGTACACCGTGGCCCGGCGGACGGGGAGCCCCATGAGGAAATAGCCCGTCTTGTTCTGGAACTCCCCGGCGATGGCGTCGCCGCCGAAGATGACCCCCGCAAAGATGATGACAACGGTAACTCCGCTCCCCCAGAATGTCGCGTAGAACGACCCGGAATTTCCGAGGAACGGCGGCGGTCGGTAGTAGCCGACGACCGCGGTCAGGATGAAGCCGATGATGGCGACCAGCGCCATCATGAGGACGAACCGTCGGGAGAAGAGGTAGTCGCGAAGTTGATACCGGGTGAGCTTGAGGACCTGCCGCCAGCTTCGGAGCAAGGGCCGGCGGACCGAAGTCCCCGGCGTTGAGGCAGGCACCCCCGTCGGATCGGTCGCCAGGCCGAGGGTCATTCAGTCCCCCCGGTCGATCTGGCTGAGGTAGACCTCTTCCAGAGCGCTCTTCGATTCCTGGAAGCTGACGAGATCGAACTCGAGGGCGGAGAGCTGTCGGAGGAGCGCCGCCTGGCCCGCGAGATCTCCCGTATAGTAGATCCGAAAGCGCCGGGGGTCGAGCTGCTCGATCTTCTGAACGCCGGCCGTGGACGCGAGCTGGACCTGCATCGCCGCTTCCGTCATCGGGCGCGCAAAGCTCGCATCGAAGGAGACCTGGCCGTGCGAGAACTTGGACGTGACGTTCTCGAGGGTGTCGTAGAAGAGGAGCTTCCCGTGATTGATGAGCGCCACCTCATCGCAGACGTCGGTGACCTCGGCCAAGATGTGGCTGCTCATGAAGATCAGACGGTCCTGCTTCTTCAGCTCTCGAACGATCGTGCGGACCTCGGCCATGCCGCGCGGGTCGAGCCCCGTCGCCGGCTCGTCGAGCATGAGGATCTCGGGATCGTGGACCAGGGCAGCGGCGATATTGATCCGTTGCTTCATCCCCTTGGAGAACTTCCCCACCTTCTCGTCGGCCCATTCGGACATCTTCACTTCGGCGAGGACGGCGGGGATCCGCACCGCGCGTTCGGCGTGCGACATGTTGCGCATGTCGGCCACCATCTCGAGGGCCTGCGTCGGGGTCAGGGAGGGGTAGATCTCCGGGGACTCGATGAGAACGCCGGCGACGTGCAAGGCGCGCTTCCGCTCCTTCTGGACCGAGATCCCGTTGACGAAGCACTCCCCTGCGGTCGGGAAGATCATGTCCGTGAGCATCTTCAGCGTGGTCGTCTTTCCCGCCCCATTCGGGCCCAGGAACCCCACGCACTTTCCTCCCTCGAGCTTGAGGTCGAGATGATCGAGGGCGGTGAATTTACCGAAGGTCTTCGTAAGACCCCGAACCTCGATCGAAGGACTATTCGTCGCCATTCTCGCCCCTGGCTAGTTCGCCGGCTACCCGACTAGGTGAATAAGCGCGCCCCTCCCGTGCCTCGCCCTCGCAAGGAGGCGAGAGGGCGCTCGCTCGCGCGCCCGCGATCCGCCTCAGGGCGGGCCGACTACGGAACGAGGCCGTCCGGGACCAAGGGAAGCGAACGGAGCCGGCTCCCCACCGCGTCGAAGATGGCGTTGGCGATCGCCGGGGCGACCGCAATGATCGGGGACTCGCCTCCCCCCTGCGACGGGAGGTCCTTCCGATCGATCAGGACGACCTCGACGGGGGGCGCATCCCGGAACCGCGGCACGCGGTACTGCGAGAGCCGAGGGTTGAGGACGCGGCCGTTCTCAAAATGGATCGCCTCGAACAGGGCCCCACCGAGGGCCATGATTGTGCCCCCCTCGACCTGGTTGCGAAGGTTCGAGGGATGGACGATGGCGCCGCACTCGAACCCGGTCACGATGCGGAGGATCTCGAGGCGCCGATCCTCGGCAACGGAGACTTCGGCGAAGGTGGCGACCCGCCCTCCCTTCTCCGTCCCTACGGCGATACCCCGGCCTCGGCCCGTGGGGCGGGGCGCCTCGGCGGCTCGAGGAGCCCACCCCGCCCGCTCGACGACGGCGCGAAGGACGTCGGCGAGCCGCTCGTCCGCAAGATGACGAATTCGGTACTCCACCGGGTCCGCTCCCACCCGCGCGGCGAGCTCGTCGATGTGGGACTCGCGGGCGAAGTTGTTCGCCGTCGCAGCCAAGGCCCGGTAGGGGCCCTGGGCGAGGGGGGAATCGACCGGTTGGTTTCCGATCTTCTGGTTGGGGACGTTGTAGGGGATCCGGGCGGCCGAGGCGCCGGCGTTCAGGTTCCGGAACTGCCAGGCCGTGATCGTGCCGTCGTTCTGCTCGCCCGACCGAATGTCGATCACCGCCATCGGACGGAAGTAGGCCTGCGTGAACTCCTCCTCCCGGGTGAACACGATCCGAACCGGACGGCCCGCGGCCTTTGCGAGTCGCGCCGCGCCGAGCGCCAGCTCCGCCGCGTGCTTGCCGCCGAACCCGGAGCCCGTCGACGGTACGAGGATATGGATGTTCGAAGGAGCGAGCCCGAGCGCCTCGGCTAGGGACTCTCGTGCCCGGAACGGGGTCTGCGTGCCCAACCAGACCGTGAGCCGCTCCCCCTCCCACGCGGCGAGCACGGCGTGGGTCTCCATGGGAACGTGCGCGATGTACGCCGTCGTGTAGGTCTCGTGGAGCGTGATGGGAGCTTCGGTCAGGGCGGTGTCGACGTTCCCCGCCTCGTGGTGGACCATGTCCCAGACGTCCTCGCCTTCCGCCGGGTGGTGCTCGAGGTACTCGACGATGTCCTTCTCCGACGGCTGGGGGGTGGTCTCCCATTCCGGTCGGAGGGCCTTCAACGCGGCCATGGCCGTCGGCAGGTCGGGCGCGGCGACGCCGGCGAAATCGCCGTCGTGGACCGCGGTGACGCCGGCCATCGCCTGGGCTCGAGAGAGATCCACGCCGCGGAGCTTGGCGCCGTACGAGGGGGCGAACAGGATCTTCCCCCAGAGCATGCCCGGTGGGTGGAGATCCGATACGTACTTGCGCGAGCCCGTCACGACCTCGCGCGCACCCAGGTTCGCCGTGGCATGCCCCGCCCGGGTCCACTCCGACGGCGGCGTTGGTCGTGTCGACGGCGGAACCATTTCAACGCGCCGAAGCCCGCGGACCAGCTCGCCGTAACCGAGCGAGCGTCCGTCCGTTCCGGTCCTCGGCCGGACCCGACCGTCGGTGAGGTCCAGGTCCCCCGCCGGGACGCCGAGCCGGGCCGATGCGATCTCGAGCAGGAAGCCCCGCGCCGCCGCTCCCGTCAGCCGCAGGTGTTCGCCGGCATCCGGAGTGGACCGGCTCCCGAACGTTCCCATATCCCACGGGCAGAGGTCGGTATCCCCCATCGTGAGCTCCACGGCGGAAAGCGGAAGTCGAAGCTCCTCGGCGACGAGGAGCGAAAGCGCGGTCCTCGTTCCCTGACCGACCTCGACCTTTCCGATGAAGGCCTTCGCGACGCCATCCTCGCCGACGTGGATCCAGGCCCCTCCGTGCGGAGGGCCGCCGCGCCCCCAGCCTCCGGGCCCCGGTCGTTGCGCCGGGAGGACGACCACGAGACCGGCCCCGAAGCGATCGAAGTAGTCGCGCTCCGTGGGCGGGCGAAGGTCGTACGGGACCGCGCTGCGTGGGGCGGTCATGGCGCCGGGCCCCGGGCGCCGTCGGAGATCGCCGCGGCGCGTTGGACGGCATCGATGATGCGGAGATAGCCGCCGCACCGGCAGAGATTGCCGTCCATCGCGGCCCGGATCGCGGCCTCGTCGGGCCGGGGGTTCCGGGCCAGCAGCGAGACGGCGGCGACGACCATGCCCGGCGTGCAGAACCCACACTGGAAGGCGCCGGCCTCGATGAACGCCTGCTGAACCGGGTGGAGGCGGTCCGCTTCGGCAAGCCCCTCGACAGTGATGACCGATCGCCCGACCGCCTCCCCGACGGGGGTCTGGCACGCCCGGACGGCGACGCCGTCGAGCAAGACCTTGCAGGCACCGCACTCGCCCTCTCCACAGCCGTACTTGGTGCCCGTAAGTCCGAGCTCTTCCCGGAGCACGAGGAGCAGGCTGCGATCCCGATCGAGGCGGATCGGGTGGTCGATCCCGTTCACCCGGAGCCGCGGTTCGCTGGAGGAAGGCGGGTTAGGCTCAGGAGGGGACATGGAACACCGAGGACCCGGGCCGTGGGTTCGGCAGGATTCTCGAGACTGGCCGCCGGGATCTCACGCTCGAGGGAACGCCCTGAGACTAATGATGCTGCCGGACGGAGATCCTCGCTCGCGCCTCCGAACCATGGGATCTGGGCACGCTCGAACGGCCGGGGGGCGCTCCGCCCCCTGGATGGAGCTACCTCCGCAACCTCGGGTCGAGCGCGTCGCGGAGGCCGTCGGACATGAAGTTGACGGAGATCGCGAACAGGAAGATCACGAGCCCTGGGAAGAGGAGCTGCCACCAGGGGAAGCTGCACGGGATGTTCGAGGC
>Ga0209415_10000186_pt1 | contig 104947 bp, 93 predicted proteins | sample PeaSoiSIISIP2007_FD_187696 | JGI IMG/M metagenome (GOLD analysis project Ga0209415, IMG submission 187696) | Peat soil microbial communities from Weissenstadt, Germany - SII-SIP-2007 (SPAdes) (version 2) | ecosystem: Environmental > Terrestrial > Soil > Wetlands > Peat | place: Germany...
TACGACGTGAAGCGGGCCGAGACCGGGATCATCTACGTCGACGAGATCGACAAGATCGCGCGCAAGAGCGAGAACCCGTCAATCACACGGGACGTCTCGGGTGAGGGTGTCCAGCAGGCGCTGCTCAAGATCCTGGAGGGGACGACCGCGTCGGTGCCCCCTCAGGGCGGCCGCAAGCACCCCCACCAAGAGTTCATCCAGATCGACACAACGAACATCCTGTTCATCTGCGGCGGGGCGTTCGCCGGGTTGGACAAGATCATCGAGAGCCGGATCGGCCGCAAGGGGATCGGCTTCCGCGCGGATGTGTCGACGACCGAGCGCAACGACGACGAGATCCTCCGCCGGGTCCTCCCCGAGGACTTGATGAAGTTCGGCCTCATCCCCGAGTTCATCGGGCGGTTGCCGGTGGTCGGAGCGGTCTCGCAGTTGTACAAGGACGCGCTGATCCGGATCCTCGTCGAGCCGAAGAACGCGCTGATCAAGCAGTACGCGTACCAGTTCGAGCTGGACGGGGTGGAGCTGGTGCTGACCGACGACGCGCTCGACGCCGTGGCCGACCAGGCGCTGCTCCGGGGGACCGGGGCCCGCGGGCTCAGGGCCATCTTGGAAGAGGTCCTGCTGGACGTCATGTACGACCTGCCGGGTCGCAACGACACCGGCAAGTGCGTCATCGACCGGGCGGTCGTCCTCGAGGGGGTCAACCCCACCCTCGTGCCGCTGACCGAGCCGCCGGCGAAGGCCCCACGGAGTCGCCGGGCCGCCTCGTAAGCTCCGGCCCACCATGGGTGGGCGGTGACACAGATCCCCTTCTCCTCCGTCGGCGACGCGATCGCCTGGCTGGACGGCCACATCGACTACGAGTCGAAGACGCCGAGCCGGCGCGCGCTGCCCACCCTCGACCGGATGCGGGAGCTCGTGCACCTGCTCGGGAACCCCGAACGGACCTACCCGCTCGTGCACCTGACCGGCACCAACGGGAAGGGCTCGACCGCGGCGATGACCACCTCGTTGATAGGGGCCATGGGCCTCTCGGTCGGGACCTACACGAGCCCGAACCTGAGCCGGGTCAACGAGCGGATCGCCCGCAACGGCGAGCCGATCGACGACGAGTCGTTCGCCGCGGTGCTGTCGACGCTGGCCGGCCTGGAGCCGCTGATGGCCGACCGCCCGAGCAGGTTCGACCTGCTGACCGCGGCGGCCTTCGGCTGGTTCGCGGACGTCGCGGTCGACGCGGCGGTCATCGAGGTCGGGGTGGGCGGGACGTGGGACTCCACCAACGTGGTCGAGTCAGAGGTGAGCGTCATCACCAACGTCAGCTACGACCACACCGACATCCTCGGGCCCACCCTCGAGGGCATCGCCGTCGACAAGGCGGGCATCGTGAAGGCCGGGTCGACGTGCGTGGTCGGCGAGCGCCACCCCGGCCTGGCGACGATCATCGAGCAGCGCGCCCGCGAGGCCGGGGCCGAGGCCGTCTGGCTGGCCGGACGCGACTTCGAGTGCCGGTCCAACCGGCTGGCGGTCGGCGGACGCCTCGTCGACATCCAGACGCCGGGCGGCTCCTACGGCGAGGTGCTCGTCTCGATGCACGGCCCCCACCAGGGGGTGAACGCGGCCTGCGCCCTGGCCGCCACCGAGGCGTTCTTCGGCCGGGCGCTCGACGAGGCGGTCGTCGAGGAGGGACTCGGCCGGGTGCGGGTGCCGGGGCGCCTCGAGGTCGTCGGCCGCCACCCGCTGACCCTTGTGGACGGGGCGCACAACGTGGCCGGCATGGAGTCGCTGGCGACCGCCGTCACCGAGGGGTTCCGGGTGGATGGGCCCACGGTCGCGGTCATCGGGATGCTGCGGGGCCGCGATCCGATGGCGATGCTCGCGGCGCTCGCCCCGATCGGCATCTCGACCCTGTACGCATGCGCCCCCGACTCGCCGCGTGCCATCGCGCCCGACGTGGTGGCCGAGGCCGGCCGCGCGCTGGGCCTCGACACCGACGTCGCCGGCAGCGTCGCGGAGGCGATGACGATGGCGAAACCGCAGGTCCCCGACGACGGCCTGCTGCTCGTGGCGGGTTCGCTCTACGTGGTGACCGACGCGCGAGAGCTGCTGCTCGACGCGGCCCGCCGCACCTGACCGCCTCCCGGAACGCGCGGGGCGTGCTGGTAGGGTCCAGCACTCGTGGAACGGACGCTCGTGATCATCAAGCCCGACGCGGTCGAGCGCGGCCTCGTGGGCGAGATCCTCGCCCGCTTGGAGGCCAAGGGCATGCGGTTCGTCGCCGCCGAGCTGCGCCAGATGCCCCTCGAGGTGGCCGAACGCCACTACGAGGAGCACCGGGGGAAGCCCTTCTTCGGCGAACTGCTCGAGTTCATCACCCGCTCGCCCTCACTCGTGGCGCTCGTCGAGGGCCCCGAGGGCGCCCATGCGGTGGTGCGGGGCCTGATGGGAGAGACCGACCCGAAGAAGGCGGCCCCCGGCACGATCCGCGGCGACCTCGGGACCGAGCTGCCCGACAACCTCGTCCACGGGTCGGACTCGCCCCAGTCGGCCGCCCGGGAGATCGCGCTGTTCTTCCCCGACCTCGCCTGATCCGGTCGGTCTACCCCCACACCTCGTCGGCGACCTCGACGATCAGCGCCAGCTTCGCCCGCTGCTCGTCCGCACTGAGGACGTTGCCCTCGACGGTCGAGGAGAAGCCGCACTGCGGTGAGAGGCACAGTTGGTCGAGCGGGACGAAGCGGGCCGCGTCGTCGATCCGCCTCTTGAGCTCGTCCTTGCGCTCGAGCTTGCCGCGCTTCGTCGTGACCAGCCCGAGCACGACCTTCTTGCCCGGTGGCACGAACCGCAGCGGCTCGAACCCGCCGGAGCGCTCGTCGTCGAACTCCAAGAAGAAGCCGTCGACGTTGAGTCGCCCGAACAGCGCCTCGGCGACGAAGTCGTAGCCCCCCTCCGCCGCCCATGACGAGCGGAAGTTCCCACGGCACATGTGGGTCGTGATGGACATCGTCGCTGGTTTGGCGGCGATCGCGGCATTGATCGTGTCGATGTAGGTCTCGTGTTGGTGGTCGGGGTCGCCGCCCTGCCCCGCGATGTAGGCCCGCTGCTCGGGGTCGTTCAGGTAGGCGAGGCTCGTGTCGTCGAACTGGAGGTAGGTGCAACCGAGCTCCGCGAGCGCGGCCACCTCGGCGCGGTACGCCGCGGCGAGGTCCGACCAGAACGCCTCGAGGTCGGGGTAGACCGTCTCGTCGATGGCGGCCCGGCCGCCCCGGTAGTGGACCATGCTCGGCGAGGGGATCGTCAGCTTGGGCGTGGCCGCGGTCACCATCGAGGCCAGCGACACGAAGGCGGAGGCGAAGATCGGGTGGTCGAGATGCACCGGGGCGTTCACCGCGAGCCCCGACGGGGTGAACGAGAGCGTCTCCTTCTCGTTGCGGAACGCGACCGAGATGGTGCCCTCGGTGCGCTCGATGCCGCCGAGTTGGTAGATGAAATCCATGTGCCACGACGCCCGGCGGTACTCGCCGTCGGTGGCCGATCGGAGCCCCACCGACTCCTGCATGACGACCGCGTCCCGGATCGCCTCGTCCTCGGCGGCGCTCAGCTCGTCGGCCGAGATCGCCCCGGCGGCGTGCTGCTCCCGGGCGGCGAGGAGGGCGGGGGGCCGGAGCAGGCTGCCCACGTGGTCGGCCCGGAACGGCGGACGTTCGTTCGCCATGGCATGTCACCCCCTTCCGCCGCAACCTAGTGGGTGCCTCCAACGGGCCCCACCTGGGCGAACGGCTTCGGAGGGGGCGGAGCGTGCCGGCGGGGCCCAACGAGCGGATTTGTGCCCACCGAAGGCCCCCGAACGCGAGTTACACTGCTGTTGTTCTAATTGCCGCTGCGTTCCACCTGTCGGGGGACATTCGGCGGCCTTGTGCGCCCATGCGCCGTTCCCGTAGCCTTGGCCGACCGACGTGACGGCTGTGACGGCCGCGAGTCGCTACTCCGCCGAGGGGGAACGAGACCCGATGCCTGACAATCGCCTGTTCCTGCTCGGACGCGACATGGCGGTCGATCTCGGCACGGCGAACACCCTCGTCTACGTCCGTGGGCGCGGCATCATCCTCAACGAGCCCTCGGTGGTCGCCGTCGACGTGAAGGATGGCCGCCCGCTCGCGGTCGGGGCCGAGGCGAAGCGCATGATCGGGCGTACGCCCAGCAACATCCAGGCCATCCGGCCGTTGAAGGACGGGGTGATCGCGGACTTCGAGATCTGCGAGAAGATGCTCCGCTACTTCATCCATCGCGTGCACCAGCGCCGTTTCGCGAAGCCGCGCATGGTGATCTGCGTGCCCTCGGGCATCACCGGCGTGGAGCAACGAGCCGTCATGGAGGCTGCGGAGTACGCGGGCGCGCGCAAGGCCTACATCATCGAGGAGCCGATGGCCGCTGCAATCGGTGCCGGCCTGCCCGTGCACGAGCCCACCGGCAACATGGTGGTCGACATCGGTGGTGGGACCACCGAGGTCGCGGTCATCTCGCTCGGCGGCATCGTGACGTCGCAATCGATCCGGATCGGCGGCGACGAGCTCGACGAGGCGATCGTGGCATTCGTGAAGAAGGAGTTCAGCCTCGCTCTCGGTGAGCGCACCGCCGAGGAGATCAAGATCACCCTCGGCTCGGCCTACCCGCTCGAGGAGGAGCTGCACGCCGAGATCCGTGGCCGCGACCTGCTGAGCGGTCTGCCGAAGACGGTGATCGTTTCGACCGAAGACATCCGCCGGGCGATCGAGGAGCCGGTCAGCGCCATCATCGACGCGGTGAAGACGACGCTCGACCGCACCCCGCCGGAGCTCGCGGCCGACCTCATGGAGCAGGGCGTGGTGCTCACCGGCGGTGGTTCGCTGCTGCACGGACTAGACGCCCGGCTCCAGCATGAGACCGGGATGCCGATCGTCGTGGCCAGGGACCCGCTGAACTGTGTGGCGATCGGGAGTGGTCAGTGCCTCGAGGAGTTCGAGGCTCTCAAGCAGGTTCTGATCACTTCGTCATCCCGCTGATCCGGCGGGTGATTCGAGGGCGTGGCTGGGCCGCGGCGTTCTCGCCGCACATTGGTCATGGTCGCCGTGCTGGTGCTCGTCTCGGTGACCCTCATCACCTTCGACGAACGTAGCGGGACCAACCACCTCACCTCGGGCCTGAAATCAGTCGCCCACGATGTCTTCTCCCCGCTCATCGCCGGGGTCAACGACATCCTGCGACCGATCGGCGACTTCTTCGCCGGCTCGGTGCACTACGGCGCTCTCCAGGCCGAGAACCAACGGCTACAGGCGACGATCGGAAGTCTCGAGCTGCAGTTGCGCGAGACCCAGGGGCTGGCCAAGCAGGAGCGCGAGCTGCGCGCGCTCGATCACCTCGCGTTCCTGCCCGACGCGAAGACCGTGACCGCCCAGATGATCAACTTCAACCTCTCGGGCTTCGACGCCGACATCACCATCTCGAAGGGCCGCGGCGATGGCGTGACCGTCGGTGAGCCGGTCGTGGGCGCCGGCGGCCTGGTCGGACGGGTCATCGAAGCCAGCCACAGCACCGCCCAAGTGCAGTTGCTCACCGACAGCGGCTCCTCGGTCGGCGTGGCGTTCGGGCCGAGCAACCAGATCTACGCGCAGGTCTTTGGCCAAGGGGCAGGGAGCCCGTTGTCGGTCGAGTACATCCCGGCCCAAACGCCGCTGCACAAGGGCGAGAAGATGTACACGAACGGCCTCCAGGGCGGTGCGTTTCCGGCCGGGATCCCCGTCGGGGTGATCCATTCGTTCCGCTCGACGGTCGGAACCGCGTCGATGGTCGTCACGATGACCCCGCTCGCCGACCTGAGCCAGCTGGCGTTCGTCGACGTGGTCCAGTCGGAGCCGCCCCTGTGACCGGCAAGGAGATTCCTCGGGCTCTGCTGCTGCTCCTCGTGGTGCTCACATTGCAGCTCACGGTGGTTCTCGACATCCGCATCGGCGGCGCCCACCCGGACCTGATCGTCGGGCTGGCCGTGACCGCCGGCCTGGCCGGCGGGACTCAACGTGGGGCGCTCATCGGATTCTTCTCGGGGATCGCGCTCGATCTGTTCCTCCCGACCCCGTTCGGCCTGAGTGCCCTGGTCGGGACGGCAATCGGCACCGCCGCCGGGCAGCTCGCGGCCTCCGGGGTGGACCGGACCAACCCGCTCTTCCTCCCAGGGGTCGCGGCCCTCGGCAGCGCGATCGGGGTCATCATGTTCGCGGTGTTCGGGACGATCCTCGGCCAGCCCGACATGTTGACGGCCGGCCTCGGTGCGGTGGTCGGGGTGGTCGCACTGGCCAACGCACTGGCCAGCTACCCGCTCGTCCGGGCTTGCAACTGGGCCTTCGGTCAGGAGGTTTCAGGCTCCGCCTGGCGGGGGTCACTCGTCACGGGTGACGCGCCGTGAGCCGGCGTTCCATCTGGCGTCCTACCGGGCGCAAGCGCCGGTTCATGCGCCCGGCGGCCTCCGCGCTGCGCCCGCCCCGCCGGGTGCGGCGGAGCCCGCGGATGCGGCCCCGGCGGAGCGTGAATGTCGGCGCGCTCGTCGCGTCCCCCCAGGAGGTCCCCTCCCGACCGAATGTGCGGATGGGGGTGATCGGGCTGCTCTTCCTCGGCCTGTTCGCCACGATGGTGCTGCGCCTCTGGGACCTCCAGGTCATCGGCCAGAGGACTGCCAGCGCGGCCGTGGCCCACAACACCGTCCGGGTGGTGGCCGTGCCCGCCGCCCGGGGCCAGATCCTCGACCGCAACGGGGTGGTGCTCGTCGGGGACCAGATCGAAGAGCAGATCGTGCTGTCGCGCTATGAGGCGGCGGTCGACCCGGCCATCATCGCGAAGGTGGCCGCGCTGGTCGGCGAGACGCCGGCCCAGATCACCACGGCGCTCAAGGACTCCCAGTACAGCGTCTACCAGCCCGTCCCGGTGCTCACCGGCGCGCCGATGGCCACCATCCAGTACCTCGACGAACACCAGTCCGAGTTCCCGGGGGTGAGCGTGCAGCAGACCTCGGTGCGCACCTACCCCCAGGGCGGCACCACCGCGACCCACGTGCTCGGCTACGTGGGCCCGATCTCGGCGCTGGAGCTGAAGGAGAACCCGAACGCCGGCTACCAGCCCTCGAGCCAGGTCGGCCAGAGCGGGCTCGAGCACGAGTACGAGCAGCTGCTGCGCGGGGTGGACGGCAAGGACGAGCTCTCGGTCAACGCCGCCAACCAAGTGGTCGGCACGCTGCACAAGTCCGCGCCCCAGGAGGGGGACGTCCTCGTGACCAACCTCGACACCAACCTGCAGGAGGAGGTCCAGTCGGCGCTGCAGGCCGACATCGAGGCCGACCGCAACATCCAGGACAAGAGCACCAACCTGTACCCGGCGGCCACCGACGGAGCGGCGATCGTCGAGAACGTCAACACCGGCGCCATCGTCGCCATGGCCTCGTACCCGACGTACAACCTGAACGAGTGGGTCGGGGGCATCTCGCCCGCCAACTACAACTCTCTCACCACGCAATGCAGCGCGACCTCGGGCTGCCCGCTCAACAACGACGCGATCCAGGGCCTCTTCACCCCCGGCTCCACCTTCAAGCTCGTCACCGCGACCGCGGCGCTGAAGGACGGGCTCATCAATCCCGGGACCTACATCGACGACACCGGGACCTACACGGCGAACGGATGTCACCCCAACTTCGCCAGTCCCGGATGTGCCTTCAAGGACGCCGAGGCCCTGGGTGCCGGCGAGGTCAACCTCGTTAACGCGCTTACGATCTCGGACGACTTCTACTTCTACAGCCTCGGCGACGACTTCTACGACAACACGACGCGGTTCGGATCGACCCCCATCCAGAACATGGCGGACGGCTACGGGCTCGATCAGGTGACCGGCATCGACCTGCCCAACGAGGCCCAGGGCCGGGTCGACAGCCAGCCCGAGCGCCAGCTCCTGCACAAGGAGGCCCCGGCCGCGTTCCCCAACACCACCTGGTACGCCGGCGACAACATCGAGATGGCGTTCGGGCAGGGGGCCACGGTGGTGACCCCGCTCGAGCTCACCAACGCGTACGCCACCTTTGCCAATGGCGGCACTCGCTATCAGCCCGAGGTGGGGGCAGGGATCATCAACCCGGGGACCGACCGGGTGGTGAAGCGGATCCAGCCACGGGTGACCGGCCATGTCTCGATCCCGCCGGCCGACTACGGGGCGATCCTCCAGGGGCTGGAGGGCGTCGTCGAGAGCGGCACCGCCTCGGGCGCCTTCCGCCAGTACGCGGGGTTCAGCCTGGGCTCCTACCAGATCGCCGGGAAGACCGGCACCGCCGACACCTGCAGCGGCACCTGCAACAGGGGGGTGAACGAGCCCAATGCGTGGTTCGTGGCGTTCGGCCCGATCCCGAACCCCCAGTACGTCGTCCTGATGGTCGTCGCCCACGGTGGCTACGGCGCCTCGGCCGCCGCCCCGGGCGTCATCAACATCTTCAACTACCTGGTGAAGAACCCGATCGGAGCGGTCCACCTCCCCACCCCGAACAGCCCGCCCTCCCAAGCCGCGACGGCGCCGAACACCCCCGCGGCCCCGAGATCGTCGACCACGACCACCACGACGACCGGCCCGTCGCACGGTTGAGGGGCCTCAAAGGCTCTCGGACCTAGACTGGCCGCTCCGTGGAGACGCTCTGGCCGCGCATCGAACCGCTGCTCGAGGGCGTCGCCAAGCCGGCCCGCTACATCGGCGGTGAGCAGGGTGCCCTCCGTCCGGAGCACACCGCCGCCCGGGTGGCGTGGCTGCTCATCTATCCCGACACCTACGAGATCGGGCTGCCCAACCAGGGCCTCCAGATCCTCTACGAGCTGTTGAACGAGCGCCCGGACGCGCTCGCCGAGCGGACGTATGCCCCGTGGCTCGACATGGAGGCGGCCATGCGGGAAGCGGGGGTCCCGCTGTTCTCGGTCGAGAACCACCTGCCCGCTCGGGCCTTCGACGTGCTCGCGTTCAACCTGTCGGCCGAGCTCGTCTACACGAACGTCCTCAACCTCATCGACCTGGCCGGTGTGGCGGTACGGTCCGCCGAACGCACCGCCGACGATCCGCTGGTGGTGGCGGGCGGTCACTGCGCCTTCAACCCCGAGCCGCTCGCCGACTTCGTGGACGCCTTCGTCCTCGGCGACGGCGAGGAGGTGGTCGGCGAGGTCAACGATGTCGTCGCGGCGTGGAGGGAGGCCGGGGCGCGATCGCGACCCCAGCTCCTCGAGCGTCTGGCGACCGTCGAGGGCGTCTATGTCGCCGCGCTCTATGAGGTGGCGTTCGACGGGCCCCGCCAGGTGGCTCGGGCCGCGCCGGTGGGCGGGGCCCCGCCCGAGGTGGTGAAGCGGACGATCGCGGACCTGGCCGAGTGGCCGTATCCGAAGCACCAGCTCGTCCCGCTCACCGAGGTGGTCCACGACCGCCTCAACGTCGAGGTGTTCCGCGGCTGCACCCGGGGCTGCCGGTTCTGCCAGGCTGGGATGATCACCCGGCCGGTCCGGGAGCGCCCGGCCGGCCAGGTCCGGGCCATGATCCGGGCCGGCCTCGAGCGGACGGGCTACGACGAGGTCGCCCTCACCTCGCTGTCGACGGCGGACTTCTCCTCGATCGAGGACACGGTCCGGGCGGTGGTGGGCGGGGAGTGCGGGGACCAGCAGGTTTCGGTGAGCCTCCCGAGCCTGCGGGTCGACGCCTTCACGGTTGCGACCGCCACGCAGATCGCGCGGGCCCGCCGCACTGGTCTCACGTTCGCCCCCGAAGGGGGCACCTGGCGGATGCGGCGGGTGATCAACAAGCTCATCACCGAGGAGGACCTCTACGGCGCGGTCGATGCGGCGTTCTCCAACGGTTGGCGCCGCGTGAAGCTGTACTTCCTCATCGGACTGCCGACCGAACGAGACGAGGATGTGCTCGGGATCGCAGAGCTCGGGCGCCGATGCGTCGAGATCGGCCGCCACCACCACCGCGGCCCCACGGTGGTGGCTTCGGTCGGGGGATTCGTCCCGAAGCCCCAGACCCCGTTCCAGTGGTTCGGCCAGGACACCGTCGACGAGCTCCGTCGCAAGGTGCATCTCTTGAAGGACGCCTGCAGGACCACGCGCGGCCTCACGCTGCGCTGGCACGACCCGGAGGCCACGGTGGTCGAGGGACTCGCTTCCCGGGGGGACCGGCGCCTCGGAGCCGTGATCGAGCGGGTGTGGCGGGCGGGCGGCACGTTCCAGGAGTGGTCCGAGCGCTTCGACCTGTCGATGTGGGAAGAGGCGCTCGCCGCCGAGGGGCTGTCGCTCGCGGAGCTCGTATACCGCGACCGGGACGAGGCCGAGGTCCTGCCCTGGGACCACCTGTCGGCCGGCCTGCACCGCGACTTTCTGTGGTCGGACTGGCGGGACGCACTCGACTCGGTGGCGGTCGAGGACTGCCGGTGGACGCCCTGTTACGACTGCGGCGCCTGCACCGACGCCGGGCTCGAGCACGTGGTCGCGTCCGGCGTGCCTCCCGCCGGCGGGAGTCAGGGGACCGGCCAGGACCTGGGAAGCGGGGAGCGCATCCCGGTCCGCTTCGTCACGGCCGCCGGGGCGCGCTGATGGCGACGCGCCTTCGCATCCGCTTCTCCAAGGTCGGGAAGATCCGCTTCACGAGCCACCGCGACGTGGCCCGGATGTGGGAGCGGGCGTTGCGCCGGAGCGGCCTCCCGGTGGCCCGCTCCCAGGGTTTCAACCCGCGGCCCCTGCTGGCCTTCGGCCTGGCCCTCCCGACCGGGGCGGAGTCCCTGGCCGAGTACCTCGACGTGAGCCTTGTCCCCGCCGACGGGTCGGAATTGCCTGCCGACCTGGGCGTCCTCGCCGCCGAGCTGACCGCCGCGCTTCCGGAGGGAATCGACGTGCTGGCGCTGGCGACCGTCCCGAGTGATGCCGGTTCGCTGCAGCAAGAAGTAACATCGTGTTCCTGGGATCTGGAGGTGCGCAACGTGACGGCATCGGAACTGGCAAGGAGGGTCGAGCAGCTGCTCGACGCTCCGAGCGTTTCGGTGCAGCGTGAGCGCAAGGGTCGTCAACACGACGACGACCTCCGTCCCTCGGTCCGGACGCTCGTGCTGTCGTCGCTGAACGGGGTGGAAACCCCGGGCGAGACGTCCGTACGGCTTCGGGCTGATGTGGCCACCCGCCCGAGGGGCGTCCGCCCCCGGGAGCTGGTCGAGGCGCTCGGCACCGATCTGGTGCTGGCCTTAGCCCGCAGAACGCAACAGTGGATAGAGCATGAAGGCGCACGCCGCGAGCCGCTTGTGGCCGACGACCGCGTCCTCGCCCTCATCGCTCCGCACGCGATGGAGCGTGCGTCGTGAGCATCTCGAGGAGGGTCTTCCCTCATGACCGATTCGATGGCCGGCGTCCCCGCACCAGGGAACGCCGGGATGGACGATCCCCCGCGCGGGGAACCCGAAACCAACGGGGCGGCCCCGCCGCCTGAAGCCGACGCGGCCCCCGGGCCGCCGCGGCCTCGTATCGGCGACACCCGCCCCGCGCCGCCGCGCCCGGTGCCCCGCCCGGTCGTCGGCGGGCCGGTGGCAAACGGTGCCCCCCCGCCGCAGCCGCCCGCCGCGGTGGTCGGTGGCGAGGTGCCCGCGGACGGCGACGAGGCCGCGCCGAAGCGTTCCCGTTCGAGGCGCCGGGGAGGCCGGTCCTCGCGCGGCCGGTCGGTCGGGCGGTACTTCATGTGCGTGCACGTCCAGCCCGAGCTCACCCAGATCGCCATGCTCGAGGGGCGCTCGCTGGTCGAGCACTACGTCGCACGCGGCTCGGACGAGACGACCCAGATCGACGGGAACATCTACTGGGGGCGGGTCCAGAACGTGCTCCCGGGCATGGAGGCGGCGTTCATCGACATCGGGATCCCGAAGAACGCCGTCCTCTACCGGGGCGACGTCCGCTACGACCGTGACGACATCGAGTCGTCCACGGCCAAGGAGCAGCCGCGCATCGAAGACGTGCTCCGCCCGGGCCAGACGATCCTCTGCCAGGTCACGAAGAACCCGATCGGGGCCAAGGGAGCCCGGCTGACCCAGGAGGTCTCCCTCCCGGGACGCTTCGCCGTGCTCGTCCCGAACAGCGGCACCTTCGGGATCTCGAAGCGCCTCGGGGACAACGAGCGCCGGCGTCTCCGGCGGATCATCGACGACGTCCGGCCGGCCGGCCACGGGCTCATCGTGCGTACCGCCGCCGAGGGCGCGACCGCCGACGAGCTCGCTCGCGACGTGGCGACGCTGCTCGAGCAGTGGACCGCCATCGAGGCCGAGGCGTCCCGCTCCGACCAGCCCCGCCTCCTCTATCGGGAGCCCGACCTGGCGGTGCGGCTGCTGCGCGAGGAGCTCAACACGGAGTACCGGGCGGTGATCATCGACGACCCCGCCCTCTACGAGCAGGTGCGGCGGTACGTGGCGTCGGTGAGCCCCGAGCTTGCCGAGCGGGTGGAGCTGTACGACACCGAGATCGAGCCGCTCCCGCTCTTCGAGCGCTACCACGTGCACGAGCAGCTCCACAAAGCGCTCGACCGCAAGGTCTGGCTGCCCTCGGGGGGCTCGCTCATCATCGAGCGCACCGAGGCGCTCACCGTGATCGACGTCAACACCGGGAAGAACGTCGGCAAGACCAACCTCGAAGAGACCGTCTACCGCAACAACCTGGAGGCGGCCGAGGAGGTCGCCCGACAGCTCCGGCTGCGCGACATCGGCGGGATCATCGTCATCGACTTCATCGACATGGAGATCCGGGAGAACCGCGACAAGGTCGGCTCTGCGCTCCGGACCGCCCTCGCCCGGGACAAGACCCGCACCCAGGTCGGCGACATCTCCGAGCTCGGCCTCGTCGAGATGACCCGCAAGCGCATCTCGGAGGGTCTGATCGAGTCGCTGTCGACCACCTGTGAGATCTGCAGCGGGCGCGGGATCGTCCTCGACACTGCCGCGTTGTAGGCCCCGCTCAGCCGTGTCCGGGTGCGCGCACCGGGGCACGTGACGCCCGGGCGAGCGTCGCGGTGACCTCGGCGGTGCAGGCCGGGTCGCCGCACTCGCACCCGAACGCGCGCCCGGTCGTCTCGGCGTCGCCGCGGGCCCAGGGCCTGGCGAAGTAGCCGCGCACCTGCGCCACCACCTCCAGGTTGGCCTCCCGCAGCAGCGCCGCACGCTCCGCCGGCCCGGACGCCCTCGGTCCGGCGGCGAGGGCGTCGGCGAACCGCGCCTCGACCAGCCCGACCACCTCGTCGATGCCGAGGCTCCCGTCGATCGTGAGGACGGGGACCCCGTGCTCGGCGGCCTCGCGCGCCTTCACCTCGCGCAGCAGCCGGTAGAGGGTCCTCTGCCCTGGCGACACCCCCGCGTCGCGAAGCCGGGCGTCCTGGAACTCGGCGGTCGGGACCAGCCAGAGGGCCACGGGCGCGGCATCGGCCGGCACCGCGACCCCCTCGGCGACGACGAGCGGGGACGCCGGCAGGCCGTCGAGGTCGGCGCGCACCATCGAGCCTCGCTCGTCGAGGAAGGTCATCTCGAGCATCTCCTCGGGGCTGGCGTGCTCCCAGCGTTCCTCGGGGTCCATCGCCTCCCAGCGGGCCGCCGCCGCCACCCCCGACGCGATCGCCCGGTCGAGGTGGTCCCACGTGCGGGTGTCGGCGCAGTAGAGGCGCAGCCCGTGGCGTCGGGCCAGGCGGGTCGCCACGGTCGTCTTCCCGCTGCCCGGCGCCCCCCCGATGCACAGCGCATCGCCCACGGCTGGATCCTCCCTCGGGCCGGGGGTCACCCGGCCTCGGGTAACATTCTCAGTTCATGTACGCGGTCGTCCGCACCGGGGGCAAGCAGGAACGGGTGAGCGAGGGCCAGCGGGTGGCCGTCGAGCTGCTCGACGCGCCGATCGGCGGCCAGGTCGAGCTCGAGGCGGTGCTCATCGTCGACGGCGACACCGTGCTGGCCACGCCCGAGCAGCTGGCCGGGGCGACCGTCCGGGCCCAGGTGGTGGCCGAGGGCCTTGGGCCCAAGATCCGGGCCGGGACCTACAAGTCGAAGAGCAACCAGCGCCGCCGTTGGGGCCACCGCCAGCGCCTGACCATCATCGAGATCCAATCCATCCCGGGGACGACCGCCAAGAAGGCCGCCCCCCGTCGCAGCCGGGCCAAGGCTGCGGCGACGGCCGAGTAGGAGCCCAGATGTCCAAGACCAAGGGTGGCGGCTCGACCCGCAACGGACGGGACTCCAATGCCCAGCGGCTGGGGGTGAAGGTGTTCGACGGCACCACGGTGTCGGCCGGCTCGATCATCGTGCGCCAGCGGGGGACCCGGGTGCACCCGGGATCCGGGGTGGGCCGGGGCGGCGACGACACCCTGTTCGCCCTGCGCGACGGCGTGGTGAAGTTCGGCCAGCGTCGCGGCCGCAAGCTCGTCGACGTCCTGGCCGACTCCTAGGCGGGTCCCCCGGCAGGGGGGCCGTAGGATCGTGGGTGTGGAGGAGCGCTATCACCCGCCCCTCGAGGAATACCTCGAGACCATCCACTCGCTGCGCGAGGAGGGGACCCCGGTCATCCAGGCGCGCATCGCCGAGCGGCTGGGCCGCTCCGCTCCGTCGGTCTCCGAGATGCTCGACCGGCTGGCCGGCGAGGGGTACGTCCGCCGCGAGGGGCGGGTCGTCGAGCTGACCAAGCCGGGGGCCACCCTGGCCGCCAAGGTGGTGCGTCGGCACCGGCTGGCCGAGCGGTTCCTGGTCGACGTGCTCGGCCTGCCCTGGCACAAGGCCCACGTCGAGGCGGGCGTCTGGGAGCACGTCATCTCCGACGACGTGGAGGAGCGCCTGGTGGTGATCTTGGGCAACCCCTCGACCTGCCCCCACGGCAACCCGATCCCCGGGGCCGAATCACCCGACCCGGTCGACGAGCGGCCGCTCGCCGACGTCGAGACCGGCACCACGGTGCGCCTCGAGCGGATCTCCGAGGACGTCGAGATCGACATGGGCTCGCTCGTCTACCTCGACGAACACGGGTTCATCCCCGGCGCGACCGCGCTCGTGTCGTCGCGCGCCCCCGACGGGACGCTCGTGCTCGAGGTCGGCGACTCGACCGTCGCATTCGGCTCCGACCTCTCGCGCCGCCTCTTCGTCGCCGCCGTCTGAGCGGCCGGCCATGTCGGGGTTCGTCGACGGGGCGCAGCTCCACGCGAAGGCGGGAGACGGCGGAGCCGGGGCCGTGTCCTTCCGGCGCGAGGCCCACGTGGACCGGGGCGGGCCGGACGGGGGGAGCGGCGGCGACGGCGGCGACGTCTGGGTCGTCGCTTCCAGGAATCAGGCCTCGCTCATCGGCTTTCGCGACCATCCCCACCGGCGCGCCGGCGACGGCGCCCACGGCGCATCGAAGCGCAAGACCGGCGCGTCGGGGGCCGACCTCGAGGTCCCGTTGCCGGTCGGCACCGTCATCCGCGACCGCGGCGGCGAGGTGCTGTGCGATCTCACCGCCGAGGGCGACCGGTGGCTGGCGGCCCGGGGTGGCCGGGGCGGTCGCGGGAACTCGACGTTCCTGTCGAACCGCCGACGGGCCCCCTCCTTCGGCGAGCAGGGCGAGCGGGGCGAGGAGCGGTGGCTGGCCCTCGAGCTCAAGCTGGTGGCCGACGTCGCCATCGTCGGCTTCCCGAACGTGGGCAAGTCGACCCTCATCTCGACGATCTCGGCCGCGAAGCCGAAGGTCGCCGACTACCCGTTCACCACCCTCGAGCCGCACCTCGGCGTCGTGACGATCCCGGGCGGCGACTCCCACTTCGTGGTGGCCGACATCCCGGGCCTCGTGGAAGGGGCCGCCGAGGGCAAGGGGCTCGGTCACGAGTTCCTCCGGCACGTCGAGCGGGCGCGCGTGCTGCTCGTGCTGGTCGACCTGGCCGGCGGCGGCGGGGTGGACCCGGACACCCAGCTCCGGGTCCTGCTGGCCGAGCTCGGTCGCTACCAGCCCGACCTCCTGGACCGGCCCCGCCTCGTCGTCGGATCCAAGGCCGACCTGGTGGGCGACCGGGTGGCCGACACCGGGTCGACCGACCTCGATATCTCGGCCGCGACGGGGGTCGGCCTGGGCGAGCTGGTCGGCCGGCTGGCCGTCCTCGTCGACACCGCCCGCGCCGCCGAGCAGCCGGCCCGCCCCGCCGTGGTCGTCCACCGGCCCTTCGGCGAGCAGGTGGAGGCGGTGCGGCTCGGGCCCGGCGTGTTCGAGCTGGTGGGGCGCTCGGCGGAGCGGGCCGTCGCGTTGTCGGACCTGACCGACGACCAGGCCCTCGACGTCGTGCTGGGCCGGCTCCGGCGGCTCGGGGTGGACCGGGTCCTCGCCCGGGCGGGCGCCCGGGACGGGGACGAGGTCAGGGTCGGCGAGCTCTCGTTCACCTGGTACCGGGAGGGGCCCGACGGGGCCCTCGACCCGGCCGCTCAGGGGACCGACACTCCCGGGAGGCGACGGAGGGGTCCGGGGTGAGCGGGACGCGCGTCCCCGTGCTCGTGGTGAAGCTCGGCACGACCTCGGTCACCTCCGACGGCGGCCGGGTCGACGAGACCGTCATCGCGTCGATCTGCGAGCAGATCGCGTCGCTCCGGGCGGGCGGGCGTCGAGTCGTCGTCGTGAGCTCCGGGGCGATCGCGGCCGGCTGGGCCGCCCTCGGGGACGGCCGGGCCCGTTCGGGAGATCCGGCGGTGCTCCAGGCGGTCTCCGCGGTCGGTCAGCCCCGGGTCATCGCGGCCTGGGCGGCGGGGCTCGGCATCCACGGGCTCGCTGCCGGCCAGGTCCTGCTCGCCCCGCTCGACTTCGTGCACCGACAGCAGTACCTGCACGCCCGCCAGACCCTGGCCCACCTGCTCGACCTCGGGGTCGTGCCGGTCATCAACGAGAACGACGCGGTCGCCGACGACGAGATCCGCTTCGGCGACAACGACCGGCTGGCCGCCCTCGTGGCCCACCTGGTCGGCGCGGAGCGCATGATCCTGCTCACCGACACCGCCGGACTGCTGACCGCCGACCCCCGACGGGTCGCCGAGGCCTCGCTCATCGAGGAGGTCGTCGAGATCGACCACCAGCTCGAGCTGCGCGCCGGGGGACCGGGCTCGGTCGGGAGCGGCGGGATGGCGTCCAAACTCGCGGCGGCGAAGATCGCGACCTGGTCGGGGATCGAGACCGTGATCGCCGAGGCGGGTCGGCCCGGGGTCCTGACCCGCGTGGTGGCCGGGGAGCCGGGGGTGGGCACCGTGTTTCGGGCGCGCCCTCGCACCCTGCCGGCCCGCAAGCTGTGGATCGCGTTCGCGCTCGGGTCCTCGGGGACGGTCGTAATCGACGACGGGGCGCGGCGGGCCCTCGTCGAGGGCGGCCGCTCGCTGCTCGCGGCCGGGGTGGTGTCGGTGGCTGGACGGTTCGAGCCCGACGACGCCGTGGAGGTCCACGACGCCGCGGGGGTGCTCGTGGCCAAGGGTCTCGTCCGGTGCCCGTCCTCCCGGGCCGCCGAGTGGGTCGGGAGGCGCTCGGATGAGCTCCCCGACGACCTCGCCCGGGAGCTCATCCACCGCGACGACATGGTGGTGCTGGGGGAGTAGCGCCCAGGACGCGGCGGTCAGACCGTGTCGCCCACCGCCGTCTGTTGCCAGAAGGAGATCTCGGGCGGTCCGGTCGCCCCGGCCTCCTCCATCAGGCCCGGGATCTCGGTGGCCGTCTCGAAGAACGCCTGGAACGACTTCTCGTCGGGCCACTCGTCGACCACCAGGAGTTCGGTCTCGCTGGCCCAGAACCGGTGATGGATCAGCCCATGGGACTTCGCCTGCTTGATGATCCCGGACAACAGGTCGGGCTTGGCCCGGGCGATCTCCTCCAGCTTCTTTGCCGAGGCCGGGATCTTCAAGGTGACGAGGACGGTCATGGGTCTTCCCTTCGTGGGTCGGTACCGGCGGGCCCCCCGGGGCCCCCGCGATCGGTGTGCGGCCGAGGCCGGACCACCGGCATAGCACCCCCGCCGATGGTAGGCATCGGGGCGGTGGAAGAAACCGGGTGGAGCCTGGTCGAGGCCGACGGGGCCAGGGTGTTCGGGACCCGCTGGGCCCCGGCGCAGCCGCGGGCGGTGGTCCAGGTCGCCCACGGGTGGGCCGAGCACCGCGGGCGCTACCGCCGGCTGGCCGGGGCGCTGTGCGACGCCGGGTACGCGGTGTGGGCCGACGACCACCTCGGCCACGGCGAGACGGGCGTGCACGCCGGGGGCCTGGGCGACCTCGGCCCCCGGGGGATGGAGGGGGTGCTCGAGGCGCTCGGCGCGGTGACCGGGAGGATCCGCACCGCCGAGCCCGGCCTGGCGATCTGCCTGCTCGGCCACTCATGGGGGTCGTTCCTGGCCCAGCGGCTGGTCCGCTCGGCCGGCGCGGACTATGCCGCGCTGGTCCTCACCGGGACGACCCGCCGGGCTCCGGGGGCACCCCGGCGGGCCCCGGCGGCCCCGGGCGGCGGGTACGACTGGCTGTCGCGCGACCCCGCCGAGGTGGCCGCGTACGACGCCGATCCATGGTGCGGGTTCGAGAACCTGACGGTGAGGCCGGCGGACGCCCGGCGCGCGGTCCTCGACGAGGGGACCGACGCGACGATCCCGCCCGACCTGCCCGTCCTCATCCTGAACGGGTCGGACGACCGGGTCGGCGGGGAAGAGGGCGGGACCCGGCTGGCCGACGCGTACCGCGCCGCCGGCCTCCGCGACGTCACCCTCGTCGTCTACCCCGGCGCCCGGCACGAGGTGTTCAACGAGACCAACCGGGACGAGGTCACCGCCGACCTGGTCGCCTGGCTGTCGAGCCGGCTCGGCTGAGAGGGCGCCCAAAGGGGTCTCGCAGGCCCCGAACTAAGCTGCACCGATGGCCGCAGAGCTCGCGAGCTTGGGGGTCCGCGCCAAGGCCGCGGTGAAATCGATCTCCACTGCGTCCTCGGCCGCGCGCGACGAGGCACTCCTGGCGGCGGCCGACCTCCTGGTCGCCGGCACCGCGCCGCTGCTCGAGGCCAACCGAGCCGACCTCGAGCGGGCCCGGCAGGGCGGCCTGGCCGCCAGCGCCCTCGACCGGCTGTCGCTGGATGCGGCCCGGGTCGAGTCCATGGCGGCGGGGCTTCGGGGCGTCGCGGCCCTCCCGGACCCGGTCGGCGAGGTGGTCGATGGCTCGGTCCGGCCGAACGGACTGCGGATCGAGCGGGTGAGGGTGCCGCTCGGCGTCGTGGGCATCATCTACGAGAACCGGCCCAACGTGACGAGCGACGCCGCCGGCCTCTGTCTCAAGTCGGGCAACGTGGCCTTCCTCCGGGGTTCGTCCTCCGCCCTCGAGTCCAACCGGGCGGTCGTGGCGGTCCTGCGGGAGGCGCTCGACAAGGCCGGGTTGTCCGAGGACGGGGTCCTGCTCGTCGAGGACACCAGCCACGAGACCGCCCTCCAGTTCATGCGGATGCGGGGCGTGATCGACTGCCTCATCCCCCGCGGTGGCCGCCAGCTGATCGAGCTCATGCTGGAGCACGCCACCGTGCCCTACGTCCTCGACGGCGACGGCAACTGCCACGTGTACGTGGACGCGTCGGCCGACCTCGAGATGGCCGCCGAGATCATCGCCAACGCGAAGACCCAGCGGCCGGGGGTGTGCAACGCCGCGGAGAGCCTGCTCGTGCACACCTCGGTGGCCGAGGAGTTCCTGCCGTTGGCGGCCCGGGTCCTCCCCGACGTCGAGCTGCGGGCCGACGCCCGCGCCGGGGCGCTGCTGCCGGGGGCGGTGCCCGCCACCGAGGAGGACTTCGCCACCGAGTTCCTCTCGCTCTGCCTCTCGGTGGCGGTGGTCGACGACCTCGGCGCCGCTATCGCCCACATCGCCCGCTACGGCTCGGGGCACTCCGAGGCGATCGTCACGTCGGACCTCGCCTCGGCCGAGCGGTTCGTGAAGGAGGTCGACGCGGCGGCGGTCGTGGTCAACGCGTCGACCCGGTTCGTCGACGGGGGCGAGCTCGGCCTCGGGGCCGAGGTGGGGATCTCGACGCAGAAGTTGCACGCCCGCGGCCCGATGGGCCTGCGCGAGCTCACGTGCACCAAGTGGGTGGTCCGGGGAGAGGGGCAGACACGCCGATGACCGTGAAGAGCGATCCGCTGGGGCTGGGGGACATCGGCCCGGCCCGGTTCGAGTCCATCCTGTCGGTACGCGGGGGGCTGGCCGACGTCGGCTACCTCGCCGACGAGGGCATCGCCGGCGTCGTCTACCTCGCCGACCGCCTGGCCAAGCCGGTGCTCGTCGAGGGCCCGGCCGGGGTGGGCAAGACCCAGCTGGCCAAGTCGGTGGCCGAGCTCACCGGGGCCCGGCTCATCCGGCTGCAGTGCTACGAGGGTCTGGACGAGTCCAAGGCCCTCTACGAGTGGAACTACCGCAAGCAGCTGCTGCGGATCCAGGCCGGCCAGGTGCTCTCCGAGGGCGCCCTCGCCGCCGACGCCGACCACCACGCACCGACCTGGGCCGAGCTCGAGGAGGACATCTTCTCGGAGGATTTCCTCCTCACCCGCCCGCTGCTCGAGGCCATCCGCGCCAAGGAGCCGGTGGTGCTCCTCGTCGACGAGGTGGACCGGGTCGAGCTCGAGACCGAGGCGCTGCTCCTCGAGATCCTCTCCGAGTACCAGGTGTCGATCCCCGAGCTCGGCACCGTGCGGGCGACCCAGCTCCCGATGGTCTTCCTCACCTCCAACAACACCCGGGAGCTGTCCGAGGCCCTCAAGCGTCGCTGCCTCTACCTGCACATCAACTACCCCGACATCGACCGCGAGCGCGACATCATCCGGCACCGGGTGCCCGGCATCACCGACGAGCTGGCCGACCAGGTCGCCCGCATCGTGCGCTCGCTTCGGACCATCGACCTGCGCAAGCTCCCGTCGGTCTCGGAAACCCTCGACTGGGCGCGGACCCTGGTCGTGCTCGGGATCACCTCGATCGACGCGACGGCCGCCAAGGACAGCCTGCACATCCTCCTCAAGTACCAGAGCGACATCGACAAGGCCGCCAAGGAGCTCCTCTCGGCCAGCGACGGCTGAGGCGGGGTGCTCAACCTCCTCTCGGGGTTCGTCGAGGAGCTGCGCCGCGCCGGGCTGCCGGTGTCGCTCACCGAGCACCTCGACGCCGCCGAGGCGGTGCACCACATCCCGATCGAGGACCGCGAGGCGCTCAAGTACGCGCTGGGCGCCACGATGGTGAAGTCGGCCAGCCACTGGCACGCCTTCGAGACGACCTTCGACATCTACTTCGCCCGCGGCCTCGGCTCGGGCGACGACGGTCCCGGCGGGCCCCCGAGCGGGCACCAGGACGCCGACGGCCGGCTGCGCGGCGAGGCCCGGGGCCAGCAGGGCGGCGGCGGGGCCATGGACCAGATGACCCCCGAGGAGCTCGCCGCGATGCTCTACCAGGCGCTGCTCCAGGGCGACCAGCAGCTGATGCGGCTGGTGGCGCGCCAGGCGGTGACCCGGTTCGCCGGCATCGAGCCCGGTCGCCCGGTCGGCGGCACCTACTACCTCTACCGGACGCTGCGGAACCTGGAGCTCGACCGGGTGCTCGAGCGGCTGGTGGCCCAGGCGAAGTCCGAGCGCCCCGACGGCGACTCCCTCTCCGCGCTCGACGAGCGCCTGCTCGGCGACGAGTACCGGGGGCGGGTCGACCAGCTCCGCAAGGCGGTCGAGGACGAGATCCGGCGCCGCCTGGTCGAGGACCGGGGCGCCGACGCGCTGGCCAAGTCGGTCCGCAAGCCCCTCCCCGAGGACCTCGACGTCATGCACGCCACGCGCGACGAGCTGGCCACGCTGCAGCGCGCCCTCCAGCCCCTGTCGCGCAAGCTGGCCGTGCGCCTGGCCCGCCGGCGCCGGCACCGCCGCCGGGGCCCCCTCGACTTCCGGGCCACGGTGCGTCGCTCGCTCTCGACGGGCGGGGTCCCGGTCGAGCCCCGGTTCCGGCATCCCCGGCCGGCCAAGCCCGAGATCGTGGTGATCGCCGACATCTCGGGTTCGGTGGCGTCCTTCGCCCGCTTCACCCTGCACCTCGTCTACGCGATCCAGTCGCAGTTCTCCAAGGTGCGCTCCTTCGTGTTCGTCGACGGGATCGACGAGGTCACCAGGTTCTTCGAGCAGGCCGACGACCCGGCGGTGGCCGTCCAGCGGATCAACACCGAGGCCGATGTGGTGTGGGTGGACGGCCACTCGGACTACGGGCACGCGCTCGGCGTCTTCTACGAGCGGTGGGCGAAGGAGCTCACCCAGCGCACGAGCGTGCTCGTGCTGGGCGACGCCCGCAACAACTACCACGCCACCGAGGACTGGGTGCTGGCCGAGGTGCGCAAGAAGGCCCGCCACCTCTACTGGCTCAACCCCGAGCCGCGGGACTACTGGGGCTCGGGCGACTCGGTGATCGCCGAATACGGCGTCCACTGCGACGCGGTGGTCGAGTGCCGGACCCTGCGCCAGCTGGAGCGCTTCGTCGGCGACCTCGAGTAGCGGTTCAGTCCTCGGGCCGCTCGCGCAGGAGCTCGGAGACCCGGTACGCGAGGTCGAGAGCCTGGCGGGCGTTCAGCCTCGGGTCACAGGCGGTGGTGTAGCGCTGGTGCAGGTCGCCTTCGGAGATCTCCTCGGCGCCCCCGAGGCACTCGGTCACGTCGTCGCCGGTGAGCTCGACGTGGACCCCGCCCGGCCAGGTGCCCTTGTGCCGGTGGACCTTGAAGAAGCCGCGCAGCTCGGTCCAGATGTCCTCGAAGCGCCGCGTCTTGTGCCCGCCCGAGCTGGTGAAGGTGTTCCCGTGCATCGGGTCGCACACCCACACCACCGGGTGGCCGGCCTCGGCCACCGCGTCGATGAGCGGGGGGAGGAGCGACTCCACCCGCTCGGCCCCGAGCCGGGTGATGAGGCTGAGCCGCCCCGGGACCTTGTCGGGGTCGAGGATCTCGCAGATCCCGACGACCTCGTCGGCGGTCGCGTTCGGGCCGATCTTCGCCCCGAGCGGGTTGAGCACGCCCGACAGGAACTGCAGGTGGGCGCCGTCCAGGCGGCGGGTGCGCTCGCCGACCCACAGCATGTGGGCCGAGCCGTCGACCCAGTTGCCGGTGAGCGAGTCGCGCCGGGTGAGGGCCTCCTCGTAGTGGAGGATCAGCGCCTCGTGGCTCGTCCAGAAGTCGACCTGGTGCAGCCCCGCCTCCTGTTCGAGATCGATGCCACAGGCGGCCATGAACCGCAGTGCCCGGTCGATCTCGCCGGCGATCCGCTCGTAGCGGCGCCCCTCGGCCGAGGTCGACACGAACTGCTGGTTCCACGCGTGCACCTGGGTGAGGTCGGCGAACCCGCCGGTCGTGAACGCCCGCAGCAGGTTGAGGGTCGAGGCCGACTGGTGATAGGCGGTGATGAGCCGGCCCGGGTCGGGCCGGCGTGCGTCGGGGTCGAAGGCGTCGTCGTTCACCATGTGGCCCCGGAACGCCTCGAGCTCGGTCTGGCCGACCGTTTCGGTCGGCTGGGAGCGGGGCTTGGCGAACTGCCCGGCGATCCTTCCGACCTTCACGATCGGCACCCCGGCCGCGTAGGTGAGCACCGCGGCCATCTGGAGGATGACCTTCAGCTTGTCCCGGATCTGGTCGGCCGAGAAGTCGTCGAAGGACTCGGCGCAGTCGCCGGCCTGGAGCAGAAAGGCGCGCCCGCGCGCCACCTCGGCCAGGGCCGCGGTCAGGTTGCGGGCCTCGCCGGCGAAGACGAGCGGCGGGAGGGCGGCCAGCTTCGTCTCGACCGCCTTGCGGGCGTCCTCGTCGGGCCACGACGGCTGCTGGTCGGCGGGATGGTCCCGCCACGACCCGGGGTGCCAGGCGTGCTCGGTGGTCTCGGCCGCGGTCGGCATCGCCCAAGCGTACGGGGTCGGGGCACCGCGTCCGCCCCACCCGGGACATTCGGGACCGGCTCCTAGGCTGGCCGACCATGGCCGAGCCCGAGCCCCGCGCCGAGCGGCTCGGATTGCTCGGCGGGACCTTCGACCCGCCCCACGTCGGTCATCTCGGCGCCGCGCGGGGGTGCCTCAGCGAGCTCGGCCTCGACCGGGTCCTGTTCGTGGTGGCCAACGACCCGTGGCAGAAGAGCCCGACGCGCGCCGTGACGCCGGCGGCGGACCGCCTGGCCATGGTCGAGGCGGCTGTCGCCGGCGTCCCGGGTCTCGCGGTCAGCACGATCGAGCTGGACCGGGGTGGCCCGAGCTACACCGTCGAGACGGTCGAGGCGCTGGCGGCGGCCGCCGGCGGGAGGGGTGAGCCCGCGCCCGAGCAGTACCTGATCGTCGGGGCCGACGTCGTCGCCACCCTGTCGACCTGGCACCGCGCCGGTGAGCTGGCCGGTCTCGTGACCCTGGCGGTCGTGTCCCGGCCAGGCGTCAAGACGCCGACCGCCGTGCCTGGATGGCGGGTGGTGGTCGTCTCGGGCACCGAGGTCGACCTCTCGAGCTCGGCGGTGCGGGACCGGGCCGAGGCGGGGGTGTCCCTGACCGGGTTGGTCCCCCCCAGAGTGGAGCAGTACATCGCGGCCCGGGATCTGTACGCTGTGCCCAGATGACAGTCGCCGGAGTCAGGGCCCGATCGCGCGGCGTCTCGGGCCGGTCGGGCGCCCGGTCGAAGCGACCGGTCGTGGTGGCCCGGGCGACGTTGTCGGTTCCGCCGCCCCCCGTCGCCCAGCCCGACGCGCTCGGGGCGCCGACGGAGAACCCGGTCCTCGCCAGCCGGCGCGATCTGCACGTCGCGCGTCGGCTCCGTCGGCGAGACGCGCTGGCCGGCCTCGGGGTGCTGGCCGTCGCGCTGGGGGCCACGGTCGCCGTCCTGGACATGATTCATTGACGGTCGTCCTCCGAGCGGTTCGGGGACGGCGCGTCAGCCGCAGTCCCGCTCCCGACACCGAACAAGGAGGCGAATGAGCGCTGCCCCGGCCACCACCGTCGCGACCGCCGGCCCACCGGTGGTTCCCGACTCCGCGCTCGTCGCGGCGCGCGCCGCCGACGAGAAACTGGGCGAGGACACCGTGGTCCTCGCGATGGGCGACCTGCTCGGGGTCGTCGACGCGTTCGTGGTGACTTCGGGGCGCAACGACCGCCAGGTGCGGGCGCTGGTCGAAGAGGTGGAGCGCCGGGTGAAGGACCACGACGGGACCGCCCCGATGGCGGTCGAGGGTCTGCGCGACGCGAGCTGGGTGCTCATGGACTACGGGGACTTCGTGGTGCACGTCTTCGCCGGCGAGACCCGCGGCTACTACGACCTCGAGCACCTCTGGTCGGGGGCGCCGCGGATCGCCTGGCAGGAGCCGGGCCGCGGCCGGCTGTCGGCTAGCTCGTCTAGCTCGTCGGCGTACAGTTGAACGCCCCGAACCCGTAGTCGGCTGCGGCCGACACCGGCCCGTTGACGGTGGTGCCGCTCGCGATCGGCACCGGCTGTGGGTTCCCCTCCACCTCGAACTGCACCCCGGTGGTCGGCGTGACCGCGCACGCGATGGTGTAGACGACCTGCTCGACCTCCTGCTCCTGGAGGAGCGAGTTCCCGGCGATGAAGTCCCTCGAGAGGTCGACCGTCACCTGGTTGGATCCCTTCAGAGGGTTCGGGGTGTTGAGCAGCTCCGTCGAGGTGGGGATCTGGCTGGTGAGACCGCGCAGCTGTTCGGCCTGGGCCGGCCCCGAGAGCAGCGCCCGCACGATGGTCGACAGCTGGTCCGACTGGGGCGGGAGGAGCCGCTGCACCGCGACCGGCGCGAGGTTGTTGGTGGAGTCGAGGAACACGATGGTCACCGTGGCGCAACCCGGCCGGCAGACGCTGGGCGCGGTCGTCGGGACCACCTGGGGACCCTTCGGCAGCTGCGCGTGCGAGATCGCCCTCGCCCCCCCGGTCGTCGAGATCCCACAGGCGGACAGCGCCAGACAGAGCGCCGCCACCCCCCCGAGTCGTCGCCTCACCCGGGTTCCTCGCCATCGGTCACGGGCAGCTCGACCGTGAAGCGGGCGCCGCCACCCGGTGCGTCCTCGATGCCGACGAGCCCGCCGAGCAGCCGCACGTGCTCGGCGACCAGCGCGAGCCCGAGGCCCGTCCCGGTGCTGGCGCCCCGCCGGCCGGCGGTCTGGCCCCGATAGAAGCGGTCGAAGATCCGGCGGCGCTCCCCGAGCGGAACCCCCGGACCGTGGTCCTCGACCGCCACCACCATCGTCGGCAGCCCCCGCCGGTCCGGGCCGGGCTCGGCCGCGACCCGCGTGGCCCCCCCGCCGTAGAGGGCGGCGTTCTCCAACAGGTTGGTCATCACCCGCTCGAAGCGGCGTTTGTCGACGTTCAAGATGGTGTCGTCGAGCAGCGGGTCGATCCACACCTGTGGCGGAGCGACCGCCTCGGGCAGCGTCCTCACCCCGGCGGCGACGGCCTGGCGCACCAGCTCGCCGGCGTCGACGAACTCGAGCGACATCTCCGCCGAACCGGTGTCGGAGCGGGAGATCTCGAGCAGCTCGGCCACCATCCGCTCGAAGCGGCGGAGGTCGCCGCCGAGGAGCTCGAGGGCTTGGCCGGCCCGCGGGCTGAGCTCGCTCGAGTGGGCCTCCAGCACGTTCAGGGTGTTGGCGATGGTGGTGAGCGGGGAGCGCAGCTCGTGGCTGACGTCCGACGCGAACCGGGCGTCGCGCTCGATCCGGTCCTGGAGTTGGTCGACCATCAGGTTGAAGGACCGGGTCAGCCCGGTGAGGTCCGGGTCCTCGGTGGTGGCGCGGAGCCGCGTGTCGAGGTCGCCGCGGGCGATTGCGACCGCCGCCCGGGAGACCGCGGTCAGGGGGCGCAGCGAGCGGCCGCTGGCCAGCCGGCCGATCAGCCCCCCGAGCACGGTCGTCACGAGTCCGCCGACGACGAGGGCGAGGGCCAGCACGTGCAGGGTGTGGTCGAGGTCGTTCAGGTCGAAGATCGCGAAATAGCGGGCGTGGACCGTGGGCAGTGGGATCCCGACCGCGACCTGGGGATGGTTGTTGAGGTCGAAGGTCTCGGTCGCGGGGGTCCCGTTCCGCACGAGCGTCCGGAGTCCCTCGGGGAGGTCGTTGATCGAGACGCTGAAGGTGTTGGTCGAGTACTGGTTGCCGCCGAAGAACAGCACCGAGGTGGTCGCCCCGGTGGTGGAGTTCACGCTGGCGAGCAGCGTGAACTCGTCCGCCCTCGGCACGGCCAGCCCTTGTTCGAGGGTCGGGGTGCCGGCGAGGGACTGCTTGATCGAAGCGTTGATCTGGTCGCTCACCAAGAAGTGGGACGCCGTGTAGAAGGACAGTCCTCCCATGAGGATCGACAGCAGCAGGGCGCCCAACGCGAAGAGGCCGGTGATGCGGGCCCGCAGACCGAGGCGTTCCCAGACCTCGACCGGGCCACGGAGGAGATGGCGCAACCGGTCGGCACGAGCGGGGGGCGCCTCGGCCACCGCCCCGTCGGTCACGTCAGGGGACCAGCTTGTAGCCCATGCCGCGGACGGTGAGGATGTGGCGGGGCAGCGCCGGGTCCGGCTCCACCTTGGTCCGCAAGCGGCGGATGTGGACGTCGACCAGCCGGCCGTCGCCGAAGTAGTCGTAGCCCCAGACCCGGTCGAGCAGCTGCTCGCGCGTCAGCACCTTGTTGGGGTTGGTGGCGAGCTCGCAGAGGAGCCGGAACTCCGTCCTCGTGCAGTGGACGTCCTCGCCGTCGCGGTGCCGGAGCACCCCTTGTTCGGGGATCAGCTCGAGGTCGCCGAAGGTGAGGACCCGGGGCTCCTCCTCGGCGGGCCGGGCCCGACGGAGCAGCGCGCGGATCCGGGCCCCGAGCTCCTTGGCCACGAACGGCTTCGTGACGTAGTCGTCGGCCCCGGCCTCGAGTCCGGCCACGATGTCGTGGGTGTCGGTGCGGGCCGTGACCATGATGATCGGGACCGCGCTCTGCCGGCGCAGCGCCCGACAGCACTCGAACCCGTCCATGCCGGGCAGCATGAGGTCGATGAGGGTGACGTCGGGGGCCTGCGCCGAGAAGTGGTCGAGCGCCTCCTCGCCGCTCGCGACGTCGTCGACCTCGTAGCCCTCCTCTTCGAGGGCGAGCCGCATCGAGGAGCGGATCCTCTCGTCGTCCTCCACCACCAGGATCCGACTGCTCATGCACTCGCCTCGCTTGTCCGGGTCGTGCCGATCATCCCGGCCGATCATGCCATAGACCAATTCGCGTCCATGCCTCGCCGTGCACCGTCCCTACCAGGGATGACGCTCGGCCCTAGCGTGGAGGTCATGCCGGTGTCCGCCCGCGCGCCCGCCGCCGGCCCTCCCGACGCGGCGGAGTGGCAGTTCGGCGCGTTCGCGCAGTCGCTCGGCGCCCGCTCCGAGGCAACGCGGCGGGCCTACCGCTCCGACCTGGCCGCCTTCGCCGAGTGGGCGGCGCGCGGCGGGGTCGACCACCCGCGCGGCGTGGACCGCATCCTTCTGCGCCGCTACCTCGCGTTCCTCGCCACCCGGCGCTACGCCCGCGCCTCGGTGGCCCGCAAGGCGGCCGCGGTGCGTGCCTACTTCTCGTGGTGCCGACGCCGCGGGTTGATCGAGGTCGACCCGGCGAGGGGGCTGTCGGCGCCCAAGGCGAACGGCCGGCTGCCCCGGGTGCTGTCGCACCAGGAGCTGGACGGCATGCTCGACCCCACCCCGCGGAGCGGCGGGGACGACCCGCTCGAGCGGGCGACCGAGCTGCGCGACCTCGCGGTGCTCGAGCTCCTGTACGCCGCCGGCCTGCGGGTGGCCGAGCTCTGCGGGCTCGACCGGGCCGGTCTCGACCTGCGGCACCGCATCGTGACGGTCACCGGGAAGGGGAACAAGGAACGCCAGGTGCCGATCCACGACCGGGCCGCCGAGGCGCTCGACGCCTGGCTGCGCCGGGGTCGGGTGGAGCTGGCCCGTCCGCACAGCCCCGCCGAGGCGGTGTTCCTGAATCGGGTGGGCAACCGCCTCGGGCCCCGAGACGTCCGTCGGATCCTCGACCGGCGTTCCCCAGTGCCCACCCACCCCCACGCGCTGCGGCACAGCTTCGCCACCCACCTCTTGGACGGCGGAGCCGACCTGCGGGTGGTCCAGGAGCTGCTCGGCCACTCGAGCCTCCAGACCACCCAGGTGTACACGCACGTGAGCAAGGAACGCCTGGTCTCGGTCTATCGGGGGACCCACCCGAGGGCCTGAGCCGGAACGCTCGTTCGTCCCCCCCGAGCCGCCCGGGTACACTGTGCGGCGCTTCCGAACGGGAGCGGCAATCTCTTCAAACCACGCACCCGAGCGCGTTCCAACGGTCGCCTCCACGGAGGTGCTGCGCCCGGGGAGGTTCAACCGACTGGAGGACGTCAACCCATGGCCGTCGTCACGATGCGCCAGATGCTCGAGGCCGGAGTGCACTTCGGGCATCAGACCCGCCGCTGGAACCCGAAGATGCGCCGCTACATCCTGGGCGAGCGCAACGGGATCTACCTGATCGACCTGCACAAGACCCTCGAGGGGGTCGAGTCCGCCTACTCGTTCATCCGCGACCTCGTCGCGGGCGGGGGCAAGGTCCTCTTCGTCGGCACGAAGAAGCAGACCCAGGGCCCGGTGGCCGAGTACGCCCGGGCGTGCGGCATGCCGTATGTGAACCAGCGCTGGCTGGGCGGGATGCTCACCAACTTCACCACCGTGAGCTCGCGGGTGAAGAGGATGCAGGAGCTCGAGACGATGCAGTCCGCCGGCGACTTCGACGGCATGCCCAAGCGAGAGGCGCTGCGTCACGTCCGCGAGCTCGACAAGCTGAAGCGGAACCTCGGCGGGATCAGCGGCCTCGACCGGCTGCCCGACGCGATCTTCGTGATCGACACGAAGAAGGAGCACATCGCGGTCACCGAGGCGAACAAGCTCCACATGCCGGTGGTCGCGGTCGTCGACACGAACTGCGACCCGGACATCATCACCTATGTGATCCCCGGCAACGACGACGCGATCCGCTCGGGAGCGCTCATGTGCCGGGTGGTCGCCGAGGCGGTCCGGGAGGGCCGGTACATCTCGGGCAACCGGCCGACCACCAAGCCGGGCGACGACTCGGCCAACGGTGCACCGACGCCCCCGCCTCCGCCCCCGCCACGACCGGCGCGCGCGGCGGCCCCCCCGCCCCCACCCCCGCCGGGCGATGACGTCGCCGACACCGCGGACGCGACTGAGGCGTCGCCCGCCGTCGCCGCGGTGGCGGTCGCCGAGCCCGAGCCCCAGCCCGAGACAGCCGCCGTCGCCGAGCCGGACGACGGCGCGGAGGAGTAGGAGTGGCCAACTTCACGGCCAAGGACGTGCAGCGGCTCCGACAGGAGACCGCCGCCGGGATGATGGACGCGAAGCGCGCCCTCGAGGCGTGCGACGGCGACATGGATGCCGCCGCCCAGTGGCTTCGCGAGCACGGCCTCGCCCAGATGCAAAAGCGCGAGGAGCGTGAAGCCAGTCAGGGCGCGGTCGCGGTGGTGAAGGACCACAACGTTGCCGCCATCGTCGAGTTGCGATGCGAGACCGACTTCGTGGCCAAGGGTGCCGAGTTCGTTGCGGTCGCCGACGACCTGGCCGCCCTCGTCGCCTCCGCCGGCGAGGATGCGATCGCGCAGCGCAGTGGCGAGGTCGAGCACCTGGCGACGACGCTGAAGGAGAACATCTCGATCGGGCGGGTGTTCCGGCTCGAGGCGAAGGAGGGGGAGGTCGTCGACACCTACCTCCACCAACAGGCCGGCCGCGGGGTCAACGCGGTGGCCGTGGTGCTGAAGGGCGGCACGACGGAGCTGGCCCACGAGGTCGCGCTGACCGCGGCGTTCTCGAAGCCGACCTACCTGCGCCGGGAGGAAGTTCCCGAGGCCGAGGTCGAAGAGGAGCGCCAGACCCTGGAGGCGCTGTCGCGCAACGAGGGCAAACCCGAGGCCGCTCTCCCGAAGATCGTGGAGGGCAGGCTCAACGGGTGGTTCAAGGAGCGGGTCCTCCTCGAACAGCCCTCCGCACACGACGACAAGCAGACCGTGGGCGCCGTCCTGGGCTCGGCCGAGATCGTGGCCTTCGCTCAGGTGTTCATCGGCATTTAGGATCGTCGGGGCCGATTTGGGGGCGGCGCGTGGCTGACCACAGGCGGGTCGTACTGAAGATGTCGGGCGAGGCGCTGGCGTCGGCCTCCTCCGTCGAGACCCTCGACGCGGGCGTCGTCGAACGTTTCGCCGTCGAGATCGCAGCGGCCCGGGCCGAGCTCGACCTCCAGCTCGCGGTGGTCGTCGGCGGCGGCAACATCTGGCGGGGGACCATCGGCGCCGGCGCCGGGATGGATCGGGCCACCTCCGACAACATGGGGATGCTGGCGACGGTCATCAACGCGCTGGCGCTCCAGGACGCGCTCGAGCAGCACGGCCAGGACACCCGGGTGCTGACCGCGATCAGCATGGCCGAGGTCGCCGAGCCCTACATCCGGCGCCGCGCCATCCGTCACCTCGAGAAGGGCCGGGTGGTCCTCCTCGCCGCCGGCATGGGGAACCCGTACTTCACGACCGACACCTCGGCAGCGCTCCGTGCCGCCGAGATCGAGGCCGAGCTGCTCTACAAGGGCACCCACGGTGGGGCGGACGGGGTGTACAGCGCCGACCCCCGGCTCGACCCGAGCGCGACCCGGTTCGACGAGATCTCCTTCATGGATGTGGTCTCGAAGGACCTGCGGGTCATGGACCTCACCGCCATCACCTTCTGCATGGACAACGGGCTCCCGATCCGGGTGTTCGACCTGATGCCCGAGGGCAACCTGCGCAGGGCGCTCTCCGGCGAACAGATCGGTACGCTGGTCCGATGAGCGAGGAGCTCGCCCAGGTCGTGCTCGAAGAGGTCAAGGACAAGATGGCGAAGGCGGTCGAGCACGCCAGGCACGAGTTCGCCTCGGTGCGCACCGGCCGGGCCACCCCGGCCCTGGTCGAGAGCCTGATGGTCGACTACTACGGGACCCAGACCCCACTGCGCCAGCTGGCCGGCTTCAGCGTGCCCGACGCGATGCTGCTCGTGGTCTCGCCCTACGACAAGGGGTCGCTCGGCGCGATCGAAAAGGCCATCAGCGCGTCCGACCTCGGGATCAACCCGGCGAACGACGGGACCGTGATCCGACTCGCGTTCCCGCCGCTCACCGAGGAGCGCCGCAAGGAGCTGGTCAAGGTCGTCCGGCACCAGGCCGAGGAGGGGCGCATCGCGGTGCGCAACCTGCGACGGGCCGCGCGCCACGAGCTCGAGCATCTGGAGAAGGACGGCTCGCTCACGGCGGACGAGCTCGAGCGGATCGAGAAAGAGCTCGAGAAGGTCACCCACGCGCAGGTGGGCGCCATCGACGAGCTTCTCAACCACAAAGAGCACGAGCTCTTGGAGGTCTGAGGGGGGCCCATGCCAAGAGACAACGATCGGGAAGGCTTGGAGCACACCGGCTATCGGAGCGGCCGGGTGCGGATCGTCGGCGCGGAGCCGGCGGGCCGCTCGGCGGCCATGCGTTCTGAGGAGGACCCGGCCGCCGACTGGGATGAGCGAGACAGCGAAAGCGACGGCCCCGAAGGCGAGACACCGGACGCCACCTTCGTCCCCCCGCTCCCGCACTGGACCGAGCCGGCCACCGGCGAGGTCCCGGCGATTCTCACCCGCGACCTCGGCACCGACGACGCCGACCCCTTCGCGTCCTTCCGCGGCCCGACCTGGCGGGAGGAGGGCTCCGACTGGGATGGTCCGGACGACGAGTTCGAGCCGTCGATGCTCGCCGGCGACAAGACCGGTCAGGGCTCGCTCGACACCGGGCCCTCCGACCGCCAGCCGTGGGTCTTCGACCTCCCCGGCTCGTCGGACAAGGCCGGCGCGATCTTCGGCGATGACGCCTGGGACGACGATGCCGAGAACGGATGGGACGACCTTCCGATCTCCCCGTCGTCCCCGGCGTGGGGAAAGGACGAGGACGAGGACGACGGCCCCATCACCGCCGTCCTCCCGGTGGTCGGCGCCGACGACGTGGTCGAGGCGCAGGCTGCCGATGCCGCCGGTGTGACCGCAACCCCCGAGGTTCCCGACGAACGCCCGGCCCCGTCGGGGAACGGTGTCGTGATCGACGACCTCGACGACGAGATCGAGGAGCCCCGGGCGCGCTTCCGCTCGCTTCGGCCCTCGGAGCGGCGGCTCGGCCGACCAACCGCCCCCACGGGCCCTCCCGCGGCCGAGCGCCGTCCTCCGGCGCCGCCGCGACGCGCTCCCGCCGACCGGCTCCGGCCCCCGCCCGGGCCCCCGGTCGAGGAGGCCCCGCCGCGCAACGTGGCCGCCGCCATCGTCTCTGGGCTGGTCTTGGGCGGGGCGGCGCTGATCACCTTCAAGATCGGACCCGCCGCCGCGGCGGCCCTGGTCACGGTGGTCGTGGTGATGGCGGCCGCAGAGGCCTTCGCCGCCTTCCGGCACGGGGGCTACCACCCGGTGACCCTGCTCGGCCTGGTGGCCACCGTCTCGGTGATGGTGGCCACCTACAACAAGGGACAGGTCGCGCTTCCGCTCGTGTTCGTCCTGCTGGTCGCCGCCTGTTTCGTCTGGCACTTAGCCGGGGTGGAGCAGACCGACGCGGTGACCTCCACCGGCACCACGGTGTTCATCTTCGGATGGATCGGCGTCTTCGGTTCCTACGCGGCGCTCCTGCTCTCGCCGAACGTCTTCCCGGAACGTCACGGCATCGCCTTCCTGTTGGGCGGGATCATCGCCGCGGTGGCCTACGACGTCGGCGCCCTCACCTTCGGGGCCTGGCTCGGCCGACACCCGATGGCGTCGGTCAGCCCGAACAAGACCTGGGAGGGCTTCGTCGGCGGCCTCGTGACCTCGCTCATCCTCTCGGTCGTGATCGTCCACCTCATCCATCCGTGGACGGTCGGCAAGGCCGCTGCCCTCGGGCTGGTGGTGTCGGTCGTGGCCACGCTCGGGGACCTCTTCGAGTCGACGGTCAAGCGGCACCTCGGCCTGAAGGACATGGGCCGGCTCCTGCCCGGGCACGGCGGGCTGCTCGACCGAGTCGACGGCCTGTTGTTCGCCCTGCCGGCCACCTACTACCTGGTCATCGCCTTCCACCTGGGATGATCCGTCCCCGGGTGACCGTGGGGGGAGCGGGGCCGATGGCATGCTGGCGGGATGTCCGCGCGGGAGCGGGCCGGCGTGGCGACTAGCGCGACGGTCAGCCTGGTCGGCTCGACGGGGTCGATCGGCACCCAGGCCATCGAGGTGGTCGAGGCCAGCGCCGGTCGTTTCAGGGTCGTGGCCTTGGCCGCCCAGAGCTCGATTGACCTCCTCGCCGAGCAGGCCGTGCGGCTGCGCCCGGAGTTGGTCGCGATCGGCGAGGCCGGTCTCGCGCAGAAGCTGGCCGAGCTGGTCCCGGAGGGGACGGTGGTGCTGTCCGGGCCCGAGGGTCTCGTCGCCGCGGCCACCGCCGCCGACGTCGTCGTGAACGGCGTGGTGGGGTTCGCCGGGCTCCCGGTCACGCTGGCCGCCCTCGAGTCGGGACGCCGGCTGGCCCTCGCCAACAAGGAGTCGCTGATCGCCGGCGCCCCGATCGTGCAGCGGGCCCGGCGCACGCCCGGCGCCGAGATCGTGCCGGTCGACTCGGAGCACTGCGCGGTCCACCAGTGCCTCGCCTCGGTCCGCATCGACGACGTCGCCCGCCTGCTCATCACCGCGTCGGGGGGCCCGTTCAGGGGCCGGAGCCGGGCCGAGCTCACCGGCGTCACCCGGGAGGACGCGCTCGCCCATCCGACCTGGAAGATGGGACCCAAGATCACGATCGACTCCTCCACGCTCATGAACAAGGGCCTCGAGGTCATCGAGGCCCACGAGCTGTTCGGGGTCGGCTACGACCGGATCGACGTCGTTGTGCACCCCCAGTCGATCGTCCACTCGATGGTCGAGCTGGTCGACGGGGCCACCCTTGCCCAGCTCTCGATCCCGAACATGCGGCTGCCCATCGGATACGCCCTCGGGTACCCGGACCGGCTGGGGGTCCCGTTCGGGCCGGTCGACTGGCGGAGCCCGATGGAGCTCACGTTCGAGCCGCCGGACCGCTCGCTCTTCGGTTGCCTCGATCTCGCGTACGAGGCGGGCCGGCGGGGCGGTGGGGCGCCCGCCTGGCTCAACGCCGCCAACGAGGTCGCGGTCGCGGCCTTCCTCGCGGGCGGTATCGGGTGGCTCGCGATCGCCGAGGTGGTGGCCGAGACGCTGTCGGATTTCGACGACGCGCCGATCGACTCGCTCGACGCGGTCCTCGACGCGGACCGGGCCGCCCGGGTCCGGGCCACCGAGTCGCTCGAGCGGCTCGGGGCGCGGTGACGATCGCCCCGCCCCGTCCGCCCGAGGCAGCGGCGCCGACGACGCCGCCGGCGCGGGGCCCGCTGCTCCGGCTCGCGCTCACGATCGCGGTGGTGGCCGCGCTCTTCCTCGTCTTCGGCCAGGGCGACCTGTTCCTCGTGATCGTGGCCGTGGTGGTCATGATCATGGTCCACGAGGCCGGCCACTTCGTCACCGCGAAGTGGAGCCGGATGAAGGTCACCGAGTTCTTCGTGGGTTTCGGTCCCCGCCTGTGGTCGGTGCGGCGGGGCGAGACCGAGTACGGCGTGAAGGGGATCCTGGCGGGGGGCTACGTGAAGATCCCCGGGATGACCAACCTCGAGGAGATCGATCCGAGCGACGAGGCCCGCACCTACCGGCAGCAGCCGTTCCGCAAGCGGATCCTCGTCGCCTCGGCCGGGTCGATCATGCACTTCGCCATGGCCTTCGTGCTGGCCTGGACCGCGCTCGTGTTCGTGGGCGCCCAGTCGAACTCGAGGGTGGAGGTGGTCAGCTTCTCGGCGTTCGCGGGCCAGCGGCTCAACCCGGCCCAGCGCGCCGGGCTGGAGGTCGGCGACGTCATCGTCGGGTTCGACGGCCACGGGTTCAGCGACCCGAGCCAGCTCACCGACGCCATCGAGCGATCGGCCAACTCCCGCCTGTCCCTCGAGGTCGCCCGGGCCGGCCGGACGCTCACGCTGTCGGTGGTCCCGGAGAACCGCCGGCACCTCGTGAACGGCAGCGAGCAGACGAGCGGCGAGATCGGGGTCGCCCTGGGCGGGGTGAACGCGCCCGAGAACGCCTTCGGGGCCCTGGGCGGGGCCGGGGTCGTCGTCGGGCAGACGACCCGGGACGCCATCACCGGTCTCGGCCACGTCTTTTCGCCGACCGGGATCGCCAACTACGTGCACCAGGTGGCCAACCCGAACGGGGCGGGCACCGCCCAGCGCCTGGACCGCCCCGAGTCGATCATCGGGGCGGTGCGCACGGCCGTGCAGGGCGCCCAGGCCGGGTTCGGCACCCTGCTCGAGGTCCTGATTGCGCTCAACATCTTCATCGGCATCGCCAACATGCTGCCGATGCTCCCCCTCGACGGCGGGCACGTGATCCTCGCGCTCTACGAACGGATCCGGACCCGGCGCGGGCGCCCCTACTATCAGGCCGACGCGGCGAAGCTCGTCCCGGTCGCCTACGGCTTCGTGGTGGTGCTCATCCTGATCGTGGTCTCGGCGGCCTACCTCGACATCACCCACCCGGTTCCCAACCCGTTCGGCTGACCTCGGGTCGGGCGGCCGTGAACGCCCGGAGGGCCGACCGGGGCACAATGGACAGGTGCAACTCTCGGGCAACCTCCTCACCCCGCGGCGCAAGACCCGCCAGATCCACGTGGGCAGCGTGGCGGTGGGGGGCGACGCCCCGGTGTCGGTGCAGTCGATGACGATCACGAAGACCGCCGATGTCGACGGGACCCTCGCCCAGATCTACGCGCTGGCGGCGGCCGGGGCCGACATCGTGCGGTGCACCTGCAACGAGGAGCCGGCCGCCGAGGGACTGGCCCAGATCGTCCCGCGCTCGCCGGTGCCGATCGTGGCCGACATCCACTTCCACCACAAGATGGCGCTGGCGGCGTTGGAGGCGGGGGTCCAGGGGCTCCGGCTCAATCCCGGCAACCTGCGCAAGGAGGCGGAGATCAAGACGGTCGCCTCCGAGGCGAAGGACCGCGGCGTCCCCATCCGGATCGGGGTCAACGCCGGATCCCTCGACAAGGACCTCTTCGAGCGGCACGGCGGGGTCACCCCCGAGGCCCTGGTCGAGTCGGCCGAGAAGGAGCTGAACTACTTCCGCGACGTCGACTTCGAGGACGTGAAGATCTCGGTCAAGGCCTCGTCGGTGGCGCTCATGATCGCCGCCTACCGGTTGGCCTCGGAGACCTTCGACCACCCGCTGCACCTCGGGGTGACCGAGGCCGGCCCGCCGCCGGCGGGGCTCCTGAAGGGCACGGCCGGGATCGGGGCGCTGCTCGCCGAGGGGATTGGCGACACCATCCGCTACTCGCTGACGGCCGACCCGGTCGAGGAGGCCAAGGCCGGGCGCCAGCTCCTCGAGTCGCTCGGGCTGCGCGAGCGCAAGGGCCTCGACCTCATCGCCTGCCCGTCCTGCGGCCGCGCCCAGGTCGACGTCATCGCGGTCGCCAAGGCCGCGCAGGCGGCGCTCGAGGACCGGAACCTCCCGATCCAGGTCGCGGTGATGGGCTGTGTGGTCAATGGACCGGGCGAGGCCCGGGGCGCCGACATCGGCATCGCGGCCGGCTTGCACAAGGGGCATCTCTTCATCCGGGGCGAGATCGTCCGGGTGGTCCCCGAGGAGGACATGGTCGACGCGCTGGTCGCCGAGGCCGAGCGGCTGGTCGCCGAGGGGGTCGACGCCCGCCTCGCCGCCGCCGACAGCACCGCGGCCGCCGAAGCCGAGGCCGATCGCCAGGCGCTCCTCGAAGAGGGGGGTGCGGACCCGAACGAGTCGAAGACGAGGATCGACCGGATCCGCCGGCGCGTCGAGGAAGAGGAGTAGGCCGAGCCCGGCGGCAATGAGATCGCCCGGACCACGGGGGCGGGCGTGATGCGGCGACTGGTCCCGTGGACGCTCGTGTTGCTCCTCCTCGCCGGGACCGGGGCGGCCGCCGGCCTGGGCGTCGCCCTCGAGCCCCGGCCGTCCTCCCAGGGGGAGGCGTTCCTGAGTGCGGTCGTCCGGGCGACCGAGGGAGCCGGCTCGGCCCGCCTGGTCATCTCCTCGGTGTCGAGGTTCCGCGATGAGCCGGACTCCCCGATGCACGGCACCGGCGTGGCCGACTTCATTACCGGCATGGCGAGGCTCGACGAGGTGCGGGTCGAACTCGTCTCCCAGGTAACCACGGCACAGGGCGGGAGCGGGGAGCCGACCTCAACGAAGACCACCGACGTCAGCGCAACGTTCCGCACCGAGAGCGTCGCCGACGCACGAGGACTCTTCTTCGGGGTCGGCGCCCACGTGCACGGGGAGTTGCTCCTCGTCGACGCCCGTGCCTTCGGCCCGCTCGGGCGCGTGCTCCTGCTTGCCGACACCCCGCTCGCCCCCGGGCCCGACCCGCGCGTCCGGCGAGTCGCGGCGTCCGACGTGGAGGGCACGCCGAGCACCGAGTACGCGGTCGGCTCGAGGACCGGGTGCACGGCGCCGGCCCAGACGACGGCGTCGGTGCGCCTGTGGGTGGACCGGCGCGACCGACTCGTACAGCTCCAAGACGTGCTGCGCATCGGCAGGGGGGCCGGCGAGATCACCACCGAGACCACGCTGCGCTTCCATGACTTCGGGGCGCCGGTGAAGGTCACCCCGCCCAGCTCGGCCGGTGCGACCGTGGTCAGCGCCCCACCCGCTCGGGGGTCGTCGGGGGCGCCGGTCTGCGTCTACGCCGGCGTCTGGGTGGCCACGGGTTGACGGGACCCGCCGCGCGGAGGTTCTAGCGTCTGGTCATGCCCAACGACAGCGGCGCCTTGACCCCGCGCGCCGAGGACTTCCCCCGCTGGTACCAAGAGGTGGTGGCCGGTGCGGAGATGGCCGAGAACGGTCCGGTCCGCGGGACGATGGTCATCCGCCCGTGGGGTTTCGGGATCTGGGAGCTCCTGCAGGGCGAGCTCGACCGGCGCATCAAGGAGGCCGGGGCCGAGAACGCGTACTTCCCGCTGTTCATCCCCGAGTCCTTCCTCCGTCTCGAGGCCTCCCATGTCGAGGGGTTCAGCCCCGAGACCTGGGTGGTGACTCACGGTGGAGGACGACCCCTCGAGGAGCCGGTCATCGTCCGACCGACCAGCGAGACGGTGATCAACCACTTCTTCGCCAAGTGGATCCAGAGTCATCGGGACCTCCCGCTCCTCATGAACCAGTGGTCGAACGTCGTCCGCTGGGAGATGCGGACGCGCCTGTTCCTCCGCACCAGCGAGTTCCTGTGGCAAGAGGGCCACACCGCGCACGCGACCGCGCGCGAGGCGACCGACTACGCGCTGCGCATCCTGCGTGACACCTACCTCGACACCATGGAGCAGGTGATGTGCGTCCCAACGTTGACCGGCTACAAGACCGAGCGCGAGCGCTTCGCCGGGGCGGTGCGCACCTGGACCTGCGAGGCGATGATGGGCGACGGCAAGGCCCTCCAGCTCGGGACCAGCCACGAGCTCGGTCAGAACTTCGCCAAGGCGTTCGGGATCCAGTTCTCCGACGAGGAGGGGAACCTCCAGTACGTGTACCAGACCTCGTGGGGCGCGAGCACCCGGCTGATCGGCGGGCTGATCATGGTCCACGGCGACGACTTCGGGCTCCGGCTGCCCCCGGATCTCGCCCCGGCCCAGGTCGTGGTCATGGTGGTGCGGGCCGACGAGGCGACCGGCCCGGCGGCGGCGAGGATCGCCGGGGACCTGAAGGCGGCCGGGCTGCGGGTCCGGATCGACGACCAGACCGGGACGAGCTTCGGCCGCCGCGCCATCGACTGGGAGCGCAAGGGCGTGCCGGTCCGGGTCGAGATCGGCCCCCGTGACCTGGCCGAGGACAAGGCGGTGGTGGTGGTCCGCCACGACCGTTCGAAGACCCAAGTGCAGCTGGCTGGCCTGGTCCCCGCCGTCACCGAGGCGCTGGGCGACACGGCCCGGGCGCTGCATGCTGAGGCGCAGGCCTTCCGGAACGCCCGGATGACCACCGTCGCCACCCTCGACGAGGCGATCGAGGCCGGGTCGGCCGGGTTCGGCATCGTGCCCTGGTCGGAGGTGGGGGACCCCGGGGAGGACCGGTTGGCGGAGGCCGGAATCACGGTGCGCTGCCTCCAGCGTCCCGACGGGACGCTCGCCGAGGACGGGGCCGAGGGCGAACCCCTGGTCGCCGTCGTCGGGAAATCGTACTGATTGGTATAATCGTCGTCGCTGTCCGGCCCTCGACGGGGCCTTGTGAAGCGTGGGCCGCGGCCCACGCTTTCCTTTTGCGGCTGAGCGGCCGCAGGACGGACGCCGCAGGGGAAGGGGCGTAGGAGCAGCACCGGAGAGAGGAGGTGGCAGTGGACGTGACCGAACGGCTCGTCGACGCGCTCTCACCGGTCCTCCAAACCGCCGGCCTCGACCTGGTCGACGTCGTCGTGGGCGGCTCCCAGGTCCAGGTGATCGTCGACCGGCCCGGTGGGGTCGACCTCGACGCCCTGGCCGAGGCCAACCGCGACCTGTCCCGGGCCCTCGACGGGCTCGACCCGTTCCCGGGGGCCTACACCCTCGAGGTGTCCAGCCCGGGCCTCGAACGCCGGCTCCGGACGCCCGCCCACTTCGCCCGGGCGGTGGGTGAGACGGTGACCGTGCGGACGCTGCCCGAGGCCGGCCTGGAGCGGCGGGTGCGGGGCGAGCTCACGGCCGCCGACGACTCGGGCTGCACGCTCGAGGGCCCCGAGGTCCCGGAGGGGACGATGCGGATCGGCTACGACGCGATCGAGCGGGCGCGCACGGTGTTCGAGTGGGGCCCGGCCCCCGCCGAAAAGCCGAACAAGAGATCGCGGGGGCAAGTGAGAGAACGGTCGAGACGATGAGCAAGACGAACTTCGAGTTCCTGGACGCGCTGGGCCAGATCGCGCGCGACAAGGGCATCTCCGTCGAGACGCTCCTCGACGCGCTGGCCAACGCCCTGGTGGCCGCCTATAAGCGTCGTCCGGACGCCGCCGAGGAAGCGGTGGTCACGATCGACCCAGAGTCCGGGGAGATCCGCGTCTACGGCCAGGAACTGGACGAAGAGGGTGACGTGGTCCGGGAGTGGGACGACACCCCGGCCGACTTCGGGCGCATCGCGGCCCAAACCGCGAAGCAGGTCATCCTGCAGCGCATCCGCGAGGTCGAGCGCGACATGAAGTACGAGGAGTACGCGGGCCGGGAGGGGGACATCGTCACCGGCATCGTCCAGCAGACCGACAACCGCTACACCCTTCTCGACCTCGGCAAGGTCGAGGCGCTCTTGCCTCAGGCCGAGCAGGTCAACTACGAGCGCTACGAGCACGGCGCGCGCCTGAAGGCGTACATTGTCGAGGTGCGAAAGACGACGAAGGGTCCACAGATCGTGGTGAGCCGGACCCACCCCGGATTGATCAAGCGGCTCTTCGAGCTGGAGGTGCCCGAGATCTCGGGCGGCGTCGTGGAGCTGAAGGCGGTGGCCCGCGAGCCGGGGCACCGGACCAAGATCGCGGTGTGGTCGAACGATCCGAATGTGGACCCGGTCGGGGCCTGCGTCGGGGCCCGCGGTTCGCGGGTTCGGATGGTCACGAACGAGCTCCGCGGCGAGCGCGTCGACGTCGTCCCGTTCTCCGACGACCCGGTTGAGCTGATCCAGAACGCGCTGGCCCCGGCCCGCGTGCGCGAGGTCCACCTCGACGACGCCACCGGGACGGCGACGGTGATCGTGAGCGACTACCAGCTGTCCTTGGCGATCGGCAAGGAGGGCCAGAACGCCCGGCTTGCCGCCCGCCTCACCGGCTGGCGCATCGACATCAAGAGCGAGACCCAGCTCGAGGAGGAAGCGGCCTACGAGGGCCAGGACTGGGCCGAAGGGGAGTGGGTCGAGGACGAGTCGGGCGAGATGGTCTGGAAGCCCGCGGAGGGCGGCGAGGCGATCTCGGCCGAGGAGTGGACCCATGCCGCCGAGGAGCTGAGCGACGAGCCCTCCGAACCGGCCGCCGCCGGGGCCGAGGCGGCTGCACCCGAGTCGGCCGCACCCGAGTCGGCCGCACCCGAGGCGGCCGAGGTCGCCGACGCGGTCTCGGCGTCGGCGGAGCCGGCCGCGGACCCCGAGTAGCACGATCCGCACCTGTGTCGGCTGCGGCCGGCGGGCGGAGACCTCCGCCCTCGTCCGCGTGCGCGCGGCCGGGGGCGCCATCCTGATCGGGCCCGGCGTGGGCCGCGGCGCCTGGCTCTGTTCGGGCCGTCCGGAATGCTTCGACCGGGCCCGGACGCGGGGCGCCTTCGCGCGCGCGCTTCGGACCGAGATCGCGCCCGCGGCCCTGGAGGCCGTGCGGGGCCGGCTCTACCCCTGAGGGCGGTCGGTCCGATCAATCGTTCGTTGTGGTCGTGGTGCCCGGCCGCCCGACCCGTCCGTCACCTCTCCGTGGGCGCATACATGTCCTCTCGTTCCCCTGCTCTGACCTCGGTCTTCGCACCGGTGTTCATACCGGCTGCGACACACACTCGACACAAAGTGCGGACTATTGGCACATTCGACGCCCATCGGGCAGACTGGCTCCCGCCCTTGGGCGCGCCTACGAGCCCGAGGGGGGAGGGAGAACGAGAGCATGCACATGAACCGAAGAGCTCGGTTGGGACTGATCGCCGGCACAGTGGCGGCGACCTTGGCCCTGACCGTTGGTGGCTTTGGCGGCCTGGCCGGAGCAGCCAGCTCTGGCCAGAACATCCTGCCGAAAGTCACGACCACCACCGGGCCCTCCTCCCCGAGCGGGACCCTCGTGATCGTCGGCAACGGCGACGTCGACCACCTCGACACGTGCTGCGCCTACTACACGACGACCTACGAGCTCATGCGAATGGTGACCCGGCAGCTCGTCTCCTACAAGGCCAGCTACGCGGCCGGGGCCTCCGGGACGGTGGTGCCCGACATGGCGACCTGGACCGTGAGCCCGAACGGTCTGAGCTACACGTTCCACATCAAGCAGGGCGTCATGTGGGACGCGCCGTCCGGCGCCCGCCAGGTCACCTCGCAGGACGAGGAGCGCGGGATCAAGCGGCTGTGCAACCCGGTCTCCGGCGCTCCGCCCATCCAGTACTGGTCGAACAACATCGCCGGGATGCAGACCTACTGCTCGGCGTTCCAGAAGCTGACCCTGCCGACCGACCCCACCGCTGAGGTCACGGCACTGAACAACTTCATGACCACCAACAACATCAGCGGGATCTCGACGCCGGACTCCTCGACGATCGTGTTTACGCTGGTGCACCCTTCGAGCAGCTTCCTCAACATCATGGCGATGCCGATGAGCTCGCCGGTCCCTGCCGAGATCAACAACTACATCCCGGCCTCGGCGACCGAGGCGCAGAACTTCATCTCCGACGGGCCGTACACCATCACCTCGTACACGCCCAACGTGAGCTACGCGCTCGCCAAGAACCCGGCGTGGAAGGGGAGCACGGACCCCATCCGCCACCAGTACTTCAACAACGTCACGGTGACGATGGGTGAGTCGGCGACCTCGGTCCAGCAGCAGCTGCAGACCGGTCAGGCCGCCATGGAGTGGGACACCACGGTGCCCACGGCGTCGGTGCCCGGCCTCGTGGCGACGCACAACCCGGACTTCGCGGCTGACTTCTTCGGCGGCCTCACCTACCTGGTGTTCGACACCAAGAGCACGTCGAACCATGGGGCGCTGGCCAAGGCGTCGGTGCGTAGGGCCCTCCAGTACTGCGTGAACAAGCAGCACATCGTCCAGGTGACGGGTGGACCGGCGATCAACGCGGTCAGCAACCAGATCCTGCCGCCGGCCATGAACGTCGGGTACAAGCAGATCAACCCGTTCGCCACACCGAGCGGAACCGGGAACCCGGCCAAGTGCAAGTCGATGCTGGCCGCCGCCGGATACCCCCACGGCCTGACGCTGACGCTCGCCTACGCCAACAACCCGCCGATGCCGGCCCAGGCGGTCGCGCTGCAGGCGGACATGGCGAAGGGCGGGGTCACGCTCAAGCTGAACGAGCAGCCCAGCCAGGGTGCGTACTTCGACTTCCTCGAGACTCCGGGCAACCACTCGAAGTGGGACCTCGCGTTCGGGGCCTGGTTCCCGGACTGGGTCGGAAACGGTGCGCAGACCTACTTCAGCCCGTTGCTCGATGGCCGGCAGTACGCCGCGGGCTCGACCAACTACGGCGACTACAACGACCCGATCGTCAACAACTACATCGATGCGGCGTTGAAGACCGGAAGCCTGTCCAAGGCGGCCTCCCTCTGGCAGAAGGCCGACTACCAGGGCTCAGCGGTCGACCCGGCGTGGGTGCCGCTCGTCCAGCAGGCGCTGCCCCAGTTCATCGGGGCCAACGTGGAGCACGCCATCTACGTGCCGTTCATCGGGGGGTTCGACCCGACCAACCTCTGGTTGAAGTCGTAGCCATCACGTAGTCCTCAGCGCTGCGGGGGCGCCCCGGTCGGCCTCGAGCCGGCCGGGGCGCCCTCTTACGCAGCGAACCGGCTTGGCACGGAGGGGGCGATCGGGCACTGTATGCAGATCGCGTGGAGCGGCGAGGAGATCTAGGTGGCCCTGCTCGAAGTGCGAGACCTTCGGGTCTCCTTCGACACCGACGACGGCACCGTCTACGCCGTCCAGGGGATGTCCTTCACCGTCGAGGCGGGCAAGACCCTTGGAATCGTGGGCGAGTCGGGGTCGGGCAAGTCGGTCTGCACCCAGGCGATGATGGGACTCAGCCCCGGCGCGAAGGTGACCGGCCAGGCGCTCCTCGACGGCGTGGACCTGCTCACGATGTCCGAGCGCGAGCTCGAGGGGATCCGCGGCAGCAAGGTCTCGCTCATCTTCCAGGACCCCCTCACGAGCCTGCATCCGCTGTACCGCGTGGGCGCCCAGATCGCCGAGGTGATGCGGGCCCACGGCAACATGAAGCGCAAGGAGGCCGAGGCCCGCGCGGTGGAGCTCCTCGGCCTCGTGGGTATCCCGCAGCCCGAGCGCCGGGTCCGCGACTACCCCCACCAGTTCTCAGGCGGCATGCGCCAGCGGGTGATGATCGCGATGGCGCTCGCGCTCGAACCCGCCCTCATCATCGCCGACGAGCCGACCACCGCCCTCGACGTCACGGTCCAGGCCCAGATCCTGGAGCTGCTGGCCCGCATGCAGCGCGACTTCCAGACCGCGGTGATCCTCATCACCCACGACCTCGGCGTGGTCGCCGACGTCGCTGATGACATTGTGATCATGTACGCCGGCCGCCCGATGGAGCAGGCCGACATCGAGGCCGCCTTCCTCGAGCCGCACCACCCGTACACCCAGGGGTTGCTGCAGTCGATCCCCTCGTACTCCGGGCGCACCGGTCGGCTCCGCCCCATCAAGGGGTACCCGCCGTCGCTCATGCGCGAGATCAAGGAGTGCCCCTTCGCGCCCCGCTGCCCGCTCGTGCACGACGCGTGCCGGGTGGAGCCGCCGCCGCTGAAGCCGGTGGGGACCCGCCCGGGCCACCTTTCGGCGTGTGTCCTCCCCGCCGACCGGGTGGGCGTCCCGGGCGCTATCGAGGACCAGCCGGTCGGCGCCACCCCGGGGGCACCGGTATGACCGCGACCGACCTCGACTTCTCGTCGGAGATCTCGCAGGGAGATCTCCTTCTCGAGGTGATCGACGTCGTCAAGCACTTCCCGGTGCGCTCCGGTTCGCTCGTCGACCGCACGAAGGCACAGGTGCGCGCGGTCGACGGGGTCAGCTTCTCGCTCCGGGTCGGTGAGACCCTCGGCCTGGTTGGCGAGAGCGGCTGCGGGAAGTCGACGCTCGCCAGGCTCATCACCGCGCTCCTCCCCGTGACCTCGGGGCAGATCAAGTTCAGGGGCAGGGACATCACGGCGCTGCGCCGCCGCGAGATGCGGCCGCTGCGCCGCTCGATCCAGATGGTGTTCCAGGACCCCTACGGATCGCTGAACCCGCGTCGACGGGTGGGATCGATCCTGTCGGACCCTTTCATCGTGCACGAGAAACTTGCGCGTGACGAGGTCAAGCGGCAGGTCCAGGACGTCATGGCCCGAGTCGGGCTCAGCCCCGAGCACTACAACCGGTTCCCGTCGGAGTTCTCCGGCGGGCAGCGCCAGCGGATCGGTATCGCCCGGGCGCTCGCGCTCCGACCGGACCTCATCATCTGCGACGAGCCCGTCTCCGCGCTCGACGTCTCGATCCAGGCCCAGATCATCAACCTCCTGGAGGATCTCCAGGACGAGTTCATGCTCACGTATGTGTTCATCGCCCACGACCTCTCCGTCGTTCGCCACGTGAGCGACCGGATCGCCGTGATGTACCTCGGGACCTTCGCCGAGACCGGGCCGGTCGAGGAGATCTACAACCAGTGCCGCCACCCCTACACGGCCTCGCTGCTGTCGGCGGTTCCGGTGGCCGAGGACGCGTTCCGAGGCGATCGCAAGGCGCGGGTGATCCTGACCGGGGACGTCCCCACGCCGGTGGCGCCGCCCTCGGGATGCCGGTTCCACCCCCGGTGCCCCAAGGCCCAGGCGATCTGCGCCACCGAGGTGCCCGTCCTCGAGCAGAAGCCCGGCGACTCACCGGGCCACCTGACCGCCTGCCACTTCCCGATCACCGAGGGCGAACCGCTGGCCCTCGCCTCGCGGGAGCGGTCGACCGGTGTCCCGGTCACGATCACGGAGCCCACCGCCCCGGAGCCCGAAGGAGCGAATCCATGAGCCTGCTGCGCGCGGACCTGGGTGAAGCCGAAGCGGCCACCTCCATCGAGCCGGAGTCGTCGTCGCCCGGGGCTCAGGCCCAGGAGTTCGTGGGCCGCACGCCGTGGCGGTTGGCGTGGGCCCGGCTGCGCAAGGACCGGGTGGCCATGGTCTCGCTTGGCGTCGTCATCTTGCTCGTGCTGGTGGCGCTCCTTGCCCCGGCCCTCACCGCCCTCATCGGCCACCCGCCGAACGCCCAGTACACGACCACTGGGCTCTCGCTCTCAGGCATCCCCGTCGGCCCCGGCCACAACGGCTTCCTCCTCGGCGCCGACGACCAGGGCCGCGACATCCTGTCCCGGATCATCTACGGGACCCAGGTCTCCCTCGAGGTCGGGGTGGGATCGACCGCCATCGCGCTGGCGGTGGGCATGGTGGTGGGACTGGTGGCCGGCTTCTATGGCGGTCTGGTCGACACGCTGCTCGGGCGCTTCATGGACATCCTCTTGTCCTTCCCGATCCTCCTCTTCGCCCTTGCGATCGTGGCCCGCTTCGGACCCAGCCTGGAGCTCGTGCTGATCGTGATCGCGCTGTTCACCTGGCCGTATATCGGGCGTCTCGTGCGAGGCCAGGTCATCAGCCTCCGAGAACGGGAGTTCGTCGAGGCCGCGCGCGCACTTGGCGCGGGCGACCTCCGGATCATGTTCGTCGAGATCGCCCCGAACCTGATCGCGCTCGCCGTGATCTACGCGACCCTGCTCATCCCGGTGAACATCGTCACCGAGGCGACGCTCAGCTTCCTCGGGCTCGGCGTGCAGCCCCCCACCGCGTCGTGGGGGAACATGATCTCGGAAGCCCAGACCGGCGACCTCTTCACCGTCGCGTGGTGGTTCCTCGTGTTCCCGTGCGTGGCCCTCGTGGTCACCACACTCGCGTTCAACCTGCTCGGTGACGGCCTCCGTGACGCGCTCGACCCGCGTTACGGCCGCTCCCAGATCCCGACGCCCACCCGGGTGCGGCGGGCCGCCCGGCTGATGCGAGGCAAGGCGGCCGATGAGGCGAAGGCCGGGGCGTCGTGAGCCGCTTCCTGCTTCGCCGGCTCGTCTACCTGGTGATCGTCCTTGTCATCATCACCCTCGTCACCTATGTCATCTTCTTCGCCGGTAACGCCAACAATCTTGCCGCCCGCTTCGCCGGACGCGACGCGTCGCCACAGGCGATCAAGGACACGGCGATCCGGCTCGGGCTGAATCACGGCTTTTGGTATCAGTACTGGCACTACCTGAAGGGCCTCGTGCACGGAAACTTCGGGTACGACTTCCAGAACGCGGTGCCGATCAACAGCGAGATCGCGCGGGCGTTCCCGGTGACGGCGTCGCTCGTGATCGGCTCGGTGGTGATCTGGCTTCTGATCGGCATCCCGATCGGGATCATGTCGGCCACCCACCCGAGGACCGTGCGGGACCGGGCCGGAACGACCTTCGCACTCACCTTCCTGTCGATGCCGACCTTCGTGCTCGGCGTGCTCTTCCTCCTCGTCCTCTACTACTACCTGACCCAGGCCGGGCTGGACTGGTTCCCGGCGGCCGGATACGTCTCAATCAGCCAGTCGCCGGGCCAATGGGTGGACCACCTCCTGCTCCCGTGGTTCACCCTCGCCCTCGTCCAGGCGGCGGTCTACACCCGCCTCATCCGGGGCTCACTCCTCGACACCCTCGGCGAGGACTACATCCGGACCGCCCGCGCCAAGGGACTCAACCGGCGCACGGTCATCTACAAGCACGGCGTGCGGGCCGCCCTCACACCGGTCGTGACCCAGCTCGGGATCGACATCGGGACCCTGCTCGCCGGGGCGTTCGTGACCGAGCACGTCTTCGGGCTGACCGGCCTCGGGCAGCTCGGACTGAACGCCATCTTCACCGGGGACCTGCCCGTGGTGGCGGCGGTCGTCGTGCTGGCCGCCACCTTTATCGTGGTGATGAACACCGTGGTGGACGTCGTCTACGCCTGGCTCGACCCGAGGGTCCGGATCGCCTGAGCACCGCGCACCCGGCGCGGCCCTTGGCCACGCCGGGTGGTTCCCGTCGGGCACCTCCCTTGGGGCCTCCCGACCGCCGGTACAACCCGTGCGATGTGGGAGAATGGCCCGCCGGGGACCTCTGGCAGGAGGTTCGCGCGCCGGCCGACGAGGCCGTCCACTCTGAGAGCGTAGGAACGAAGAGAAGCTTTGGCAGCGAAGATCCGCGTCTACGAGCTGGCCCGTGAGCTGGGGCTGAGCAACAAGGAGGCCCTCGACCTCTGCCTGTCGCTCGGCATCGGCGTGAAGAGCCACTCGTCGTCGATCGAGGACGCCCAGGCCGACCGCGTGCGGCGCAAGGCCGACGCGCAGGGATTGCGACGGGCCGCCCAGCCCGAGGAGCCGGCCCCGGCCCCGGCCAAGGCGGCGGCAAAGGCCGCCCCGGCTCCGGCACGGGTCCGCCCGGCTGTCGAGCCGTCCCCCGAGGCGGCGCGGCCCAGGCTGATCAGCAGCACCCGCACCGCGCCGCCCCCGCCCCCACCACCGCCGCCGGTCGAGCGGCCCGCGGCTCCGGCGCGTCCGCCTGCCGCCCCGCCCCGCCCCGCCGCCCCGGTCCCCGCGGCCCCCGCGGCCGCCCGCGGCGCCCCGCCGACCGCACCGCCGGCTGCACCGCCCGCTCCGCCGGCCACCGCCGACCCGGGTGTCCGGCCCGAGCAACGGGCCCGTCCCGCCCGCCCGCCGCTGTCGCAGTCGGGCCGACCGATCCCCCCGCCGCCGGTGCGGCCGCCGACCTCTCCGTCGGGTCGACCGATCCCCCCGCCGCCCGGCATGGGCGGTCGGCGCTCGTCAGCCCCGCCGGGCCAGAGTCGTCCGGGCGGGGGCTACGCCCCGCGCACCGGGGGTCGTCCCGCCGGTGGCGGGGTCGGCCGACCGGGGGGCGGCTTCTCCGGCCGTCCGGCCGGCGGGTTCGCGGGCCGCTCGGGTCCGGGTGGCCCGGTGGGCTCGGGTGCCCCGGGTGGCCGCGGCGGCGGGTTCGGGCGCGGCGGCCGCGCCCCTCAGCGGCGAGCCCGGCGTCGGCGCCGCAACCTCGAAGAGCTCGAGCCGACCCAGCTCACGGCGTACATCCCGTCGAACGCACCGGTCCCCGAGGGCGAGATCATCGTGGAGCGCGGCTCCACCGCCCGCGACCTCGGCCCGAAGCTCAATCGCTCCGCCGGCGACGTGATTCGTTTCCTCCTCCTCCAGGGCGAGATGGTCACCGCGACCCAGTCCCTGTCCGACGACATGATCGAGCTGTTCGCCGCCGAGCTCGGTGCCGACGTGCGGCTGGTCGACCCGGGCGAGGAAGCCGAGGCCGAGCTGCTCGCCCGCTACTTCGAGGAGGAGGACGAGGAGGAGGAAGAGGAGCTGCGCCCGCGTCCGCCGGTGATCACGGTCATGGGCCACGTCGACCACGGCAAGACGCTGCTCCTCGACAAGATCCGCCAGACCGATGTGGTCGCCGGCGAGGCCGGGGGCATCACCCAGCACATCGGCGCCTACCAGGTCGACTGGAACGGGCACCTGCTGACCTTCATCGACACCCCGGGCCACGAGGCGTTCACGGCCATGCGGGCCCGGGGGGCGGAGGTCACCGACATCGTCGTGCTCGTCGTGGCGGCCGACGACGGCGTCATGCCCCAGACGGTCGAGGCGATCGACCACGCGGTGGCGGCCGACGTGCCGATCGTGGTGGCGGTCAACAAGATCGACCGGCCCGACGCCGACGTCGCCCGGGTCCTCCAACAGGTGTCCGACCGCGGGCTCGTGCCCGAGGCCTGGGGTGGCGACACGATCGTCGTCGAGGTATCGGCCCTCCAGGGGACCGGCGTCGACGACCTCCTTGAGCAGCTCATCCTCCTTGCCGAGGTCGAGGAGTACCGGGCGAGTCCCGAGGGGCGGGCCCGGGGCACCGTGCTCGAGGCCAATCTCGAGACCGGCCGGGGGCCCGTGGCCACCGTCATCGTGCAGCGGGGCACCCTGCGGGTGGGCGATGCGGTGGTGGCCGGGTCGGCCTGGGGGAAGGTGAAGGCCCTGATCGACGACGAGGGCGACCAGGTCAAAGAAGCCTTGCCGTCGATGCCGGTCCAGGTGCTCGGCCTGTCCGAGCCGCCCCAGGCCGGCGACGAGTTCCGGGCCGCCAGCGACCTCGGCACCGCCCGGACGCTCGGCGAGGCCCGGGCGCAACGCTTCCGGCTGTCGGGGCACCTGCCCGCGCCGTCGGCCACCGGCGCCCGGCTCGAGGACCTCTTCGAGCAGATCCAGCGGGGCGAGACCGCCACCCTGAACATCGTGCTGAAGGCGGACGTGCAGGGCTCGCTCGAGGCCGCCACCGAGAGCCTGCGCAAGCTCGAACGCGAGGACGTGAAGCTGAGCTTCGTGCGTCGGGGCGTCGGCGGGATCACCGAGAACGACATCACCCTCGCCAAGGCGTCGACCGCCACGATCATCGGGTTCAACGTGCGGCCGGACCGCCGGGCCCGCGAGATGGCCGAGTTCGCCGACGTGGAGATCCGGACCTACGAGGTGATCTACAAGCTCCTGGAGGACATCGAGGCGGCCATGCTCGGCATGCTCGCCCCGAAGTTCGAGGAGATCGTGACCGGCGACGCCGAGGTCCGGCAGGTCTTCCGCATCCCGCGGATCGGCGCGATCGCCGGGTGCTACGTCCAGAACGGCACCATCCGGCGCGGGTCCAAGGTCCGGTTCCTGCGGGAGGGCGTCATCATCTGGAAGGGTGCGATCACCTCGCTGCGCCGCTTCAAGGACGACGTGCGCGAGGTGCAGGCCGGGTTTGAGTGCGGCATCGGGCTCTCCGACTACCAGGACCTGAAAGAGGGCGACGTCATCGAGACCTTCGAGGAGCGCGAGATCCCGCGGGTCTGAGACCGGGAGTCGAACCCATGCCCGAGCGACGAGGGTCGTTTCCGTCCCGCGGGGGTGCCCGGTACGCCCGGTCGCTCCGCGTCAACCAGGTGCTCCGAGAGGTGCTGGCCGAAGAGCTCGAGCGCCTCGCCGACGCCGACGAACGCCTCCGGCTCCTCACGGTCACCTCGGTCGAGGCGGCGCCGGACCTGCGCACCGCGAAGGTGTACCTCTCCAGCCTGAACGACGAGGCGGCCGAGGCCCTCGAAGAGCGTCGGCTCCGGCTGCAGGCCAGCATCGGCCGCCAGATGCGGATCAAGCGCACCCCGCGGCTCACCTTCGTCCCCGACCCGGCCATCTCCTCGGGCGCGGCGGTCGAGGAGGCGCTGCGGCGGATCCGACGCCCCCCGGAGGAAGCCGACGGTTTGTGATCGGGTTCCTCGTCGTCGACAAGGAGGCCGGCTGGACCTCCCACGACGTCGTGGCGAGGTGTCGGCGCATCCTCTCTGAGCGGCGGGTGGGGCACGCCGGCACGCTCGACCCGTCGGCCACCGGGGTCCTCGTGCTCGGCGTCGGCCGCGCGACCCGGCTCCTGCGCTACGTGAGTGGCGCCGACAAGGAGTACCGGGGCGAGCTGGTGCTCGGGACCGCCACAAGCACGCTCGACGACGAGGGCGAGGTCGTGGCGCGCTTCGACATGGCGGGCGTCACGCTCGACGACGTGCGCTCCGCCGCCCGTGGGCTCACCGGCGAGATCGACCAGCGGGTCCCCATGGTGTCGGCCGTGAAGGTGGGGGGTCGTCGGCTGCACCGGCTCGCCCGGGAGGGCACGGAGGTCGAGACCCCCGTGCGACGCGTGCTCGTCGAGCGGCTGGAGGTGTCCGCGGGGAGCGAGCCCGGCGTCTTCGCGCTCGAGGTTCGCTGCTCGGCCGGGACCTATGTGCGGGTGCTGGCGGCGGACCTCGGGACGGCGCTCGGCGGTGGCGCCCACCTGCGGCGCCTCCGACGCACGCGCGTCGGGCGGTTCACCGAGGCCGACGCGCGGACGCTCGGTGATCTCGAACGGGCGCTCGCGGCGGGGGAGACCGTCCTGCGCCCGCCACTCGAGGGGATCGGGCTCACAGCTGTGCAGCTCGACCGCGTGCAGGCGGGTGACGTCGCCCACGGCCGTCCGCTCCCGCTCGACACGTTCGTTGGCCCCGGTCCCTTCGCGCTCGTCGACCCGGCGGGGGAGCTGGTGGCCGTGTACGAGGCCGACCCGGCCGTCCGGACGGCGCGGCCGGTCGTCGTGCTGCGGCCCGCGTCGGTGCCCGGGACACCGACCCCCGCGGGTTAGGTTCTCCCGGATGGAGGTGGTCGGTCCCGACAGCTGTCGTCCGTCACCCTCCGGTGGGGCGGTCACCGTCGGTGCCTACGACGGGGTCCACCTCGGCCACCGGGCCGTGATCGCGCAGCTGCGGGAGCGCGCCAGCGGCAAGGGCCTCGAGACCGTCGTCGTCACCTTCGACCGTCATCCGGCGTCCGTCGTGCGCCCGGAGTCGGCGCCGACCACGCTCACCGACCTCGAGCAGAAGCTCGAGCTGCTGGCCAACTGCGGGGTCGACCGGACGCTCGTCATCCCCTTCGACCAGGCCCGCTCGGACGAGACGGCCGAGGACTTCGTCGAGACCGTGCTCGTCGGCGGGCTCGGGACCCGGCTGGTGGTGGTCGGGTCGAACTTCCACTTCGGCCACGACCGCAAGGGCGACGTGGCCCTCCTGAGCGAGATGGGCTCCACCGCCGGCTTCGATGTGGCGCCGGTCGCGCTCGTCGGCCAGGGCGGCGGCGGGCCGCCGATCTCTTCGACCCGCATCCGTCGGCTCATCGCCGAAGGCGACGTCGCCGCCGCCGCGACGCTGCTCGGGCGGCCCCACCAGGTGCGGGGCCCGGTCAAACACGGAGCCGGGCGGGGCGCCCGGCTCCTCGGGTTCCCGACCGCCAACGTCGGAGTGGCCCGTCAGATCGCGCTCCCGGCCGCCGGGGTCTATGCCGGCCGGTTCAGCTGGCCGGGCGGCGACGGGCACCCCTCCGCCATCTCGGTGGGCCAGCCGCCCACTTTCGAGGCCACCGGGGACGGTTCGCCCCTCGTCGAGGCCTATCTGCTCGACTTCGAGGGCGACCTCTACGGCCAGTCGGCCCGGGTCTCCTTCGAGGCCTGGATCCGCCCCCAGCGCGCCTTCGACGATCTCGGGGCCTTGGTCGAGCAGATGCGCGACGACGTCCAGGCGGCCCGCCGGATCCTGACGTAGCTCCGGCCCGGATCCCTTGAACCGGGGGCTCGCCGCGAGTACGTTGCGCGTGGCGTCTCGGGGGAGGTGACCGACCGTGCGGCAGACCCTGCGTGTCCTTCTCGGTGGGTGGGTGGCGCTCGCGGGCGCAACCGCCGCGCTGGTGCTCACACCGGCGACGGCCGGCGCCGGGTCGATCCCCGCCGCGCCGATCACCGCCACCCAGGTCTGCGGGCTCGTCAGCCCGAACGAGGTCCTGCAGCTGCTCAACTACGTGCCGGCGATCAGCCCGGGCTCGCCCCAGCCGCGGGCCGGCGGGGGGGCGTGCGCCTGGGGCACGGGGATGGGCGAGACGGTGGGCGTGAGCGTCGGTGGCTACCCGAGCGCCTTCCGGCTCCACCCGTGCAGGGGGTCGGTCGGCAGCCGGATCGCGGTCGGGCACTGGCAGGGGTGCGCGTCGGTGAGCTTCGCCAACGGCGAATCGATGACCGGCTTCGAGGGCCCCTACAGCGTCTCGATCGAGCCCGAGGTGAACGTGATCGGGCTGCCGTACCAGAGCGCCGAGGAAGCCGTCATCAGCCGCGTCTTCCGGGAGCTGCACGCCTGAGGGCCCCGGCCCCAGATACCGGGGCCGCCAGCTGCTAGGATCTCGATCTTGGAACGGGCCATCGGGGTCCGTCCCGGTGCGTGCACCAGGGCACGCCGCCGGCGCCCGCTCGGGCTTCTCGGAGCCGCGGGAGCCGTCCCGAACAGCTGAATAGGTTTCGCTGCATGCCCGACAAAGAGGCGATCATCACCGAGCACCGTCTCCACCCGACGGACACGGGCTCGCCGGAGGTCCAGATCGCGTTGTTGACCGACCGGATCTCCCACCTCACCGACCATCTGAAGCTGCACTCCGGGGACCATCACACCCGGCGAGGGCTCATGAAGCTGATCGGCCGTCGGCGCAGGCTGCTCGATTACGTCGCCCGCAACGACGTCGAGCGGTACCGGGAGCTGATCGGCAGACTCGGGATCCGCCGGTAACAGAGCAAGAACAGATCTTCCGCCCGGCCGATGGCCGGGCGGAACCATGACAGACGGGCACCGTCTCGGTGTCGGCTGCCAGTGGCCGATCACCTCGGCCGGGACACCCGGGCCGGGAGGTGGTCGACCACTGGGAACCGGCACGGGCAGCCCCTGAACACAAGGAGCAACATGGCCGAGGCCATCTCCGTGTCGGCGCCGATCTCAGGCACCGAACGACACCTTTCCTTCGAGGCCGGCAAGCTGGCCCAACTGGCCGACGGCGCGGTCGTCGGCCGCATCGGCGACACCGTCGTGCTGGCGACCGCCACGGCGTCGCGCTCGGTGCGGGAGGGCACCGACTTCTTCCCCCTCACCGTCGACATCGAAGAGCGCGCCTACGCGGCGGGCAAGATCCCGGGCTCGTTCTTCCGCCGGGAGGGCCGGGCCTCCGACCAGGCCATCCTCACCTGCCGGCTGATCGACCGGCCGCTGCGCCCGTCGTTCCCGAAGGGCTTCCGCAACGAGGTGCACGTGGTCGGGACCATCTTCGGGGCCGACCAGGTGAACCCCCACGACGTGCTGGCCATCAACGCCGCCTCGGCCGCCCTCATGCTCTCGGGCATCCCCTTCGACGGCCCGATCGGGGCCGTGCGCATCGCGTACTCGGTGGACGGGACCTGGATCCCGCATGCCACCTATCAGGAGGGTGACGAGTCCACCTTCGAGCTGGTGGTGGCGGGCCGGGCGCTCTCGGAGGCCCCCGACGCCGAGATCGCCATCATGATGGTGGAGGCCGGCGGGACCGAGCGCTCCTTCGAGTTCTACGACGAGGGCGCGCCGAAGGTCACCGAACAGGTCCTCGCCGACGGGCTCGAGTCGGCCAAGACCTGGATCCGCGAGTCCATCAACCTGCAGCGGGAGCTGGTGGCGGCCTTCACCGCCGAACGCGGTCCGATCGAGACCATCGAGTTCCGCACCTTCAGCGACTACGGCGAGGACGTCTGGCCGCGGGTGGAGGCGCTCGGCGCCGGCCCGCTCGCCGAGGCGAACACGGTGACCGCCAAGGCGGAGCGCAACAAGGCCATCGACGACGCGACCGCCCAGGTGTTCGCAGCGCTGGCCGAGGAGTTCGAAGGCCGCGAGGCAGAGGTGAAGGCGGCCGTCCGCGCGCTCACGAAGAAGCTGGTCCGCAAGCGGATCATCGAGGACGGGGTCCGGATCGACGGCCGGACCACGACCGACATCCGGCCGCTCTCGGCCGAGGTCGACCTGCTCCCGACCGCACACGGCTCGGCGCTCTTCCAGCGGGGCGAGACCCAGGTCCTGAACGTGACCACCCTCGGCATGCCCCGAATGAACCAGCTGCTCGACACGATCGGGCCCGACGACTCCAAGCGCTACATGCACCACTACAACTTCCCGCCGTTCTCGACCGGGGAGGCCGGGCAGATGCGCGGGCCGCGCCGCCGAGACATCGGCCACGGGCTCCTCGCCGAGCGGGCCCTGCTCCCGGTCGTCCCGAGCCAGGAGGACTTCCCCTACACCCTGCGCCTCGTCTCCGACGTCCTCGCCTCCAACGGGTCGACGTCCATGGCGTCGGTGTGCGGGTCGACCCTCTCGCTCATGGCGGCGGGGGTGCCGATCGCCGCCCCGGTGGCCGGCATTGCGATGGGCCTCGTCTACGAGGGCGGCGACTACGTGACCCTGACCGACATCCTCGGGTCCGAGGACGCCTTCGGCGACATGGACTTCAAGGTCGCCGGCACCGCCGAAGCGGTGACCGCCCTCCAGCTCGACACGAAGATCGACGGGCTGCCCGCCGACGTGCTGGCGAAGGCGCTGCACCAGGCGAAGGAGGCCCGGCTGCAGATCCTGGCGGTGATGCGCGAGGCGATCGCCGAGCCCCGGTCCGAGGTGGCTGCGAGCGCCCCGAAGATCGTCTCGATGGAGATCCCGATCGACAAGATCGGCGAGGTCATCGGCCCGAAGGGCAAGGTGATCAACACGCTCCAGCAGGAGACCGGCGCCGACATCAACGTGGACGACGACGGCATGGTCGGGACGGTCACGATCGGGGCGAAGGACGGCAACGCGGTGGCCGAGGCGAAGCGCAGGATCTCGCTCATCCTCGACCCGCCGTCGGCCGAGATCGGCGAGGTCTACAACGGCAAGGTGGTCAACCTCACCAAGTTCGGGGCGTTCGTGAACGTCCTGCCCGGCCGCGACGGCCTGCTGCACATCTCGAAGCTCTCCTCGCTGGCCGGTGGCCGGCGGGTGGGGGCCGTCGAAGACGTGCTGACCCTCGGCCAGGCCATCGAGGTGCGGGTCGACGACATCGACCAGCAGGGCAAGGTCTCCCTGTCGCTGGCGAGCGTGCCACCGGGCGAGGAGCCGGCCGCCGCGGAGCGGCCCCGGCGCGAGTCCGGTCGTGAGCTCGGCCGGGACGACCGGCCGACCGGCAACGGCGGGGGCTCGTTCGCCTCCTTCGAGGACGCCTTCGAGGCCGAGCTGGTGGCCGACCTCGGTGACCTCGGCCCCGGGGCCCCGGGCGACGGGCGTCCCGCGGGCGGCGATCGGGACCGGCGGAGATCCCGGCCGCCGCGCCGGCGTTGAGCGCGGGGAGGGCCGCTCCCGCCATCACCACCGAGACGCTCCCCTCGGGGCTGCGCCTCGTCACCGAGACCATGAGAGAGGTCCGGTCCGTCGCGGTCGGCTTCTGGGTCGGCAGCGGGTCGCGCGACGAGCCGGCCGAGATGGCCGGGGCCTCGCACTTCCTGGAGCACCTCTTGTTCAAGGGGACCCCGACGAGGAGCGCCTCGGCCATCGCCGAGGCGCTCGACGAGGTCGGCGGCGATTGCAACGCGTACACCACGAAGGAGTACACGGCGTTCTACGTGCGGCTCCTGGCCGAGGACTTGAGCCTCGGGCTCGACATCCTGAGCGAGATCATGTGGGACCCGGCGCTACGCGCCGTGGACCTCGAGGCCGAGCGGAGCGTGATCCTGGACGAGATCCTCATGCACGCCGACGAACCGGCCGACCTCGTCGTCGAGCGGTGCTTCGGGGCGCTCTTCCCCGACCACCCGCTCGGACGCGACGCGCTCGGCACCGCCGAGAGCGTGGGCGCGATCACCGACACCGACGTCCGGCGATTCTTCGGGATCCACTACCGGCCGGGGAACATGGTGGTCTCGGTGGCGGGCGACTGCCGCCACGACGACGTCGCCCGGGCGATCGAGGAGCGGTTCGCCGGCACCCCCGGCGGCGCCGCCCCCGCGCGCAGCGCGCCCGTTGACCCGACCGAGCCCCTCGTGGTGCTGCGCCGGCCGACCGAGCAAGCCCACCTCACCCTCGGGATCCGATGCGTGTCCCGGTTCGACGATGACCGCTGGGCGTTCTCGGTGCTCAACCACACCCTCGGCGGCGGGATGTCGTCCCGGCTCTTCCAGAAGGTCCGGGAGGAGCGCGGCCTCGCCTACTCGATCGGTTCGGAACGGCTCGCGTACCAGGACGCCGGGTCGCTGTGCGTCGTCGTCGGGACCGCTCCCGGCCACGTCGACGAGGTCCTCCACATCGTGGCCGAGGAGCTCGAGCGCTTGGCCTCGAAGGGGGTGACCGAGCGCGAGCTCGCCGTCGCCAAGGGGTACCTGCGCGCCGAGGCCCTGCTGGCCGGCGAGGACTCGCTCGCGCGGATGAGCCGGATCGGGGCCGGGCTCCTGCTCCACGACGAGGTGAAGACGATCGAGCAGATCCTGGCGCTCATCGACCGCGTCACCCTGGACGACGTCCACCGGGTGGCGGGCCGGCTCCACGAAGAGCCGCGCACGCTCGCGGTCGTCGGGCCCTTCGACAAAGACCGTTTCGACGGCGCCGCCCTCGGCCTGGCCGGCCACGTGGCGTAGGCGGGCCTCGGTGGCGACCGCCGCGATCGCCGCCGCCCCCCGGGGCCTCGCGAACCGCGCCGCCAGCTGGTGGCGCGGTTCGCCCGACGCCCGACCGGTCGCGTTCCTCCTCGTCCTGCCGGTTCTCGTCTTCGCGGTCCCGGCGATGACCGGTCACCCGGCCATCAGCTTCGACAACCTGTTGCAGAACTTCCCGCTCCGGGTGCTGTCCGGGTCGGACATCCGCCAGGGCCACCTGCCGCTCTGGAACCCCACCATCTGGGCGGGGTCGCCCCTCCTCGGCGGCCTGAACGCCGGCTCCTTCTATCCGGGCACCCTCCTGTTCGTGGTCCTTCCGGGCTTGCTCGCCTGGACCCTCAACCTGATCGGCGTCTACTGGGCCGCCGGCCTCGGGATGTACGCCCTGCTCCGGCAGTTCCGGCTGCGGCCGCTCGCCTGTCTGCTCGCCGGCGTCACCTACCAGTTCGGCGGAGCCATGACCGGCCAGCTGGTCCACCTCGGGATCATCCAGGGCATGGCGTGGATGCCCCTCCTGCTCCTCGCCGAGCTCCGGTTGTCGTGGTCGGTGCTCGGGGCGGGGCCGTCCCCCGAGTACCGCCCGGGCCCGACCCCGAGGTCGTCCCCGTGGCCGTGGGTGACGCTCCTCGGCGCGCTGATCGGGCTCGAGCTTCTGACCGGCGAGCCGCGCAGCATGGCCGAGACCGAGATCGCCGCCACGGTCTTGTTCGCCTGGCTGGCCCTGCGGTCCTATCCGGGTGCGGGCGTCGACCTGGCCCGCCGGGTGCGGCTGGCCGGCTACGGGGTCCTCGCCGCCGCCTGGGGCGGCGCGATCGGCGCCGCCCAGCTGCTCCCGGGCCGCTCGTTCATCCTGGCCTCCCAGCGGGCGACGGAGAGCTACGCCTACTTCGGTCTCGGCTCGCTCCGACCGTCCTGGACCATCCTCATGCTCGTCCAGAACCTGTTCGGCGGGAACAACATCTTCGGTCAGCCCGCCTTCTCCACCGGCTACAACCTTCCCGAGGTCACCGGCTATGTCGGGCTGCTCCCGCTCGCCGCGTTCTTCGTGCTGCTGGTCCGGGCGCTGGGACGGCGGTCGGACCCCCGCGCCCGGGACTGGCGGCCGTGGCTGTTCCTGGCTCCCCTCGGGCTCCTGCTGTCGTGGGGCACCTTCACCCCGCTCGGCCACCTGTTCGCCCAGATCCCCTTCTACAACAAGGTGCGGCTCGACAGCCGCAGCCTCGGGATCGTGGACCTCGGGCTGGCCGTGTGCTTCGGGTTCTGGCTCGAGCTGTTCCTGGCCGGCGAGTGGAAGGAGCGGGTCGCCCGGCCGGCCCGGTGGCTCCGCGAGGTCGCGGCCCCGGTGGCCGCGCCGGTGGCCGGCCTGCTCGCCGCGCTGGCCATGTTCGCGTTCCCCACCACGGTGTTGAACGCGTTCGGCGCCCTCCCCATCGACTCCCCGGGCCGCCGTCCCTGGATGGCGGCGCAGGCCGCGGTGGCGGCCGGGGCGGTCGCGGTCATGTGGGCCTGGCGCCGCCGTTCGCCCGCAGTCGCCCGTCGTCTCCTCGTCGCGGTGGTGGCGGCCGACCTCGGGCTGTTCGCGCTCAGTTGTTCCACCGGGATGTTCGCCGGGGGCCAGCCCGAGCCGACCCGGGCCGAGGCCGCCACGGTCCTCGGGACGACCGGTCGCTTCGCCATCGTCACCTCGCCGAGCATCACGGTGCTGAGCGCGATCTCCGAGCCCGACATCAACGGGCTCACCGGCCTCGACAGCGTGCAGGGCTACGGGTCGATCGTGAGCGGGACCTACGACCAGGTCACCGGCGCCCACTACCGGTCGTCGATGGATCCCTGCGCGCTGGCCAAGGGGGTCTTCGTGCCCCTGCGGCTGTCGACGCTCCTGCTCCGGCCGGGTGCGCTGATCCACGAGCGGTTCCCGGGGACCCCCGCAGCGGCGGTGCCCAGCTGCCCCGGCTCCCCCGAGCCCGGAGCGGGCGCCACCCGCACCTTCTACCTCGGCCGGCCGTTCGCCCTGACCCGGGTCGATCTTCGCTCGGCCGACCCTCCCGCCGCGGCCCCCCGGGTCGGCGTGCTCTCGGCGAGCGGTTCGGTCCTCTTTCCGGCCCAGTCGCACGCGCGCACGGCGAGCGGCTGGACGGTCAGCTTCGCCGCGCCCACGACCGCGCTCGGCATCGACGTCCGGGGGAACGGGCGCGCCTACGACGAGACCTCGACGGTCACTGTGGAAAACGGCGCGGTCTACGAGCTCGACGGCCCGTTCCAACGGGCCGTCGGCCAGCCGATCTGGCACCTCACCGGGCGATGGGCCGGCTACGCCCGGTTCCGCACCGACCGGCTCGGGCCACGGGTCGCGGTCGAGGGTGTCGGGGGGGCCACGGCTCGGCGGGTGTCGGTCACCCAGTGGGGGACCGAGACCGACGTCGTGGACACGCCGGCGGCGGCGACGGTGCTCCGGAGCGAGGCCTATCTCGCCGGGTGGCGGGTGAAGGCGACCCCCGCCGGGGGCGGCCCCTCCCTCGAGCTGCCGGTCTTCCGGGTGGGCCTGATCCAGGGGGTGAGGGTCCCGGCCGGGCGCTGGACGCTCGTCTTCACGTACTGGCCGTCGGGCCTCGCGCTCGGCGCGGTGGCCTCGGCGCTGGGCGTGGTCGCCGTGCTCGCGGTGACCGGGTGGGGCTGGCGTCGACGAGTGCGGACCAAGGCGCGGCCCTTGTCGAGCCCCTCGGGTTGAGCGCGCCCGGGCGTCCCTGACACCGGATGATGGAATGGACGGCCAGATGGTGCCGCGTCGCTGTTCGAGAGCCGCCGGATGGGGCAAGATAGGAGGAGTCGGAACCGCCCTTCGGGCGATTTCCGAGGGGGGGGTGTGATGAGGCTTTCGAGTTTCGCCAGGGTGGCCGCCACCGGTGCGGCCGTCGGTGGTGCGGCCTACGTGCCGCTCGCCACACTGGGCTCGCAACCGGCCGGGGCGACGCCGGGCTTCGGGTCCCTCCGGGTGGTGCTGACGAGCGACCCGGCGTACTACATCTACACGAAGGACGCCACGTGCGCGATCTTCGCGCCGTTCGGTCACGAGTCGCACCAGTGGAAGTGCGTCTACAGGGAGGCCACATAGACGAGGCAGGGCGGCCGATCCGCCGTCCGCGACGGTGAGATGGCCCCAGCCGCGCTGAACTTCGAGGACTTCGCCTCGGCGGTGTCGCTCGAGCTCGGACCGTTCGGCGACACGGAACTCGCGCCCGGGACGCGCGTCGTCGAGGACGCCGAGTGCGACTCGCTGGACGTCTTCTGTCTGGTGATGCTCGTCGAGGACCTCGCCGGTGCCGCGCCGGGCGAGGCCGACGACCGCCCGATCGCCACCTTCGGCGACGCCTACGCCCTCTACCTGGCCCTCGCCGGTGACCGCTGAGCCCCCGGCCGACGGGCCGGCCCGCCGTCCGCTCGTCCCCGCTCCCCTGTCGGGGGTGGCGGTCGACCTCGTGCCGGTGACCGAGGAGTCCTACGGGTACCTCTACGACCTCGCCACCCACCCCGAGGTCTCGGTGCGCTGGCGGTACCACGGCACGGTGCCCAACCGGGACACGTTCTTCGCCGAGATCTGGGCCGGCATCTTCGCCCAGCTGCTGGTGGTCGACCGGGCGAGCCACGAGCGAGCCGGGCTCGTCGTCGCGTACCAGGGCAACCTGCGCAACGGGTCGGTGTGGATGGCGGCGGTGAGCGATCCCCGCTTCCAGGGACAGCGCACCGGCATCGAGGGCTCGTTCTTGTTTGCGAACTACCTGATACGGACGTGGCCGTTCCGCAAGATCTACTTCGAGATCCCCGAGTTCAACCTCGACCAGTTCGGGAGCGGGCTCGGCCGGTTCTGGCACGAGGAGGGCCGGTTCAAAGAGGAGCTGTACTACGACGGCCAGTACTGGGACGTCGTGACCGTCGCCCTGTACCGCGACGAGCTGGACGCGCACCCGTTGTTTCGCCGGGCCATCGAGGCGGCCCGGCGGGCGGCGAGCCGGGAGCGGGGCGGCTGAGCGTTCCGGTGCCCGGGCCGGTGAGCGCGCTCATCGGGCGCTACGTCGACGAGGCGCTGAACGGTGCGTCGACCGAGGTCCTGCGCGAGCTGTTCCTTCCCAACTACCGGGACCACGAGCCGCTCTCGGGCGCCCAGCTGGGGTCGCTCGCCGACCTCGAGCTCTTGGTCGGGTTCCTCGGCCTTGCGTCGACCGACATCGCGTTCGTGCTCGAGGACGTCTTCGAGGCCGGCGACCGCGGCGCCTACCGCATCTTCGGCGAGGGGACGGGCTCGGCCGACGAGTTCCTGGCGCTGGCCCGGGTCGGAGGGGCGGCGGGCGCCCACGACACCGTCCGCTCCCCCCTGTCCCGCCTGCCGACCGGGGTCATGCACTACCACTACAGCTCGACCGGGATCTTCGTCGTGCGGGGCGGCCGCTTCGCCGAGCGCTGGGGCCACGAGTTCGTGGCGGCCGAGCCATGGCGGCCGGGCCCGGCCGGGGGGCCCCGGGGCCGGTAGGGTTCGCTCCGATGCTCCGGGTGGGCGTGGTCGGCGCGGCGGGACGCATGGGTCGCACGACGCTCGCCGCCGTGCAGGAGGCCGACGACCTCGAGCTGGTCTGCGCGGTCGACCCGGCGTGGGCCGGCCGGGACCTCCCGGATCTTCTCGACGGGCCATCGCCGGCCCTGGCCGTCGCCGACGGGCTCGACGCGCTGGCGGCCGCAGAGACCGACGTGGCCGTCGACTTCACCACGGCGGCGGGGATCGGGGAGCGGCTCGAGTGGTACGCGGCGCACGACGTGCACGCGGTCGTCGGCACGAGCGGCATCCCGCCGTCGGTGATGGCCGAGGCGGCCGAGCTGTTCGGGCGGGCCCGGGTCAACGCGGTGATCGCCCCCAACTTCGCGGTCGGGGCGGCCCTGCTCACCAAGTTCTGCGAGCTGGCGGCCCCGGTCATGGACGGCGTCGAGATCGTCGAGCTGCACCACGACGGCAAGGTCGACGCCCCGTCGGGGACCGCGCTGCACACCGCCGAGCGGATCGCGGCGGCCCGGGAGGCGGCCGGGGCCGGGCCGTTCGCCCCCGACCCGACCACCGAGGTCACCCTGGCGAGCGCCCGCGGCGGGCTCGGCCCGGCCGGCATTCGCGTGCACGCGGTCCGGCTCCCGGGCATGGTCGCCCACGAGGAGGTCATCTTCGGCGCGGCGGCCCAGATCCTCACCATCCGGCACGACTCCTTCGACCGGCGCTCCTTCATGCCGGGCGTCCTGCTGGCCATCCGGCTGGTGGGGGAGCGACCCGGGCTCACCGTCGGGCTCGGGCCGCTGCTCGACCTGTGAGGTGAGCCTCCGGGCCGACGGGGCCGACACCCGGGAGCGGATCCTCGAGGCGGCCTACGCCTGCGTCGCCCGCTGGGGCCTCTCCAAGACGTCGGTCGAGGACGTCACCAAGGAGGCCAACCTGTCGCGCTCCACCCTCTACCGGTACTTCCCGGGCGGGCGCGAGGAGCTGATCTCGGCGGTCGTCGGCTGGGAGTACGACCGCTTCTTCACCCGTCTCTACGAGGCCGTGCGCGACGCCGACACCCTCGAGGAGGTCATGGAGCGGGGCCTCACCTTCGCCCATCGCGCCATCGCCGGCCACGAGGTGCTCCAGCGGGTCCTCCAGACCGAGCCCGAGCTGCTCCTCCCGGCGATGACGGTGAAGAGCGAGGCCACGCTCGCTCTGGTGGCGGCGTTCCTCACCCCCTACCTCGAGCGCCACCGCCTCGCGCCGGGGGTGGACGTCGCCGAGGCGGCCGACTTCCTCGCCCGGATGGTGCTGTCCTACATGACCGCCCCCGGGCGCTGGGACCTCGACGACCCCGAGCAGGTGGCCCGGCTGGTGAGGGCCGAGCTCCTGGGGGGCATCCTGCCGGCCGCCCGCTGAGGGCGCGGGATCCCACCGGCGCTCCGGCGGGCGCCGGAGAATGGGCCCGATGCCGCGACCCGTCGCGCCCGGACTCGCCACCCGCCCGGCCGGGCGCTGGCTCGGCGACCGGTCCACGCTGCTCGCCGCGGGCTTCGCGGTGGCCGCCATGCTCCTCGCCGCCCTCGCGGCCGTCCCCGGGCCCTGGGCGGTCCGGGCCGGCGCGCTCGGTGCGATGGCGGTCGTCGGGCTCGTCGCCATGGCGGTCGGCCTCCGGCTCAACGCCCCGCCGCGACGGGGCCCCTGGGAGGTCCTCTTCCTCGGCGCGGTCCTCCTCGGACTCGGCGGTTGGGCCGGCCTCGACCGCCACACCCTCGGGGCGCTGGCCGCCCACCGAGCGGTCCTGCCCGAGGGCCTGGTGCTGGCCGGCTCGGTGGTGGTGGCGTTCGCCGTCAGCGTCCTCGCCCGGGCACCCCGGGAGCGCTCGACCCCGGACATGGTCCTCGAGGCGCTGGTGGCCGGCCTCAGCGCCTACGCCCTGCTCTTCGTCTTCCTGGTCGAGCCGGGTGCGGCCCGCGTGCACGCCCCGGCGTTCGCCCGGGGGGCGGCCGCGCTGCCCGGCGCGATCGACGTGTACATGGTGGCGGTCGCCCTGATCGGCCTCCTCCCGCGGGCCCGGCGGAGCGTGGCGGCCCGGGCGCTGCTGGCCGGGGTCGGGCTCCTCACCGTCGCCGACGGCCTCTACCTGGTCGCCGACGTCCGCCGGGCCGCGGTGCCGGGCGGCCTGCTCGCGGCGGGCTACCTGCTCGCCGTCGGCGCGTTCGGGGTCGCCTTCCTCCACCCGTCGATGCGCCGGCTGTTCGCCGGACGCTTCGCCCCCTCCGCGACCGCCGAGGCGCGATACCGGCTGGTCGCGGTCGTGCTGGCGCCGGCGGCGCTGGCCGTGATCGGCCTGACCGGCCCGAACCGGCCGGCCGACCAGCGGGTGGTGATCGGGGTGCTCGGGGCGACCGCGGTGGGCCTCGCGGCGGTGCGGGTGTGGCGGGCGGCGCAGGGGAGTGCGACGAACGAGGCGCGGCTCTTGCACCAGGCGACCCACGACCCGTTGACCGGCCTCGGCAACCGGTCGTTCGCCGAGCGCTCGATCTCGGCCGCGCTCGCCGAGGGCGCGCGGGCCCGGGACGGCGTCGCCGTGATCTTCCTCGACATCGACCGCTTCAAGCTGGTGAACGACACCCACGGCTACAGCTGCGGCGACCAGCTGCTGATCGAGGTGGGGGACCGGCTCACCCGGTTCTTCGACCGCCGGGGGGCGGTCGCCCGGGTGGGCGGCGACGAGTTCGCGGTGGTGCTCTTCCCGGTGGCGACGGAGGCCCAGGCCCGCCACGAGGCCGAGGTGGCCCACGGCGCGCTCGGCGCCCCCTTCGACATCTACGGGTCCGAGCTCCTGGTGAGTGCGAGCGTGGGGGTGGCGCTCAGCTCGGCGGCCGAGCCGACCACCGACGCCGAGACGATGCTGCGCGACGCCGACACCGCCATGTACCAGGCGAAGGGGGCCGGGCGGGACATGGTGACCGTCTTCGACGGCTCGATGCGCGACCGGATCGCCGACCGCCTGGCCCTCGAGCACGACCTGCGGCGGGCCCTCGAGCGCGACGAGTTCTGCCTCATGTTCCAGCCGATCGTCTCGCTGCACGAGGACGGCCCGGTGGTGGCGGGCCTGGAAGCGCTCCTGCGGTGGGACCGCCCGACCCGGGGGCTCGTCCCGGCCTCCTTCTTCATCGAGTGCGCCGAGGCGAGCGGCCTGCTCACCGAGATCGGGGACTGGGTGATCCGGGAGGCGGCCCGCCAGCTGGCCGGGTGGCGCCGGGTGCCGGGCACCGAGGGCCTGTTCGTCTCGGTCAACGTCTCGACGCTGCACCTGAAGAGCCACGCCCTGGCGGCCCGGGTGCGCCGCGCCCTCGCCGAGACCGGCCTCACCCCCGACGCGCTGTGCATCGAGCTCGCCGAGTCCACCCTCATGGAGAACCCGGCCGAGGGGGTGGGCCTCGTGATCCGGCTCCGGGAGCTCGGGGTCCGCCTGGCGATCGACGACTTCGGCAACGGCTACGCCTCGCTCGCCTACCTGCGCCAGTTCCCGGTCGACTACGTGAAGATCGACCGCAGCTTCATCGAGCCGCTGGTGTCCGACGACGCGGCCGACGCCACGCTGGTCGCCGCGATCATGTCGATGGCCGACGCGATCGACGCGTCGGCCATCGCCGAGGGCGTCGAGCACGAGCGCCAGGAGCGGGTGCTGCGGGAGCTCGGCTGCGACCTCGCCCAGGGGTTCTTGTACGCACGGCCGGTCGCCGCCGACGAGGTGATCGCGACGGTGCGGGCGATGTCGCCCCGCCACGGCCTCCGGCTGGTTACCGGAGATGGAGGCGCAGGTCGGCCAAGGCGCTGACCTCGGCGGCGAGGGCGGCCGCCTGGTCCCAGTCGGGCGGCCGCACGGCCGGCTCGAGCCCGGTCCCCTCGGTCATCATCTCCAACAGCACCCGGTCGCGGTCGGCCAGCCGGCGGTGCCAGTCGGGGAGGTGCATCCAGGCCGGCAGCGTGGCCGGCGAGTCCAGGTAGGGGCGGGGCTCCACCCCCTCGAACTCGTGGAACGGCCGGTGCAGCTTCCACTGCAGCATGCGCAGCACCGGCACGTGCAGGAGGGCCACCGTCCAGGGGAAGCCGACACGGAGGCCGAGCATGGAGACCGACTGGAGCAGCGCCATCGTCACCATGCCCTGGAAGGCGGCGGCCCGGTACTCGGGACCGATGGCGAGCGTGGCCAGGTCCCAGGTGTGGGCCGGGTCGTAGTCGAAGTCCTCGGCCGCGAAGAGCTCGGCGGCCGAGATGCCCCAGTGGGGCTCCAGGTCGTTCAGGCTCTTCAAGCCGCTCTTGGACGGGAGGATCAGGCGGAGCATGGCCGCGGGCATCCGGCGCTGCTGGTCGACCACGCAGAAGAGCAACGTGGCGTGGTCGTAGGGGGAGAACTCGTCGGCCAGCACCGCCGCGGCGGTGTCCCCGATGGCCTCCTCGAACACCGTCTCCTCGACGAAGCGGGGGAGGGCGGCCCCCTCTTCCTCGGGCCGGAAGGCGTAGACCCCCATCGGCTCGCGGGCGTCGCTGACCAGCCGGCCGGTGAGGCTGCGGAGCTCCGCGAGGGCGCGCTCGGCGCCCGACCGGGCCGGGCCGTCGTCGTCGGCTCGGTGAGCGCGGAACGGGGCCATCTCGCTCAGAAGCTAGCGCCGCGGCCTCGGGCGTTGGTGGTTCCCCACGCCCGGTGCCGCCGCCGGCCGCGCCCCGTGGTCGTCGGCCTCCGTCCGTCCGGACGGCCACCGCGGCCCGTGGTCGCTGGGCCTGAGACACGTTGACAATGAGACAATCATCGCCTTATCGTTCCAAGTGGTGTCCGCCACAGCCGGTTCCCTGAGGCGCGCCGACGCCCCCGTCCAGCTCCCGGACCCGTCCGCCCCGCCGGCCGCCCAGGCCGCGGCCCGCGTCCGGCATCTCGGGGCCGACGACCGCTCCTCCCAGCGGATCCGCATCGTCGACGCCACGCTCGCCTGCCTGGCCAGCCAGGGGCTGGCCAAGACCACCCTCGACGACATCGCGGCGTGGGCGGGGCTCTCCCGGGCCACCGTCTACCGGGCCTTCCCGGGGGGCCGCGACGCCATCTTCGCCGCCACGGTCGAGACCGAGGTCGCCCGGCTGTGGTCGCACCTGGCGGTGACGATGGGCGAGGCCAAGGACCTGGAGGAGGTCCTGGTGGTCGGCATCGTGGAGGCCACCCGCCGGCTGCGCGACCACGCCGCCATCGCCTATCTCGTGACCCACGAGCCCGGCGTCCTGCTCGCGCACCTGTGCTTCGACAAGATGAACCGGGTCCTCGAGGTGGCCTCCTCGTTCGCGGCCCCGTTCCTCGCCCGCTGGCTGGAGCCCGACCAGGCCGCCCGGGCCGCCGAGTGGGCCGCCCGCATCACCTTCAGCTACCTGTGCGACGCCGCCGAGCCGTCCCCCGACCCGACCGACCGCAAGGACGTCGAGCGCCTGGTCGGCCGGTTCGTGCTGCCCGGCGTCCTCGCGCTCCGGGCCACCGTGGCGTGACGCAGGCGCCGAAGCACCGATGACATCACGAACACGCCGATGACCGACACCAAGAAGACGGAGAACCACATGGACACGATCGACACCGATACCGAGGGCGCCACCGCGATGCGCACCACCGAGGAGATCATCGGCCGCACCGATGTGAACGACCTCAGTGCCATCCTCTCGCTCATCGGCCACCAGGAGGAGAGCGGCCGCCACTCGGTCGCCGACCGCTGCGATGCCGAGTTCACCTGGGACTACGAGAAGGGCCGGCTGGAGAAGCTGGACAAGCTGTACGAGAAGGCGAAGTCGGCCCAGTGGAACGCCACCACCGACCTGCCCTGGGAGACGCCCGTCGACCAGGAGGCCCAGGTGATGGCGAACTTCGCCACCCACCCCGACCAGCTCGGCTGGAGCGACGAGATGCTGGCCGGGACCGCCCTGGCCAAGTGGAGCGACAAGGAGTGGGTCCGCTTCGGGGTGGAGAGCCAGAACTGGACGCTCAGCCAGTTCATGCACGGCGAGCAGGGCGCGTTGTTGTGCACCGCCAAGATCGTGGAGACCGTCCCGTGGATCGACGCCAAGTACTACGCGGCGACCCAGGTGGTCGACGAGGCCCGTCACGTGGAGGTCTTCTCCCGCTACCTCGACGAGAAGCTCTCGGGCCATTACCCGATGAACGCGCACCTCGGCCTGTTGCTCGACGACATCATCGCCGACTCGCGCTGGGACATGACCTACCTCGGGATGCAGATCATGGTGGAGGGCCTGGCCCTCGCCGCGTTCGGGTTCATGCACCAGATCTCCGAGGAGCCGCTGCTCAAGAAGATGCTGCGCTACGTGATGGCCGACGAGGCCCGCCACGTCGCCTTCGGGGTGCTCAGCCTCCAGGAGCTCTACCGCGAGCTGTCGACCTCCGAGCTGCGCGAGCGCCAGGAGTTCGCCTTCGAGGCGGCCGTGCGCATGCGGGACCGGCTCCGCTCCCAAGAGGTGTGGGACCGGATGGAGGTCCCCTGGAAGGACGTGCTCACGATCAACGAGCGCCAGGACCCGAACCAGGACGACTTCCAGATCCTCTTGTTCTCGAAGATCGTCCCCAACCTGCGCAAGCTCGGGCTCCTCGACGCGGCCGACGGCTGGCTCCGCCAGAAGTTCACCGAGATGGGCGTGATCGCGTTCGAGACCCTGGCCGACTCGACCGAGGACGAGGACGCGTTCGCCGACGGGTCCCCGGTCTCCCGCCAGGTGGCGTAGCGGCCGGCCGGTCCCCGGGGCCCGAGCGGCCTGACGTCCCACTGGTACCCTGACCCGATGGAGCGCCCCGAGCCGCGCTTCGGCGGCCTGCTCAGCGCGATGGTCACGCCGTTCGACGAGCGCGGCGCCCTCGACCTGGACGCGGCCCGGGTGCTCGCCCGCCACCTGGTCGACCACGGCAGCGAGGGCCTGGTCGTCACCGGCACCACCGGCGAGGGGCCGACGCTCACCGACGCCGAGAAGCGCGACCTGTGGCGGGCCGTGAAGGAGGCCGTGACCGTCCCGGTCGTGGCGGGGGCCGGGACCAACGACACCGCCCACTCGGTCGAGCTGGCCCGGGCGGCCGCCGAGGCCGGCGCCGACGGCCTGCTCGTCGTCGTCCCCTACTACAGCCGCCCCTCCCAGGAGGGCATCGTCCGGCACATGGCCGCGGTGGCGGCGGCGACCCCGCTGCCGGTCATGGTCTACGACATCCCGATCCGGACCGGCCGGGCCATGGCGCTCGACACCATGGTGTCGCTCGCCCAGACGGTGCCGACCATCCTGGCGGTGAAGGACTCGACCGGGAGCCCCAGCCGGGCCGCCCGGGTGATCGCCCGCACCCCGGCAGATTTCGAGCTCTACTGCGGGGACGACGACCTCGCTCTGCCCATGGCGAGCGTGGGGGCGGTCGGCCTGGTGAGCGTGGCCTCCCACTGGGCCGGGCCCGAGCTCGCCGAGCTGCTGGCCCTGGCGAGAAAGGGCGATCTCGACGGCGCCCGCGCCCTCAACGTCCGACTGCTCGACTCCTACGACTTCGAGAGCTCCGAGGCCTACCCCAACCCGCTCCCGGCCAAGGCGGCGTGCCGGGCCCTCGGGCTGGCCGTCGGCCAGTGCCGCGACCCGCTCGGCCCCGCCCCCGACGCGCTCGATCGGGCGGCCCGCACGGTCCTCGAGGGGTTGGGCACCGCGGTTGCCTGAGCCGGCCATCGATCCGGAGCCGGCCGGCCGGGACGACGCCGGCGCGACCGCCGTTTCGCCGGGCCGGCCGCGTACCTCCCGGCCCAATCAGCGACGCCGGAACCGGGCCCGGTCCGGCCCTGCGGCCGCCGCGGCGGAGGCGGCGCCGGTCCGGATCGTCTTCCTCGGCGGGCTGGGCGAGATCGGACGCAACTGCGCCTGCCTCGAGGTCGACGGGCGGATCCTCATCATCGACTGCGGAATCATGTTCCCCGACCCCGACATGCCCGGGATCGACCTCGTGCTCCCCGACTTCTCCTACCTGCGCGAGAACGCGGACCGGGTGGACGGGATCGTCCTCACCCACGGCCACGAGGACCACACGGGCGGCCTCGGCTTCTTGCTGCGCGACCTGTCGGCCCCCATCTACGGCTCCGAGCTCACGATCGGTCTCGCCTCCAACCGGATCCGCGAGGCCGGGCTCCTCGAGCGGACCCAACTGATCGCCGTGCACGACGGGGAGCGGCGCCGGATCGGGCCCTGCGACGTGGAGTTCATCCCGGTGACCCATTCGGTGCCCCATGCCTACGCGCTGGCCTTCCACACCCCCCAGGGGGTGGTGCTGCACTCGGGGGACTTCAAGCTCGACCTGCAGCCGGTCGACGGCCGGCGGACCGACCTCGCCCGCTTCGGCGCCCTGGCCGAGGACCCCGGCATCCGTCTCCTCCTGTCCGATTCGACCAACGCCGAGGAGCCGGGCTTCACCCCGTCGGAGTCGACGGTCGGCGAGAGCCTGCGCCAGCTGTTCGCGGCGCGCGCCGGGCACCGGGTGATCGTGGCCTGCTTCGCCAGCCACATCCACCGGGTGCAGCAGATCGTCGACGCGGCGGTGGCGAACGGGCGCAAGGTCGCGTTCCTCGGCCGCTCCATGCACCAGAACGTGGAGCTGGGCCGGCAGATGGGGGTGCTCACCGTCGACGACGCCGACCTCGTCGACATCGACGAGGTGGGTCGGCTGGACGCGGGGAAGGTCTGCGTCATCTCGACCGGCTCCCAGGGCGAGCCCATGTCGGCCCTCTCGCTCATGGCCACCGGCGAGAACAAGCGGGTCGAGATCGAGCCCGACGACGTCGTCATGATCTCGGCCCATCCCATCCCGGGCAACGAGTGGTCCGTCGGCCGGGTGATCGACGAGCTGCACCGCCGGGGCGCCGAGGTCATCCACTCGGGCAAGGCCCCGGTGCACGTGAGCGGGCACGCCCGTCAGGGCGAGCTGCGCACCCTGCTCTCGGTGACGCGCCCCGACGCCTTCGTGCCGGTGCACGGCGAGTACCGGCACCTCGTCCACCACGCCGAGCTGGCCCGGCAGATGGGGGTGCCGGCCGACCAGGTGCTCTTGTGCGAGGACGGCGACGTGGTGGCGCTCGAGGCCGGTGGGCTGCGCCGGGAGGCCGCGGTCCCGGCCGGCTACCTCTACGTGGACGGCACCGTCGGCGACGTCAGTCACGGCGTGCTTCGCGACCGCCGCATGCTGGCCGACGAGGGGGTGGTCATGGTGGTCGCGAACGTGGATCTCCATGCGACGACCGTGGTGGGGGAGCCCCGGGTCATCACGAGGGGCTGGGTGCACGCGCCGGAGGCCGAGGACCTGCTCGAGGAGGCCGCCACCGTTGTCTCCGAGGCCCTGGCCAAGTCACTGGCCGACGGCGCCCGGGACGTCGAGGTGCTCGGGCGGTCGGTTCGGCGCGCCCTCGGGGCCCTCGTGAGCGAGCGGACGCGGCGCCGACCGCTGATCATCCCGGTGGTGCTGACCGTCTGACCGGAGACGGGGCCCGGGGGGAACGTCAGTTGTGGCCGGGAGCGGCCGCCGACCCGTTGGCCGAGGGCACCGGCCGGGTGATCTTGGCGAGGTCGATGCCGCCGCGCCACAGGAGCGGGTCGAGCTCGGCCGGCGGGACCGGCCTGGCCAGCAGGAAGCCCTGGGCCCGGATGCAGCCGAGGCGGATGAGCTCGGCCATGTCCCGCTCGTTCTCGACCCCCTCGGCGACGAGGTCGAGCCCGAAGGACTCGCCGAGGTGCACGATCGCCTCGACGATGGCCTGGTCGGCTGGCTCGTCGGCCAGGCCGATGACGAAGCTCATGTCGATCTTCAAGGTGTCGATCGGGATCCGCTTCAGTTGGGCCATCGAGCTGAACCCGGTGCCGAAGTCGTCCATCGCGATGCGGATCCCGAGGCTGCGGAACTCGTCGAGGATGACGATCGCCCGCTCGACGTCCTGCATGACGACGTGCTCGGTCACCTCGAGGCACAGCGCGGAACCGAGGAGGTTGCACTGGCGAAGGCACCGGCTGATGTGCTCGGTGATGCCCGGCGAGGACAGCTGGGCCGGTGACATGTTGACCCGCATCAGCAGGTCGAGCCCCGGGTAGCGGTCCCGCCACACCTGCATCTGGCGGCAGGCCTCCTCGAGCACCCAGCGGCCGAGGTCGACGACGAGGCCGGTCTCCTCGGCCACCGCGATGAACTGGCCGGCCGGGATGATCCCACGCTCTGGGTGCTCGCAGCGGACGAGTGCCTCGACGGCCAGGATCTTGCCCGTCGTCATGTCGATCTCGGGCTGGTAGAAGAGTCGCAGCCCACCGTGGTTCAGGGCCTCGCGCAGCATCATCTCGGTGTCGGACCGCTCGTCGATCTCGAGCCGGAGCACGTCGTCGAACACGACCGCCCGGTTGCGGCCCTGGGTCTTCGCGGCGAAGAGCGCGACGTCGGCGTTGCCGAGCAGCTGCAGCGCCGTCATCTCGCCGGGATGGGCGATCGCGATGCCGACGCTGGCGGTGTGGGACACGTGCTGGGAGCTCACCTCGATCGGCTTGGACACGAGCGAGAGCAGCCGGTTGGCCGTGGCCATGGCGGCCAGCTCCCCGCCGGCGCCGTTCATCACGACCAGGAACTCGTCGCCACCGAGGCGAGCGGTGAAGTCCCCGGGACGCACCGACATCCGGATGCGGTCGGCGGTGGTGACGAGCACCCGGTCGCCGGCCAGGTGCCCGAGGTAGTCGTTCATGTACTTGAACCGGTCGAGGTCCAAGAACAAAAGGGCGGTCGGGCTCTTGCCCGCCGCGAGCCGGCGCTCGAGCTCCTCGATGAGGGCGCGGCGGTTGGGCAGGTTGGTGAGGTCGTCGTGCAGGGCGAGGTACTGGAGCCGGGTCTCGGCGTCGATCCGCGCGTCGAGCTGGACGATCATGGAGGCGACCGCCTGGAGGGCGTTGATCTGGGGCTGGGTCCACTGGGCGTCGTAGAACTGGATGAACCCGAGCGCGCCGTCGGTCGCCTCGCCCTTCAACAGCGGCATCGCGGCCCCCGAGAACTCGGCCACCCCCGAGCCCTCCTTCACCCGCTCGTTGTACTCGTCGGGGTTCTCCGAGGTCCGGACGATCAGCGGCTCCTTCAGGTCCCGCAGCGCCGCGAAGATCGGGTCCGAGTCGAAGGGCACGACGGCGAGGGGGTCGGGGTCCGGCTTGAAGGCCCGCGGCGGGTACTCGGCCACCAGCACGCTCACGTTGGCGGCCAGGTCGTTGCGGCGGATGAAGGCGGCGTCGGCCCGCAGGAACTCGGCCAGCACGGTGAGCACCTCGGTCAGGGTGTCGGTGTAGGTGGCGGCCGAGGCCACCATCAGGCGGTCAGCCGCCCCGATGACCAGCTCGTCCAGGCTGCCCTGGTACTCGGCCGAGGTCCGGGCCCAGGCGGAGCCGCACAGGGCGGCGAACACCCGCACCGTCGAGATGTCGCTGTCGGTCCAGCGCTGCTTGGTCGGCCGGGCGACCCCGAGGGCGCCGACGGCGGGGCCGGGACCGATGCGGACCGGCTCGGCCCAGAGCGACCAGGTCTCCTTGCCGTCGAGCACCGGGTCGAGCTCCAGGTACCCGAGCGGGCCCTCGTTCGTGAGGCGGGCCCGCATGAGCGACGCGATCGGGAGGACCACCGACTCGTCGTAGCCCTTGGCGACCCAGTTGCAGCCGTCCGCCCCGACCGGGGCGTGCTGGCGCCAGGGAACGAGCACGATGGCCTTCGACCAGGAGAGCAGCTGGGACAGGCCGGCGATGATGAGCGGGGGGTCGGCCGGCTCGAACCCCGCGGCGGCCTGATCGGTGTCGTTCGGAGTGAGTGGGGTGTCGCTCATCCCTGGGTCCAAATCTGCTTGCGGCCGGCCAAAAACCAGGTGGTGGAAGCTTACGAGCCGGGAACCCCGGCAAAGTGGATCATCGGGGCGCGGCGGGGCCGGCGGCGAGGCCCTGAACAGGGAGAACCAGCCCGATCGGTCGGGCGGTCCCGGGTGCCGGCGAGCCCGTGGCAGCGCTCAGTGCTTGGGGCCGAGTGTCCTGGTCAGGAAGTTGCCGCCGGGGCGCCCGTCTGCGGACTGGTCGGTGGCCACGGTGAGGACGGTTTCCAGGGGGAGGCGCATGCTGCGCAGCGAGGGCGGCGGAGAGTGGCTGAGCCGGAACACCAGGCCGAGCTGCTCCTGGGCGTCGAGGCCGAAGAGCCCCCGGAAGGTGGCCGCCAACGAGGCCAGCCGGGCGGCGTAGCGGTCGCCCACGATGGCGTGGAAGTTGTCCTCGCCGTGGGCGTAGATGAACAGCGGCGAGACCGGGTGGACCGCCAGTCCACCCATCTCGGCGGCCAACCAGACCCGCATGACGGCCTCGCCGCAGCGCACGAAGTCGATCGGCGCCGAGCCGGAGGCGGTCACCGCCGCGAGAGCGGAGCTCGACCGTACGGCGATGCGGGTGTTCTCGCCCAGCGCCTGTCCGGCGTCCCAGTCGGCCAACTGGGCCATGACGTCGGCCCGCCGGGAGAGCCCGAGCGCGGCCAGGTCGGCGCCGTCGAGCTCGAGGGTGCGCACGTCGATCCCGTGTTCGAGGGAGTCCCGGCCCGGCCAGCGCAGCTCCCTCATCATCTCCCGGTGCACCTCGGGGGTGAGGAAGCGCATCCGGTCGGACTCGGCCAGCAGCTCGGCGGCGCTGTCGAGGCCGGCTCGGTCGCGCACCACGTGGAGTCCGCCGCCCTCCAGCACGGCCTCGCCGGCCAGCCGGGCGAGCAGCTCCTCGCCGATGGGCGAGGGGGTCCCCTTCCGCCGGTTGGTCGAGCGGTTGAGCATCGGCTCGAACATCTGGGCCAGCTCGGCGTCGTTCTGGTGCCCGAAGCGGAGCACCCCGACCGGCCCGTCGAAGCGGGCGTCGGGGAACAGCTCGGTCGGACCGAGGAGCCCTCTCGCCGCCGCCGCGACCCGCGCGCTGAAGAGCGAGGCGCCGATGCCCACGTAGCTGCCGCGGTAGGCGACGTCCATGGTCACCGACTTCGCGGGGTCGAGGAACACGCTGAACGCCTGCTCCGAGAGGGTGAAGCGCCACGGCTGCACGTTGCCGCCCGAAGGGGCCCGGCTGGCCGCGAAGGCGACGAGCCGCAAGGCGTCCTCGGGAGGTGCCGGGAGCTCGGGGGCGGGAGGGAAGTCGCGCCGCTCGGTGTCGAGCTGGTCGGTCAGGCCGTCAAGCAGACCGTCGGCATCGACCCGGACGCGGCCCGAGGGCAGCGTCCCGTCGCGGACGAGCCGGAGCACCGCGGCGGCCGTGGTGGCCGCGCCGAGAGTCACCTCGCCACCCAGCTGCGGCCAGGTGGTGAGCGAGCGACCCACCTCGGCGAGCGACGCGGCGCCGCGGGTGGACACCTGCTCGGGCTCGAGGATCTGCAGCACGTAGGGGACCTTGTCGCGCATGGAGAGGCCCGCGATCGCGTCGGTGTCCACGCCGGCGAGAAGCCCGTGGAACAGCTCGCGGTCGGGCTCGAGGTCGAAGCGCTCGACATCGAGGAGGCCCCGGTCGCTCGTCTCCATGATCACCGGGATGCGGCGGGCCCGGGCGGCCTCTCGCAGGAGCACCTTGATGTCGAGCGAGTCGCACTCCTCGATGACGACGTCGAGGCCGTCGAGGAACTCCGAGACGTTGCCCGCGGTCACCCCACCTCGCCAGATCTTCACCGTCAGATACGGATCGATCTCGGCGATCCGACGGGCCGCGGTCACGGTCTTGTCGACCCCGATGTCGAGCAGGCTGGCTGGGATCCGGTTGAGGTTGGTGGTGGCGATCTGGTCCATGTCGGCCAGGCGGAGCTCCCCGCACAGGCCCTCCATCGCGAGAAGGTGGGCGATGGCATGGCCGACGCTCAGGCCGACCACCCCGATCTTCACGGTCCGCAACCGGGCCTGTTCCTCCGAGGTGATCTTGTGGCGGTTGCGGTCGAGGCGGAGGAGCTCGAAGCTCGTCGGCCCCACGATCTTGCACAGGGTCCGGCGCCACGGGTAGTAGACGGCCCGCGGGGCCTCGCCCTTCACCTCGGGGCCGACCTCCGGGAGGAGGTGTTCGAGCTCCTCGCGTTGGGCGGCCAGGTGGTCGACCGTGTGCACCCCGAGGGCGTTCAGGCGCTGCACGATCGCCCGGTCGGCCCGGGAGCGGCAGTCGAGCACGAGCGGGCGCCACGACTCGGCGTCGAGGCGGGTGGTCGCCGTTCTTCGCTCAGGGGCAGGAGGCCGTCGCAGCTGGCCGATCTCGGTGCGTTCGAGCACGACCTGGTCGGGAACGGTCGTATCCAGGAGCCGAGAGCGGCGCCACATCGCGAGCACCGTGCGGTACTCCTCGCTCGGGAAGGGCACGCTCTCGGTGCCGAGGACGTGAGCCCCTCCCTCGACCACCGGCTCGATGTGCTGCTCGGCGATCGTGGCGATTGCGAACTCGCAACGAAGCCAGTGCAGCGTGTACACGACACACCGGTTGAAGCTCTTGAACATGGAGTGCGGCCCGGAGCCCTTCGCGAGCGCCCAAGCCCCCTTGATCTCGACCACCCCGGTCGGCACGTACGCACGGACCCGTTCCGTGAGGAGGTCGAACTCCGACGAGGAGCGCATCTCGTGCAACGAGAGGGAGTCCTCGACCCGGCCGAGGGGTCCGTGGAACCGGACGCCCGCCCGCACCGAGCCATCGGGCCTGCGTCCGACGACGAACACCGACACGCCGTCGCCGTCGTCGAGCATCTCGCGGTGGATCGCCTCGCCGACCCCGTACTTGGAGTAGGCGGCCGTCGCCCCGTCGAGGTACTCGGCCCAGACGTCAGGCCGGGCTCTCGGATGGTGGAACTCGAAGGTGAGACCCGTCGACTGATCGATGAAGCCGGCGCCCAGCAGCTGGCTGGACTCCGGCAGCGTGGCCTGGCTCATGCGTGCCCTCTTGCTTCGCTATTGCGTCCCTGGGTCGAAGCCTCGGACTGTGAAGTCGCCCGAAGACGCGATGCTAAATCACATCCATGGCATTTACCAGAACCGTCGTGTCAAGCGGGGAGCGTGGGCAGCGAGTTTTCCCCTAGTTGAGTTCCACCTTCCTTCCTCCGACATAGCGGTTGAATGCCGCAAGAGTGGCGCGGGCTGCTGATTCGGCCTCGGTCGCCGCTCGGGCGATTCCGACGAATTCGGTCTCGTCATGGTCGGAGCGCAGGACGACCCGCACCGGCGGATTGTTCATGTGCTGCCCCGAGCTGACCGACGAGAGGCTCGCCGAGATGTCGATGCCGAGCCCGTCGAGCGCCTGCAGGGTGGCGACGGCCGGGCCGATCAGCGCACCGGCGCTGGCGGTGGCGGTCACCGAGTTCCCCATCCACGAAAGGACGATCCGGGCCTGGCCGCTCGCCTGATCCACGGTGCTCTCGACGAGAGCGACCCGCTCGTCGGTGTGCACCCGGGCCGGCGGACGCGGTGCCCGGTCGGCCGGGGTCAGGTCGAGGATCTCCACGCTCGCGGTGGCGCGGAACGACCGAGTCACTCGGGTCGCGACCCGCTCGAGGTCCGGCTCGGGATCGAGCGCGACCACGCTCACCGACAGCGGCGCGGCCGGCTCGGTCGCGGCCAGGCCGACGGCGACCACCCCCGGAAGCATGCGCAGCTCGAGTTCGAGCTCCGCCAGCCCTTCGTTCATCAGCCCTCCCTCGATTGGCATCGGTGCGGGTCAGTCACCGTTCAGTCTCGAGGCGGCCAGTCGGAACAGCTCGGCCGGGTCGACCGAGTCGTTCGGGGCGGTCGCGCTCGCGAAACGGACCTCGCCGAGCGGCCGCCCGGACTCCTCTGCGAACCGCTGCACCAGCGCGTGGAGTGACTCGGCGGTCGCGTTCGGGAGGAGGGCGAGGAAGGTCGCCCGATGCAGTCGCGTCCCGGTGTCACCGCTCCGGAGCGCGCGGCCGAACGCGTGTCCGAGCGAGCGGATGTCACGTTCGGTCACCGCAGCACCGATCCGCAACACCATCAACGTGAATGTCCAGCCATATCGGGAGCTTTGTGCCGCCGCAGCGCGAAGCGCCTCGTTGAGCACCTGGCGGGAGAGGAGACCAGTGAGGGGGTCGCGGATGAGGCGGCGCTGGGCCAGCTGAGTTGCCAGCGCGACCTCGATGATGCCGGTGACCAGCCGCTGGGCGCCGGCCGGGACGGAGTCCGGCGTGGCGATGAACGTGGAACCGTCGGTGATCCGCTCGAGCTCGGACGGTCCGATCGGCCGCCGGTGCAGACGGAACGCTTGGACCCCGGCCCCGTCGTTGGTCACGGCGACGGTCAGGTCCTCGAGGCCGAAGCGCTCGGCGACCAGCGCCAGGGCGTCGTAGATGACGTCGATCCCGAGGGAGCCGCCCGCCGTCTCGTGCAGGAGCTCGATCCAGCGGTCGGGTCCGGGGGGGCCGCCGCCGCTGGCAGCGTCATCCTCGGTTTCGTGGGTCTCCACCGTCGTGGCCCAGTGCGGGGCAGCGGCATCCGTCATGAATTCACCACTTCCGGGTCGGGCCGAGGACGCCGCCGACTGTACCAACGGTCCGCCCGCGGCCGAGGGCCGTCGGAGGGCTACGAGCCGAGGCGGAGCTGGACCGGGATCCCGCCGGCGGGTGGCCCGGCGGGGGGCGGCTCGTTGTCGGGCTCCCGTTCGCGCCGGGCGACGTACGTCGGTCCCTCGCTGGGGGGTGCTGGAGGGACCAGCCGGTCGACCAGGGAGGCGAGCCGCTCTCGCTCGGCGCGGGGCTGGTACGCGCCGTCGGCGAACAACCGCTCGTGGCGGGCGACCAGTTCGGGGTGGGAGCGCGCCAGCCAGCCGAAGTAGTGCTCGCGCACCGACCCGCGGAGATGGAGCGGCACCGCCGTGACGGACTTCGCTCCGGCCTCGAGCGCGGCCCCGACCACCGCTCGGATCTGGTTCTCCCGGTCCGAGAGGCCGGGCAGGATCGGAGCGACCAGGACGCCGCAGGGGATGCCGGCCTCGTTCAGGCGTCGGACGGCGGCCATCCGCCGGTCCGGGGGTGGGGTCCCCGGTTCCGTCGATCGCCAGACCTCCCTGTCGAGGGTGCCGATCGAGAAGTCGAGGCGCACGGACGTCCGCCGGGCGGCCTCCACCAGGAGATCGAGGTCGCGCAGCACGAGCGTCGACTTGGTGAGGATGCTGAAGGGGTTCTCGGCGTCGGCGAGCACCCCGATGATCCCCTGGGTCAGGTGGTACTTGCCCTCGGCCGCTTGGTACGGGTCGGTGTTGGTCCCCATGGCGATCAGGTCGCCCCGCCAGTTCGGCGACGCGACCTCGGCCCGCAGTCGCTCGACCGCGTTGATCTTCACCACGATCTTGCGCTCGAAGTCCTCACCGATGTTCAAGCCGAGATAGTCGTGAGTCGGCCGAGCGAAGCAGTTGTGACTGATAACCCCATTGGTCACGTAGTCACCGGTGGCGGTAGTGATGTCGTACATCGGGATCTCGATCCCCAGGTCCCGGACCGACACAACGATGGGAGCTGGACCGCACTTGATTGCGGTGCCCAGAAAGGTCCGTTTTCTGGTGGTGGCGGGGTCCAAGGTCTGAAAGAACCGGACATGCACCGGTAACCCGCCGGTGACCCGGACCGAAATGACACCGTCGTCTTTGGGTGGCTCCACAACGGCAGGGAAGCCCAAGGCCGATAGGGACTCCGCGAGGGTCGAAATGATGACCTCGTCCTTGTTGGAGATCCTCAAGACTCCTCGGGAGTACGAGCCCTCGGCGTCGAAGATCCCGGCCAAAAATCCTCGACGCCACTCCCGGGATGGCGTGACGGGCCAGGCAATCACGCTCTCCACACATGCCACGGCCGCGGCGGCTCGCACCCGGATCTGCTGCATCGGCCGATAACCGTCGGGCACCTTGAAATCGCAGGGACCGTGTGTCGTGACTCCCACCTCCTTGAGGTACGCCTGAGTTCTCATGAGAGGCTCGGGATCCGCGAGCGCCAGCCGAAAGCTGTCTATTCGATAGGCTCCTGACCTTCGGGAATACGTGTTGTGGCCGATGGTGGCGTCCCCGCGCACCATGCCCGTCAGATAGCCGTGGACATAGTCAGGTGTCTCCCGCGGTGCCTTGAGCGCCGCAGCGAACCCGAGCAGCCTGTTGTGCGGAGTCAGGTGCGGGCGTCGGTCCGTTCCTTGCTCGGCTCCAGCGACGAACTTCCAGCCCCGGTCGGTGAGAAACCGGTGATCCTCTGACGTGATAAGCCGGACCCCATTCGAAAGGGTCGTCTCCCATGCGCGGCGGATCACCGACCAGTGATCCAGCACCTGGCTAGGTACGTACCTCCGATAGCGGCCGGCCATCTCGGTGCCGACAACGATTTCTCCAGGAAGGATCTCGGCTAGGGGTTTGGCTCGGCCGTCGGCCATGAGGACCGGAGTGGAGCCGTCTCCGCAATACGAACATGCATGTGAACATCCTCGATACGGGTTGATCGTGTAGCCGAACCCGAGGGCCGCGGCGCCCGCAGGAACCTTGTTGATGATCGTCTGCGCGTTGACGTGCAGGAACTCGAGGCCGCGGTACTCCCCGGTGCCGACGTGGCGGGTGGCGCGACGCTCGTTGGGGAACAGGGCTCCGGCCTCGTCCTCGTCGGCTAGGCGCCATCGGAGGCCGTCGGAGGGCTGCCGCGACGCCACGAGATCCAGTGTAGCGAACACATGTTCGTATGACAACGGTGACCCGCCCGGGTCGCTTTTCGGCGCGTCGGGGCAGGTCGGCGGCCATATCGGTATCCGCCGATCTCCGAGAGGGCGGCGGTAGCGTGCACTCACCGTGGCAACGAAGCGTTCAACGACCTCTCGGCGCGGCGCGTCCCGTTCGAAGTCGTCGCGCCGACCGGCTCGCCGATCTCGGTCGCGGGCCCGTGGGTCGGTCTGGGACACCACGTTCTTCTCCGACCATGCCGCCGACCTGTGGGCGATCGCCCTGGCGGCCGGCGGTGTGCTCCTCGCCCTCGCGCTCTACGGCCACGCGGCCGGCGCGCTCGGGCGGGCCATCGATGACGGGCTCGGATCGGTTATCGGCTGGGTCCGCTACCTCGTCCCACCCGTCGGCGTCGCGGTCGCCGTCTCGGTGATCGTCGGCCGGCGGGGCTCGGACCCGCTCCGGGCCACCCTGTCGGTCGTCCTCGGGCTCCTCTCGACCTGCGGTCTCGCCGACCTGGCCGGCGGGACCCCGGGTCCGTCGGCAGCCACCCCGGCCCTGCGGACGGCCGGCGGCTACGTCGGCGCAGTCGTGGGTCACTCGCTTGCGCGGGGGGCGGGCACGGCCGGAGCCGTGGTCGTGTTCGTGGCGGCCGCCGCCGTCGCGGCCGTGCTGGCGACTGGTCTCTCGCTGCGGAGGTGCTTCGAGGTGGTCGGCGCGTGTCTTGCCGCTCTCGGTGGGTTCCTCCGGGCCGCCTGGCCCACGCGTCCCGAAGCCGCTCCGCTCTCCCTGGTGCCGGCGCCGGCCCGGGCGACGCTCGCGCTCGACGACGACGAGGACTACGAAGAGGACGAGGAAGACGAGGACGAGCCCGAGGAGGTCGCCCTCTACGCGGCCGAGCCGGCCCAAAGGACCCGGCGCCGTCCGGCCGCCGAGTCGGTGGCCGGGCCCGCCACCGGTGAATGGCGCCTGCCCCCGATGACCATCCTCAGGCGCACCCGCGACCAACGGCACGACGAGCGTCAGTTGGACGCGGCCGGCGATGCGCTGATCGCCGCGCTGGCGGCACACGGAGTCATGACCAGGCTCATCGACCGGACGGTCGGTCCGACGGTCACCCGCTTCGAGCTCGAGCTCGGATCGGGGGTGAAGGTCGCCCGGGTCACGAGCCTCCACCGGGACATCGCCTACGCGATGGCGTCGCCCGATGTTCGCATCCTCGCCCCGATCCCCGGCAAGTCCGCCATCGGCGTGGAGGTCCCCAACTCCCAGCGCCAACTCGTCGCGCTCGGCGACGTCCTGGCATCCGAAGAGGCACGTCGGGCCAGTCATCCCCTCGATGTGGCGCTCGGCCGCGACATCTCGGGTCGGCCGGTGATGGTCAACCTGGCCGAGATGCCCCACGTGCTCATCTCCGGCGCAACCGGGTCGGGCAAGTCCTCGTGCATCAACTCGCTCATCAGCTCCGTGCTGTTCCGTTCCACCCCCGATCAGGTGCGCCTGATCCTCGTCGACCCGAAGCGTGTCGAGCTCGAGCACTACAACGGGCTCCCGCATCTTCTGACATCGGTGGTCACCGACCCGAAGAAGGCAGCCAACGCGCTCGCCTGGGCGGTGAAGGAGATGGAGCGCCGTTACGAGCTGCTCGCCGAATACGGGATGCGCGACATCACGGGGTACAACGAGGCCTTCGACCAGGGTGCCATCGGGCCACGACCCGGATCGGCAGCGGCGATCCGGCGCCGCCTCAACGAGGTGGCCGAACGGGCCCGTTCGCACCGTGCTCCCGAGGACGAAGACGAGGAGTACGAAGAGGCCGACGAGTCCGACGACGGCGAGTTCGAAGCGCCCGAGCGCCTTCCGTTCGTGCTCGTGGTCGTCGACGAGCTCAACGACCTGATGATGGTCGCAGCTCGGGACGTCGAGGAATCGGTGGTCCGGATCGCGCAGATGGCCCGAGCCGTGGGGATCCACCTCGTGCTCGCGACACAGCGACCCTCGGTGGATGTGATCACGGGGGTCATCAAGGCGAACATCCCGAGCCGGATGGCCTTCGCCGTCTCCTCGCTCGCCGACAGCCGGGTCATCCTCGACCAGGCCGGCGCGGAACGCCTGATCGGCCGCGGTGACATGTTGCTCGTGACCGCGTCGTCGAACGTCGCCCGCCGGATCCAGGCGCCGTGGGTGTCCGAGGAGGAGATCCGCGAGGCCGTCGCCCATTGGCGGCGACAGGGCGGGGTGAGCGAGCCGGTCGTGGCGATCGCGAACCTCGAGGAGCGGACCTCGCGGGGGCGGTCGTCGGGGGACAGCGACGAGGACGAGCTCCTCCGGGAGGCCCTCGAGTTGGTGGTCCGGTCCCAACTCGGGTCCACCTCGATGCTGCAACGCAAGCTGTCGGTCGGCTTCGCACGGGCCGGCCGCCTCATGGATCTCCTCGAACGGCGCGGAGTCGTCGGTCCCTCCCAGGGCTCGAAGGCCCGCGCCGTGCTCATGACCGCCGAGGAACTCGACAATCGTTCCGCGTAGTAGGTAATAGCGGTGAGATTCCGACGGGGGAGGCCGGGCTCTGAGCCGCCCCCGCCAGTCGCCCAGTCGGTCCACGTCACGGTCGTGGGTTCACCCGCGTCCCAGGCCGACCAGCCGGCCGAGGTCCGTTCCCCGACGGCCGTGCCTTCGCCACCGCCGGCCGGCGCGGCTGATCCACCGGTGCCCTCCGCAGTGGCACCGCCGGACGAGGGCGACGCCATCGGCGCACCGGCAGTGCCCGCGGTCGAGCAGCCGGGGGCGCCCGAGGGTTTGGATGTCGACCCGGTACCCGTTGGTGGTGGGCCCGAGCGGGCCGAACCGGAGCCGCTTGCGGTACCGGAGGGGGCCGTCGTGCTCTCCCCGCTCCCCGTCGCGCCGTTCGAGGTCCCTCCGGCCGGGGAGCCACCCGCCGCCGAGCCTCGGCGCCGGCGGTTCCGGCGCCGCCAGCGTCGCGCCCAACACCGACGCAGCCGTCCGCGCCGACGGGTGGTGCTGGCGGTCCTCGCCGTGATCATCGTCTTGCTGGGCGCGTTTGCGATCGTGGCCGCGGTCCGAGTGCACCGCCATCTGCCGCTCGCCACCGTGGATGTGCGCGTGCCGCCGGACCGAGTGGTGGCGGGTACCGCCCCGACGATCTCCTGGCCGGCCGGGGTCCAGTCCGCGCTGACGATCCCGTCGATCGGGGTCACCGAACAGTCCGGACCCGAGGTGCCCGCGCCGATCGCGAGCGTCACCAAGATGATGACGGCGCACATCGTCCTCACGGACCATCCGCTCGCCGCGGGTGACGCGGGTCCCTCGATCACCATCACGCCGAACGACGTGGAGCTCTACAACGAAGATGTTGCGACCGACCAGGCCAACATCCAGGTCGCGGTGGGCGAGGTGCTCACCGAACAACAATTGCTTGAGGGGATGCTGGTCCATTCGGCCAACAACTTCGCAGACCTCCTCGCCATCTTTGACGCCGGGAACATTTCGGCCTTTGTGACGAAAATGAACGCGACGGCCGCGGCGCTCGGCATGACCCAGACCACGTACGCGGATGCGAGCGGTCTCTCCACCGCGACGGTCTCCACGCCCGCCGACCAGCTGAAGGTGGCGACACAGGACGTCGAGAACCCGGTGTTCGACCAGATCGTTGACATGACCGCGGTGACCCTCCCGGTCGCGGGGACGGTCGGCGCCTACACGCCGCTCCTCGGCACCGACGGCGTGGTCGGGGTGAAGTCGGGGTTCACCTCGGCGGCGGGCGGCTGCGACGTGCTCGGGCTCCTCGGTGGCTTCGACGGCGCTCCGGTCGAGGTGTTGGCGGCGGTGGTCGGCGAACACGTGGGCAGCAATGTCATCCTCGCTGCCGGGCTCGATGCACTGTCGGTCGCGCGGCCAGCGATGTCCAACGTCCGGATCGTCCACCTCTTCTCGCGCGGCCAGCGCGTCGGCACGGTGAGCGACTCGGGCTATTCGGTGCCGGTGGTGACCAAGGCCGCGGTCTCGGTCATCGCCTGGCCCGGCCAGCGGGCCACCGAGTCGTTCCACCTGACGCAACGGCCACGGTCGGGGGCCGGCCGGGGCACCGAGGTGGGCACCATCACGGTCACGCTCGGCCCGCAGAAGTTCCAGGTAGCGGTAGGCACGTCCACCCGTCTCTCGACGCCCACTTTCTGGCAGCGCGTATTCTGACCTGGTGCTAGCCAGGGCGCCGGCTTCTGCGGCCAATCTCGGCCCTGGGTTCGACACCGTCGCCCTCGCTCTCGACCGCTACGTCGAGGTCGAGATCGAGCCCGCGTCGCGCCTCATCGTGAACAGCGAAGGAGAGGGGGCAGGGCTCTCCGACGACGCCGGGCACCTGGCCGCCCGGGTCGCAATGGACGTGATGGGGCACGACCGGATGGCCATCACCGTCCGCTCCCAGGTGCCCATCGCGCGCGGGCTCGGCTCGTCCGCCGCGCTCGCCTTGGCGGCGGCGGCCGCCGCCGGCGCCCGTGACCCCTTGGCGGTGGCCGCCGCGGCCGACGGCCACCCCGAGAACGCGGCCGCGAGCTTCGTCGGCGGCCTTGTCATCGCGACGACGGTCCGCGGCGCGGTGCGAGCGGTGGAGATGCCGCTCGACCCGCTCATCGCGGTCGTCGCCGTCGTGCCCGACCGCTCCTTGTCGACGGCGCGAGCACGCCAGGCGCTGCCCCAACTGGTGCCGTTGGCCGACGCCACCTTCAACCTCGGACGCCTCGGCCTGCTCCTGGCCGGGATGGCCGATCATCGGATGCTCACCCGGGAGGCCGGTGAGGATCGGCTGCACCAGGACTACCGGAGCCCGCTCTTCCCCGAGGCGCCGAAGCTCCTGAGCGCCCTGGTGTCGGCCGGTGCGCTGATGGCGTGTTGGTCCGGGGCCGGGCCGACCCTCATCGCGGTCACCACGGTGGACGCCGCCGCGTCCCTCCGTCAGAACGCCCAGGCGGCCATGGCCGAGGCAGGCGTGCCAGGCAAGGCGCTGCTGCTCCACCCCGAACGGGCGGGCCTGGTCCGCGGCGACGCCGCACGGCGGGCCGCCGCCGAGGAGGCTGCCGCCGACTCGTCGACCCCGGGGCGCGCCTCACGCCCCTCGGCGTCGACCACTGAGGTCTTCGACTTCGACGAGAACGGCTGAACCCGGACCTACACTTTCCCGGTGCCGCCCCGGTTCGCCATCCGCACGTTCGGGTGCCAGATGAACGAGCACGACTCCGAACGGCTGGCCGGGCTGCTCGTCGCGGAAGGGATGGAGCCGGCCGAGCGGCTCGACGACGCAGATGTCCTCGTGTTCAACACCTGCTGCATCCGGGAGAATGCGGACAACCGCCTCTACGGCGAGCTGGGCCGACTGAAGGAGCTCGCCGACCGCAAGCCGGGGCTGCGGATCGCGGTGGGGGGCTGCCTGGCCCAGAAGGACCGCGAGAAGATCCGCGAACGGGCCCCGCACGTCGACGTCGTGTTCGGGACCCACAACCTCACCAGCGCCCCGGCGCTGTTGTCCCGGAGCCTGCACGAAGGGCCCATCACCGAGGTCCTCGACGCGCCCGACCCGGACGCGCCGCCGCCCCATCTCGGTGCCGCACCGCTGCGCGAGCTGCCATATGCGGCGTGGATCACCATCCAGACCGGCTGCGACAACTCCTGCGCCTTCTGCATCGTGCCCTCGGTGCGGGGCGGCGAGGTCAGCCGTCCCCCCGACGAGGTGGTGGCCGAGGTCGAGGAGCTGGCTCGTCGCGGTGTGGTCGAGATCACGCTGCTCGGCCAGAACGTGAACTCCTACGGCCGCGACCTGACCAAGCGCTCGCCGCTCTTCGCCGACCTCCTGCGCAAGGTCGGGTCGGTCGAGGGGATCGATCGGGTGCGGTTCACCTCCCCCCATCCGAAGGACCTCCGACCGGAGACCATGGCCGCGATGGCCGAGACGGCGGCCGTCTGTGAGCAGTTGCACCTCCCGCTCCAGTCGGGGAGCAACCGGGTGCTCGCGGCGATGCGGCGGGGCTACACCGCCGAGCGCTACCTCGCGCGGCTGGCGGCGGTGCGCGCGGCAGTCCCGGAGTTGGCCGTGAGCACCGACATCATCGTCGGCTTCCCCGGCGAGACCGACGAGGACTTCGAGCGCACCCTCGAGGTGGCGGCCGAGGCCGCCTACGACGGCGCCTACACCTTCATCTTCTCGCCGAGGCCGGGGACCCGGGCGGCCGAGCGGACGGCCGAGTTCGTGCCCGCCGATGTCGTCGCCGAGCGTTTCGAACGGCTGCGGGTGGTGGTGGAGCGCTCCGCGCTCGCCCGCCATGAGGCGCGGGTGGGGCGGGTCGAGCGGGTGCTCGTCGAGGGGCCGAGCCGCAAGGACAAGGCCGTGGTGACCGGCCGGACCCGGCAGGGCAAGCTGGCCCACTTCGGCCCGGGGCCCGGACGGAGGGCGCCCGGTCCCGGTTCGCTCGCGGACGTTCGCATCACCGGCGCGGCGCCGCACCACCTGCGGGCGGAGCTCCTGGCCGTCGCTGCGTCGCCCCGCCACCGCGAGCGCATTCCGGTCACCATCCGCTGAGCATTCCGCCCCATCCCGTCGTCCTGGTCGGGACCACCGCCTCGGGGAAGTCCCGCCTCGCCCTCGAGTTCGCGGCGCGCCACCCCGGGACCGAGATCGTCTCGGTCGATTCAATGAGCGTCTACCGGGGAATGGACATCGCGACCGCCAAGCCCACCGCGGCGGAGCGGGCGACCGTGCCCCACCACCTGATCGACCTCGTCGACCCCGACGAGGAGTTCACGGTCTCCATGTTCCAGGCGGCGGCTCGGAGGGCGCTGGCCGACATCGCCGAGCGCGGCGGCCGCGCCCTCCTCGTGGGCGGGACCGGTCTCTACGTGCGGGCGGTCGTCGACGACCTCGACCTGCCCGGCCGGTTCCCCGAGGTGGCGGCCGGGCTCGAACGCGACGCCGAGGCGGAGGGGACCGGCCGCCTCTACGAGCGGCTGGCCGAGCTCGACCCGCTGGCCGCGTCGCGCATCACGCCGGGCAACCGCCGCCGGGTGGTGCGCGCCCTCGAGGTGACCATCGGCTCGGGACGGCCGTTCTCCTCCTTCGGCCCGGGCCTCGAGGCGTACCCTCCGAGCCGTTTCGCCCAGGTGGGCCTGCCGTTCGACCCCGCCCGGGTGGACGCCGCGATCGAAGGGCGCTTTCACCGCTGGATGCAGTCCGGCCTGCTCGAGGAGGTGCGGGCGCTCGCCGCCCGCACGGGCGGCCTGTCCCGCACCGCCCGCCAGGCCCTCGGGTACAAGGAGCTGCTCGATCACCTCGAAGGCGGCGAACCGCTGTCCGAGGCGGTCGAGCGGGCCGTCCGGCGCACCCGGGCGTTCGCCCGGCGCCAGTGGGCCTGGTTCCGCCGCGATCCCCGCATCACCTGGGTCGTTGCGGACGAGGACCCGGTCCTCTCCCTGGAGGGCGTCTGGGACGGGCGCTCGGCGCCGCGGGGCGCGGTGCGAGACTAAAGGGATGGCACGGGAGGCCACCGGGACGTTGCGGCTGTCCAAGCACGAGGGCGCCGGGAACGACTTCCTCGTCCTGCTCGACGCGGCCGACGAGGTGGGACTCAGCGCGGCCGAGGTCCGGGCGCTGTGCGACCGCCACCGCGGCGTCGGTGCCGACGGGTTGATCCGGGTCGGCGACGGCGGCGGCCGCGCCGATGTCTCGATGGAACTGCGCAATGCCGACGGCGGTCTCGCCGAGACCAGCGGGAACGGGCTGCGGTGTCTCGCCCAGGCGGCGGTCGAGGCGGGCTGGGTCAAGCCGCCCCGCTTCACCGTGTCGACGGCGGCAGGGGTGGCCACGGTCGACTACGAGGAACTGCCGCCCGCCGGCACCGCGCACGCCACCGTCGACATGGGCACCGTGCGGCTGGTCGGGCCGGCGATGAGCGACGGGGAGGGCCGGCCGGCCCAGCGGGCCGACACGGGCAACCCGCACCTCGTCGTGCGCTGCGAGGACCCGGCCGGGATCGATCTGGAGGCCGCCGGCACGGCGCTGGCCACGCCGTTCCCCGACGGCATCAACGTCGAGTACGTGGCCGTCGGCCCCGGCCCCGACGAGCTCACCATGCGGGTCTGGGAGCGCGGCGTCGGGGAGACCTGGGCGTGCGGAAGTGGGAGCTGTGCGGCCGCCGCGGTGGCCCGGGCCTGGGGCCTCGTCGGTGACCGGGTGCTCGTCCGCAACCCGGGCGGGACCCTGGAGGTCGCCCTCGGGCAGAAGGACGGCGACCCGGTCCTCCTCGGCGGGCCGGTCCGCAAGGTCGCCGACCTGGTGGTGGATCGCAGCGTGCTCTCGTGAGCGAGCAGTTCCCGGGCAGCCTCATCGAGCGGACGTTCCGGGAGCGGATCGTGCTGGTCGGCGTGGCGCTGGCCGGCACGGAGCTCGACGACGTCGAGGCCGGGCTCGTCGAGCTCGCCCTCCTGGTCGACACGGCCGGCGCGGACGTGGTGGCGCGGGTGGTCCAGCGGCGCGACCGCCCGGATCCGGCCACCTTCGTCGGGCGGGGAAAGGCGGCGGAGCTGGCCGAGGTGAGCCGGGCGGTGGATGCCGACACGGTCGTCTTCGACGAGGAGCTGAGCCCGGCCCAGCAACGCAACCTGCAGGGGCTCCTCGGGCGCACCGCCATCGACCGCACCGCGGTGATCCTCGATATCTTCGCCCAGAACGCACGGACCCCGGAGGGAAAGGCCCAGGTCGAGCTGGCCCTGCTGCGCTACCGGCTCCCGCGGCTGCGCGGCAAGGGCCGGTCGCTCAGCCAGCAGGCCGCCGGCATCGGGACGCGGGGCCCCGGCGAGACCCAGCTCGAAGTCGACCGCCGGCGGCTCGTCCGCCGGATGCAGCGCCTCGAGACCGAGCTCGGCCAGGTCGGCCGGACCCGGGGAGTCCAGCGCCGGGCCCGTTCCCGGTCGCGCCACCGGGAGCTCGCCCTCGTCGGCTACACCAACGCCGGCAAGTCGACCCTGCTCAACCGGCTGACCGGGGCCGGGGTCCTGACCGAGAACCGGCTCTTCTCCACGCTCGACCCGAGGACCCGCCAGCTCGCGCTGCCGGGTGGCGAGACCGTGCTCGTGACCGACACCGTCGGCTTCGTGCGCAAGCTGCCCCACCAGCTGGTCGAGGCGTTCCATTCGACCCTCCAGTCGATCGCGCTGGCCGACCTCGTGGTCCACGTGGCCGACGGGTCGGCGCGCGACCCCGAGGGCCAGATGGCCGCCGTCCGGGGGGTGCTGGCCGACATCGGGGCGGCCGACATCCCCGAGCTGCTCGTCGTGAACAAGGCGGACCGCTCGCCCGAGGCGGCCCGCCTCGTGGCCAAGCACGAGGGGGCGGTCTGCATCTCCGCCCTCACCGGCGAGGGGATCGACGGCTTCCTCCGCGCGGTGGCGGACCGGGTCCGGATGAGCGACCGGGTGGTGCGGCTCGTCATCCCCTACGCCCGTGGCGACGTGCTGGCGGCGGTCCATCGGGAGGGCGAGGTCGTCGAGCAGGAGGCCGGCGAGGACGCCGCCACCCTGACGGTGCTGCTCGACGAGGCGGGTCGCGCCCGGTTCTCCGAGTTCGTGGCGGCGTCGTGACGAAGGGCTTCGAACCGCCGCCCTACCCGTTCCACCGGCTGCGCGACCTGGAGAAGCTCGCCCGGAGCCACGAGGGCGGCATGGTCGACTGCTCGGTCGGCACCCCGTGCGACCCCCCACCGGACTTCGTGCTCCGGGCTATGGTCACGTCGGACGCCGAGCGCGGCTACCCCGAGTCGGCGGGCAGCGCGGCGCTTCGCGAGGCGGCGTCGGGGTGGATCGAGCGGCGGTACGGGGCCTCCCTCGGCGACGGCGAGCTCAGCGCCTGCGTCGGGACGAAGGAGTTCGTCGCTTCCGTCGCCCAGTACCTGCACCTGCGGGACCCTGACCGCGACGTGGTCTTGTACCCGGCCGTGTCGTATCCGACCTACGCCATGGGCGCGCTCCTGGCCGGCTGCCGGCCGGTCGCGGTGCCGCCGTCGGAGCCCGACGGATCGGGGCTGGCGCTCTCCTCGGTCGACCCGAGCGACGCCGGGCGGGCCCTCCTGCTCTGGGCGAACTCGCCGTCCAACCCGACCGGGGGCTTGAGCGATCTCGGGGCGGCCGCCGAGTGGGGCCGGGCCCGCGACATCCCGGTCTTCTCCGACGAGTGCTATGCGGAGTTCACCTGGGCCGGGCCGCCCCGTTCGATCCTCGAGCACGGCACCGAAGGGGTGGTGGCCGTCCACTCGCTGTCCAAGCGCTCCAACCTCGCCGGGATCCGCATCGGCTTCTACGCCGGCGACCGCCACCTGGTCGGGTTCCTCACCGAGGTCCGCCGGCACGCCGGGCTGATGGCGGCGGGCCCGGTGCAGGCCGGGGCGGCCGCGGCGCTGGCCGACGACGACCACGTCGAGGCCCAGCGGGCCCGCTACCTCGAGCGGCTGGAGTTCCTGGCCGTGACCCTCGCGGCGGCCGGATGCCCGGCGCCGCTCCCCGCCGGCGGCTTCTATCTCTGGGTCCCCGTGCCGCCGCCGCTCGCCGACGGCTGGGCGCTGACCGAGGAGCTGGCCCGGGCGGCCGGGCTGCTGGTCAGCCCGGGCGACTTCTACGGCCCCGACGCCGGCCGGTTCGTGCGGGTGGCCGCGGTACAGCCGATGGACCGGCTGGCGCTGGCGGCCGAGCGGCTGGCCGCTTCGGGCTGGTCGGCGGGCTCCGGCCCGTCCGGCTGAGCCGAGGGCCCGCGGAGCGGGATCGGTACAGTCTCCTCCGTGCCGCCGGAAGACCGAAGCACCCCTGACCACGGCGCGCTCGCGAGCGCGGTCGAGGAGCTCTACGGGCGGATCGGCGAGCTCCCGGTCGGCGACGCGGAGGCGTCCGCGCTGGTCGAGTCGGCGATCGAGCTGCTCGACCGCGGCGAGGCGCGGGTCGCCGAGGTCGACGAGGGCGGCCGGGTTGTCGTCCACGAGTGGCTGAAGAAGGCGATCCTGCTCCTCTTCCGGCTCCGGGCGATCGAGACGATCGTGTCGGGTCCGTTCGAGTACGCCGACAAGCTCCCGCTCAAGCGCGACTACGTCGCCCAGGGCGTCCGGGTGGTGCCGGGGGCGTCGGCCCGCTGGGGCTCCCACCTCGAGCCGGGGGTGATCCTTATGCCGAGCTACGTGAACATCGGCGCCCGGGTGGGGGCGGGGACGATGGTCGACACCTGGGCGACGGTCGGCTCGTGCGCCCAGATCGGCGCCCGGGTGCACCTCTCGGGCGGCGTCGGGATCGGTGGCGTGCTCGAGCCCCCGAACGCGGTCCCCGTGGTGGTGGAGGACGACGTCATGATCGGCAGCCGGTCCATGGTCACCCAGGGGGCGCGGGTCGGGACGGGCTCGGTGCTCGCCGAGGGCACCATCCTCAACCCCGGCATCCCCGTGATCGACGCCGAGACCGGGGAGGAGCTGAGCAGGGGGGTGGTCCCGCCCTGGTCGGTCGCGGTGGGCGCGCACCGTCGGCGGGAGTACCCGGGCGGCGAGTTCTTCCTCCCGTGCGTGCTCGTGATCCGCCGCCTGACGCCCGGCGAGCGGGCCGACAGCGCCAAGTTGAACGCGATCCTCCGCGAGCAGGGGGTGAGCGTGTGACCGACCTGCTCCGGGCGACCGCCGAGCTGGTCGGCATCCCGTCGGTGTCGCGTGACGAGGCGGCGATCGCCGACCACGTGGAGGCCGCCCTGCGCCGCTGCTCGTGGTTCGAGGTGCAGCGGATCGGGGACAACGTGATCGCGAGGACCGCGCTCGGTCGCCCGCTGCGACTGGCCGTGGCCGGCCATCTCGACACCGTGCCCCCGGCCGGGAACGCGACCCCCCGCATCGAGGGCGACACCCTGTGGGGTCTCGGCTCCGCCGACATGAAGGGCGGGGTCGCGGTGATGCTCGACCTCGCCACGACGACGCCCGAGCCCGCGGTCGACGTGACCTGGTGCTTCTACAGGGGCGAGGAGATCGACCGCGCCGAGAACGGCCTCGTCCAGCTCTTCGAATCCCATCCCGAGTTGCTCACGGCCGACGCGGCCGTCCTGTGCGAGCCGACCAGCAGCCTGATCGAGGCGGGGTGCCAGGGGTCCATCCGGGCGCGCATCGAGTTCGGGGGGAAGCGGGCCCACACCGCCCGCCCGCACCTCGGCCGCAACGCGATCCACCGGCTCGGCCCCGTGATCAGCCGGGTGGCGGAGTGGGAGCCGCGGGCGGTGGTCCTCGACGGGTGCGAATACGTGGAGCGCCTCTCGGTCGTCGGTGTCGAGGGGGGAGTGGCGGCCAACGTGGTGCCGGACCGGGCCGCCGCCGCCCTCAACTTCCGATTCGCCCCCGACCGCGACAGCGCCGGTGCCGAGGCCTACCTGGCCGGGCTGTTCGCCGATCTGCTCGAACCCGACCAGGGCGACCGGTACGAGGTGGTCGACGTCGGGCCGTGCGCCCCGCCCAAGCTGGACCACCCGTTGCTGGCCAAGCTGCTCGCGGCCTCGGGGCAGCCGCCCCGGGCCAAGCTCGGCTGGACCGACGTCGCGACGTTCGCCGCCCACGGGGTGCCGGCCACCAACTTCGGGCCGGGCGACCCCGAGCTCGCCCACCAGGCCGACGAGCACGTCGAGCGAAGCGCCCTCGAGGCGGCCCACGCCAATCTGGCCGCGCTCTTGGAGGGGTGAGGGTCTAGAGGCGGCGCAGGACGGTCAGCACCTTGCCGTAGACCGAGACCTGGTCAGGATCGAACGTCATGGGCGCCATCGTGGCGTTAGCCGGGGTCAGCACCACCTTGCCCCGCTTGCGCCCGAAGATCTTGACCGTGGCCTCCTCGTCGGGGAGTCCGGCCACGACCACATCGCCGTTCTCGGCGTCCTCCTGGTGGCGCACGACCACGTAGTCACCGTCGAGGATCCCCGCCTCGACCATCGAGTCCCCCCGCACCCGCAGCATGAAGGTGGGTCCGGTGCCGGTGAAGGTCTCGGGCAGCGGGAACACCTCTTCGACCCGCTCCTGGGCCAAGACCCCGGTGCCGGCCGCGACGTCGCCGACCAGGGGGACGTGGCGCACCCGGTCGGGCTCGACGGCCTCCTTGGAGGCCGGGTCGTAGCGGACCTTGATGGCGCGGGGTTTCGTCGGATCGCGCTCCAAGAACCCCTCGCGTTGGAGCACGGCCAGATGGGTGTGCACCGTCGCCGACGAGGTGAGGCCGACCGCCTCGCCGATCTCGCGCACCGACGGGGGATAGCCCCGCTCCCGCAGGCACCGGGCGATGAAGTCGAGCATCTCCCGGCGCTTCCCGCTCAGCGTCTCAGCCACCTCGGCCCTCCCGTTCCGCCGCCCGGCCGGCGGAGCCGGATCGGAGCGAACATGTGTTTGCTACTGGACGCTACACAACCCCGAGGGCGAATACAAACATCTGTTCGGAAGAATGCTTGACACGAACACCCGTTCGTGGTTCGATGGGACTCATGGCGAACAGACGTTCGGCGATCGAGGGGCCCGTGCCGGCCCACGGGGGGAGACGCGCCTGATGGCGATCGCCCCGCTGCCCGACCCCGAACTGCTGGGCGCCCTCACTGCGACCAGGCCGCCGCTCCGGCTGCTTCCGTTCCCTGGTGGGAGCAGCCGGGCGGCCGACCCGGTCGTCCCGGGGCCGCCGGTCGTCGGGCCCCCGCGGCGGGCAATGTCGAGTGCCCGCCGAGCCCGGCTGCGCCGCACCGCCCTGGTCGCGCTCCTCGTCGGTCTGCTCGGTGCCCTTGCCGTGCCCGTGCGCGAGCTCGCCGGGACGACCGGTGCGCCTCCTCTCGTGCCCGGGGACAGCTATGTCGTGCGGGCGGGGGACACGCTGTCATCGATCGCCGGCCGCCTGGGTTCCCCGGCCGAGCAGGCCTCGCTCGTCCGAGCGATGGCGGCCGAGACCGGCTCGGTGAATGTCGTGCCCGGTGAGCACCTCGTCTTGCCCTGAGCGTTCTCGCAGGCCGGGGGGAGAGGCTCTGGCGGTAACGTCGGTGGCGTGCGGTGCCCGTGGTGCTCGGTCGACGACGACCGCGTGGTCGACTCGCGGCTGGCCGACGAGGGCACTGCCATCCGGCGCCGGCGTGAGTGCCTCAGTTGCGGTCGGCGATTCACCACGTTCGAAAGGGTGGACGAGCTCCCCCTGTGGGTGGTCAAGCGCTCGGGCGATCGGGAACCCTTCGATCGCACGAAGATCGTCGCCGGAGTGCGAGCCGCCACCAAGAACCGCCCGGTGACCGAGGACGAGATGACTGATCTCGCCCAGAGGGTCGAGGACGCGCTGCGCGAGCGCACCAACGAGCCGACCTCCCAGCAGGTCGGCCTGGCCGTGCTCGAACAGCTGAAGGCCCTCGACGACGTCGCTTACGTCCGGTTCGCGAGCGTCTACAAGGGATTCGAGGACGCGGGCGACTTCGAGCGGGAGGTCGGCCTCCTGTCCAAGACCACCGAGCCGAAACAGCGCGGCTGAGGTGCCCGAGCTCCTGGACGCGGTCCCGGCGGTGGCGCTCGCCGTCTACGCCCACCCCGACGACGCCGACGTCGCCTGCGCCGGCACCCTCGCCCGCTGGGCCAAGGCCGGCTCGTCGGTGCACCTGGTCGTGTGCACCGATGGCGGCAAGGGCACCCCCGATCCGACGGTCGACCCGGGGGAGCTGGCGGCCCGCCGGGCGGGCGAGCTCGAGGCGGCGGCGGCGGTGCTCGGGGTGGCGTCGCACCAGAACCTGGGCCTGCACGACGGCGAACTCGAGAACGGACCCGAGCTCCGGGCGACGCTCGTCGAGTGGATCCGCCGGATCCGACCCGAGGCCGTGCTCGGGCACGACCCGACCGCCGTGTTCTTCGCCCAGCACTACTTCAACCACCACGACCACCGGGCCCTCGGCTGGGCACTGCTCGACGCCCTGTCGCCGGCCGCCGCCCTGCCCCACTACTTTCCCGACCGCGGCCCCGCCCACCAGGTCCAGGTGGCGTACCTGTCGGGAACCCTCGAGCCCGATGTCTGGGTCGACGTCACCGAGACCATCGACGTGAAGGCCGAGGCGGTCGGGTGCCACCGCAGCCAACTGCCCGACGCGGCCGGCTGGGTCGACGACGTCGTCCGGGGCCGGGCGGCCGAGGAGGGGGCTCGGGCCGGGGTCGCGTACGCCGAGGGGTTCCGCCGGCTCCACATCGGCCCCTGATCCGGGTCGCCGCGGTGCCCGCCGACCGCTCGATGGAGCTCGTGCCGGCGGTCCTGCATGTCGACATGGACGCCTTCTTCGCAGCGGTCGAGCTGCTCGACCGCCCCGAGCTCGTCGGGAAGCCGGTGATCGTGGGCGGGAGCGGCCGTCGTGGCGTGGTCGCGTCGTGCAGCTACGAGGCCCGCCAGTTCGGGGTCCGATCGGCCATGCCGATGTTCCGGGCCCGCGACCTGTGCCCCGACGCGGTCGTCCTCGACGGTCGGCACTCCCGCTACGGCGAGGTGAGCGCGCAGATCCACGAGCTCTTCGCGGCGGTGACCCCGCTCGTCGAGCCGATCGGGCTCGACGAGGCGTTCCTCGACGTCACCGGGTCCCGCCGTCTTCTCGGCAGCCCGTTCGAGATCGCCGTGGGCCTGCGCGACCGCATCGCCGACGAGCTCTCGCTCCGCTGCAGCGTCGGGGTGGGGCGTTCCAAGCTCATCGCCAAGCTCGCCTCCGAGTCGGCCAAGCCGGTGGTGACCCGCCACGCCGTGGAGCCCGGCGCGGGGGTCCGGGTGGTCGCCCCCGACGAGGAGCTCGCCTTCCTGCACCCGCTCCCGATCGAAGCGCTGTGGGGGGTGGGTCCGGCGACCGCACGCCGACTGCACGGCCTCGGCATCCGGACCGTCGGGGAGATCGCCGCGGTGGGCGAGGAGGTGCTCGTCCGCCAGCTCGGCCGCGCCCACGGGGAGCACCTCGCCGCGCTCGCCCGGGGACACGACCCGAGCCCGGTGGTGGCCGGCCGAGAGGCCAAGTCGATCGGCCACGAGCAGACGTTCCCCACCGACCTCACCGACCTCGACGCGCTGCGGGCGAAGGTCGTCTCGATGGCCGACTCGGTCGGCGAGGTGCTGGCCCGCGAGCAGCTGGCCGGGCGGACCGTCACCCTGAAGGTGCGGTTCGGCGACTTCACCACCCAGACCCGCTCCCATACGCTCGAGGTCGCAGTCGACGCCGGCGCCGCCATCGCGGCGGTGGCCGAGGCGCTCCTCGAGGCGGTCGACCTCGTGGCCGGCGTCCGGCTGCTCGGGGTGAGCATGTCGGGGCTGGTCCCGGCGGCCCGGACCCAGCAGCTCGCCTTCGCGCTCGACGCCGCCCCGACCGACGCGCTCGATCGGGGCGCCATGACCCAGGCGTCCTGGCAGGAGGTGGCCCGGGCGGTCGCGGCGATCAGGAGCCGCTTCGGGAAGCACGCGGTCGGGCCGGTGTCGACCCTCGAGGAGCGGCGCGACCCGCCCGAGTGGTGGGGGCCGTCGGAGGAGGCCGACGTCCCGGCCGGCTGATCGAGCGGGGACCGGCTAGGAGCCGACGGTGACGAGGGTGCCGATCGGCGTGAGCGGGTACACGACCGCGGCGTTGGCGTAGGGCATCTCGACGCAGCCGAGGCTCTGTGGCCAGCCGTAGCTGCCCCGGATGTAGCCGTGGAGGGCGTCACCGCCGTTGAAGTAGCTCACCCAGGGGATGCCGGGGTCGCTGTAGGGGGTCCCGTCGGGGTTGGTCCCGGTCATGGTGGTCGTGGTGTAGCGGACGTAGACCGGGAAGGTGCCCTTGTCGGTCGGGCGCCCCGGGATGCCCGTGTTGGCCAGGGTCTTGTAGACCTCGGCGCCGTCGGAGTACACGGTCACCGACTCGGGGTTGGCCTCCGATACATACACCCAGTGCCACGGGTTGGCATCGGCGTGGCCGCTGGCGGCGTCGGCCAGGAGGTCGCTCCATACCTGGGCCCCGGCGGTGCCGTCGGTCTTGAGGCCGTGCTGGTCCTGGAAGTCCATGATGGCGCCCTTCGTGATGACGTTCATCTGACCCTGGGACCACAACGAGGTGAGCGCGGCCGGCAGGTTCGGCCAGCGCCACCCGAAGGTGCCCTGCTGGACGTCGGCCTCCTGGGTGAGCGAGGTCATCGGGGCGGTTGGGGAGAAGGAGACGGGGAGGTAGCCGAGCTCGGCTAGGAGCTGCTGGAGCCGAAGGGTGGAGCCCGGAGCGACCTCGAAGGGCACCGTCGTCGAGTTGGCCAGGTGCACCCCCTGGGCGCTCTCCATCCCGGTCGCCCCGCCGGGGACGACCACCGATTCGGTGACACCGGGGACGAGCGGGGCGGAAGGGACGAACTCGATCTCGGTGGCCGACACGAGCGACCAGGCGCCGGGGACCTCGGGGGCGAGGGTGGGCATCGGGCTGGTCTGCCCGATCGGCGAGGAGAAGGTCACCGTGATCGTGGTGGCCGGGGGGACCACCGACGCGCTCGCTGCGGGCGTGGTGGCCACGACGTCGAAGGGGAGCGCCCGCTCGGGGGCGGCCACCGGCGGCACGGCCGCGTGGTTGTTGCGGGCCACCCAGACGATGCCCGTCGCGCCGCCGCCGACGACGACGAGCGCCGCCGTCACCGCCAGCACGATCGGCCAGCGGCGCGCAGAGGCCTTCCTATGTGCCGGTTGCCGCTGCATTGCGTGAGCATCGTAGCCGCCGCCGCGTGTTTTCCGCGCTCACCGAAGGTCGGCCAGAGACACGACTTTTGGGGTGCTGAGCTGGGCTGGAGCGGTCTCGCCCCGTCAGCCGACTGCGGCCTTCACCGCGTCTTCGACCGATCGCAGCCGACCGGGGTCGGTGACCTTCTCGCCGGTCGCGGTCCGGACGTAGAAGGCGTCCACGACCTCGTGGCCGATCGTCGAGACCCGGGCTGAGACCACGTCGAGGTCGCAGTCGAACAGCGCCCTCGTCACCCGATGCAGGAGGCCGATCTCGTCGGGCGCCCGCAGCTCGAGCACCGTGGAGGAGGCCGACGCCCCGTTGTCGGCCACGACCTGGGGCTTCAGGGTGCGAGCGGAGCTGGGCCGCCGCTCCCCGGCGTAGGCCTCGGCGCGGGCGGCGAGCCGGTCGTGGAGGGGGAGGCGGTTCGCCAGCACCGCCTCGAGGTCCTCGCGCAGCCGGGCCGAGTCGGGCCACGAGCCGCGGGGGACCTCGACCGTGAACACCTCGACCGCGACCCCGGCGTCGAGACTCGCGTCGGCGCTCCGGACGTCGAGTCCGTGCAGGGCGAGGACCCCCGCCACCGAGGAGAGCAGCCCGGGGCGGTCGGCAGCCGCCACCGTGACCCGGGGCGGGTCGAGCACGACCGTGGCCAACCCGCCGGCCCGCACCTCGTCCATCAGGCGTCGGTGGTTGTCGGTCACCCAGGCCGATTCCTCGGGGAGCGGTCGTCCTTCGAGGTAGGCGGTAGTGCGGCGGACCAGCTCGGCGACGAGGCCCGCCTTCCAAGTTCCCCAAGCCGAGGAGCCGGTGGCGAGACCGTCGGCCTCGGCCAGGGCCCCGAGGAGCAAGAGCGTGCGGGTGTCGCCGACCGCTTCGGCCACCTTCTCGATCGTCATCGGGTCGTCGAGGTCGCGCCGGGTCGCGGCGTCGGGCAGGAGTAAGTGGTGGCGGACCATGTTCACGAGCACCTCGACGTCACGGTGCGCGAACCCCATCCGGTCGCCGATACGCGCCACGAGCTCGATGCCGACCTCCGTGTGGTCGCCGGGGTAGCCCTTGCCGATGTCGTGCAGAAGGGCGCCGATCAGGAGGAGGTCAGGTCGGTCCGCTCGCTCGACGAGCGCGGCGGCACCGACGGCGGTCTCGAGGAGGTGACGGTCCACGGTGAAGCGGTGATAGGCGTTGCGCTGCGGGCGCGACCGCACGGGCTCCCACTCAGGGAGGAGGCGCGCGAACAGGTCGTCTTGGTCGAGGGACTCGAGCGCGGCGATCGCCGGTCGCCCGGCGCGCAGGACTCGCACGAGCGAGTCACGGGTCTCCACGGGCCAGGGGTCCGGGGCTGGCGGCATCCGGTCGGCGAGTCTCCGCAGGGCGGACTTGGCGATTGGAAGGTCACGCTCGGCTGCCACCGCGGCGAGCCGGAGTGCGAGCGACGAGTCGTCGACGATCGAAGCGCTGTCGCTGAGGGCAACCTCATGTCCGACGAGCACGACGCCGGGCTCGACGTCCAGTTCTTCCAACAGCGCCTGGTGACGGGCCCTTCGCCGTGCGAATCGCTGTTCGCGCAGCGGTTGCCACGAGGGTTGGCGACGCCACGCATCGTCGACCGCCCAGGCGATGGCGCGTCCGGCCCGGGCGACCGCGGCCATCAGCGCATCGGCATCGGGAAAGGACAGCACGGTCGCCACGTGGTCCTGTTCCTGGAGGAGCAACTTGTCGAGTGCGCGGCCCGCTCTGCGATGGAGCTCGACGCGGATGTCGATCAGGAGCTCGACCGCCGGGGCGATCGAGTCGAGGTCGACGTAGTTGCCGAGCTTTGGTGCGTAGCTGGCGATGGCGCCGAGCACACTTGCATCCCGCAGTCCGCCGTGCGCCTCCTTCAGATCGGGCTCGAGGAGAAAGGCGAGCTCGCCCTGGGTCTCGTGGCGCTGAGACATCTGCGCGGCGAGAGTCGGGAGCCATTGGTCACCGAGCTTGGACCGCCAGAGCGACACCGCCTCGTGCAACAGCGGGGTCGCCACCCGCGGCTCGCCCCAGACCAGCCGGCCATCGAGGAGGCCGAGGGCCACCCGGAGGTCGGCTTCGGCAGCGGCCAGCACCTCGCTCGGGCGGCGGACGCTGTGATCGAGGTGCACCCCTTCGTCCCAGACCGGGTACCAGATGGCGTCGGCGATCGCCCGCACATTGCGGTGTCCGTCGTGGACGAGCACGACGTCGAGGTCGCTATAGGGACACAGCTCACCCCGGCCGTAACCGCCGACGGCGAGCAGGGCGAGCGAGCGCGGGCCGCCTCCCGCAGCCCGGTCGGCCAGGGCCGCTAACCACTGGTCTGCCTCGGCGGCGTAAGCTCGGCAGAAGGCCAACCCGCCGAGGTCAGGGCGGTCCACCAGCCGTTGGCGACGTTCCCTGAGGGAGACCTCGGGCATGGCCGGAACGTAGCAGCGGCACACGGGAGAGCGATATGTCCAACAAGCCAGTCAAGGCCAAGGGGTCGGGGCTCCGAACACTCGACGGGGTGCTGGTGGTGGCCGCCGGCGTGGTCGGCGTGGTGATCGCGTTCGCCGTCCTTCACTTTGTCGTTGGGTTCGTCTGGGAGATCGTTAAAGTTGCCCTGATCGTCGGGGTCGTGGGCGGTCTCTTCTGGGTCCTGGGGAGACGCCGCCGCCGGTACTAGGAACGTGGGGCAATCGTCCGGATCGGCCGCCCCTGGGCACTTCTTCGTCCAGGTCGGCCAAGCGGTGGGCGCTGCAAACAAGGTCAAGTTCTGTCAGGACAACGCGATCCTCGACCGGGTGACGCAGGCCGCCCAGACCCCGGCCCAGCTGATCCCGATCTTCGAGGCGAACGAGCGCACCATCCTCGACTTCCAGTCGACCGCGCCGTCCGCAATCGTCGCCGAGGCGGGGAAGCTGATCGAGGCGGCGCGAAACGCGATAACGACCGGGAACGCGGATGTCTTCGCGACCGCTCCGGTACAGCAGGCGGGCGCAGCGGTCAATGCCTATTGCGGTCAGAACCCTGACGGCTCGCCAATCAACGTCTGAACGACCGACTCTCAGCGCACCTCGTACCACTCGTAGCGGAGGTCGCTCCCTTCGAGGATTCCCTTTCCGATCGCTTGGATCGCGTTGAGCCAGGCGTAACGCTCGTCGCCGGTCTCGAACAGCGGTGCTACGTAAATCGGTCCACCACTGATATCGGTTCGACCGCGGTACTGAGCCAGAATAACCGCGCCGTCGTCGGTCTCGAAGGTAGCTCGGACGTCAAGGGAGCCGATGGTCCCAACGACGGACACCCAGTCTGCGGACGCGTGACCGCGCATCCGGCCACTGATTCGATCACCGTCAATTGTGGCGTCGACAACCTCGTAGATCAGGCGAAGGCCCGACGGTCCTTCGCCCACCAGTATGGGTTCGGCAAGCGTGACGTCGACGGTGCAGAGCGGGACAAGTTCGATTGGCATAGGTGTGAACGTACTCTGGCCGGCGCTAGTGTCCACCGCCCAATGCAGTGTCGGCCGGCCGCGTGGCCGAGTGTGAGGGAGGGACCCGCGTATCTAGTCTTGGAACATGCCGTCCGTACGTATCGGCGCCTCCGCACTGGCAGGTGGTCCGGCAACCATCTCTTACCGCGCGAGAGGTGTTGGTGACACGGTCGTGCTCTTCCTCCATGGCGGATGGGGATACGAGGTCTTTCCCTTCGATGCTCAGACACGGATGTTCGAGGATTGGTATCGAATCCTGATTCTCGATCGCTCCGGGCACGGTGCCTCAACACCTGTTGTCGCCCTGCCGGTTGACTTCCACCACCGAGCAGCCGATGAGATGCGCGCCTTCCTGGACGAACTCGACGTCGAAAGGGCCGTGTGGTGGGGCCATAGCGATGGCGCCGTGATCGCCGCCATCGCCGCCATCGAGATGCCCGAACGGGTCGAGGCCGTAGTTCTGGAGGCCATGCACCTCTATCGGAACAAGCCTGCCTCTCGACAATTCTTCGAACAAATGGCCTCGGCGCCCGACTCCTTCGGCGACAGCCTCAAGGCAACTCTCAAGCTGGATCATGGCGAGCGTTGGCGGCGCGTATTGCGTCTCGACGGCGAGGCGTGGCTCAACTTCGCGTCCACCAGCGAGTGTGTCACCGAGGACCTCTATGCGGGAATGCTCCCGTCGCTCGTCATTCCGACCATGCTTATCCATGGCGGTCGAGATCCGCGGAGCGAACCCGGCGAATTCGCAGCCGTTCGCGCCTGTCTCCCCGACGCCACCACCCTCTTCCTACCCAGCGCTGGACACAGTCCCCACTCTGAACTCAACAGCGCAGACATCGTCAGCCGGGTGGCCGGAGCATTCTTGGACGCAGTTCACTCATAGAACCGCGTCCGGCCGGTGATGGCGGATGCCCGTCGTCGTCGGGACCCGAACCGGGAGGGGGGGCCAAAGGGGGAGACTGGTAGGGCCAGTATGGTGAGGAGCCGTAGAGATTGCAGTTGGCGGCGTGGCCGAGTGGTTTAGGCAGGGGCCTGCAAAGCCCCCTACGGGAGTTCGATTCTCCCCGCCGCCTCCAGCAAGTTCGCAGGTCAGCCGCTAGAAAACGTTTGACCGGGCTTTGCCGCCGTTGCCCGTCGTTTGCTGGGATTTCGCGCCATCGGCGCGCCTCTTCGCGCCATCAGCGCGCCATCAGCGCGCGTCACGCGGGCTCCGTGACGCCGTGGGTCGCGAAGAAGGCTCGCCAGCAGTCGAGACACTGATCGGCAAGTTGGAGAGCATCGAGCTGGAAGGCATCGTCTTGTGCCCAATTCATCTCGATGGTGATGGTCGCCCCGCCCACGTCAGCGTTTCGTTCGAACTGACGGACACGAGCAGCTGGCAGGGGAGGTCCGTACTTCTTCTTCCAAAGCTGCCACCACTTCCGGCGCGGACCTTTCGTTCGCA